>Ga0134124_10000809_pt1 | contig 25272 bp, 23 predicted proteins | sample KB304_FD_96880 | JGI IMG/M metagenome (GOLD analysis project Ga0134124, IMG submission 96880) | Terrestrial soil microbial communities without Nitrogen fertilizer from Kellogg Biological Station, Michigan, USA - KB3-0-4 | ecosystem: Environmental > Terrestrial > Soil > Unclassified ... | reverse complement strand
GTGAGGATCTTGCGCGTCGGCTCGTTGAGCATCGACAGCATGGTGGCGAGCGTCGTCGTCTTGCCGCTGCCGGTCGGGCCGGTGATGACGATCATGCCATGCGGCAGATTGAGCAGCCGGCGCATGCGCGGCTCGTCCGTGTCGGACAGACCGAGCTTGGCGAATTCGAGCAAGCCGCGGTCGCGCGGCAGCAAACGGATGACGGCGGACTCGCCGTGCTGCGTCGGCATGGTCGCCACGCGGATGTCGATCTCGGAGCGCGCGACGCGCAGGCGGGCCGCGCCGTCCTGCGGCAGGCGGCGTTCGGAAATATTCAGGCCCGAGAGAATCTTGATGCGCGAGATCAGCGCCTGTGGCAGCGCGCCGGAGGGCGCAGCCACCGGCCGCAGCAGGCCGTCGACGCGCATGCGCACGACCAGATTGTTGCGGAACGGCTCGATGTGGATGTCGCTGGCGCGCAGCTCGATCGCCTTTTCCAGGAGGTCGTTGACCGCGCGCACGATGGGCGCGCCGCTCGCCAGGTCGCGCAGGCTCTCGATGTCGTCGTCGGCGGCCGCGGTGGAGGCTTCCACCGTCGGCGCCCCCGCCTCCTCGTTGCCGAGGCGGGCGGCGAGCGCGGTGGCGACGTCCTCGAAGGAGGCGACGCGGATTTTCACCGTCTGGCCGAGCACGATTTCCGCCGCCCGCACCGGCGCCGCGTCGGCCGGATCGGGCACGGCAAGGCCGGCGCCGCCGTTCTCGGCCTCGAACGGGAACACCATCATTTCGCGCAGGAACCGGCTGGAGAAGCCCGCGACCATCGGCGTCGCCGCCATCAGGTCGGCCAGGCTCATGCGCGGCAGGTTATGGAAGCGCGCCACCTCGTCGGCGAAGTCGTTGGCCGACAGGTCGGTGAGTTCCCACAGCTTTCGCAGCGATAAAGTGGAACCGCCATCGCGATTTTGAAACTTCGCAATGGAATCCGCACCGACGAGATGCTTGCTCGCCAAGTATTTGACGAAGCTTTCCGCTGTCTTCGAGCCAGTACTCATACCGTTTGACACGCTTTGGCGCGTTAACTATTCCAAATTATCCTTGACAGGCGGCAAGATAAGTATCGACTATGCGGCAAAATTGTCAAACAATAAGGGCTTGCAAGCCGTTAGCTCTGAGCGGGGGCGAACGCTGTTAGCGTAGCGTGGGGCGTTCGAGTTGGTGATGATCGTTAAGGTCCTGCGTTGGTGTGGCGCGACGCGCCCGGTCGTTGCGCTTGCGCTTGGCGCCGGCCTGATGGTCGCCGGCTGCAATCTGTTGATTCCCGACAATCCGCAGACCCGCGCACCCAATATTCTCGACCAGACGCAGTCGATCGATTTGCTGCCGCGCTTCCCCCAGGAAACCGACGCGAGTTCGGCAAACCGCTCAGGCGGCGTACGGCCGGCCGTCTATCAACCCATCGGCGGCAAGTCGACGCAAGTCACCGCGACCGGCGAAGGCGCTGAACCGTCCGCAGTCGGCGACGGCTACGATCTCAACTTCGAAAACGCCCCGGTCACGACCGTGGCCAAGGTCATCCTCGGCGATATCCTCGGCGCCGGTTACATCATCGATCCGCGCGTACAGGGCACCGTCACGCTGACATCCGGCCGTCCGGTTCCGAAAGACGATATCGTCTACGTGCTGGAGAATGCGCTTCGCGTCAGCAATGTCGCGCTCATCCGCGACACCAACGGATACCGGCTCGTTCCGAGCAATGAAGCGGTGGCCGGCGGCCGCACCGACATGGTCACCGCGGACGGACGGCCGCAGCCGGGATACGGAATCAGTGTGATTCCGGTCCGCTATGTGTCTGCACAGACCCTGGTCAAGCTGCTGGACAATTTCGCCACCAAACAAGGCGCGCTGCGTGTCGACGTGGCGCGCAACATGCTGCTGATTCAAGGGTCCGGACCGGAGCGCCGCACCGCCGTTGAAACGGTGCTGAGCTTCGACACCGACTGGATGCGCGACCAGACGGTCGGGATATTCCCGGTACGTCACAGCACGCCGGAAGCGCTCATAGCCGAAATCGACAAGATCATGGACGCCGGCGAAGGCGGCTTGAGCCAGAGCCTGGTCAAGATGCAGCCGATCGCCCGCATGAACGCGATTCTGGTCGCCGCCAGCAAACCGGCGCTGCTGAAGACCGCGGAAACCTGGATTCGCCGCCTCGATAATTCTGAGATTTCCAGTACCGGCGTGAAAGTCTACCGGGTCAAATACGGTGAGGCACGCAACGTCGCGGCCATTCTCAACGAGATGTTCGGCCTCGGCGGGCCGGCCAGCAGCACGTCCATCGAGTCGACGACAAACCAGATCGCGCCGGGCGGTGGGCTGACGACGCTTTCGAGCGGCGGCCTTGCCGGCGGTGGCTCGTCGTCGATGAGCCCGGCCGAGCGGCTGACGGGCGGCCCTCCCCCGAGCCGGACGCTGACTGTCGACACGCCGGCCGCGGCAGCCCTAGGCGCGCGCGGGCAAAACGCGGCACGCAATGCCGGCGGTGCCTTGCTGACGAACGTCCGCATCACCGCCGACGTGACCAACAATTCGCTGCTGATCTACGCCAACGAAGAAAGCTATCGCGTCATCCAAGGCGCCCTGCGCCAGATCGACCGTCCGCAGATGCAGGTCGCTTTCGACGCGACCATCGCGGAAGTAACGCTCAACGATACGCTGACCTATGGCGTTCAGTTTTTCCTGAAGAGCAGCAATGTTGGCGCCCCGAAAGACACGGGTTCGATCGTCAACACGATCGGGGCGGCGACGCTGAGCCGCGTACTCCCGGGCTTCAACGTGCTGGTCGGCAGCGAGGCTTTCCCGCAGGTCGTGATCGACGCCTTGCATGGCATCACCGACGTCAAGATCTTGTCGAACCCGTCGCTCGTCGTAGTGGACAACGGCACGGCCACCTTGCAGGTCGGCGATCAAGTTCCGATCACGACAGGCACGGCCACGGTGCTGAGCGCGAACAACGCCGTCGTCAACACCATCAATTACCAAAACACCGGTATCATCTTGCGCGTGGTGCCGCGCGTCAGTTCGACGAACGTCGTGCGGCTCGATATCGAGCAGGAGATCAGCAACGTCTCGACGGCAAGCGCCACTGGAACGTTGACGCCGACTATCTCGCAGCGGCGCGTCAAGAGTACCTTGACGGTGGTCGACGGCCAGACCGTCATGCTCGCCGGCCTCATCAGCGAAAACCAGAACAAGACGCGCAACGGCATTCCGGTCCTCGATCAGCTTCCGGGCCTCATCGGCGATACGTTCTCGCACCAGAGCAAGATCACGCAGCGCACCGAGCTCGTCATCTTCATCCGTCCGCAGATCATCCGCGACAGCGTGGACGCGCATCTGGTGGCAGAGGAATTGCGCGCCAAGATCAAGGCGCGCATCGGCAGCGTTACGCCGCGGTTCCCGCAAGGCTCCAGTCAGCCCATTTCGGTGCGATGAGTTCCGGGCTGCGCGGCGATCTTGGCATCGCCTTAGCCCTTGGAGTCGTCGCGGTGGTCCTCAGCATCTGGGCTGTGCCCGGTTTGTCCGGATGGCTCGGCGCCGGACTGGCGCTGCTGATGCTCCCCATCGCGGTCATCGATGTCCGCCACCTGATCATCCCGGATGAGCTGTCAGCGGCCGCGCTGGCGCTGGCGCTTATTCACGCGGCGACGGACGCCGACACTTCGCCATTGCCCGCAATCGGCGCTGCGCTGCTGCGTGGACTGATCGTGATGGCGCTGTTCTGGGCGCTGCGGCTGGGCTATCGCCGGCTGCGCCAGCGCGAAGGCCTCGGGCTCGGGGACGTCAAGCTCGCCTTCGTCGCAGGCGCATGGCTCGAGGCGATGATGATCCCGGTCGCCATCGAGATCGCAGCGCTGACCGCGCTGACCGGCTATCTCGTGACGCACTTTGTCGGCAAAAAGCCGGTCGACGCACGCGCGCGGCTACCCTTCGGGCTTTTCTTCGCGCCGTCGATTTGGCTCGCGTGGCTGCTGGGAGCTGCGGTGGTTTAGTGCCTGTCCTCGCGCACGGGCCGCCACTCGACGGCGAGCCGTCGTGCGGTCGAGAGTTGCGCCGGCGACATCTTCGACGCCACCGAATCGCGGATGCGGTAGGAAAATTCCCTCTTCGGACCGGCGGCGCGGCTGGCCGCCAGGTTCAGCCATTTGTGGGCCTGGATGAAATCTTCCGGCACGCCCTGGCCTTTGTTGTACAGGAGGCCGAGCATGTACTGGCCTTCCGCATTGCCCTGGGCAGCCGCGCGCAGACACCACGTCGCCGCCTCCGCGTAGTTCTGCGGCACGCCGCGGCCATAGGTGTACAGGTAACAGAGGATCGCCTGGGCCTGTGCGTCGCCGCGATCGGCAACCGGCGCCAATAGAGTCGCGGCCACCTCGTACTTGCGGTGCTTGAAGGCTGCCACGCCCCTCGACAACTCGCTGGCGTTCGCAAACGGCACGCCCGTCACGAACAGGAGGAACGCCAAGACGAGGCCTGCACGCTTCATGGGTTACGACCTGCTGCTCGCCTCGCCGACCATCCGGTGGTCATCTTTGCGCGCCGAGCCAAAACTGTTACATGTTGAAAACTAGCGAAGTTCGCGGCTTGAAAGCAAGGACGTGGAACGTGCGTCCGGGTTCCGACAGCATATTCGCGCGTAAACTCGCCGCCTTCGGTGTGGCGGCCATCGTCGCCATTTCGGCGCAGACCGCGCTCGCCGAGGTCCGCGTCTCCGGCAAACCCGACGCCATCGTCATCGAGGCACGCGATGCCTCCGTGGAAGAGGTCCTGGCGGCGCTGCGCACGTCATTCAAGCTGCAGTACAGGCTGTTTGTCCCCTTGGACCGCCCGCTGACCGGCACCTATAGCGGTCCTCTGCCACGCATCCTCGCCCGCCTGCTGGAGGGGCAGAACTACGTGCTGCAATCGACACCGACGGGCGGAGAACTTGTCGTTCTGGGAACGACAACGAACGCGAAAATGCGGATCGATCCTTTCTCGCGAACGCCGACGAAGAGTGAAGAGGTGGCTCCGCCGAGTGGGCCTTGGGGCTGGGATGGCTCAACTGTGGACCCACGGCCCGCCTCTGCTCCGCCTCCACCCAAGACGATACCCCAGCCGCTCGTCACCGTACCGGCGCCACCAAGTTCCGCTCCGGCGCGAGACCCGGACGAAAATACGTCGCCCTCCGCGCTGCAGGGCTGGCGCGGCTAAAAAGCCGCTATTTCGCACCGCACAAATGCGGTGAAATGCGTCAGGCGTTGCACACATCCATTATCATTATGCGTATTTATTTCGTCGTTACTTGTCCCAAAATGAAAGACTGTTAGGATTCTTAATGATCCGTGCGTCCGCGCGGCATCTTTTGGGGGAGAAGCAGAGTGAAAAAGCTTTCGATCTTCGCGGCGACGTTCGCCGTCGCGGCGCTTTCGGCCGGTCAGGCTTCCGCGGGGTTTGACAACACGTTCGTCGACGCCCAACACGGCACCGACAGCGGCCCGAACGACTGCAGCGTCATCGCCTCGCCTTGCGCCACGCTGAACAACGCGCTCGCCAACACCAACGTGAACGGCAGCGTAAACATCAGCGGACCCGGCTTTTTCGGGCCTGTCCGCTTGACCTCGTCGGTGAACATCAACGCGCTCGACAACCAAGCCGTGATCCAGGCCAATGACGCGGCCTCTCCAGGCTGCGTGGCAGCGACGCCGGGCAACTGCGGAGCCAACAGCGGCTACGCGCTCGAAATCGCCGGCACGACGTCGACGAACTTCAAGCTCAAGGGCATTTCGTTCCGCCAGGGCTCGGGCTCGGGCGGCGCCGTGAAGATCGGCACCGCCAATCAGATCAAGATCAACAACTCGACGCTGCGCGGCAGCGGCGCGGCGACACTGCCGATGCTGGATATCGTGCCGGCAAACGGCAACTGCCCGGCCGGTCAGTTCCAGCTCGTGCTCGACAACGTCGACATCGCTTTCAGCAACGGCCAGGCCGTGCGCATCCTGCCGAGCGGCGCGACAGCCGTGCGTCTGCTCGCCGACCATCTGCAGGTTCATAACGCGTCGGCCGGAATCCGCATCGATTCGTCCAGCCTAAGCGGCGCGGGCTGCAATATCGTCGGCGGTGTTGTGAACTCGGCTTTCTTCTCGTTCCCGAATTCCGGCATCAACATCGTTGCAAACTCCACCAGCAACCGAGGCACCTTTGCCGCGGCGGTAAGCGTGTTCACCAACACAGGCTCCGGCGGCGCGGCATTGCGTGCCACCGGCGCCGGCGCCCAACTTCAACTGACGAACAATGTCGTGGTCGGCAATACTATCGGCGTCCAGGTCCTCAACGGCGCTCAGGTCGCCACCTTCTCGAACAACTCGGTCGGCGGCAATGGCACCGATACCGACACCGCGGGCGGCGTCGTTTTCACCAAAACGCCGTTCTGAGCCTTTGGATATTACGCGGCGCTTTATTGCGCATCGTCGAATGACCTTCGGGCGGCTTCGGCCGCCCGAACTTTTTTATATCGTACCTTTTCGCTGTTTAACGGCCCATCTCGCCAGCACCTTTAGCGGCGAGTACAATCGTGAAATAAGATCGGCCTAAGGCTCAGGCCGGTTTCGAGGGGCGCATGGAGCGCGATTTCTACATCTCAATGGTGATCGATAAAGTCGATGATCACCCCTATAAAGCGGACCTGCTGATCAGGACATTGCAGCGAAATGCAGATCTCCCGGCCGACCGCATCATTCTCAATCATGTCACTGGCGTCGATGCCGGCACTCTTTCCGTCTTTCGGCGCTACGGCTGCAAGCTCCGTGCGATCGAGCCGTTTCTCGACACAAAATACTGTAACAAGCTGCAGCAGGTTATCGGTCTGAGTGCCCTAGGCTTACGGCCGTTGGCAGGGTTGCTGCTTCTCGATATCGACATCGCGGTCGCTGCCCCGTGCCGGATTCCGACCCCGGATAAAATCTGCGGCAAGATCGTCGATGCCCCGAACCCGCCTATCCGGGTTCTGAGCGAAATTTTTGCGGCCGCCCAAGTCGAGCCGCCGCCGGTCATTCCATGCGACTGGGGCACCGGCGAAACTTACGCGACCAATTTCAACGGCGGGGTGCTCTTTATTCCGGCGCACTACATTGATCCCTTCGGCGCCGCCTGGCGCAGCTTTGCAAAATTTCTGTTCGATGAACGGGAGACCTTCCAAGGGCTGGGCCCACATATCGACCAAGTCTCCTTTGCACTCGCGCTGTCGTCGACACGCCTCCCCTACTCCCAGCTGTCGGCGGCCGATAATTTTCCGGTCCACTACGATCAGATGCCGCGCTCCTTCGTGTCCGGAGACCAGATCCGCGCACTCCATTATCATTGGCAACTCGACGACTTCGGCTTCGTCCGCTCGCAGGTGACATTGCCGGAGGTCGAGGGATCGCTGGCGATCGTCAATAGGTCCGCGGCCACGACGTCCGACCCAGGATTTTATGATGGCTACAAGCGCGGCAAGTTGCGCCGCCGCGACTCGGCACCCGAAAGTGCCCAGCACACGGCTTTTCGCGACTGGGCAGCGCGCGCCGGAACATTGCCTAGAATAGTCTTTCACGTCGGTACGCCGAAGACGGGCACCAAATCGTTTCAGTACATTTTGGAGAACAATCGCTCGCAATTGCTCGAACAAGGCATTTGGTATCCAAGCACGTTGGAGCATCCGGAGCTCAAGCATCAAGTTCTGGTCGGTCTTCTCCAATCGGACGATGGGAGCGCGCTCACCACCTATTTGGTGTCCGTGCTGAATGCCATTCCGCCCGGCGTCGACACCATCGTGTTCTCCACCGAAGGTTTGTATAACCACTGGCGCGACTTCTCGCAGGAGGGACGCTCCGTCCTGCGTGCCCTGGCTTCGGCCGTGCCCGTCCATGTCATGGTCTGCTTCCGCGACCCGGTCGATTTCGCGGCCTCGCTCTATTGCCAGTATCTGATCAATCCGCCCGTGCATCCGTGCTACGGCACCGACAAATCCTTCGAGGTGATGCTGGAGGTGCCGTGGTTCAAGCGGCATCTCGATTACGCCGGGTTCGTCATGGAGGCTGAGGAAATCCTCGGAGCGGAGGACGTACGCATTTTTAGGTACTCCCAGGACGTCCTTCAGCAAATGCTGAACTACCTCGGCATAAGCCTGTCCGAACCCCCCGCCGAATATCGCAACACATCGATGAGCCGAGAGGCTATCGAAGCCATCCGGATTCTAAACAGCGAAAGGCCAGAGCCCGCGGCCCGGAGTGAACGGCTCGCGCACATTATGGCGGCAGACCGCGAGACCAGCGCGCCGCGCGCGAAATTCGCCCTGGCGCCTGCGGCAGCGCAAGCAATCCGCTCCCTGACGCAGAAGACGATGGCGCTGCTCGACGTGTGGGCCGCCGATCCGGCGCATTCCCCCCTCAGAGCCGCCCGGCGTCCCAGCTAAACATCAGAGGGCCACCATGCAAATCGCCGCCATCCTCACCGCGATTGTCAGCAGCGACCGCCTTAGGATTTGCGTCTCCACCCTTCGGCAGCATTATCCCGTCATTGCGATCTATATCGCGGCACAAGGCGTACTTACACCGCCCATCGACGACCTTCGCGCGCTGGGCGGAGTTGAGGTCCTCGACATGCCGTTCGATGCCGGTGTCTGCTCAGCGCGCAACGCGCTGCTGGGGCGGGTGCGGGAACCTTACGTGCTCGTGTGCGACGACGATTTCGCTTTTACAACGAATAGCGGTATCGCCGATGCGCTAGATGTCCTCCAAACGCATCCGAACATCTGGGTGGTCGGCGGACGGCTGAAACAATACGAATACGATCACGACCGCGTTGTCGGAGTATCCGAGCCGTCGCCGGCACACAATTTTATTCTCGACCTGCAATCGGGAGTGCTGGTTAAGTATCCGGTTTCGCTCATCAATCCCGAGCCGACCGGCCATTGCGGACGGCGATTCTATTTTTGCGACATGGTTCTGAACTACTGTCTGATGCGCAAAGAGACCTTCGCCCACGTCCTCTGGGATGAGGAATTCAAGAATGTAGGAGAACACGCCGATTTCTTCTTGTCTCTGAAAAGGCTGCAGCCGGGCAGAGTCGCCTATTACGAAGGAATGTATGCCGAGCATCATCGACGCCAAAACGACGACTACCGCGCCTTGCGATTCCGTCTAGACAAGCGGCCCTATTTCCACCGGAAACACGGCATCCGCACCTGGATCCGAATGCCGAATGCGGTTGACGTCTTCGACGGCACCACCGTCGCGACACACCCGTTTCTCGACGCGCTGGCGGCGACGCCGGGCGACCTGATCTCACTGGAAAATTTTGCGCGGTCGCGCGGCTGGCGGCGGGAATAGGCATCGCATTGTGGCCACTCATCGGTCCACGTAGACTTCCGCAGAAACTGAAATATAGGGTGGCTGATGGCCGGCTGGCTGAGACGGTGGCTCGCAACACAACTTGGAATTGCCGAATTACGCGCGCAAACCGAGTATCTCTTGCTCATGAGCATGAACTCAGCGACGTCTCCCGACGTCGGGCAAGCGGGCCATGACAGGCTGGTTGCACGCTATTACGACCTCTTGCAACGGGTACAGCCGACCATCTTCTGTGATGTCGGCGCTTATGACGGAAGCGCGGGCGCGGAGGTCAAAAGGCGACTGCCGGATTGTGAAGTAATGGCCTTCGAAGCCAATCCAAGAATTCACGCCAAATTCAAGGATGACGCTCGTCTGGCGCAGATCAGTTATCGCAATTTGGTCATCAGCGATCGCGCGGGCATGACCAAGCTTTATCCGCCGAAGATGATGTTCGAGACCTACGTGGATCGCGATCTCGTCCCCAGCACCAAGCCGGAACGGCCCGATACTAAGCGCACGTCGTTGCTTCCGCGTACGCAGAACGCCAGTTACGAAGATTGCGAAGCGTTGAGCATCCGGCTGGACGATGTGATGCGGCGCGAGTTCGGCGATCTCGGCCGTCATCGCGTCGCCTTATGGATCGACGTCGAGGGGGCGGTCGATAAGGTCCTAGCCGGCGCGCCGGAAACGCTCGCGTCGAGCAGCGCCGTCATGGTCGAAGCGGAGACGATGCAGTTCTGGAAGGATCAAAAGCTTGCTAGCGATATTTCCAGCACTCTCATGAACTCTGGCTTCGTACCGGTCGCGCGCGACCGCGAAATTGATGACCGGCAGTTCAATATTCTGTTCCTGCACCATCGCGTTTTGCCGCTTGTTTATCCAGACTTGTTTCTTTTAGCTCAACGCCCTGAATAAACCGCTGATCCCTCAGCCTCTGAGGCGTTAGCGCATTCCCGACCGGGGATGACCTGCATTGCAGCGCTGCAATAGCCCTTGTGTACACAGTCCCGCGTCCAAGACACAATGGTGACCCTTTGGCGGCTCCGCATGACTAAGACTCTAAAAATCTCGGTTGAAGGCGTGTCGAGGGAATTCGGCGCCGCCGACAGCCAGGTCCAGGCGCTCAAGAACATCGACCTTGCCGTCAGCGAAGGCGAATTCGTCCATCGTCGGGCTGCGGCAAGAGCACGCTTCTCTATATGCTGGGCGGTTTCGTGCCGCCCTCCTCCGGCCGGCTGCTGGCTGACGGAAAGCCCATCGTGGCGCCGGGAATTGACCGCGGCATCGTGTTCCAGGAATACGCGCTGTTCCCCTGGCTGACCGTGTTCGACAATATCGCCTACGGCCTCGAAATGGCCGGCGTGTTATGTTTCGCTGATCGGGCTGACCGGCTTCGAGCGGCGCTTTCGGCGCGAGCTGTCCGGCGGCATGAAGCAACGCGTCGCTCTGGCGCGCACCTTTGCCTACGAACCATCGATCCTTCTGCTCGACGAACCGTTCGGCGCGCTCGATTCATTGACGCGCGAGACCATGCAGGACGAATTGCGCAGGCTCTGGCGCACCACCGGCAAGACATCGTCATGATGACGCACGATGTCGGCGAGGCCGTTTACCTGTCGAACCGACCTTAGAGAGCTACCTTTCCTGCGCCGTAAAACATCCATGCAGCACGGTTGCAGCTAGATTTCTGATGCCACGCTCAGAATTCCGAAACAATCCAAAGGCTGAAATAGACCGATTTGTAAAAACGTTATTCAACTCTGAACCTCCATCGGGAGAGTGGATCCTAGAACCTTATCGAGAATTTCGATCGATTATGGCCCAGGCGCTCTAAAGTTCTGATAGCAGCATTCATTTTTTTGAGACTTGCTCAGGACTGGGGATCGGATCGGATGGGGCGGAACGTAGTTCATTTCGAGCGGAGAAATCGCTATTGGTTAGCCGCAAGGAAGCGCATTTTATTCTTTATACGCCCCCCGATGATGCTTATGGTTTGATTGCTGGGCACACTTTATTCAGTCAGAGACCGTAGTGGCCGAAACTATTGACTTCCTACTCTCCGCGCATCGATCGGGCGAAATCGCCCCGGAGCAAACGATAGCCCGCAGCTTCGAACGCATACGCGCCCACGGCGATCAATCGATCTTTATTAGCCTTCGCGAAGAGGACGACGTACGGGCGGAAGTTCGCGCTTTAGCCGCCAGCGACGCCGTTTCAAAACCGCTTTACGGCATCCCGATCGCGGTCAAGGACAACGTCGACGTACGCGGCCTGCCGACCACGGCCGCCTGCCCCGCCTTCGCCTATCAGCCGGGCCAGGACGCGACGGTGGTGGCGCGCTTGCGCGCGGCCGGCGCCATCGTCATTGGCAAGACCAACCTCGACCAATTCGCCACCGGCCTGGTCGGCGTGCGCTCGCCCTACGGCATCCCGCGCAACGCGATCGATCCCCGGTTAGTCCCCGGCGGTTCGAGCTCCGGCTCGGCGGTGGCGGTGGCGGCAGGCCTGGTTCCGCTGGCACTCGGCACCGACACGGCCGGCTCCGGCCGCGTGCCGGCAGGGCTTAACAACATCGTCGGGCTCAAGCCGAGCTTGGGCCTCATATCCACCGCCGGCGTGGTACCGGCCTGCCGCTCGCTCGACTGCGTGTCGGTCTTCGCACTCACCGTCGACGACGCCTGGACGGCGTTGGCTGCCATGGCGGGCTACGACATCGCCGATCCCTACTCGCGCACGCGCCCGCTCGGCACACCCGGCGCCATGCCACGCGCGCGGCTCGGCGTACCGCTGCCAGGACAACGGCTGTTCTTCGGCGACGGCGCCTTCGCGGCGGCCTATGAGGCGGCGCTGGCGCGGCTGTCCAAGCTCGGCTGCAGCATCGTCGAGATCGACATGGAGCGGTTCTACGAGGCGGCGCGGCTGCTCTATGAAGGCCCCTGGGTGGCCGAGCGCGCTATCGCGGCGAGCTCGCTGCTTACCGACAAGCCGGAAGCCATCCATCCGGTCACACGCGCGATCATCGCACAAGGCACGCGGCCGAGCGCTATCGACGCCTTCAAGGCGTTTTATCGGCTCGAAGGGCTGCGCGCGCTCGCCGCAGCGACATTCCAAGCTGTCGACGCGCTGGCGCTTCCGACGGCGCCGACGGCCTATACGGTCGCGCAGGTGCTGGAAGATCCGATCGCGCTCAACAGCCGGCTCGGCACCTATACGAACTTCGTCAACCTGCTTGACCTTTGTGGCCTGGCACTGCCCGCCGCTTTCACCGAGGCGGGCGTGCCCTTCGGCATCACCCTGCTGGCGCCCGGCGGCGCCGACGCGCGGCTCTCCGAAATCGGCCGCGTGTTCCATGCCGACACCGCCCTGCCCCTGGGCGCGCTGAAGCTGCCGCAGCCGTCGCTGGCACGCGCAGCGGACGCCGCGGGCGACGACGAGGTCGCGCTTGCGGTGGTCGGCGCGCATCTGTCGGGGCTGCCTCTCAACGGCGAACTGACAACGCTTGGCGCGCGGTTGATCGAAGCGGCCACGACCGCACCGGACTACAGGCTCTACGCGCTCGCTGGCACGACGCCGCCAAAGCCCGGACTGCTGCGCGTCGAGCGCGGCCAGGGTCAGGCAATAGAAGTTGAAGTGTGGGCGCTGTCGACGGCGGCATTTGGCCGCTTCAGCGCGGCGGTGCCCACGCCGTTGTCCATCGGCACGCTGAGGCTCGCCGACGGGCGCAGCGTGAAGGGCTTTTTGGTGGAGGCAGCGGCCGTTACCGGTGCGCAGGATATTTCGGCGCACGGAGGCTGGCGCGCTTATCTTGCGGCAAAAAACTAGAGCGAGCCTGAATAGGCCTCGAATTCTTCACGCACCGTGACGATATGCGCGTGCATCGCCGCGGACGCGACCGAGCGCTCGCCGCGCAGAATCGCCTGCACCACGCGATCATGCTCGGCATGCGATTTGGCGAGCCTTCCGAGATTGCGGAATTGGGCGCGGCGGAACGGCTGCACGCGCGTGCGCGTGGTCAGCGTGATCTCGGCCAAATAAGTGTTATGCGCGCCGCTGTAGATCGCATTGTGGAAGGCCTCGTTCACCTCGTGATAACGCTGCGGATCGCCGCTCTGGATCATCACGCGCAGCTCCTCGTGGATAGCCTCAAGCGCGCGGCGTTCGGCCACGCTCATGCGCTCGGCAGCAAAGCCGGCGCATTGTGCCTCCAGATTGGCCATCACCTCGAACATGCCTTCGAGTTGCGCGGCGCCCGGCTGCGCCACCACGGCGGCGCGATGCGCGCGCAGCTCAATGAGGCCGCTCGCCGCCAGCGCGCGGATCGCCTCGCGCACCGGCGTACGCGATACCGCAAAACGCCGCGCCAGTTCACTCTCGTCGAGCGCTGCACCCGGCGTCAGCGCGCCGCGCACGATCTCGTCGGCAAGCTGGAGGCGCAGCTCGTCGGCGAGCGTGCGCCGCGGCGCTTCAACCGGAACGGCGAGGACGCTCATGCCGGGCTCTCCTTCGGAGCATCGATGAGGCTGACGTGCGCGGCCACGACACGCCAGCCTTCCGGGAACCTCACCCAGGTCTGCATCTGACGACCGACTTTGCCGGGCACCGTGACACGCTTAAACAAGGTGGACGCAACTCCGAAATCTCGGCCGTAAGCGGTGATCACGGTGCCGGAGATTTCGCGCGCAAGACCGGCCGGTGAGCGCGCACCGCGGAAGGAACGGATCGCGTCATAGCCGTAGAGGTTTTCGCCCATGCCGTAACGGATGGTGCGCGCGTCGGTACGAAACAACTCATTGAGCGTCTCGAGGTCGTTCGTCACCAAGGCTTCTTCGTAGCGCGAGAAGGCCTCACGCAGTTCGGCTACGACCTCCGGCAGGTCGATCTCCATGATCTGTCTTCCTTACAAAACAATTTTCACAAGGCGGGTGTAGGCGCCGCTACGGCGCCCATCTGCTCCAAAGCGTGCGCGATGCGCAAGGCGATGTCCTCGCGCCAGGGCGCGGCGATGATTTGCACGCCGATCGGCAGCGGGTTCAACGGGACCGGCACCGCGACAACCGGCAAGCCGATGAAGGAGATCGCCTGCGTATAAATACCGACGTTCGGCCGCAGCGGCATCTCGACGCCGTCGAGGGTCAGCGTCTGCTGGCCGATCTTCGGCGCCGTGCAGGGCGTGGCCGGCGCAAGAATGGCGTCGTAACGCTCGAACAGCGCGACGACGCGCTCCTGATACCAGCGGCGGAAGGTCTGCGCCTTTACAACCAGCGACGCCGGCACCATGGCGCCGGCGATGAGGCGATCGCGCACCGCCGGGTCGAAATCGTGCGGGCGCATGCGCAAGCGGTCGAGATGCAGTGCGGCGCCTTCGGCGGCGGTGATCACGTAGGCCGCGGCACGGGCACGATGCGCCTCGGGCAGTTCGACGGTCTCGGCGGCGCCGAGCGCCTTAACCACCCTATCGAGCGCGGCAAGCGCTTCCGGCGACGCACCTTGGCGAAAATAGCCGCCGGCCACAGCAACGCGCAGGCCGTCCGCTCCGCGGGCAAGCTGCGGAAGCGTCGGCTCCACGACGCGCGCCACGCAGGCGCCATCGTGATCCGGCGGGCCCTGCATCGCGTCGTAGGAGAGCGCAAGATCGCGCGTGGTGCGCGCAAAGGGCCCGAGATGATCGAGGCTCGCAACAAAAGGAAACGTGCGCGCGCGCGTAAGCCGGCCATAGGTCGGTTTCAGCCCAAAGATGCCGCAGAACGAGGACGGCACACGAATAGAGCCATTGGTGTCGGAGCCGAGTGCCAGCGGCACCATGCCGCCGCCGACGGCGCTGCCGCTGCCGCCGGAGGAGCCGCCGGTCATGCGCGTGGTGTCGTGCGGATTGCGTGACGGGCCGTCGTGCACGTTCTCGCCGGTGAAGTCGTAGGCGTACTCGCCCATGTTGAGCGCGCCCACCAGCACCGCGCCGGCGGCCTCCAGGCGCGCGACGAGCGGCGAGTCCGCCTTTGCCGGCGGACGATCGCGGTTGATCTTGGAGCCCGCCACGGTGGCGATGCCGGCGATGTCGAACAAGTTCTTCACCGCGAAGGGCACGCCAGCGAGCGAGTAAGTCTTTCTCACCTCCGCCGGTGCGGCATCGATCTCGGCCGCACGCCGTCGCGCGCGCTCCGCAGTGACGGCGGTGAACGCATTGAGTGTCGGATTGAGCGTCGCGATGCGGGCGAGCGCGTCATCGACCACGGCGCGGGCGCTTATCTTGCCGGATGACACCGCTTCGGCGATTGTCGCAGCGGACTCCCAAGCCTGCACCGAAGCCTGCTGCGCGGGCATGCGTTTAGGCCTTAAAGACCGGCGCGGGCTCGGCCTCGTCCGGCAATTCGAATTCGGCGACCGTGGCGGCGTGCCTGAGCGTCACCTCGAGATTGGCCTTCACCGCCGGCGCCCACTCCGGCGCGAGCGTCAAGCCCAATGCGCGCGCTGCGGCGGCAATGTAGTCGTCGAGTGAACCCGCAGCCATCGTCCCCTCGCTCATGGCGGATGCGGGATTGCCGACAGCAGATCGCGCGTATAGGCTGCCTCCGGCGCGCTCATCACGCGCTCGGTCGGCCCCTGCTCCACGATCTGGCCCGCCCGCATCACGATCACCCGGTCGCACAAGAGACGCACCACGTTCAAATCGTGCGACACGAACAGATAGCTCATGCCGAGCGAGTCTTTCAGATCCTGCAGCAGATTGAGCACAACCGCCTGCACCGAGACGTCGAGCGCGGCGGTCGGCTCGTCGAGAATGATGAGGTCGGGCTTGAGCGCGATCGCGCGCGCGATGCCGACGCGCGCCTTCTGCCCGCCGGAGAGCTGATGCGGAAAGCGATGCAAGAGGTCGAGCGGCAGCCCGACCTGCGTCGCCAGTTCCTCACAGCGCGAGGTAAGTTCACCGCGCGGCACGTTGCCGAGGCGCATCAGCGGGTCGGCGATGGCGCGAATGGCGGTGAAGCGCGGGTTTAGGCTGTCGGTCGGGTCCTGGAACACCATCTGGATGCGCTTGCGCAGCGGCAGCGTGGCAAAGTCGCGCGCCGGTATTTCGCCGATGTCCTGGCCGTCGAACATGATGAGGCCGTCGGTCTTGTCGATCAGCCGCATCACCATCATCGAGGTGGTCGACTTGCCGCAGCCGGATTCGCCGACCAGGCCGACGCTTTCTCCGCGCCCGACGCTGAAGCTGATGCGGTCGACGGCGCGAAAGGCTTCTGGCTCCTTGGCAGGCTTCGGCCCGAATATCTTGGCAAACGTCCGCGAGGCGCCGTTGCGCGGATATTCCTTGACCAGTTTTTCGACCATGAGCAGCGGGATGGCGGCTTCTGGCGCTTTCGCAACCGGCGGTCGTGGCTTTGCCTGCGCGGCCTCCTCCTCCGGTAACAGGCTGCGCAGCGAGACGCCCAGCCGCGGCGTGGCGCGCATCAACTTGCGCGTATAGGGATGCGCTGGCTTTTTGAAGATGGCGGCGGAGTCGGCCGTCTCGACGACGTGACCCTTCTCCATCACCATCACGCGGTTGCAATAGGCGGCGGCAAGACCGAGGTCGTGGGTGATGAGGATGGTCGACATGCCGCGTTCGCGCGTCAGCTCGACGACCAAGTCCATCACCGCCTTCTGCGTGGTGACATCGAGCCCTGTGGTCGGCTCGTCGGCGATCAAGAGCTGCGGCCGGCAGGCGAGCGCCAGCGCGATCACCACGCGCTGGCACATGCCGCCGGAGAGTTCGAACGGATAGGCATGGTAGCGCTCGCGCGGCCGCGCGATGCGCACCTGTTCGAGCATCTCGATGGCGCGCTCGGAAACCTGAGCGCTGTCGACCTGCGCATGCTGCAGCAGCACGTCCTCGATCTGCCTGCCGATCTTGCGGATCGGGTTGAGCGCCGCGCGCGGGTTCTGGAAGATCATCGACATTTCGCGCCCGCGCATATCGCGCATGTCGGCTTCCGGCGTGGCGTTGAGGTCGAGGCCGCTGAAGGTCACCGCGCCTTCCGCGATCCGGCCGGCGCGGTCGAGGATGCGCATGACAGCGTAGGACGTGACCGACTTACCCGAGCCGGATTCGCCGACAATGCCGAGCGTCTCGCCCTTGGCGACCGTGAGGTCGATCTTCTCTACCGCGCGCACGATGCCGCGGCGGGTGGCGAACTCGACCGTGAGCCCCTTCACGTCGAGCAGCGGCAGCGAGCCGAGCTCCTTGCGTACGATGCGGCCCGCGGTCTTCTTCCGATTGGCCATGCGCTTGCTCACGTGCGCCGCTGCGGGTCGACGAGGTCGCGCAGACCGTCGCCCAGGAGATTGAAGCAGAACACGGCGAGCATCAGCGCCGCGCCGGGAAACAGCGCGATCCACCACTCGCCGGAGATGATGTTGCCCGCCCCTTCTGCCACCATGATGCCCCACTCCGGCGTCGGCGGACGTACCCCGAGCCCGATGAAGGACAGACCGGCGGCGTTAAGAATGGCGTAGCCCATGGTGAGCGAAATCTGCACCATCATGATCGGCATGATGTTGGGCAGGATATGCATCAGCAGGATGCGGAAGTCGCCGTTGCCGGATAACCGCGCCGCCTGCACGAAGCCGGCATCGCGCCGCACATTCGCCTCGGCACGCGCGACGCGCACATAGAGCGGGAAATTGATGATGGCGGTGGCCAGCACGATATTGGTCACCGTGTTGCCGAGCGCGGCGACGATGCCCATGGCCAGCACGAACAGCGGAAAGGCCATGATGGTGTCGGAGATGCGCCCGACGATGCGGTCGGTCCAGCCGCCGAAGAATCCGGCGGCGATGCCGGCGAAGCCGCCCATGGCGAACACCAGCGCCACCGACGACAGTGCGATGATGAGATCGAGCCGTGTCGCCACCACGACGCGGCTGAAGATATCGCGCCCGAGTTGGTCGGTACCGAACCAGTGCTTCCAGGACGGCGCCTGCAGGGTCGCCGCGGTGTCGGAAGCGAGCGGATCGTGCGGCACGATATAAGGCCCGATCAGCGCGCACAGCGCGATCAGCGTAAACAGCCCAAAAGCCAGCCCCGTGACCGGGTTCTCCGAGACGACGTAGCGCGCGTGGCGAAGTAGCGAGTTGCTCTCGGCCTTGGGCGCGGCGGCGCGGATGGCGGTGTCGGTCATCCCTCCAGCCTCACGCGCGGATCGATGACGCCGTAGAGAATGTCGATGATCAGGTTGAGCACCACGTAGAGGACCGCCATGGTGAGCACGAAGCCCTGCACCGGCGCGAAGTCGGACGAGATCAGCGCCTCGACGGCATAAGAGCCGATGCCCGGCCAGGCGAAGACCTTCTCCACCAGGACGTTGGCGCCGAGCAGGAAGGAGAACACCATGCCAAGCGTGGTCACCACCGGCAGCATGGCGTTGCGGAAGGCGTAAGTGATGATCACGGTGCGGTCGTCGAGGCCGCTCGCCCGCGCCGTGCGCACGAAATCCGAGGCGAGCACGGCGAGCATCGAGGCGCGTGTCATGCGCGCAATCGGCGCCAGCGAGAAGATGCCGAGGGTCAATCCTGGCAGCAGCAACTGGCTGAAGGCGGCGCGGAAGCCCTCCAGGTTGCCGCTGAGCACGCTGTCGATGAGATAGAAGCCGGTGACCTGGGGCGGCGGCGAGTAAAACACGTCGATACGCCCGAGCGGCGCCGGCGACCAGCCGAGCAGGAAGTAGAACACGTAGACCAGCAGCAGCCCGGTGAAGAACACCGGCAGTGAGACACCGGCGGTCGCCACCACGCGGCAAGTGTGGTCAATCCAGGAGCCCTGCTTCACAGCAGCCAAGATGCCGAGCGGCACGGCGATGGAAATCGAGATGAACAGGCCGAACAAGGTCAGCTCGGCCGAGGCCGGCAGCCGGTTCCTGATCTCGGTCGCCACCGGCTGGCCGGTGGTCAGCGAATTGCCGAAGTCGCCGCGCGCGAGATCGGTCACATAGTGCCCGAACTGCACGATCAGCGGCTTGTCGAGCCCGAGCTTGCTCCTCACCTGCTCGATCGCCTCCTTGGTGGCGGCGGGCCCGGCGAAATAGGCCGCCGGGTCGCCCGGCAGCGCCCGCGTCAGCAGAAAAGTGATGATCACCACCCCGATGAGATTGGGGATCACCAGCAAAAGGCGCTTGGAGATCAGGCTGAGCATGTGCGCTCTCCGCCGTCATGGCCGAGGCCGGCCACGACGGCTGGCATCAACCCTTCCCCAGCGTGCGGTAATCGAGCCGGCGATGGAACCAGTAGGCGTAGCCGGACACGTTCTTCTGCATCGCGACGTTGACGTAAGGCTGGTAGAGCGGAATGCGCGGCATGTCGGCGTAAGCCGTGTCGACGAAGCCCTTCACGTCCTTCTCGTAGGTCGGCATGTCGCCGGTCGCCGCCGCAGTCACGGCGCCGTCGACGAAGCCGTCCAACTCCTTCGACTGGTAGCTCATCGTATTGAAGATCGAATTCTTGCCGTGATAGCACCAGATGAAGAAGTACTCGGGATAATCGAGCCAGCCGGAGAAGACGTTGGTGTAGAGCGGCAGCGTCTTCTTATTCAGCTCGGTCCGCCAGTTGGCGCCCGGCACCTTGTTGATGGTGCACTTGATGCCGATCTGGGCAAGGCTCTCCTGCACCAGCACGCAGAGCGGCTCGTTGACGCCGGCGAAACCTAAGTCGAACGAGATGGTCGTCTCGATTCCGTTGGGCGCGGCTTCGGCCATCAGCGCCTTCGCCTTCGCAATGTCAGTGTTGTATTTGTGCGCCTGCGGCCAGGCAACCTCCGTCGCGGCATTGGCCGGCGCGCCGAACATCGGTTTGGCGAGGCCGAACAGCACCGCGTCCATGATCTTCTGATACGGCAGCGCGTAAGCCACCGCCTGACGGATTTTCGGATTGTCGAACGGCGGCTGCTTCACGTTCATGCCGATGTACTGGATGCCGTTCGAATACGGAGTCGACACGATGTTGAGCTTGCCGGCGTTCTTGAGCTCGACGAAATCCTTGTTTGGCAAATCGTAGGAAATATCGGCGTCGCCGCGTTCCAGGAGCGCGCGACGGTTGCCCGCCGACGGCACGATGCGCCAGATGATCTTCTTGGTCTTCGGCAGCGGACCGCCGAGCCAGGCGTCGTTACGCTCGAACACCACCTCGGTGCCGGCGACCCAGCTCGCCACTTTATAAGCGCCGCTGCCGGCGGTGTTCTGCTTGGTGTATTCGAGGCCCCACGGATCCTTCTCAGTGGCGTGCTTCTTGACCATCTCCGAGTTGACGACGCAGGGCACGATCACCGCAAGGTCGGGAATGGTGAGGCGGTCCTTGCGCAGGAAGTCGACACGGACGGTGTTGTCGTCGACGACCACGAACTGCTCGGGCTTGGTGAGCGAGCCTGCGGCCATCTGAAAGGTCGGGAAGCCGCCGACGCTGACGGCGCGGTCGAGCGACCATTTGACGTCCTTGGCGGTGACCGGCGTTCCGTCGTGGAAGGTCGCCTTCTTCTTCAGCTTGAAGGTCACCGACATGTCGCCGATGTTCATATCTTCGGCGAGTTCGGGTTTGAACTTGGTTTTGTCGTAATAGGGGGCGCCGTTCGGCCCCGTCTTCATCTCATGGGTGATCAGGCGGTCGTAGCAATTCCATGACACCTCGTAGCCGGGCACGTTGGTGCCGACGCCGTGGATGTCGAGATTGTTCGGCCCGCTTTCCGAGACGATCAGCAGAGTTTCCTGGCGCGATTGCGCCTTGGCCGGCGAAAAGATGGCCGGTGCCGTAATGGCGCTGGTGGCTGCCAGCGCGGTGGCCGATTTCAGAAAGTCGCGACGCCGCATGATGTCCTCCCCGAGGTGTCGAGGCGGTATTCCGCAAGTGTCATGCCAAGCTAGGCGGCAGTGCCGATGGGTGTATTAAGCGCTTGATTTCAAAATACGATTCAGAGAATTCCGCTGCGCCTCCATAAAACCCGCTGAACGCCAACTGCATACAATTCTCAAATATTGCCTAATAAATAGGCTATCTGCGACGGGATAAGGGTTAGGTGCCGACCAAAGCGGCACGTCGGATTGGCCAGTGCGTCGGCTTAGGCCGAACCGCTGGAGCGGGCTGCGGCCCAAACCCCGGCAATGATCAACGCAAATCCAAAGATATGAAAACTCGCGAGATGCTCATCGAGCAACACGCTGCCCATGATCGCCGTGTAGACCGGCACGAGATGAACAAAAGGCCCGGAGCGATTGGCGCCAATCAGTTGCACGCCGCGATTCCAGGCAGCGAAGGCGAGCACGCTGGGAAAGATCGCGACGTAGACGATCGCGAAAAGGGTCAGCCAGGTCGGTTTGAACGTAATGCCGGCGGCCCATTCCCAGATCATGAACGGAAAGGTCGCCAGCGTCGAAACGGCGCCGAACACAAAGAGGAAGCTCAGCCAGTGGATCGGCGGCAGCTTGCGCAGATAGACGGCATAGACGGCAAACACCACCATGTTGAATAGAATGATGATGTCGCCCCAATTGAACTGCAGGCGCTGAAGGTTGCCTAGTTCGCCGCGCGCGATGATGACGAGAACGCCGGCGGATGACATCACGATTCCACCGAGCTGCAACGGCGTGACGCGGTCGCGGAAGATGAGCCCACCGGTGCCAATGATAAGGACGGGCACCAGCGAATTGAGCACCGATACATTGAGCGCGCTCGTGTATTGCAGGCCGATATATTGGCCGGCGGTGAACAGCGCGCCGCCGACCATGCCGAGCCAGAGCAGGATGCCCCAATGCGCGCGGATCACCGGCCAGTCGCGCTTGATACGGGGATAGGCCAGAACGCCAAGCACAACGGTCGGTATCAGCCAGCGGATGGTCGAGATGCCGATTGGCGGCACCTCGCCGCCGATCGCACGGCCAACGACATGGTTGCCGGACCAAAAGAGTGCGGCGAGCGCCAACAGCAAATAGGGATTTGCGTGCAGCCAGCCGTGTTTGGCTGGCGCCCTATCGCCGTCCCCGGTCATAGGCGAACGAGCCAACACAGCAGAACAGCAAGCGCCGCTGCTCCCGCGGCAAAGCCGATGAGAGCGCCCTTCCCGTCAACGATGCGATCGGGAAACATCTGCAACACCAGCGGGGCAATCAAAAGCGCGCCACCGCCGCCGATCACGGCCGCGTACCAGGGAATCGAAATCCAGACCGCGGCGATTGCGCCGATGACGGAGGCCGCCGTCACAATCAGCGACGTCCACAAAATCAGCGGACCGGAGCCTTGCGACAGTGCCGGAAGCCGTGAGCTCTTGGGGAAGTGTCCGCTGGCGGACAAGGCCTCAAGCGAAGCAAGCAGCATCAGCGCGACAAATGCAGCGAGCGGGACGACACTGGCGAGCGACATATTGGTTTTACAGCCGCAGGGCGGCTTGACCCCCAGAACGCAATCTCCGTAACATACGAGACATATATCAGCGGCACATGCAATCGCCGCGTCGAGAAAAATCTCTAGGGAGTTCCGATGTCGAGCGCGGATGCCGCAGCCAAGCCGGCCGTTAAAGCAGCCGAGAAGACGCCTGTCGCCAAAACCGACGGCAAGCGTGAAAAGCGCACCATCACTGAGATCCGCGACTCGAAAAAGACCGGCGAGAAGATGGTCTACATGTCGGTGCCCGACTACACCTCGGCGCAATGGGCCGAGATGGCCGGCGTCGACGTGGCCGTGCTCGGCGACAGCCTGGCGATGATTTCCCACGGCCACCGCAGCACCGTGCCGGCGACCATGGACATGATGGTCATGCACGGCCAAGCGGTGCGTCGCGGCGCGCCCAACACATTCATGCTCGGCTGCATGCCGTATCAGAGCTACCACACCGTCGATCGCGCACTCGCCAATGCCTCACGCTTCATGCAGGAGACCTTGTGCGACGCGGTTAAACCGCAGGGCGGCAAGTCGCAGGCCCATATTCTCAAGGCGCTGGTCGATGCCGGCATACCGACGGCGTCGCATATCGGCCTGACGCCGCACACCATCGCCATGTTCGGCGGTTTCAAAATTCAGGGCCGCACCGCCGACGCGGCGATGAAGATTCTAGAAGACGCGCTCGCCATCGAGGATGCCGGCTGCTTCATGCTGGAATTCGAGGCCGTGCCGGCCAAGATCGCCAAGCTGATTTCCGAACAATTGACGATACCGACGATCGGCATCGGCGCCGGCGCGGGGACCGATGGACAGATCCTGCTTTGCTACGACCTGCTCGGCGTATTCACCGATTTCAAGCCGAAATTCACTAAGCGTTTCGCCAAGCTGACAGAGGTCGCCGTCGGAGGCATCAGGGAATACGTCAAGGAAGTCAAAGACGGCACATTCCCCGACGACGACCATTCCTACACGGTGAATGACGCCGAATACGAGAAGTTTGCGGCGATGGTCGCCAAACGAAAGCACATCTGACGTGGCGCGCGGGCAAGCATCGGCGGCGAAGCGTCCGAGAAGCCCGGTCCAACGCGGACCGGTGAACGCGGAAACGCTGACGGAACGCGCTTACCGCGCGCTCGAGGAGCAGATCGTCACGCTGCGCCTGAAGCCGAGCCAGGTGCTGTCGGAGCAGATGCTATCGGCTACTTTCAAGATCGGCCGCACTCCGATCCGCGAAGCGCTGCAGCGGCTGGCACGCGAAGGACTGGTTGCCATCCTGCCGCGCAAGGGCGTCCTAGTTTCCGACATCAACCCGCGCAATCAACTGCTTGTGCTCGAGGTGCGGCGCGAACTCGAGCGCCTGCTGAGCCGCGCCGGCGCCGAACGGGCGACCGACGAGCAACGGACGCAGCTAAAGGACATCGCGCTCGGCATGGATCGCGCCTCCAAGGCCAATGACGACATCGCCTTCATGCGGCTCGACCGCGAGCTCAACCGCTTGATGATCGACGCGGCGCACAACGACTATGCCGCACGCTCGATGAAGCTTCTGCAGGGCCTGTCACGGCGGTTCTGGTACATGCATTACCGCGAGGCCGCCGACCTGCCCTTGTGCGCCCGCCTTCATGCCAACCAGGCGCGCGCCATCGCCCAAGGCTATGGCGACGCAGCTGCGCGCGCCAGCGACAAGCTGATGGACTACGTCGAAAACTTCACGCGCCGCACAGTATCGGTTTGACGCCATGAAAACATACGAGGGGAAGCGTACGATCGACGGCCTTGTGGTCACGTCGGATGGACGGCCTTTGCCCGAACACTACGAGGTCAAACGCTTCACAAAATACGGCTTCGAGTGGACCTACGAGGGCGAGAGCCCGCAGCAGTTGTCGCTCGCGATCCTCTACGACTATCTAGGCGACACGGAGCGGGCCATATCGCTGTCGGAACCGTTCATGAAGACGGTGGTCGCCAACCTCGATAACGACTGGAGCCTCGCCGGCGCCGAGATCGACGCCTTCCTCGCGGACGCCAAAGCGCGCTGACTCGCGCTTGTTGCTGACATGCGACTGATATATCATTACGGCACTGCACAACGATAACCACCGCTTCCAAGCGGGGCTCACACGGGGAGGACACCATGGCAATTTCCCGCCGCAGACTTCTTGCGTCCGCCGCAGCGCTCGGCGCCGTCTCAGCGTCGGCCGGCATCTTCGCCCCGGCCATCGCGCAGAATAAGCCCCTGCGCATCGGGATTCTCGCGCCGCGCTCGGGCATTGCCGCGGCTCCAGGCGAGAACGGTATACGCGCCGCGCAATGGGCGGTCGAAAGATACAACGCCAAAGACGGCATCGGCGGACGCAAGGTCGAGTTGGTGATCGAAGACGAGTCGTCACCCAAGGATACGATCGAGCGGTTCAGCAAGCTCGTGCAGCAGGAAAAAGTCGACTGCGTGCAGGGTATCGTTTCGTCGGGCGTGGGTCTCGCGCTCGGCCCGGTG
>Ga0134124_10000807_pt1 | contig 25299 bp, 22 predicted proteins | sample KB304_FD_96880 | JGI IMG/M metagenome (GOLD analysis project Ga0134124, IMG submission 96880) | Terrestrial soil microbial communities without Nitrogen fertilizer from Kellogg Biological Station, Michigan, USA - KB3-0-4 | ecosystem: Environmental > Terrestrial > Soil > Unclassified ... | reverse complement strand
GGCCATGTAGAGAAGCTCGCGCAGTTTCTTTGCCGCTCCAGTCGGCTCAGCGCCGAAAACGGCATCCAGGGCCTTGGTGGCCGCCAGATGATGGGCCTCGGGAAAGACCCCGCAGATCCGGTTGGTGATGACCGGCATCTCCTCGGCCATCCGCCCGACGCAGAACTGTTCGAAGCCGCGCAGCTCCGGAATCTGGAAGAAGGTATTCTCCACCGTCCCCTGATCGTTCAGAAAGATATCGATCCGGCCATGCCCTTCCAGGCGGGTGATCGGGTCGATCGTGATACGCGCCATCCGCTACCTCCCTTTCCCTGGAACCCTGCCGCCCAGTGTCGAGCTGGCAAGGGTATATTTGTAGAACAGGCCGGCATAATCGGGAATAGTTTTCAGAAATGCGTCCACCCGCCCGGCGATAGCCTCTTCCGACAGGCCGGCGGTATCGCCGATATCCATCACCGATCCGAGCGCCGCAATCATCTTCGCCCCCTGGTCGCTTATCCCCTCCGGGGCGCCATAGCAGCCGGTGCAGGGCATGTTGGCCTTGGTACAGGGGGCGCCGCAGCCGTTCCTGGTGGCGATCCCCATGCAGAGCAGTCCCTGTTCGAGCAGGCAGACTTCAGGTTCGGGATAGAATTCGTAATTGCGGCGGAAGGCGGTGATGCGCTTTTCCTCCTTGGTCCGGTCGCAGTCGTCGCAGACGGTCAGGGTGCCGCAGCCGATCGTGCTCCCCCTGGGGGGCAGATCGCCGGAGAGAATGGTCTCGATCACATTCCAGATCTGGTGCGATTCCGGCGGACAGCCGGGGATATAATAATCCACCTCCACCTCCTGGGCCAGATGCTTCACCCGCCCAAGGAGCGGCGTCAGATGGATGTCCCCTTCGGGAAAAGAGGTCGTGCCGGAGGGGACGATTCCGGTTGGATTATCAACCGAAGGATTATCAAGGTAAACGGAGCTGAGCAGTTCGTCTTTCGTGTTGAAGTTGGCCAGGGCCGGGATGCAGCCTCCCTTGGCGCAGGAGCCGAAGGCCACTAAAAGCCGCGATTTCCTGCGCAGCAGGCGGGCCATCTCGACGTTCTCCCCGGTGCGCAGCGCCCCGTTGAAGAGGGTCACGGCAATGGCGCCATCCGGGAGCGCTTCGATATCCTTCTTCTTGGTATCCAGCAGGCAGGGGCAGAACATGAAGTCCAGCGCCGCATCGACGTCCAGAAGCTTCTCGTGCAGGTTGACCACGGCAATTTCGCAGCCGCCGCACGATGCGGCCCAGTAGACCGCCAGTTTCGGTTTTTCAGGCATAGCCAGTCCCCTTTTCACATTACCTCCAAGTTCTACACCGAAACATGATTACATATTCCGGACGCTCATTTCAAGCGTACGAAAGGAGCGATTCAACCAGCTGAGGCAGCGTCTCCTGCAGACCTTCATCCTTCGTCACCACCGCGTCGATGTCCGGATGGGCCAGCCTGAGCGGCTCAGCCTTATCTCCGGTGAGGAGCACGAACGGCTGCTTAAACCCCTGTTCCCTCATCTCCGCGAAGAGCTGGACTCCGTCGATGAATGGCATGTTCATATCCGAAACCACCATGCAGATCGTGGGCTCTTCCGCCATTTTCACCAAAGCGTCCAGACCACCGACTGCAATCACGGCACCGAAACCGGCCGACTCCAGGATCATTCCGGTCAACTCGGCGGTGAATTCGTCGTCATCAACCACCAAAATGGTTTTGGGTGTGTCACTCATACATGCTCCTTTATTATCCGATCAGGCTGCGAACGGTTTCTATCAGATTGGACTGGTCTAAGGCCCCCTTGACGATATAGGCGTTGGCGCCTACCTGTATGCCGCGCCGCTTGTCCTCGTCCTTCTCCCGCGAGGTGACGATGATGACCGGGACGTTACGGTAGCGATCGTCGGCACGCAGCAGCTCGGTTAACGAGAACCCGTCCAGTCGCGGCATCTCTACATCGGTTACAACCAGATCGAACAGGGTCTCGCGGGTCTTCTCCATGGCGTCCTGTCCGTCCTCCGCGGTAATCACGGTATAGCCGTACGCCTCGAGAATGCTCCTTTCGATTTCCCTGGTATTGATGGAATCGTCCACGACCAGCACCGTTGTCGTATGTTCTTCCCTGGCGGCAGGACGCAGCCGCCCGGGTTCTCCGATTTCCCGTGCTTGCCTGATAAGTTCCGGAACGTGGAGGACGTTGATGATGCTGTCCCGCTCCCCGATGGTGACGCCCGAGACCATGCGCATGCTCTGCAGATGGAGCGGCAGCGGCTTTACCACCATCTCCTCCCGACCGATGATATCGTCAACTTCCAGCCCCAGCTTTTCTTCGCCATCCCTGATGATGACGATCGATGCCTCACCCGCCCCGGCGGTCGCTTCTTTCGAAAGCCCGAGGAGCGCGGCCAGGTTCTCGACCGGAATGATCTGCTCCCGGAGACGAATGGCGCGTTTGTTGACAATTTCAATAATCTCCCCGCGCTGAACCGAGAGCATCTCGACAAGTGATGTGGCCGGCAGGGCACAGGTTTTCCCGCCTGCGGACAGGAAAAACAGGGGAAACACGGCCAGATTCAGCGGCAGACGCAGTAGAAAGGTCGTCCCCTCTCCTTCCCTGGTTTCGACAATTATTGCACCTTTCAACTCATCCACGATGCTTTTCCTGACGACATCCATGCCTACTCCCCGGCCGGAAAGGTCGGTGATGATAGGGCTCGTGCTGAAACCGGGCATGAAGATCAGGTCGGTGATCTCCGCCCGGGACATGCCGTCCAGGGTGTCGGCCGCGAACAGCTGCCTTGCATGCGCCTTCTCGCGGATCTTGTCGACCGACAGCCCCCTGCCGTCATCGCTGAGGGAAATAGAAACGCAGCCGCTGTCGTAAAAAGCGGAGAGACTGATGGTCCCTTTGGGAGGCTTACCTGCGGCAACCCGTTCCTCTGCGTTCTCCAGCCCATGATCCAGCGAATTGCGGATCATGTGCATGAGAGAGTCGCCGATCCGGTCGATAATTTTCCTGTCCAGTTCAGTGTCTCCCCCTTCGACAACAAAATCGATATCCTTGCCATGTTCATGGGCAAGATCCCTTACCGTGCGGCGAAGAGGGTCGAAAACAGTCGAAAGCGGCTGCATGCGCATCCTGAGCGAGGTTTCCTGCAGATCGGCAACAAGATGATCCTGCATGAGAGACGAGTCGGACATGGCACGCACCGACTGGCGCATGGAATGCTGGAGTGCGGCGCAAGCCTCGATCAGTGGTTCCTGTTCATTTTTGCCGGTCTGGAGCTGTCCAGCAACAGCCTTGAGATGCCGCGCCGTTGCACGCTCGATTTCACTGAGCCTGCCGATATGCCTTCTGAATCTGCCATGCTCGGAGACGATCTCTCCCATGAGCCTTATCAGCTCATCCAGCTTGGCGGCATTGATGCGCAGATAATCGACCTGGCGACCTTTGGCGGCCGCGGGAAGTGTTGCCGTCCCGGCAGCGGCGGTGGCGAATTGTTCAACGTCATTATCGACCGGTGGCATGGAGGAGACCGGTGCGGCCTGAACTACCGGAGCAGCCCCAACAGCCGGAGCCGCTGCAGCCTGGGCCAGCTCTTCACAGAGCGCATCCGGCGCGCCCACCGATGTATCACCCGCCATTATCCGGTCCAGCATCGCCAGAAGGGCATCTCCCCCCCTGAAGAGAGCATCGGAGACGGAGGCGGCAAGATTGATTTTTCCCCCGCGAATCGCATCAAGCACCTCCTCCATATTGTGGGCAAGCTCGGTGACCCCGGAAAGCTGCATCATCCGCGAGGAGCCCTTGATAGTATGGGCAGAACGGAACAGTCCGTTGAGCAGTTCGGCATCGCCGGGCGACTTCTCCAGATTGAGCAGACCATCGCTTATCCGGGAGCAATGCTCACGCGCCTCTTCGACGAAACGTGCCAGAAATTTGGAATGGTCGAATGCCATGATTTATCCGTTTCTCCTCGGTGCGCTTGAAATGGCTTTCCGTGTCTTTTGGGGAGAGGATGTCCCCCCTGTTGGAGTCAGGAGAGATAATTTGTGCCGGCAGATAACTATGAATTGTTCTGCATTAAACGACAGCGGGAAAAATGCCCGGCCGTGTTCATGAAGTGAGCCTTTCTCCAGGATACTGACCGCCGTTTCAAAGCTGCTTCGCGCCCGTTTCTCATCCTGTTGGGCGAACAGTATTTCTGCGGTATAAAAATGGGCCAGCCAGCAGTTGGTATCCAGGTAGATGGCTTCCCTGAAACGCTTGATGGCACCATCGTAGTCTCCATTCTGCCGCGATGTGATACCGAGCATGAGATACGCTTCCAGACAGAGCGCATCACGCGCCAGAATGGATTCGCAGACATCACGGGCCTCATCCAGGCGCGATGCGCTCAGAAGCAGGCTTCCCATTAGAGTGTACGCCTTCTCGAAGGTACTATCCAGCTTGATAATGGCATTAAGAATGCCGAGCGCCTTGTCGTGCTGACTGTTGTGAGCAAGCTCGACGGCCGCGTCAAAAAGTTCTCTGACATCACTTTGTTTGGATGCTTGCGACCGTTTATCGGGGTTACCGGTGGGGGGAGGAAGATGCCCCCCGGTCAGCCGTTTCACCGGAGCTCTCTGCGCCTTCTCCCTGCTTGCCCGCTCGGGAGAAGAAGTGTGGCGACCGGACGTTCGGCGCTCTTCAAAAAGGAGAGGCGGCGTTTTGCGATAATAAAAGAGCGAATCCTGTTTTACGAGGGAAAGAATACCAATGTCATGATGAATCGTTTCCGTTGCGCCGACCAGCAGACACCCATCTTCAGCGAGCAGTTCCGCAAGCTTGCCGAAAATCTCCCGCTGTACCTGTCCGGGGAAATAGATGGACACGTTACGGTACAGGATTATATCCGGTTGCTGCATCCTGTGGGGATAGGATGCGTTCAGCAGGTTTACCACCTCGAACCCAACCAGCTTTCTGATTGATTCCATGACCTGAAAACGGTCTGAACCGCACGGCTCGAAGTAGCGCTCAAGCAGGGACCGGTCCATGCCCCGGAACGAACCTCTTCCGTAAACACCCTGTTTTGCCGAAGCGATCACGTTGGAATCGATGTCCACGCCGGTGATGGTAAACAGCCTCTCACTCTCGGTTCCAAACCGCTCCCGCAGCAAAATGGCTATGGAATAGGGTTCCTCTCCGGTGGAACAGCCGGCGCTCAATATCCTGACCGGCCTCTGGTTACGGGCAACCATGAACTCCGGGAGCAGTTTTTCGACCATCAGGTTCAGATGTTCAGGCTCACGAAAAAAATAGGTTTCATTGACCGTCAGCATCTCCGTCAGCCGGCGCAGCTCTTCGCAGTCGCGCAACAGCAGGGAGAAATACTCATCATGGCCAGCGATGCCGCGTGCCGCCATCCGTCGCCCCAGGCTCGCCGAGAGCGCCTGTTCACGATCCTTTTCGAAGCTGTGGCCGCACGTGCGCAGCATCAGCTCTTTAAAAGGGGCCAGGTTCATAGGGTCGGCCAATTTCGTGTTCCTCATCACCTGCCCCCGACCCGCTGCATCAGTTCGGCTGGAATATCCGCGAGCGCCAGCACCCTGTCGATGCAGCCACACTCCACCGCCAGCCGGTTCATACCGTAAATCACGGAGCTTGCCGCATCCTGCGCAAGCGTAGTCCCCCCGGCCTTCCTGATTGCCTGCATGCCGACGACACCGTCGTCCCCCATGCCGCTCATGATCAGTCCGATGGCCCTTTCCCTGTACGCTGCAGCGACCGAGGAGAGCAGGGTATTACAGGAGGGGTGGTACACTTTACTGGCCTCCCCGTCACAGAAAATTACCTTTCCCTGCTCAGTAATCCTCATGGAATGTTCAGCAGGATTGATATAGGCATGTTCGGCCGCAAGAATATCGCCATTGCCCGCGATCTGAACCGTGAGAGGAGTTACGGCATTCAACCAGTCAACCATGCCCTGGGTAAACCCGTCGGCAATATGCTGGGTTATGATAATGGGGACCGGAAATTGGGCGGGGAGGTTCGTCAAAATGGAATGAATGGCCTGAGGTCCTCCGGTAGAGGCAGCAATGGCGACAACTCCTCCCTTCGAAACGTGCTTCTGAATCGTCGCACCTCTGACAACCGCGGTTCCTGACCGTCTCCCCATGGTCAGCAGATGGGAGGAGACATCGACTTTGGCCAAGACCCTGATCTTATGAATAAGGTTCCGCACATTTTCCAGACTGATGTCCGGCTTCTCGATGACGTCGAGTGCGCCCTTGGAAACGGCTGCAAAGGCGGTACGCACTCCGGTCAGGGCGGTCACCACCAGAATCGGCACCGGATGCTCGGCAATGATCCTCTCGATGGCCTCCAGCCCTCCCATGACAGGCATTTCGATATCCATGGTTACTATATCGGGTTTCAGGGAGGCGACCCTGGTGACGGCCTCGGCGCCGTCTGCCGCCTCTCCCGCCACAACGATACCCGGCTCCGACTCCAGGATTGAGCGGATCATGTCGCGCACCAGCTTGCTGTCATCTACAACCATTACCCGAATGATGCCGCTTGGTTTTGCCATCTGCTAGAGAGTCTCCTGAATGGCTGCGGTTCCTTGTTCGCCATCCGCTTTTCCGATCTTGAAGGTCGTGACCAATGTTCTCAGCTGTTCCGACAATTCCGCCAGTTCATTTGTCGCGCTGTTTGTCTGGTAGATGGAATCAGTTGCAAAGCGGACCCCCTGTTCAATGTCCTTGAGCGCCAGTACGACCTGGCTGCTGGCAATCTGCTGCTGTTGCGTGGAAAGAGAGATCTGGCGGGCGGCATCGGCTGTCTCCTCAACGCCATCCACGCTTTCAATAAGCATCGATACCGTATGGGAGGCATATTCCTGCCCTTCCTGGATCAGTTGAAAACTCTTTTCCGATGACATCACCAGACGATTTACCGAATCCAGAATCTCGGTTATCTTCCCCTCGATCTCTCCGGTCGATTCGACCACGCTGTCGGCCAGACGCCTGATCTCGACCGCAACCACGCCAAAACGCTTCCCCGCCTCTCCCGCGCTGGCCGCTTCAAGGGCGGCGTTGAACGCGATCAGCTTGGTCTGGTTGGCAATGTTGTTGATAATTTCCATTACCTTGTTGATCTCTTTGGACTTTCTTCCCAACTCGACGATCTCGCTCAGATTTGCCTGAATGTTCAGACTTATGTCGTTGACCTTGAAGCTGAGGTTTTCAACCTCGGCGGCGCCGTTTTTGGTATCGTCAAGCGTCTTGTCGGCTCTCTCCACAACACCCTGGCTATGCTGGGCTATCTGGCTGGCCGTGGAAGTAAACTCTTCCATGGTGGACGATATCTCCACCACCGAGCTGGAAAGCTGGGTGGAAAACCCGGACTGATGATCCATGCTGGATGCAATTGCGCCGACGTGGGAGTGGAGTTTTTCGGTTATACCGGAAACCTTGCCGATAATTTGATGCAGCCGTCCGATATGCTCGTTGAACCAGCGGGCGAACTCGCCCACTTCATCGGCAGTAGTAACCGGAACTGTTATGGTCAGGTCGTTGTTGAAGTTCTTCAGTACGCCGGTAATGGCTTCAATCGGTCCGGCAATGAACCTGTTTACCAGGAAAAACACCACGATCTGTATAAGGACCAGAACGGTCAGAGATACCGCAATGTACTGGAGGATGCTGCTCGAAACCTCCCGTTTGATAATACCGTGCTCCTTGGCAACCAGGACATCGATGTCGTCCACATAGATGCCGGTGGCGATGATCCAGTTCCTGGAAGGAATTGCCCTGGCAAAGGTGATCTTCGGCTTCATCTCCTCCTGTCCGGGCACCTTCCATACGTAGTTCACATATCCTTCACCCTTGTCACGGCAAACCTTGGTTATCTCCTGCAGGATGTAGATGCCGTTAGGGTCGCGGAGATCGCTCTGATCCTTCCCCTCCAGGCGGGGATCTGGATGGCTGACCATGATGTTATTGAAATCGTGGATCCAGAGATAGCCGTTCTGGCCGTAGCGCATGTTTTTGATGGCTTTCCTGGCATCCTCAGCCGGCATCTTCTCCAGTACACCCACCGCCATGTCCACAAAGCCTTTGATCTGCTGCTTCTTTTCGGAGAGAAGTGTCGCACGGTATGCTGCAATCCGTTCCTCCCCACGGGAGACTATATTCATGATGGAGATGACCGAGATGACGGCTGCTATTGAGAAAATACATAAAAACGTTAATCCCAGAACCTTTTTTCGTATCGAAATCAGCATGCTGTCTCCTTTTGTCCCGCATTATAAATTAAGCACTTCATAATTTTTCGGCACTCCCGGTTCGGTGTCAGTTTATATCAGGTCGTATTTCCCTTATTAAACGCTTGAAATCCACGAGGAGCACCATTCGTCCATGCCGCGGCAGGACACCCCACATGCCCCTCCGAAGGGAGAAGACCTCCAGCAGCGGCGGAAAAAGACGGATATCATTCTGGCTGAATTCGGCAATATCCTCCATCGAATCGATAATCACCCGGTATGACGATACCCCTCCCGTCCTGATTGTGACGATATTAGGCGAATGATAACTGACCGAATTGCCGTCATAGCCCATTTCTTCGTGAAACCAGAACAGATCATCAGCCTGCTCGCCGTCATATGTCGCTATTCCGGCTACTTGTCCGGAGTCAACGGCGAAATGAACACCACCGACCGAAAAAAAGAGCAGTTCCAGCCGTATATCGTCCTCGCCACTCATAGTGCAATAAGAGCCGCAAGTTTGCCGATATCAAGCAATGAAATGGTTTCACCACCATATTCGATTTCCCCGATCACCAGATCGCGGGCGGCGCCATTCAGGGTTGCAAGAGGTGGCAGGATCGTACTTAGCGGGATATCCACAACATCTTCAATCGAGTCGATCAATATGCCGGAATGAAAATCTCCCCGCACGGCCATGGCGATCAGGCATTTGCAATGATCGTCCTTTTCCTCTCCCAGAAAATGGCGGAGGTTTATGACCGATTCGATATCCCCCCGTACATTTATGAGGCCGGGAAGATACTCCGGAAGCGATGGAACCCAGGATATAGCGCACGAGGGGAGTATTTCCCTGACATCCCTTCCGTAAAAAGCATACAGGTTTACACCGCACATGAAGATGACGACCTTGACCCGCTCTTCCTCGACATCGACGACCTCTTTTGTACGCTGCCGTTTTTTGAGTTCGCCCAGGATCAGTTCGCTTTTCAACTGTTCTTCGCTATCCGCCATACCCAGTTTCTCCTCGCAGGGTTCATCACCCTTCACCATTCAGACAACATCGGCAGGCTAAAGGAGAAGACGCTCCCTTTTCCCGGACTGCTGTCCACCCATATTTTCCCATTGTGATACTCCACAATCAGTCTGCATTTCGAGAGGCCAAGGCCGACCCCTTTCGGCTTGTCGGTGAGAGCATCGCCAATCTGGCTGAATTTTTCAAAAATAACCCCGTGTCTGGAGGCGGGGATGCCCCTGCCGGTATCGGCAATACTCAGCACAATGTCATTATCAGCTCTTTTGGCACTTACCGTCACCCGCCCCTGGTCGGTAAACGCAGCGGCATTGGAGAGTATCTTGGTAATTACCTGGGAGATTCTGAACCTGTCACCTTTGATCATCGGCAGGTTATCCTCGATCGCTACCACAAATTCGAGCCCTTTTTCCCTGAACTTCGGCGAGAACGCCGAAGTGGCATTCTCAATGACTTCCCGCAGGGAAAGCGGTTCCCATCTCCATTCTGCCGTCCCCGCTTCCATCGCGGTCAGGTCGAGGATACTTTCAATCATCCCTGCCAGTCTCTGTGATTCTGATACAACTATTTCAAGATTCTCTTCAACCTGCTCGAGATCTTTGGTTGTTTTCGGATCATCGCGAGAAATCCTGGAGGTGAGTTTCGAGAGTTTTTTTCTGCTGATTTCCGTGTATCCGATGATAGAGGTGAGAGGGGTACGCAGTTCATGGGAGACGGAAGAGAGAAACGTCGTCTTCACCTGATCCAGTTCCTTCAGTTTCTCGTAGGCCTGTTTCAGCGCCGCCGACTCCTCGACACTTTTTCCCAGAGCCCTGACCTTGCGCTCAAGCGCCGCCTTTTCAATGGCCCGTTTGAGCGTCACCACGATCCTGCTTATTTGAGGCGGCTTTTCGACAAAATCATAGGCGCCGAGCTTGATAGTCTCTACCGCGGTAGCAATATCTCCAAAGGCGGTGACCATGATCACCGGGATATCGGGATCATGCTTCCGCAGTTCCTTAAGAGTTTCAATACCGTCCATTCCAGGCATCTTGAGATCGAGAAGAACTGCATCAAATGACGTGCCGCGAAAGAGTTCAAGTGCACTCAGTCCGTCAACGGCGGCAGCAGCAGAAAACCCGGATTCCGAAAGTTTTTCCGTCAGCACATACCGAACCATCTCATCATCATCAACAACCAGGATGTTCATCATTCCCCTCCGTCCGCAGCCAATTCCTCCATTACAATTTCATATTCTTCGACAAACTTCGTGAAGTGGAGCCGTGCAGTATTCAAATCTCCTGCAATGGCGCTCTTTTCGATCTTTCCGGCTTCATCGCTCATGGCGCTCGCTCCCAGCATTGCCGCTGCCCCCATGATCGTATGAGCCGCTCTTTCTGCTGAGCGATCATCCCCCGCATCGAGAAACGCTTTAAGCTGGTCAACCTGGGAAGGAATATTCTTCATGAAGATGGCCTTGAGCTTGACAAACATCCGTTCATCACCCTCCAGCCACTTGAGAGCCTTCAGTCTGTCGAACTGTTCATGTTCGTTCATCGGTACTCCATGGATTTCACAAGTGCCATGTTTTTCTCTCCACTAACGTTCGCAACGCCAAAAGTTCTTTAGTCAAAACACTTCTATTCATAACAGTAATCTAATAAAAAGTATACCTTTATAGCTATTTCAAAACGAAACGCAACATCACCAATACCGGCTTACGGCATTTAATTACTAATCAGAGAATGACGCCGTTTAATCACTTATCATATCAGCAGGACATCCGGACATTAGTCAGAAATAATCCGATTAACAAAAGAATTATTGAGATGTACCCGGGGTAGAAACAAGCAGAATATCACATTAAATATAATCGTGTTTTAAAAACCACAACATCAGTTTCCTGAGTTAAAGGCGTCCATTGATTTGTAGTTGAATTAATTTCATTCAGTGATACTATCCTGAAAAAATTTCAAGGAGTTACTCGCATGCTTCGTGTAGCAGTCTTAACCGGCACCGCACTGATGATGATAGCCTTGGCGGCCACAGTACAGGCTGCATCGGAAGCCCAACTGGCACAAATTGAACAAAGAGCCGCGAAAGCCGCAAAGACAGCTGCCGGCGAGTATGCAAAAGACCTTTTGGATGCTGCCATGGCGAGTATCGCGGAAGCAAAAATCAATATCGCCGCAGGTAAGGAAAAATTAGCTGCCAGACAGCTGGAGCTGGCAGAAATTCAGCTGAGCGCCGCCGACGCAAAGGCTGCCGAAAAAGAGCTTCTGGAAAAAGTGGCCATACGCCGCTCGGAGCTGAAGAAGCTGGAAGCCCGACTTGAGCGCTTTCGGCAGGGAGAGGAGAACTGACATGAAATTGATATCGAAATGGGTCTGCCTCCTGCTGATCACACTTTGCTGCGGGTCGGCCTCGATCGCATTCGCGGCAGATAAACCTAAAGTCTTGAGTCAACTCGAAACGGTTCGATCTGCGGTCGAAGCTGCTGCCGGAAAAATAGAGGGCAATAAAGAAGCTGCTGCGGATCTGGAGCGGGCAAAAACCGCTCTTAAGAATGCTGACGAAAGCTTTAAGTCCGGCAAATCGATGTTTGGATTTGGCGATATAAGCCCCGAAACTGAAAAAGAAATCAAACTCTCCGTAGACATGGCTGAACTCGCGACTGCAACCGCACTTTCAAGGGTCGAATTCGCACGGGAAACTGCCGAATTGGCTGCAATTGAAAAGCAGTTTGCCGCTGTAAAAGCCAAACTTAAATTATTTGAAGACCGGAAGGCTGAACTGGAAAAACTGCGGCTTGAAGCTGTTGCATGCCAGAAAACCGTAAATGAATATGAAGTAATCAAGGCTGAAAAAGCTATTCTGGCGACCCAAGTAGACCAACTTTCAGCTGAGAAAGGCAAAGCTGACAAGCTCAAGATCGAGCAGCTTGAACTGACGCATAAGCTGGATGAGATGAAGGCAGAGAATGCGCGTCTTTCTGCCCTGCTGGAAAAACAGCAGGCTCCGACTGCGCCAACAGCCGATGATTCCAAAAAGAAAGCTCCAAAGAAATAGCACAACTATTTATCCATCCCGAGTACCAATGACACCTCAAACATGCAATCTGTTCGATGGCATCCCCTCAAAACATCAGGAAGAGCTCTTTCAGACGCTGGCTGAATCCGACACCATCCGGATCGAACGGATAGTATCCGACGGGCATGCAACGCCGCCGGGGGAATGGTATGAACAGGAGCAGGATGAGTGGGTGCTGCTGATTTCGGGGGAAGCGACACTGCAGTTCGATGACGATGCCGCCACTCTGCATCTGAAGCCGGGTGATCATGTCATGATTCCCGCCGGTTGCCGTCACCGGGTGGAGCGGACCGGCACCGGTCAGAAAACGATCTGGCTCGCGGTCCATTTTGTCGGAAGCAAACTTACGTAATTAAGGCAACCTTAATGCTTGCTCCCCACACCCGCAGAGGTGTGGGGGAGCAAGCGATATTTCACCCTGACTCACCGGCTTTACCGCCCAGGGCAGTAACAGCCTCTCAACTCGGCAAGGTCAAAAGATCCAAACCCGCCATCTGCTGAACCATGCGTACCACCTGGCAGCTGTAACCAAATTCATTGTCATACCAGACATACAGGACACAGCGGTTCCCTTGGGCAATGGTCGCCAGTGAATCTATAACTCCCGCGTGACGTGAGCCGACAAAGTCGCTCGAAACGACTTCGGGTGAATTGGTATAATCTATTTGATTCTGCAGCGGCGAATCAAGAGACATGTTGCGCAGATAGCCGTTTAATCCGGCGACATCAACCGGATGGGCCAGTTCCAGATTAAGAATCGCCAGCGATACATTGGGAGTCGGCACCCGAATGGCATTGCCGGTCAGCTTGCCGGACAGTTCCGGAATAACCTTGGCAACCGCCTTGGCAGCACCGGTTTCGGTTATGACCATGTTGAGCGGAGCACTTCGGCCGCGCCGTGAAGCTTTATGATAATTGTCGATCAGGTTCTGGTCGTTGGTGTAGGAATGGCACGTTTCCACGTGACCACTCACAATACCGAAACGGTCATTGACCGCTTTCAGCACGGGGACTATCGCATTGGTGGTGCAGCTGGCAGCCGAGAAGAGCCGTTCCTGCTCGGTAATCAGTTCATCATTGATCCCGGCAACCACATTGGGGATATCCCCTTTTCCCGGAGCGGTTAGAACAACCTTGGCAATCCCCTTGGCCTTGAGGTGTTTCCCCAATCCTTCCCGGTCGCGCCACTTTCCTGTGTTGTCGATCAGGATGGCATCATGGATACCATACTGCGAATAATCGATGGCTTCGGGTGCATCCGCATAAATTATACGGATCATGTTGCCGTTGGCGATGATGGCGTTTTCCTGCTCATCGATCGTAATAATGCCGTTAAATGGACCATGGACGGAATCGCGGCGGAGCAGGCTGGCCCGCTTCAGCAGATCATCGGCGCTTCCCTTGCGCACGACCGCCGCCCTGATGCGCAACTTTTCGCCGCTGCCGGCTTTCTCGACCAGTATGCGGGCAAGCAGCCGACCGATTCGGCCGAAACCATACAGCACGATATCCTGAGGTTCGGGCCGCAGAGCGCCCCGGCCGGTGTTGATGCGGGCCAGCTCCTGAAGAACAAAGTCATCGGCCGTTATCGACCCTTCCATACGCTGGTATTTGACGATCAGTTTGCCGAGATCGACTCTGGCAGGCGCCAGGTCCAGCCTGGACATCGCTTCCAGAATCGGCCAGGTATCCGTGACGGAAAGTTCCGTATCAATAATCAGGCGCGCAAAGCGGTGGGCCTTGAGGATGTCGATTACCGAACAATGCACCAACGAGCGGCCGTACACGGTCGGCACCACGTTATTCTCGCGATACATCCGGCCGATGATCGGAAGCATCCGCTCGGCGCAGGCTTCCTGGGTTTTCCAGTCCTGAAGATATACTTCCTGCTTTTCTGACTCCATTACACCTTCCTCCCACTCGTAATTTATTTCCAACAACGCAGGCTCGCAGACCTGCCCTTTAACAGGTAATACCGTTACTTCACCCGACCCACCAACCTCAGCAGCCCGTCCAGGATTGTCAGGGGGTGGGGAGGGCAGCCGGGAATATACAGGTCAACCGGCACAAGACCATCGGCTCCGTTATGAACTTCGGCGTGATCCTTGAACGGACCGCCATTGATGGCGCAGGCGCCGGAGACAATGACCAGCTTGGGTTCCGGAATGGCCGCATAGGTGGCCAGCAGCGCTTCACGCATGTTTTCACTGACCGGACCGGTCACGAACATGCCGTCTGCGTGGCGCGGACTGGCAACGAACTGGATGCCGAAACGCCCCAGATCCCAGCCGATCGTGGAGAGCACGTTGGTGTCGGCCTCACAGGCGTTGCAGCCGCCGGCGCTGACCTCGCGCAATTTGAGCGACCGCCCGAACAGGCGCAGCAGTTCCCCTTCCAGCGCCTTCGCCGGATGATACTGTTCACCTGCGGTAACTGTCAACCCTTCGCGGAGGCGACTGGCAAGGCAGGCATCCGTTGAAAACGTAACGGCGTCATGAGGGCACGCGGCGGCGCAATCATCACAGAAAAGACACTTCCCCATATCAAGAGCCAGAGGTCCGGAGGCGGAAATTGCCCCATACGGACAGGCTTCGGCACAGGCGCGGCAGCCGTCACCGCAGCGCGATGCGTCCAGCTGCGGCAGGCCCCGGAAGCGGGGCGGCATCGGCAGCGGCGCATCGGGATACGCCATGGTTCGATGCCCCTGGCGGTAACGGGTTAGAATCGTTTTAAACATACGGGCTCCAGTCTACAGATCAAAACCGCAGTACGACAGGTTGAAACTCTTGTTGCAGAGCGGGAAGTCGGAAATCTGCTGGTTGCGCAGGGCCAGCCCCAGCCCGTTCCAGTTATGAAACGACGGATCAACGATCTTGTAGCGCTCAAAACGCCCCTCGGCGTCGGTCAGGGCGACGTGACAGATCTCACCGCGCCATCCCTCGGTCAACGCCACGGCACACCGGTCGCCCGCGACCCCGCCCGGCTGGTTGCGATAACCGCCGCGCGGCAGATGCCGCACCTGTTCATTGATGAAATCCATTGAGCGCTCGGCCTCCAGCCAGCGGAGCAGAGTCCGGGCGGCAACGTCACAGGTGGTTGCGGTGATAACCGGTATCTGGCTTATCCTGAAGATGCCGAACGGATGATCGCACCGGACATCGCGGTTCAGACCGCACGCCCGGGCAGCCGGCCCGACCAGGCCGATCTCGCGGGCGTCCGCTTCCGAAACCGTGCCGACATCTTCAAGCCTTGCCATGACCGAAGGGGTGTTCCAGAGCAGATCAACCGCTCCGGCAAGATCTTCCCGGGCGGATTGCAGACGTGAGTGCAGCTCATCGACAAGCGCGGCATCGCAATCATAGCCGATCCCTCCCGGCCTGAGCAGTCCACGGCCAAAACGGCTGCCGCATAGCAGGGCGGTCATATTGAGAAAATCACCCCGGATTCTGCCGCAGAACGAGGCGGTCGGCAGGTACCCGACATCTCCGGCAATTGCGCCCAGATCCCCGGTATGATTGGCGAGCCGCTCCAGCTCCAGGGCTATTCCGCGCACCGTCTCGGCCCGTGGCGAAGCGAATATCCCCCCCAGCGACTCCATGTTCATGCAGTAAGCCTGCCCGTGACCGACCGTTGTATCGCCGGCTATCGTTTCCATCAGATGGGCGGTACGGTGCGTCGGGCCACCGATCAGCGCCCGCTCGATGCCGCGATGCTGAAACCCGAGCGCTATCTCCAGATGGAACACCTCTTCTCCGTGACACTGGAAACGAAAGTGCCCCGGTTCTATGATGCCGGCATGGACCGGGCCGACCGCGACTTCATGTACTTCATCACCTTCAACGCGGTAGAAATCCATCACTGCCGGGAGCAGGCCGCCGCCGTCACTTTCACTCCAGAACCCTTTTCCCTCGCAGAGCGGTTTTTGAAAGCGCACCGGCTTGAACCAGGGATGCCCTTCCGGCCGCACCAGGCACTGTTCTGCTATCTCGCGCTCGAACAGGTGCAGTTGCGGACAGGCGGTCGCCAGCGACGGAAAGGAACGGCCGACGGAAGTAGCGACAATGCCGAGGGTGCCTCTCCCGGCCCGGGCCGACATGACGCAGTACAGAGTCGCCCCGGCGGAGTCCGGAACACCGAAATATGAACAGACCCGCCAACCCGCCGTGATCGCGTCCAGTATTCCCTGAAAGAAGGTGTCGTTATCCGGCATCGGAATCTCACCCCGATGGAATGCGGTGCCGTTATAGAAGGTTTTCATGCCAAAGCTCATCGGGGCACCTCCAGAAGCGCCGCGCCATCGCTGAGCAGGGTCATCAGCGGAGCCGGAATCCATACCCCCAGCAGAAACACCAGCAGAAGAAGAGCCAGCGGGGGACCGACCGTCAGGATCGTGTCTTTATACGATGTCGTCTCGCTGTGGGGGGGAACTTCACCCATGACCATCGGCAGAACCGTCAGCGCCATGCCGATAAAAATGATCGTCAGAGAAAGCAGAAAGATCGCACCTATCAACATGCGCCCCTGGATGAAGGCGCTGCTGATGATGGTAAATTCGCTGATAAACGGCGCAAAGGGTGGTGATCCGGTGATGGCGATGAATCCGGCCAGAAAGAGCCCTCCAGACCAGGGAAGACGGCGCAGGGCGCCCCGCACATGATCGGTGCTTTTGCTGTTGTAGGAGCGGTGAATATTGCCGGACGACAGGAACAGCACCCCTTTGGTAAGGCCGTTGGCAAGGATATGGAACAGGGCACCGAAGATCGCCCTGCCCCCCAGGCCGAGCGCTACCGCCATGATGCCGACATGCTCGACGCTGGAATAGGCCAGCATCCGCTTGAAATCGGCCTGGCGCGCCATAAAGATAGCCGCAACGATCATCGAAATCAACCCCATGACAACCAGGGCATTCTGGAAAAAAGTGATCTCCCTGGTCGCCAGGCAGAGCTGGTAGACGCGGAGAAGAGCCAGAAATGCCAGATTAACCAGCCCCCCCGACAGCAGGGCGCCGACCAGGCCGGGAGCCTCTCCATACGCATCCGGCTTCCAGGTATGAAGCGGAGCCAGTCCCATCTTCGTGCCGAAACCGATCAGCAGAAAGACGAACGCCGCATGAACCCAGCCGGAGGAAAGTTTTCCTGCATCCAGCATGAGATCACCCAGCAGCAGCGACGGCTCGACCCTGGCGACAATCGTGGCGTATGCCAGAAAATAGAGACCGATCAAGGCCAGAGCGACTCCGACCGAGCAGATCAGCAGGTATTTCCAGGTCGCCTCGATCGAGCGGGCATTGCGGTTGAAGTAGATCAGCGGAGCCATGGATATGGTCGTGGTTTCAAGCGCTACCCACATCAGTCCCAGATGATGGGTAATGGTAACAAGCGAAGCGGCCGACAGGCAGACCAGCAGGCCGACGCAGAGCACGTGGTTGGACCGTTCACGACGATAAAAGAGGTAGCCGATCGAGTAAATGGCACAGATCAGAAAGAGTATGCTGGTGCTCAGAAGCACGATTTTCCCGAGCGCATCGAAGTGGAACCAGCCACCCGGTGATTCGTGAGGGGTAACGATCAGCATCCGGATAGTAATGCCAAGATGGCCGAGAGCAAAGAGCGATAGAATTTTCGGGCGCAATCGATCGGACGGGATCAGCCATGTTACGGCGGCACCGATTAGAGGGAGAATGATCAAGGCTGCAAACATGGTACTACTCCTCTTTCAGTGAGGTCAGAAGCGAGGTGTCCAGTGACGAGAACTCGCGGCTGATCTGGTTGATGACAATCCCCATGACGAAGGTGCCGACCAGAAGGTCGAGAAGCGCCCCCGCTTCAACCATGATAGGCATCGCCTCCGCCAGCAGCAGACCGAAGATGAAAATGCCGTTCTCAAGGACCAGATACCCGATAACCTGCGAAATCGCCTTGCGGCGCGTCGTCAGAATCAGGAATCCGGTCATCAGAGTCGCGATCGATGCCGGGACGAACATGTAATTCTGGTGTTCAGGCAGCATCGGCAGCCTGCCGGCAAAACCGAACGAAAAAGCCGTAAACACCGCGCCGAGCAGCAGCGTCGGGACATACCCCAGGAACGGTTCCACCTCCCGCTTGATCTCCGCGGAACGCACGGCCCGTCCCAGCAGCATCGGGATAATAAAGCCCTTGACCGCGATAATGACGACCGTAATCGCGACCAGGTGCCATGAAAACGGATGGATCAGACCGGGCAGAGTCCCGAGAATGACCCCCTGAACCGCCACCGCGCGAATGGAAAAAATCAGGCGGCTGGTGCCGAGCGAGATAAAGTTGATCAGCAGTACCAGGACAAGGAGTTGATCGGCCAGAGTAATCATATCAGTCACCTGATGACGAGCAGGGTTGAGAACGCCGCCAGAATGGTGGCGGCGACCAGCAATTGGGGAATGCGGATCAGACGGAGACGCGCCATGACCGACTCGACCGCTCCGATGACAACCGCCAGCTCCAGCATGGAGATGATGAACAGCCCCCAGTCAAGAAGAGGGTTGCCGGTCGAGTACGGCAGCGCCAGATGGACGAAAAAGGCCCCCAGCACAAAAAGCTTGAGCGCAGCGGCATACTGAATGATCGCAAATGCCGGGCCGCTGTGGTCAAGCACCATTACCTCATGGATCATGGTAAGTTCCAGGTGGGTGTTGGGATCGTCGAACGGGATCCGGCAGTTCTCGGCCAGGAGCACGACGAACATCCCGCCGACCAGAAGCAGCAGCGCGGCGCTGGTGTGCATCCAGACACCTATGCTTATGTTGACCAGCATCCCTGAGAGAGAATAAGAGCCGGACAGACGTGACAGGGTGATCAGGGCAAAAAAGAGGGTCGGTTCGGCCAGACATGAATAGGTCGCCTCCCTGGCCGACCCCATTCCTTCAAAACTTGAGCCGGTGTCAAGGGCGGCAGCCATCGTAAAAAAACGCCCCAGCGCAAACAGGTAGGCGTACAGGATCATGTCGCCGTCAAAAGAGATCGGCGAAGGGTGCGCACCAAATGGAATCAGCAGTGCGGCGACCGCAGCCGTCGCCAGTGCGACGATCGGTCCGGCACGAAAAACCCAGCTGGTAGTCGTGCTGAACACGGTCCCCTTCTGCAGCAGACGGATGATATCGTAATAGGGTTGTACAAACGGCGCACCGACCCGCCCGGCAAACGCCGCTTTCGTTTTGCCGATTACCCCCAGGAGCAGCGGCGGCATAACGATCGCCAGAAAAATATGGATGATGCTGTTCGTCATGATAGCTCCCTACGTCAGTTTGCCCAAAGCATCAGAATAAACAGGGTGACAAAGATATAGAGCATATAAATGTGCATCAGGCCGTGCTGCAGGCGATGCAGAAAACCGAATATAATCCCGGCCAGCGAAAACATCGGCACGATTATCCTCTCCAGCAGCGTCTCTGTCGGAGTGTCGCTGCAGCGCGTTTTTCCGGGAAAAAGCCCGGTCAGCGTCGGGCGTTCGACCCGCTGGCGCATGATGCCGTCGAAGACCGAAACGGCAAGCTCGGAAAACGCCGTCCCGCCATACTGCATGCGGGCCGTCCCGCGCTGATACCCGCATCCCCAGGTCGGGGCGGCAGTTACCCGGGCCTGCCCCAGGCGCCACCTCCAGAGCAGCGCTGCGAGGGCGGCAGCCGTCAGCAGCAGGACTCCGGCGAGCGAGAGTTTATCCATTATTGCGCCATATTCTGCGGAAACCGCCGCCATGGCCGACTGCGGGAAAAACGCCGCGATGGCGGGTGAGACCAGGCGAAGCGCCAGCTGCGGAGCCAGGCCGACCAGCAGGCAGAGCAGGGCAAAAAGGGCCATCGGCGCCAGCATCGTCATCCCCGCCTCGTGCGGATAAGCCGCAGCGGGACTCCGGGGGGTACCCAGGAAAACCGAGCCGTACAGCTTGGTGAAGGCGACCATGGCCAATCCGCCGACCAGCGCCAGCAGAGGAGCCAGAAACAGCAGATAGATCAGGCTGTTCGTCTTGAGCTGCGAAAAGAAACCGAGATACAGAAGAAATTCGCTGACAAAACCGTTCAGGGGGGGGATACCGCAGATTGCGACCGATCCGACCAGAAAGAGGAACCCCACGCGCGGCATCCCTTTGCCGAGCCCCCCCATCAGGTTCATCTCGCGCGTCCCGGCGGCATGAATAATGGCCCCGGAGCCGAGAAACAGCAGGGGCTTGAAAAAACTGTGATTGAGAATATGGAGCAGGGCACCCGCCATGCCGAGATACATCAGCACTGAATTGTGGCTTGACACCCCCAGCAGGGCAACGCCGAGGCCGGTGGTGATGATGCCGATGTTCTCGATGCTGCTGCAGGCCAGGAGACGTTTCAGATCGCGCTGGGCCACCGCGAAGATGATCCCGAGCAGGGCAGAACTGATTCCGCAGACCGTCAGGACGCCTCCCCAGAGCAGCGGCGGATCGTGAAAAAAGGTCAGCGTGCGGAAGATTCCGTACAGCCCCATCTTCAGCATGACCCCCGACATCACCGCCGAGACGTGGCTGGGGGCGTTGGCATGGGCCGAGGGGAGCCAGGTATGGAGCGGCATGATGCCGGCCTTCGCGCCAAATCCGACAAACGCCGCCAGCGCGATGACCGGGGCGAACGGAGAGAGCGCCGAAAGCGAACCGGCGACCGGCAGCACAAACGAGCCGGTCTGGGCCGCCAGCAGCGAAAAATAGACGAACAGCGCCGCGGTCCCTGTATGAGTCGCAATCAGGTAGACGATGCCGGCGCGCCGGACATCCTCCCGTTCATGCTCCGTCACCAGCAGAAAGTAGGCGGAAAGCGCCATGACCTCCCACACCATGACAAAAAAGACGCCGTTGCGGGCCATGAGCAGAATCGCCATCGATGAAGCCAGCAGACCATAGAAAAAGGTCAGGCCCGGTTCGGTGGTGCGATGTCCGGCGGCGGGCCAGTATCCGACCGCAAAGAGCGAACCGGCGGCGGTGACGAGAAAGACCGGAAGCAGAAAGAAGGCTGAAAGGGGATCGATAACAAGTTCGCAAGATCCGAAGGGCAGCCCCCATTCAAGAGTATAGGTGGTAGCCGTGTGGCTGAAGAGGAGCTGCAGGGCGGCAGGCACACCGGCCAGAGCGGCCAGTATGATGGCTGTTGTTGATATGATCTGGCCGGGACCGGGTTTTCGAAGGAACAGGCCGGGGATTCCGGCACAGCCGATAACAAGCGCGGCGGAGAGCGCCACGAGCGCAGGGTCAAAGGCACCCTGCAGAAAGGAATGCATACGCTGAACTCCTTGTGAACAGTCTGGACAGGTCAAGAAAGAGACGGGCTAAAACGTTTCCAGCGGGGATAGATACTGAACCTGAAGTGTATACGTGTCAATCAAAAAGTGTAGCAATTACAGACTATTTATTAGTCTAAGGCGTACAAGCCGGAACCAAAAACTTTGTTTCACGCGGTGAAAAACGTTCGAAGCAATGAAGCTCATCTTGTTGATTACAGAATATGCTATTTTTTCGACTATAGGAACGCTGAGTGATTTGAGCTGAATTTTTCAGAAACTGTCTCCGTTCGACTCGGACAGCGCCTCGATCCGGCGCGAATTCCAGTCGAGCACCGCGGTGCGACGGATCATTTTCCCGGCCAGGTCGGTAAACTCGCGCTCGATTACGTCGGCAGCAAACTTTGAAAGGAATTCAGATTTCATTACGGCGCGTGCCCGGTCAACACCTATTTCATCGTACGGCACCGAAGCGAGCAGCAGGAAGCCGTCATCGGGAATTCTCCCGGCCGCCATGTTGTTTTCGATAATTGCCGCCGCCTTGCGGATCGGATCGGCCAGATCGGGACTGTACGGCCCGATGATCAGGGCCAGGTTGGGGGTATGGAGAAAGTCAAAGCCGCGCCCCAGACAGATCATCCATTCACGATGTTCGACGATGAGGGACCGTCGCTCCTGGCGCAACCCCTTGATGTGGGAAAGATTGCCGGCAAGCAGCGGCAGAAGGTCGCCCCGCATTTCGAGGGGCATGTCATGGAAACGCTGTGCCAGCACAGCTGCCAGCCCGTCTTCCGATATGTCACCGGACAGATCCAGAACAAGGCCGTCGGAACTGTGCAGCAGCAAGGCATCCTCATCGGTTTCGAAGCCGCAGATCAGGGGATAGACGCTGTCATGGGCAGCCCCGAATATCGCTTCCATCTGTTTCCGGATCTGGCTGGTGTGGGCGATGGCAGCTTCCGTATCGCAGCCGAAACCGGAGCAACCCCGGTGGGCATCGCCGCGTGAAAAGTGATAGGTGATCAGGATCAGGACTCTCCGGCCGCTTCTCACCATGCGCTGGACATACTGGGCCAGCACCTCGCCCAGATGGGGCCAGCCCATATCGAACATTCCCCCCAGGTTGCGGAATGGCTGGATTATGCCGGGTGGCGTTTTGGTGGCTACCGGGATATTGATCCGGCCGTCCATGCATTTCAAAACGGCGATGGCGGTCGGATGCAGAGCCAGATAGCGCTCTCTGGCGAGGAAGGACTCCGGGGCACAGAACTCGGCCGAATATCTCTGTGCCAGGTCAAAAAGCCAGTTTATGCGGGTTGCTATCGGTTGCTCATGAATATTGCCGGACGGGCTCATGGCGCTGCCTCCTGAGAGTTTACCTGCGGCTGTTTAAGTCTAGTCAGAGGTAGCTGGCCAACAGCAATACAATCAAGGTAATCAGGGAATAGAGGACATACTGCTGCAGAATTCCGCTCTGTAACCTGCGCACCCCCGAGAACCGTTGATAAAGACGCTTCAGCACCGGAATGTACACCAGTTCCAGCACCGCTTCCGGAACATGGCTGGAAAAATGGGTGCGGCCGGGAAAAAGACCCGCCATTCTGCCGGGGCTGTGGGTCTGGGGCCGGAGAACGAACGCGAATAGAGAGGTCAGCATCCCTGCAAACGACGAGGCGCTGTACTGCATCCTCGCTGCCGGACGCTGATAACCGCACCCCCAGGTGACGGTCTCCCCCCGCGGCGCCGCTGCCAGCCGGCGGCGGTACCAGAGCGCGAGCAGGGCGAGCAGGGCAAGCAGTACCATGCCAAGGAGCGACACGGCCGGAAGAGGAACCAGGGACGTCAGGGTCATGCCTGCAGCAGTCGGCGGCAGCGGGAAGGCGGCGAGAGAGGCACGCTGCAGAGCGGCGCCGAGAAGCGCCGGCGCCAGACCGATGCCGGCACAGAGAACGGCCAGGATCGTCATCGGCAGCAGCATCTGCCACCCCGCTTCATGACGGGCGGCATGTTCTTCAGTGCGGGGTACTCCCAGAAACACGATGCCGTAGACCTTGACAAAACAGGCCACCGCCAACCCGCCGACCAGGGCCAGCGCCGGTGCCGCCAGGGAAGTTGCGGCTGCCGCAACACCCGATCCCTGGATGCCGCGGAAGAAACCGATGTAGATCAGGAGCTCGCTGACAAAACCGTTGAGCGGCGGCAGGCCGCAGATCGCTACGGCACCTGTTCCGAACAGCAGGGCCGTATAGGGTAGACGGCGGGCAACACCCCCCATCAGGTCGATTTCGCGGGTACCGGTGGCATGGATGACCGAGCCGGCCCCCAGAAAAAGCAGCGCCTTGAAAGTGGCATGGTTGAGGACATGCAGCAGCGCTCCGGCCGTACCGAGCAGTATCATGGCCGGAGAACCGGCCGAATTCCCGATCAGCGCCACCCCCACCCCCATGAAGATGATGCCGATATTTTCAATGCTGTGATACGCCAGCAGGCGCTTCAGATCGTGCTGACCGATCGCAAAGGCCACGCCGGCAACGCCCGAGACCACGCCCAGCAGCAGCACGGCCGCGCCCCACCAGAGCGGTACTGCATGAAAAAATGACAATGTCCTGATCAGCCCGTACACCCCGACCTTGAGAATCACGCCCGACATGGCGGCCGAGACATGGCTGGGAGCGTTGGCGTGGGCCGAAGGAAGCCAGATATGGAGCGGCATGATGCCGGCCTTCAGGCCGAAGGCAAAGAGGGCGGTGAGGAAGATAGCCGCAGACAGCCCTGAAGTGGCGGCCAGCGAAGCCTGTGCGGGAAAAAGCCAGAAACCGGTCAGCAGATTCAGGAGCGGAAAGAGCGCGAACAGTCCGAGCGTCCCGGTATGGGTGGTAATCATGTACAGGATGCCGGCTTTATTGACCTCGGGCTCTTCGTCTTCAGTAGATACCAGAAACCAGGCGGCCAGCGCCATGATCTCCCAGGCGAACAGGAAGCTGATGCCGTCCCGGGCCAGCACGACTCCGCTCATGCTGGCGGTCATCAGGCCGAAAAAGAAGGTCATTTTGCAAACGTTGGTCGGGTGGTGATCGGCGTGCCAGTAGGAACGGGCATACAGTGCGGCACAGCCGGAGATCAAAAAGATGGGGAGCAGAAACCAGGCCGAGAGCGGATCAATACCTATCTCGGCCCGGCCGAAGGAAAGCGTCCAGGCCAGTTGAAATATTTCAGAACGACCGGAGATCAGGGTCCGGGCAGCGCCGATCAGACCGAGAGCGGCAGCGGCCAGCAGCAATACTATCGACAGCAGCTGGCCACGGGAAGCGTTAAGAAGCCTGGGCACCAGCAGTGGTGCGCCTGAGAGGGCGGCCAGCAGTGTGGCGGTGAAAACCAGGGTACTCGGGGAGAACAGCTCCTGCGCCATGATGCAGCTACCTCCGGAAAACGGCTTCCTACTTCCTGATGATGGTTTCCTCCAGCTGACGGATCGCGGCCATGATCTCCGCCTCACTTCCTGGACGATGGAGCAGTTCCTGAAACGGCTGGTCATGCAGCAGGAAAGCGAGTTTTGCCAGCAGATGCAGGTGCGCCTTGACGTTGGGTGTCACCAGGGTAAAGAGTATCGTAACCGGTTGGCCGTCAACGGCATCGAAATCGATGGGATTCCTGAGAAAGCAGAGACTGAT
>Ga0134124_10000805_pt1 | contig 25320 bp, 19 predicted proteins | sample KB304_FD_96880 | JGI IMG/M metagenome (GOLD analysis project Ga0134124, IMG submission 96880) | Terrestrial soil microbial communities without Nitrogen fertilizer from Kellogg Biological Station, Michigan, USA - KB3-0-4 | ecosystem: Environmental > Terrestrial > Soil > Unclassified ... | reverse complement strand
TGATCATCGAAGGCCTCGCGCTTGCGGCATTCAATACGATTCGGGACCTGGCGACCGAGCCACTTGGAAAGGCGCTGACGGCATACGTTATGCAGGACGAAGCGCGCCACGTCGCGTTCGGCAGGCTCGCGCTGCGCGACTACTATCCTCAACTGACCGAGAAGGAAAGAGATGAACGCGAAGAGTTCGCGGTTGAGGCGTATTATCTCATGCGAGACCGTTTTATGGGCGAAGAGATCTGGGACAATCTCGGACTGGGCGCCGATGCGTGCGTGGAGTTCGTTCGAGTTTCTCCGTTCATGCAGCAGTACACAAAGATGCTCTTTTCGCGAATCGTGCCTACGATCAAGGACATTGGACTTTGGGGTTCGCGCATACAGAAAGCCTTCGTCGAGATGGGTGTGATCGAGTTCGCGCAAGTCGACGTCGAACAGCTTGGCGAGGCCGATGAAGAGGTCGCTCGCGAGTATGACAAACTCCGCGCGGCTCGAGATGCTCACGTCAACAGCGTGATCGCCGAGGCTTAACCCTTGGGAACCACAAAGGCACAAAGACACGAAGGACGGAACCAATTCGGAAATTATGAAGAAAAAGATCCTGATCACCCTGGGAGTGATTCTGTTGCTGCTGATTGGCGCGTTCTTTTTTGTCGTGCCCGCGCAGCTTGAAAAGCGGCTGAACGTCTCTCTCAATCCGCCGCCGTACATGGCTTCCGAACGCGCGGTCGAGCTTCACAAAAAGCTGCTGGTAAGCGACATGCACGCCGACTCGCTCTTGTGGAAGAGAGATCTTCTCGAGCGCAGCTCGCGTGGCCACGTGGATATTCCCAGGCTGATCGACGGCAACGTAGCGCTGCAAGCCTTCACGATAGTCACCAAAACGCCTTACGTCTGGAAGATGAACATCGAGCGCAACGACGACAAGTCAGACAACATTAAGATCCTAGCGATTGTCGAGCGCTGGCCTGCTTCGACGTGGAGCAGCCTGACTCAAAGAGCGTTGTATCAGGCAAGGAAGCTGCAAGAAACAGCCGCACGCTCGGGTGGCAAGTTCACTGTGATCAAAACCTCAGCCGAGCTTTCGGCTTATCTTGACCGGCGAATAACCGAACCACAACTAACCGCCGGCTTCCTCGGCATCGAGGGTGCGCATGCCCTCGACGGCAATCTCGACAACATCGATGTCCTGTTCGACGCGGGAATAAGAATGATGGCGCCGACTCATTTCTTCGATAACGACATCGGCGGCTCGGCTCACGGAGTCGAAAAAGGTGGATTGACCGACAAGGGCAAAGAGATGATTCGCCGCATGGAGCAGAAACGCATGATCGTCGATGTAGCTCACGCTTCCGCGCAGACCATCGACGACGTGCTGGCGATCGCGACACGGCCGGTTCTGGTTTCGCACACGGGAGTGCGCGGCACTTGCGACAACCAGCGCAACTTGAGCGACGACCAACTGAAAGGCATCGCGCGAACCGGAGGAGTGATCGGCATTGGCTACTGGGACGCCGCGGTGTGCGGCACGGACGCGAAGGCAATCGCAAAAGCGATTCGCTACGCTGCAAACCTGGTTGGAGCGGATCACGTCGGGCTTGGATCAGACTTTGATGGAGCCGTGGTTGAGCCCTTCGACACGAGCGGGCTTGTTCAAATCACCGACGCATTGATCGCCGAAGGTTTCACCGATGAAGAGATTGGCAAGATAATGGGTCGCAATGTGCTTCGGGTGTTGATACAGAACCTGCCGTGAGATTTCTTAGGACCAATGGCTTAGGAACTCAACGCTGTCAATCATCTGTTCCGCCGAACGCAGCCGAATCAGCTTCAGGAGCCTGCGCATTTGCTCGCCGATAGAGTAACGTTGTTGCGGCGCGAAGATGACCCCTGCATGGCTCTTGCCTTGAATCGCCCATGCCGTATGCAGTTGATAGAAATCAGAAACGTTGAACGTGTAAAGAACGCGTCCTTGAGCCGCTGCAAACTCGAGCTGTCGTCGTCCTTGAGCTTTCTGGTTCCTGCCTCGCTGGCAGTCAGTAGATTCACTCCCCGCGCGCGAAGACCAGTCATCAGCGCATCGGCCATAGCATCTTCATCAACGAAGAGACGAACCTGCATTAGGCGCTTTTTCGGTTTTGATTATCGGAACCGGCCAACCGGTCGTACTCGGCTTGCTCGGCGGCAATATCCGCTTCGATGTCGTTCTGATTGGCCTGGTAGTAAGCAAGCGCCGCGTACACTTGCGCGAGGCTCAGATGACGATATTGACCGGCAATCTCTTCGGGTGAAAGGCCCTGCTTGTAGAGGATGGCAATCGTTCGAACGGCAACGCGCGTGCCTTCAATTCGCGGTCTGCCGCCGAGTACCTCAGGCGTTTGAACAATCATGGATTGCGTGTCGACATTCATAGGGTCAGCCCCTACTCACATAGTATCTCAAGACTGCGCGCGCGAAAACGACTCTGTTCACAAAGAGCGGTAATTCGTAAACTGCATGTCTATGCCGAAGTCTTCTCCCTTCAGCGCCGCGATCACCTGTTGGAGGGTGTCGCGGTCCTTCCCGGAGACTCGCACGAAATCACCGTTGATTGAAGCCTGTACCCTGAGCTTCGTGTCCTTGATGAACTTTACTATTTCGCGCGCCTTCTCGATTGGAATCCCCTGCTGGAGCGTGACCGTCTGCCTGACGCTGTCCTTTGCGGCGGGCTCGATCTTGCCGTAGCTCAGCGCCTTCAGCGACACGCTCCGCTTTATGAGTTTTTGCTGCAGCACGTCATTAAGCGACTTCAGGGTGAACTCGCTGGCGGTCGCCAGCACTAACTTGTGTTCCTTTTCATCGAGCTGTATTTCCGAGTTCGTGCCTTTGAAATCGTAGCGCTGGATGATTTCCTTTGTTGCCTGGTTGACGGCGTTTTTGACTTCAGCCATATCAACCTTCGAGACTACGTCGAATGTGTTTTGTTGTGCCATATCCCGGCGTAACTATACCTCATCTTTGCGGTCTTTGCGGTCCTTTGCGTCTTTGCGTTAAACGAATTCTCAAACAAATTCTCAACGCAAAGACGCAAAGGACCGCAAAGAACGCAAAAGATCTTTAGGGCGCGAAATAATAAAGGGTCGCCGTTGATGCGACCCTTTATGAGATTCCCGCTGACTCGAATTAGCGTCGGTGTTTGGCCAGGTAATACAAAGCTCCACCGCCGCCGCCAAGCAGCGCGCCTATTCCGGCGCCTTTGCCGCCATGAACTATTCCGCCGATCCCCGCCGCAACTGCCGCCGGTCCCGCTATCGTGAGAATCATATTCCTGGTCGAATGCCCTCGACGAGCAGTGTTAACGTACCGCGTACCGGCCACTCCGGCGCGTCGCGGGTAGTAAGCTCGCGTGACCCGCGTGCGTCCTGAATAGTAAGTGCCCCCTGCGACCGCCCCGGCTGCTGAAGCCGTGCAGTCCTGATGCCCGTCGCGATAGCCGGCCTTGTAGCCTTCTTCATAACCCGAGCGCGACTCATTATCCGTATCCGTAGAAGCCGTCGCGTTGGTGGAATTAGAAGAGCTGTCATTCGATGCAACCGCCGAGTCTGGCGTCGTCTGGGCGATTTGCTGAGTTTGGACAGGCGCGGATGCATCCTTGTGAGACTCGTTCGAGAGCACCGCTATTCCGCCAAGTGAAAGGATCACCGCAATCACAGTAGCAATGAAAGTTTTACCGGTTTGTACGTACATAATACATTCCTCCGTCACACAGTTGCCGTATTTGCCTGATTACAGTCTCGACTCGGGTGTACTACGGCAAGCTGAATGCCGAAACACGGTGGCCGGTCTCGTTTCGCTGCCGCAGCTTTTTATCCAGAACGTTACGACCGAAAACATGGTTCGCACCGGTGGTTCTTACAGAGCCGACACTGCCCTCTGGTGATGCGCTGTGTACGGAACTGCGTTGCCTCTGGATCATTCCCGATGCACGGGATGCACGCATCCTGCGACATGTAATTTCGCGCACCTCCGTGTCGCTCGCTATTTCTATTTCGCCTTTGGCTTCACAAACACCGCCGGGACATCCTGATCGCGGACCAGTTTGTTAAAGGCCGGCAGTTCAGTGCGAACGATCGCATCCAGCTTTTGCAACTGCTCGTTTATTTTGCCGGCGATCTCATCATAGACGGCGAACGACTGATCGGTCGGCGCGGCATCGGCGCTTGCGACTACGCCGCCGATTGCCGCCAGTTTGTTGTTCAGCTTGATCGGGTAGTTCAGCGGATCCTGACTGCTCTGGTTTTTGGTTTGATAAAGCTCTTCTTCAACCGCTGTGAGTTTGGATTTGAGCGCGCTTGCCGCGTCGGCGATAGCCTTGCCGCTGGGCTGCCCTTTCAATCTGTTCGTGATGTCGTCGATCTGTTTGCGCGCGTCTCGAATCTGAAGGATCGCTTCGCTGGTCTCGCTGAACTTGTCCCGAATCTTCAAAAGCAAATCGAGTTGTTTTGCGAAGTCGGCTTGCGTGGTTTCAAGTCGGGGATCCTTCTTTATCTCCAGGCTCTGAGTCATCGACTTGCCGTCGACGGTGAGTTTCACTTGATAAGTTCCAGGCGCGATGCGAGGACCGGTAGTACTTCCGGCCCACATGATCAAGCCGGGGAAGCGAGTTGCGTCGGCGTATCTCAAGTCCCACACAAAGCGATTCAATCCCGCTTCCGCCGGAGCGCGACGAGGACCTCCTCCTCCGAAGAATCCTTCCTCGTCGCTTACCGGCGCCGCGGGTTGTCCCTCTGCTGCCTTGCTCGAAAACTTCTTGATCGACTTTCCAGATCCGTCGAGAAACTCAATCGTGACTTCGGTGTTTGGTTTGTTCTTCGAATAGTAGTAGACGACAGCGCCGGCGGGCGGGTTCTGACCTGCGGCGCCGCCCCGGCCGCCTCCGCCCCCAAACCCTCCGCCTGGCATTCGATAAGCGTCCTCCGGTTTGAAGAGGTAAGAATCAGCCTTCGCGGCATCGGCGAGTTGATACAGCATCGGCAGATCGTCGAGCACCCAGAACGCGCGGCCTTGCGTTGCCGCGACCAGGTCCTTCTCGCGTTTGTGAATTGCCAGGTCGGCAATCGGGACCACCGGCAAATTCAGTTGAAGCGACTGCCAGTTCTCGCCGTCGTCGAATGAAACGTAGAGACCGGTTTCAGTGCCGGCAAACAGCAAGCCGCGACGATTCGGATCTTCTCGAATCACTCGTGTGAAAGCATTGTCGGGGATCCCGCTCGTAATCTTCTTCCAGGTCTTGCCGTAGTCGCTGGTCTTGTAGAGATACGGTTTGAAATCATCCAGCTTGTACATCGTGGCGGCGACGAGGGCGGCGCCCGCGTCGAAAGACGAAGCATCGATCGAGTTGATCTGAACCCATTCGGGCAGGCCTTTTGGCGTCACGTTCTGCCAGCTCTTGCCGCCGTCTCGCGTGACGTGCACGAGCCCATCGTCGGAGCCGGCCCAGATAGTTCCCTTCTCGACCGGGGATTCCATCACGGTGAAGATCGTGCAGTAATATTCAATACTCGTGTTGTCCTTTGTGATCGGGCCGCCCGACGAGGCCTGCCTGGATTTGTCGTTGCGAGTCAGGTCGCCGCTGATCGCCTGCCAGCTCTGGCCTTCGTTGGTTGATTTGAACAACACATTCGCGCCTGCGTAGAGAGTGTTCGGATCGTGCGGTGAGAAGAGGATCGGGAAGTTCCACTGGAAGCGATACTTCAATTCGCCCGCGCCCCAGCCCATCGGGTTGTCAGGCCAGGGATTCACGTTACGCTCCTGTCCGGTGTGGTGATCCTGTCGCGTGATGAGCCCGCCGTACGAACCGGCGTAGACGATTTCGGAGTCTTTAGGGCTCGGGGCGATCCAACCGCTCTCGCCGCCGCCTACGTCGTACCAGTCGGTTCGGTCGATGGAGCCTTCGGTCGTGCGGCTCGCGATCCTCACCGTAGAGTTGTCCTGCTGCGCGCCGTAGATGTGATAAGGAAAATCGTTGTCCAGGGCTACTCTATAGAATTGAGCGGTCGGTTGGTTCTGCAGCGTGCTCCAGCTTCGCCCGCCGTTGTAGCTCGCCGCCGCGCCGCCGTCGTCACCGATGATCATTCGCAGCGGATCGCCTGGCGCAATCCAAAGATCGTGGCAGTCGCCATGCTCTACACGGATGCTCGAATAGGTGCGCCCGCCGTCGTTTGATTTGTAGAAGCCGGTGTTCAGCACGTACACCGTGTCCGCGTTTTTCGGGTCGGCGTAGATTCGCGTGTAGTACCAGGCGCGCTGTCGAAGATTCCGTTGCTCATTTATTTTCGCCCACGTCTTACCCGCGTTGTCGGAACGAAACACGCCGCCCTCATCGGCTTCGACGATTGCCCAGACACGATCGGGAGTTGCCGGCGATACCGCCAGACCGATATTGCCGATCGTTCCCTTCGGGAGACCTTGATTGCGTGTGATATCGCTCCAGGTGTCGCCGGCGTCGGTAGACTTGAATATGCCGCTGCCGGGGCCGCCGCTCTCCAAAGTCCACGGCTGGCGATAGACCTCCCACAGCGCAGCGTAGATCGTGTTCGGGTTGTTTGGATCGAGTATGAGATCGGTTGCGCCTGCCTTGTTGGATCGATAGAGCACCTTCTGCCAGCTCTTGCCGCCATCGGTCGAGCGAAACACGCCGCGTTCTTCGTTCGGTCCAAATACATGCCCCAAGGCTGCGACGTAGACGATATCGGGATTGCGCGGATGCACTCGAACTCGCGCTATCTGCCGGGTATCTGCCAGTCCGATGTGTTTCCAGGTCTTGCCCGCATCCGTCGATTTGTACACTCCGTCGCCGTGTGAGACGTTTCCACGAATCGGCGATTCACCCATTCCAACATAGACGACGTTTGGATCGGACTCCGATATGCCAATTGCGCCCACTGAACCGGTCTTGAAATATTCGTCTGAGATCGGCTCCCAATTGATGCCGCCATCTGTAGTCTTCCACACACCGCCGCCGGTCGCCCCGAAATAGAAAACGTTCGGCTGCGAAGTGACTCCAGCAACCGCAGTCGAGCGGCCACCGCGGAATGGACCGATGCTCCGCCACTGAAGTCCCTTCAGGAGACTCTGATCGTATGCTTTCGGTTGAGCGTGAATTGGTGTGGGCGCGGACATCAATATGCCAAGACAAAGGACCCGCAAGAGGACCCGAACGTGCCCCGATCCATTAGTGGAAGTCATCGCATTGCTCCTTGGGTTTCAAAGGTAAGTCAACATGCCGGCTATCGGCAGTTTGGGATTGGACCACTGGTGTGCTGCGGTGATGTCTTATCACGAGCAGGCGGAAGGTTTCAATTGTATCACCCTGCAGGTTTCAACGATCAGAAGGATGGAGTCCTTGTCCTGAAGTTTCGCCAGGACATGTTGCGGAGTCGGGATCAATACAGAAAGGGGTCGGCTCCGTGCTCTCGAATCAACTTGCGAAGTTCTTCGAGCATTGGTTTATCGATGAACATCTCCGCCCCGCTTCGCGCGCGGGGGTCATCAAAGAACATGAGCGCGCGTGCAATCATTGAGGCTACCTGGTCATGTTGGAAGCAGTGACTCACCTGCTATCTCGCGAGGTATGTCCCTCATATCGCCAAAGCTCTTTAGCCCAAAGGCTCGCGGACGCGACGGCGAGCAGGCACCCCACTCCTCCCGTCACAACCGAAAGCGCCGCGCCAATCAGGTGCGCGACCACTCCCGCCTCCATCTCTCCAAGCTGCGGCCCGCCCATGAAGAAGATCATGTTCACCGAGGTCATTCGGCCCCTCAGATGATCGGGAGTCACCAACTGGCGAATTGTTTGACGCAGCACCGTGCTCACGGTGTCCGCTGCGCCCGTAACAGCAAGCATCAGGAGCGATAGCCAAAACCAGCGAGATAACCCGAACGCGACGGTCGCCGCTCCGTAAATGAAAACCGATCCCAGCACTATCTTACCCTGTTTGCGGTTCACCCCGAGTCTCGCCATCAACAGCCCGGTGATAATCGATCCCGCTCCCGGCGCCGCCGCGAGAAACCCAAGCCCTCGCGCTCCGACGTTCAAAATCTCTGCTGCGAAGATTGGAAGGAGCGCGGTCGCCGAAGCAAAGAAGGTGGCGATGAAATCCAGCGTCATCGTCTGCACGATTATCGGAGTACGCCATACAAAGCGCAGCCCTTCGCGAAGCGCGCCGAGGCTGATCTGTGGCGCTTGTTCTCCGATTCCTGGACGGCCGCTCGCGCGCAGGAGCAGCAGAGCTACGATGACGGCAACGAACGAAGCCGCGTTGATTCCGTAGATAAGCGCGGGGCCTCTTATGCTCAACAGCACGCCGGCGAGCGCCGGACCTACGATCATCGCCGAATTGAAAACAACTATTCCGAGACTTACCGCGTTCGGGAAATCCTCCGCCGGCACCAGCGTCGGCAACATTGCCTGGCGCGCCGGATTGTCAAACGCGAGCGCCGCCGAAGCAATCGCCGTCAGGGCGTAAATCGGCCAGATGCTCTGCAACCCTGTAGCGGTTATTACCGTAAGAATCGCCGCACACAGCAGCATCGAACCCTGCGTAGCCAGCATCAGCCGCTTTCGGTCTACGGCGTCGGCAACTACGCCTCCAACCAGTGAGCAGAAGATGATCGGCAGGATTCGCACGAGTCCAACGCCCCCCAACGCCAGCGGAGATTTCGTGAGCAGATAGACATGCCAGTTGATCGCCACGAACTGCATCTGCGTTCCGGTTACGGATATGAGCTGCCCCAACCACAAGAGCCGAAAGTCCCGATGCCGCAGCGCGGTGAAGAAGAATCGATTCGTTTCTTTGGCGGGTTCCGGAAGGTCGTCGGCACGCACGGACATAAGCCATAAGATTGCGCCACGACGCCGTTGAATTCAAACCTGCGAGGGCGGAATGGTTATTGCGATGTTGATGCTTCCGCGTGGTAAGACCGCGCGGTAACTGACTCTTTGAAATGGAGAGCGGATTAAATCAAGACATGCAGGTGTACACACCATTCACTGTCGCCCGGTTCTTGGACCGTTGCGACAGAAAGGGGTTGAGTCATGAAGATAATGAAGATCACAGTCGTCGCGGCGATGGTTCTTTTGATCGGATTAGCCGGCAACGTTCGCGCTCAAGAGGCGTACAGGTTGTCGGAGCGAGAGATGAAGGACCTGCTCAGCCGGATCGACAAACAGTCGGAGGCCTTTCGCGGCAGTCTAAAGCACGCGATGAATCACAGTCGTCTCGACGATACAAAGTCAGAAGACAGAATCAATGACTTTGTAAAGGGCTTTACCGAGGCGACCGAACGGCTCAAGCACCGTTACAGCGATAAGCGCACGGCATCGGCCGACGTCGAAGAGGTCCTGAATCGAGCGGCGCGCATCGATGACTTCATGACGCGTCACCAGCTCTCGTCACGAGCCGAGAGCGATTGGGCTGCGCTGCGATCGAACCTGGATTCGCTTGCCGAAGCGTACAGTGTTACCTGGAGCTGGACCGATCGCGCCCGGCCCTAGACTGCGCACAGTGCGAGTTGCATGCTTTGCGTGCTTTGCGGTTCTTTGCGTCTTTGCGCCGGGAATTAATTCTCAACGCAAACACGCAAAGGACCGCAAAGCACGCAAAACGCCGCTGACACTCAGCGCTCAAACATCAGGCTGATGTCCCTGAAGCTGACTGCTTCGTCGGCAAAAGTGAAGGCGCCTTGCTCTTTCATTTCACGAGCTGCCCGCAAAAAAGCCCCCAGCGCCGCGCGCGTGAGCCCGCTCCCGACGCTTACGCGTTTAACGCCAAGCGCCGACAATTCAGCAAGACTCAACCCGGTGGTCGCCAGCACATTCACCGGGCGATCGAGTGAGCTTACGACAGCCGCAATATCATTCTTGTCGGCAAGGCCCGGCGCGTAGAGGACATTGGCGCCCGCTTCCTGGTAAGCCTGAAGCCGCTTGATTGTGTTATCGAGATCACGCCGGCCGAATAAATAATTCTCCGCGCGCGCAGTCAGCAAGAAGGGGAATCCAAGCGAGCGGACTACTTCGGCCGCGGCGCGCACGCGATCGGCGGCGTGTTCGAGTTCGTAGATCGGATCATCCCGAGTCGTCGTCGAATCTTCAATCGACCCGCCGACTAGTCCCGCCTCTGCGCCGAGCCTGATGGTTTCGGCGGCGGTTTCCGGATCGTCCCCGAAACCATTCTCGAGATCGGCGCTCACAGGGAGGTCGGTCGCGGACACGATATCTCGAATGTGAGCGATCATCTTCTCGCGGCCCACGGTGTTGTCGCGCTGGCCAATAGAAAAAGCGTATCCGGCGCTCGTGGTCGCCAAAGCTTCAAAGCCTGAATGGGCAAGCAGCCTCGCGGTGCCGATGTCCCACGGATTGGGAATAATGAAAGCGGTGTCCCGTTCGTGAAGCGCGCGGAAAACAATTCCTTTTTCTTCCTGTGTTCTCATTGCGTTCGTCCTTTCAAGCAAGATGAATCAAGCGTACGTCCTCCTGCGTCATTCCATCAATCGATCGCCGGAGCTTGCGTGCGCTTCAGTTTTTCTCCGCTCAAATCCCCTCCGCGGATTCACACGCGAAAACCTGACGCGCACCGCCGCAGTTGAAGCTCGTCGCAAGAAGACGCGTGCACCTTTCGCGGAATTGCTTATAATCCTGCGGTAGGCCCTATCACACTTCAACAAAAGGAGCGGTCCTCAGATGAAACCAACCAACCCGGCGGTTATTGGTATTCTTGTGTTGCTCGCGATTGTTGCAGCGCCCGGTTATGACGCGGCCGCGCAGCCGGCCAATCAGCAAACTACGGCGAACGTGCAGCCAAAAGTCATACGCCTTACCGGAAATTTCGAGGCCGATGACCTCATTACAGTTGAGATAGATCGCCTTGCCGAATGGGTGGCCAGCAATCCGGCCGACAATCCCGCAAAGCTCGTTCCGTTTCTGGACGGCCTCGCGCTTCGTGGCAACTACCCGGAAGAGATTCACACCGCCAAAAACAATGTGCATTTTCATCTAAGAATAACCCGCGAGAATAAGAAGACATGGATTGATTTGCTCGGGGCGCCTGACAATCTTAAGAAAAAGGTGTCCTTCAGCGTCGGGCTGGAAGACCAGTCGCCATTCGACACGGTCTACGAACAGGACAACCCCGCTGTCCTCACCGTGATCTCGCCGAGGTATGGGATCACCGCATTGATCATAGTTCTTGTGACGCTGGTTCTTTTGATTTGGCTTGCCAAAACAACCAATCTCATCCGCGAGCCGGGTCCAAAGCCAATCGGCGGTAAGCTCAGGCCGTACAATCTGGGCCGGACTCAGATGGCGTTCTGGTTTTTTCTGATCTACGCGTCCTACGTCGTGATCTGGTTGATCACCGATGCGCTGGATACGATCACGCCGTCGTTGCTCGGCCTGATGGGAATCAGCGCGGGCACGGCGTTGAGCGAAGCGCTGATAGACTCCGGAAAGGATGCGGCGACGGCTGGCAGCCTGCAGGAGCTCGCTGCTGAGAAGGAAACGCTCGAGCAAAGTATCCCGGAACTTCAATCACAGATCGCCGCCGTTCAAACCAAAGAGACGATGACGCCGGACGATCTCTCCAACCGCGACAACCTGAATAAACAACTTCAGGAACAGCGCACCAGGCTTGCCCAGATCACTCAACAGATCAAGTCCCTCACGCGGCCCGCATCGGCGGGAGTAACGGCCGGTTTTCTGCGAGACATTCTCAGCGACGGAAGCGGCTATAGCTTTCATCGCTTTCAAATTTTCGCGTGGATGCTCGTGCTGGGAGTTATCTTTCTGTCTTCGGTATACAACCAGCTCACGATGCCTGAGTTCAGCACGACGTTGCTGGGCTTGATGGGGATCAGCTCCGGAACCTATATCGGCTTCAAGTTCCCCGAGCAAAAGTGAGCAGCAGCGATTGTAATCGTAGGTTTCAAGAGACTGACGGAAAACGAGAGCGGCGCTTGCCCCCAACTTCCATTGTGGATATGATGAGCAGCCTATAGAACAATTCTCAAGCTATCGGTACTTGGAGGAACACTGAATTGAACGTAGAGGATCAAATTCAGAGCGTGGAGTCACGGACGGTAACCGTTGAATTGCCAAATGCAGAGATTGACGATATCTCCAGCCCGACCCTTGCTCGCCTAATTGAGGAAGTGCGAAACGAGGAAGAGTTTACGGCGCACGCATACAACCGCCTGCATAATCGGCACAACCGTTCCCGTTAGTTAAGTCCAAGGCGGAGCGGTTCGTGATACAGCTCGATACAGTTCTGATCAAAGTAGCCAGTCGCTGCAATATCGATTGTAGCTATTGCTATGTCTACAACATGGGTGACAGCGGTTGGATGGGCATGCCTTCCCAGATCTCTGATGAAACAACCGACGCTGTCGCACGCGCTCTCTGTGAGCTAACGCGAGTGCAAGATCGACCTTTCGCCGTTGTTCTTCACGGCGGCGAGCCACTTCTTCTCGGTGCTCAGAAGCTGAGACGTCTGATTTCGGTCGTCCGTAAGTCGCTACCGGCTGACGCAGCCTTTAGCCTTCAAACCAATGGCATACTAATCAGCGATGAGATTCTTGATCTATGCTCCGAAACCCGCACGACTGTATCCGTGAGTATTGACGGTCCACGCCATGTCAACGATAGAAATCGGATTGGACACGACGGACAAGGCACTTACTTCAAGGTTCTCGAAGGCATCGATCGGTTACGAAAACATCGTGATTCTGAGTTTCTGTTTTCCGGTTTGCTCGCGGTTATTGATCCTGAATCAGAACCTAGTGAAGTGTACGATTTCTTCAAGGAACTCGACGCTCCGAGCGTTGATTTCATCTATAGGGATGGAAACCATTCGAAGCTGCCCTTCGGCAAGAAATCAACGGAATCTACCGAGTACGGCGAGTGGCTTTCAACCTTACTTGATATCTATCTTGCCGACCGGCAGCCAATTCGCATTCGTTTCCTCGATGACCTAATCAAGTTAGCTCTCGGCGGCACTGGTACGAAGGACGGAGTGGGCCTGACTAACTACGGAGTGCTTATCATCGATACCGACGGATCAATCACCAAAAACGATACCTTGAAAAGTTCCTTCAACGGTGCAGATCGTTTCTCACAGAAGTGGTCAGTGCATACGCATACTCTAACTGAAGTGCTCAACTCATCTGAGTTCGCTATGTACCATTCCCTGCAACGTCCGAGTTCGGCCACTTGTCTTTCGTGTGCTGAATTGCGGATCTGTGGAGGTGGCATGACTCTGAATCGTTGGCGCGACGACAACGGGTATGACAATCCGTCGGTCTATTGTGCCGACCAGAAGTTATTGATCGGTCATATTCGCAAGTACCTTCCTGTAGCTTGATTTATGCGAATTGCCAAGGAACTACAACTGTCTTCCCCTGAGACCTTTCTCAAGCCATTTACATACTTCGTTTCGCCGGAAGCTTTCACTCAAGGCGTTAGCAAAGACATTCTTAACTGGCTCGAGTTCGAAGCACCATGGAAGTTGGTTGAAACGAACTTCTACGAGCAGTACGAATTCAGCGCTGCCGATGCTGACTTACCAGCTCGTTTATCGTTTCTGCAGAACAATTTCTTTCTAACCGAATTGAAGGCGAGAATTGAGCACTTGTTTCGGACGACTCTGAGCAGTCGCATCGATTTGACGGCTCATAAGCTTGTTCCCGGTCAACGAATCCGAATTCATAATGACTTCATACCCGGACAGGAAACTCACAGGCTCTTGATCCAGTTGAATCGGGATTGGAGCGACAAGGACGGTGGATTTCTTCTGCTCTTCAACAGTCCAGATCCGTCCGATGTGCATAGAATCTTTCGCCCTGCCCACAACAGCGTAGTTGGATTGGCGATTACACCAAACTCGCATCACGCGGTTTCGACAATCCACCACGGCGAACGCTTCACACTCGTTTACTCGTTCTACAGCAATGAGTGACCGTACTGACCTAGTCGAACGAATTGAGTCTGCGCTGGCGAATGCCGACGACTGTCCCTGGTTACCCGACCTAACGGCCGATGTGGTGAAAATGGGCTGGCGCGATCTGCACGAAAAGGCCGGCTTATCACCCGACGAGTATGGAACGTCGAGGGTAATCACTAGAAGTGGGCTCTCGCATCGCAATGTCGTGGGTCATTTGTCTACCTCGTCTGCCGTAGAGGTTCTTGATGATATTCTTGACAGTTATTACGGAGAGGGAATTGAATTCTACACGACAAAGGAGATCACCGGCGCAAATCTCCTAGGCTGCGTGGAGGATGCTATTAAGGTCATAAAGCGAGTTCCTACTTTGCACGCGACGGTGGCTGTTCTCGTCAGATCTCTTCATCTAATCAAGCAAGCTGATGACGATTACGACGTTAGCTTCAGTGAGCCGCATATACCGTTTTCGATATTCGTGTCGGTCCCCCGACAGCGTAAACCTGTTAACTCGCTGCGCGTCGCGGAAGCAATTGTGCATGAGGCGATGCATCTTCAACTTACCCTCGTCGAGCAGGTCGTGCCACTCGTCAAAGCGAATGACCGAAGATACTTTTCACCTTGGCGGCATCAGTATCGCCCAGTCCAGGGACTGTTACATGCGTTTTACGTTTTCAAGGTGATTGATCGCTTCATCGAGAATTTATATCGAGACCCACTCCTCTTCTCAGATTGTTCGCCCTACTTGAAGAGACGACGTTTTGAGATCAAAAAGCAGATGCGTGAGATTGACTCATTCCAGGAGTCTCCAGATCTGACAGCGTTTGGGAAGAGGCTCGTAAGGGTATTGTCTATCTCGCCCCTTGAATCAAATCGGCTGATCGTCTAAGAAATCCTGAGCCATCGAACTGAACTCAGCATCCGGCTGGACCGCCGATGTAAGGAAGTTCCGAAAGTCGTTTGCAAGGTCATGTAACTCGCGATCATGCGGCCTTTCAGTCGCGAGCTTCGTTATGTTACGCCACGATCTCAATATCGCAATCTTCTCGAGTCTGTCTTCCCGGAGCGACGGCCTGCGAAGTCCCGTCACACATATGGTTATGCGGCCCATCTCCGTCAGCGGTTCTGGAGCGTCGTCGCGGAAGCGAATGTGATCCCGAGGATTCTCAGCAGCGGGGTTGACAAGAAGGGGGCGCTCAGCACCGATATCGCCGTGATGCGTGCGTGCGCGACGCTTAGGGTTCTCCAAGGGGAAGAGGGTTTGCTTGTAAGTGCTGTTACAGTCATGGCAGCTCAAGAGAAGATTCTCCCACTCGTATGCTAGCCAGTAGTAGCCTGGGCGCTCTTCTTTTTGTTTTCGGGATTGCCTCACTCCTGACTTTGGTCGGAAGTGCTCTACCGCTAAGTTAATCGCTGCGCGCAATTTCTTCTCACAATAACAGCACTTATTATGGTGGGCCTCAGACAATATCCTTTTCATTGCTTTTGAGGCGTAGATGCTGCGCTTACTCTTAAGTGTCTTCTTGCCTGAGCGGTAGTGCTTTGGCCATTTGTCATACTCGGCGCAGTCTTTTCCCTTTTGCAATGCCCCCTTCTCTGTAAGACTCGTCGGGCCATCGACAGGCTTAATGATTCGTATCATTGCGGACTTATCCTTTCTTCCTCAGAAGTGAGGCCGCTTTTCTAATGAGATCCATTGCCTTTTGGTCCTCGGAATTTTCAGCGGTGGGTATCTTCGCCAATTGGCTTTCTAATTGTTTCAGGCGGGCCTCTTCTGCGGGCCCCCGCCGAATCTTGTTCAAGAGTTCGGCCCTCTCCCTAAACAAGCGTTCGCTGAAAGGGTCACGTGAGTTAGGAAAGCGAAATAACTCGCTAGTCAGGATTTGATCGACCCGCCAGCTCCCGACCACCTCTGGGCAGTTCTCAATTCTTACTTCGTCCTCGTCTTTCTGGACAACGGCCAAATTGGCGGTCGGGGCCACTTGCACCATCAAAGGACTGTGCGCCGTAGCGATAAACTGAGTGTTGGAAAACAGTTGAGATAAATTGTCCATAATCGTTAGCTGCCAAAGAGGGTGCAAGTGTAAGTCGATTTCATCGATGAGGACTATGGCCGGCTCTCCCAACGGGTTCCGGCTGTTGTTGTAACGGCGGAACAGGCGCCATGCAAGGTCGACAGTCCAAGCCAAAGTGGTTTGATAACCCAAGCTTAGTGCCGATAAAGGCACGAGCCCAGAAAAAGTTTTGAAGTGCACACCGTGAGGTTTGGTAGAATCCGCCATAATTCTGGGAGTTAGAATCTTGATATCATCAGCCTTTTTGATCTCAGGAAGAACAACAGCAAGCATTTCTTTCACTCTCTCTAAGCGAGCATTCTCAAGCCCTCTATAACCTTTCTTGGCGGCCGCGTGATCGAGCCTGTTGAGAATCTCCTCTGCGTCATAGAGTTCTGTTACGCCGGATAAACGCGAGGCAATGGGATCATCGAGATCGCTAAGGTTGAGATTCTGCTGTCCGATCTGACGATTTGCTCCATAGGCAACAATCAGAGGTTCCCAAAACCGTCCCAATGTTTCGATTCGTGTATTGCCTTGAAGTTTGGAGTCTCGAAGCTCTCTCTTTTTGGTGTAAGAAAGCTTAATGCCTGTTGTGATCTTTTTGAACTTGGACCTTGACTGGGCTTTTCTCACCCCGCTGTGGGGGCTAAGAGCTTTGTTGTAGGAAAGCTCCGCGCTGAGAATCAGTTCAACGTTTTTTCCAGAACGGAGCAGCCCCTCAAGCACTTCGTTTTCCTCATCCGGGAGAGCCGGACCGAGCGGCCCTCTTCGCAAGGGCGGTGGTCCATCACTATCGTAATCGGAACCCGCCCGGCCTTCTTGTCTTCGAGTTGGTACAAAAACTGGACGCATCCATGACAGACACTGCAATATTGTCGTCTTTCCCAGTCCGTTGTCTCCCAAGAGTAGAGTCCACCGTGCTGGATTGCCATCCAGATCAGTCAAGTCAAATCTTTGGGTTTCACCGAAGCACCGAACGTTCTCCAATTCCAACGCAGTGAAATAGATCGCTGGTATATGTTTAGAGTTGGTCATTGGCTTCCCTTTGGTTTGTAACGTTCTTCATGACTCATAACAAGCCCTGCTCAACATTCTGCTACTGCCCGTTCGAGGGCGGCTCGTGAAAGTATTGCTCGATCCATTCGATCCATCGCCGCTGCACATCGCGCTGCCGAACCGGGTCAGCCGCGTTGTGACCGTAGATCGGATACGCAATGAACTTCGTCGGCACCCCGTTGTCCTTCAACGCATGATAAAGCTTGAACGATTGCGTGGGCGTCACTCGAAAGTCTTGTGTGTTTGACATCACAAGCGTCGGCGTTCGCATCTTCGAAGCGTAGGTTATCGGCGACTGCTCGATGTAAGCCTGCATCCTCTTTGCATCGGTCCAGGGCGAGCCGCCGAACGCTCCCGCGCGCCGCACATTTGCATCGCCCAGGTTGTATTGATCCAACCAGTCCGTGACCGCCGCGCCGGACACCGCGACTCTCCAGCCGGAGTAGTGCCCGAGAAGCCACGTGGTCATGTAGCCGCCATATGACCAGCCGGAGACGGCGATTCGGGTCGCGTCCACGAAGCCGCGCTGCTTCAAAGCTTCGACGCCGGCCATCACGTCGCGTCCCGGTCCCGCGCCCGAATCGTTGACGATCGCGTGCTGATACACGTTGCCGAGTTGATCGCTGCCTCGATAATTGGGCTGAAAGACTATCCAGCCTTTCGCCGCCATTAGCTGGGCCTGCGCCGCAAAAGTTTCAAGTGAAGCGGCCGTCGGACCTCCGTGGATCACGAGCACCAGCGGATATTTTTGAGTTGCCGTGAAGTCGGGAGGATAAGTCACTATTCCGTTGTGCGTGTAGCCTTCCGATTGCCACGAGATTACGTCGGTGCGTCCCAGCGCGAGGCCTGCAACTTCGGCGTTCAGATTAGTCAGCCGCTTCGGCGACGCCGACGGAGATGACATGTAATAAAGCTCAGCCGGCCGCATCGGATCGGTCGCGGTGAAGGCTATGGCGCCGTCCTTGCCGACTGAAACGTCAACCCAGAACGACGAGGATGGAGTGAGCTTGCCGAGATCGAGCTTGCGCGCGGGACCGTCGAGCGGCTGTAGCCAAAGAGACACTCTCGTACCGTCGTTCGCGCCAACTAGAATCGATTTGCCATCGGGCAACCAGATCGAACGCGCGATGTTCCTATCGATCGCGCGAGTAATGCTTTTGCCAGCAGCGCCTGTCGTTGGCGCAACGTGAATCTCATTCAGGTTGCCGGAGTCGCCATCGCGCGGATGCCAGTAAGCGATCCGGGAACCATCGGGCGAAAACGCCGGCTGTCCCTCTGAATGATCGGCCCCAGTGACCGCGCGCAGGTGGCCCGTCGATACATCGAGCACCTGAATAGTAGCGCTGAGAGCATCGCCGGAATGCGGAGTGGCAAGCCGCACCATCAAGATCGATTTTCCGTCAGGCGACCACGCGAGCGGAGACGCGGGCGGTCCGGGAGGGTGATTGATCGGCAGGCTCCACGAACCGGAAGTCAGGCGTCGCGCCTCGCCGCCGGCGGACGGCGCCAGCCAGGCGTGAGTCGGCAGGGCTTGCGACTGGATCAGGAAGTCATCGTTCCCGACTTCAAATGAATCATTGAAGCGCTCGGGCCCGGTCTTCTTCTCAACTTCATCCTCGGTCGTGTAAGCGATCGTGCGTCCGTCCGGGGACCACGCGAACTGCTGCACTCCTTTTGAAGCGCTGGTAATGCGGCTCACATCGCCGCCGCCCATCGGCATGACAAAGATTTGAGAGCGCGGCTGCTGCCCGGTCGCCAACGAGACGTTGGAGAGAAACGCCAGCCGGTCGCCGGCCGGCGAAAACCTCGGGTGGCTGACACTGCGGCGATCGTGAGTGAGCGTACGTTGGCCCGAGCTTGCAACGTCCACCAGCACAAGGTCCGTGTCGTACCGATTGTCGTCGTAGTTTGCGCGCGACACGACGATGACGATGGATTTGCCATCCGGCGCAATTTGCGGATCTGAGACGCGAACGATGCGACCCAGGTCGTCGAGCTGCATGCGACGCGGCTGCTGGGCCAATCCGACCACACTAAAGAGACAAGTAACAATCAGGAGTGCATGCAGTGTAGTTCTTTTCATGAGGTCACCTCCGGTACGTTTGCTGGAATGGATTCATCGGTTCGCGCGAGTCCACTGGTGTTCTGAATTCGAGCGCGATTCTAGCACTACGGAGTCAGAACGCAAGCGGGTTTATGGACAGGTGTGAGGGGTATCGCTCGCGATCGCGATGTTCCTCGGCGTCCTCAGCGTCCTCTGCGGTTTTCTTAATCAGTGCTGGGAATTAACCGCGGAGGACGCCGAGGACGCAGAGGACTGCCTTGCGCAACGCGGTAATACATCAACGACCTCAGGGACCGCCCGAATTCGCGAACTTATATGAAGCTTCGGCGTTCAAACATCGAGGTTCGCCGACATGAGTCACTTCAACAAAGGACATCGCTTGCGGACCGCGAACCGTCCGGTGTATTCACAATGAGGGACGGTTAGAATCCAATTAGCAAAGGGGATGATTGCAATTATGAAAAGATTATTAGTTCTGATCGCGATGGCTGCGCTGTCGGCCACCGCCACTTACTCTCAGGAACAGGCAACCGACGCGCCTCGGCAGGTCAAGGCTGGTGAGGCTATCGCGCTCGGCAACGGACTGAACCTGCGAGTGACGAAAGCCGCTAAATCACCCTTCACCGGGGTCAAGCTGCAGGGATCGCCCGTTGTCGTAGTTCTCGAATTTGACGGAAATAAGAGCTCCTCCGTTTCTTACACGCTGACTCCGAATGCAAAGTCGGAATTGTACCTGATGAGCGGGGCGCAGAAGATTGCGCCTCTCGCGGTCATCGAGGACTTCCCATCCTGGGGCGAGGACAACGACAAGGAGATCGAAGTTCTAAATGCCAACGAGATAGGCGCGGTCACGTTGAACTTCGGCCAGAAGGGAACAGTTTCTTTGCTGTTCGATGTTCCCGCTGCGCAGGCGAAGATTCCGCAGAAGTTCACACTGACGATTCAAACGATCAAGCCGAACAATCAGAAATACTCTGCCGTCGTGAGCCTGTGACGGGCGAGGATGGAGGATTGAGGATGGAGGATTGAAGATGGAGGATTGAAGATAGAGGATGGATAGAGCATTGGACGATCCCTCCATCCTCCATCCTCCATCCTCTATCCTCTATCCTCTATGTTCCTCCTCACCTTCACTCGTAACGCAGAGCAGTCATCGGGTCGACTTTTGTCGCGCGCCGGGCCGGCACGAAACAGGCTCCCAGAGCCACTCCTGTCAACGCTATCGAAGTCAGCACGAACGTCAGCGGGTCCGTAGCGCTCACACCAAAGAGCAACCCCGACAACAATCGCGTCAACATGAAGGATGCGACCAGGCCGATGGCGACGCCTGCGATGACCAGCTTCAAACCGTTGCCCACCACCAGCGTCAACACATCTCGCCCGCGCGCGCCCAGCGCCATTCGTATGCCTATCTCGTGCGAACGCTGCGTCACCGAGTAACTCATCAGGCCATAGATCCCAATAGCGGCGAGTATCAAAGCCACGCCCGCAAACACCGCGAGCAGTGACATCACAAAGCGCCGCTGCGACATCGAACCGGCGATCGACTCCTCCATTAGCTTCACGTTATAGACCGGCTGATCCTTATCGACCTCCTGAACCTTTTTTCGCACCGCAGGTACCAGGCTCATCGGATTCGTCGAGGTTCGCATCACCAGGCTGAGAGTCTGAGTGGCCTGCGCGAAGAACTGATCCGGTACTTGATTGTAGTTTGAGTACATCTGGAATCGGACCTTGGATTGCGCGTCGGCGTCCCAGCTTAAATGCTTGATGTGTGGAACCACGCCGACGATCTCGAATCTGATCGTGCCCTCGTTCAGCACCAGGTGCTGGCCGAGCGGGTCCTTGTCGGGGAACAGCTCGCGGGCCATGTTGTCGTCGATCACTGCAAGCAGAGGCGTCTTGTCGGTCTCCTGCTCGGAGAATGTTCGGCCCCTGAGCAACGGAATACCCATCGCCCGAAAGAAATTGACGCCGACCATCGACTGCACGGTCAATCGCTGATCGCCGTAACTCGTGAAGGATTCTCCATCCAACAACACCGTCGTAACGGTGGCGCCTTCGAGCGGCACGTTGCGGGTGAAGGCCGCGGCTTCGACGCCAGGCAACGTATTAACTCGCTCATCGAGTTGTCGATAAAAGTCCCGCGCTCTCGAACTGTCGGAATACCTCGAAGGCGACAGCGAGAAGGTCATCGTCAGCACGTTCTTCGGATTGAAGCCTGCGTCGATGTTCCGAAGCCGCGAAAAAGTCTTCAACATGAGAGTCGCCCCGATGAACAACACCAGCGCGAGCGCTACCTCGGAGACCACCAACACGGCGCGCGCGCGCTGGCGGCCGCTCGTCGAGCCGCGGCCTCCTTCTTTGAGCGTCTCATTCAGATCGGGCCGCGAAGACTGCAACGCCGGGGCAAGCCCAAACACGATCCCCGTCGCGAGCGACGCCGCAAGCGTGAACCCCAGAACATACCGATCCAACGCGATTTCTTTAACCCAGGGAATATTATTCGGTATCGCCGCAAGCAGCAGATCGGCCCCCCACATCGCCAGCAACAGGCCGACGGCTCCTCCGGCAATCGATAGCAAGATGCTTTCGGTAAGCAGTTGTCTGACCACGCGCAGCCGGCTCGCGCCAAGAGCCGTGCGAATCGCGATTTCTTTCTGCCGGGCGGCTGCACGCGCCAGCAACAGGTTCGCTACATTTGCGCAGGCAATCAGCAAAACGAACCCCACCGCTCCGAGCAAGACGAGCAACGAAGGTCTCACGTCTCCAACCATGTCCTCGTAGATTGAAGCAACGGTCACCCTTACGCTCTTGTTAGTCTTTGGATACTGCTGCTCGAGCGCTTCGGCGATGTTGTCCATATCCGCCTGCGCTTCGGCGCGGCCGGCGCCCGGCTTCAGTCGCGCCACCACGATCGTGCCTCCGTGTTCCTCGCGCGCTTCCTTGAGGCGGTCGGGCATGAAGCTTATGGGCAGGAAAACATCGGCGGGTGTGTAAAACTGAAAGTTCTTAGGAAGGATTCCAATGACGGTAAAGCTCGTATCGTAGAGAGTGATGGCTTTGCCGATCAGCGATGGGTCATAACCAAACTGCCGCTTCCACAGCGAATCGCTTATCAGAACAACCGCCGCTTTGGTCTTTTCTTCCTCTTCTGAGAAGGGTCGTCCAAGCTGCGGCCGGACGCCGAGCGTCGAGAAGAAATTCGCAGTAATTTGTCTTGCAATCAGGCGCTCGGGCTCGCCGGCCCCGGTGAGGTTCACGTTGTCGCGGCGCGCAAGGGCGGCCTGCTCGAAACTGTGATATCGCTCACACCAGTCATTGAAGTCAGGCAGCGACGGTGACTCCTGTGGAATCTGTTCCTGCCTTTCCCAAAGAACCATTAGACGGCCGGGCATTTCGTATGGGAGAGGCCGAAGCAGCACTGTGTTAACCACGCTGAAGATCGCAGTGTTAGCACCAATCCCCAACGCGATTGTAATAAGCGCCACCAGCGTAAAGCCCGGGCTTCGCGCCATCATTCGAATTCCGAATCTTAGATCTTTCAATAGAGTTTCCATTATTCCCCCAGATTATTTCCGATTGCCGATTGCCGATTGCGACATTGCATTGCTGAGATGAACTAATTCGGCAATCGCAAATCGGCAATCGGCAATCCCTTCATTCATATCTCAGCGCCACCATCGGATCGACTTTCGTCGCGCGATAAGCCGGTATCAAACTCGCCACCAGCGCTACGATGCCAAGCGCGATCGAAATCGACAAGAAGCTCCCCGTATCAGTCGTACTTACCTGATAAAGCAAGCTCGCCAGGAAGCGAGTGAGCGCCCACGCCGCGCCCAAACCGATTACCACGCCGGCGCCCGCCAGCATCATCCCCTGCCTGACCACCATCGCGACTACATCGCGCCGGCCGGCCCCGAGCGCCATCCGAATGCCGATCTCGCGCGTCCTCTGCTCAACCGAGTAAGCCATCACACCGTAAATTCCTACCGCCGCCAGCACCAACGCAACGCTCGCAAATACCATCAGGAGCATTGCGCTGAATCTTGTTTTCGCGATCGAGCCCGACATCAACTGCTCCATCGTCCGCACGTCCGCGACCGGTTGGTCCTTGTCGATAGCCTGCACTTCGCGTCTAAGGGTGGAAGCCAGCGCCAACGGATCGGAGTCGGTTCGAACAACCAGCGTCATGAATGAGCGCGCGAGCTCCGGATGCGGCCAGTAAGCCATCGGACGCGCATCGACGTCCAACCCGGCGTATTTCGCATCACCGACGACTCCAACAATTTCGCTCGGCACCGGGTTCTCGGTCATATCGATCGCGATCTTCTTTCCGATCGCGTCTTCACCCTGGAAGTAGAGATCGGCCAGCGCTTTATTGACGATCACGACTCTCGAGACTTGATTGGCTTCGCGTTCGGTGAAGTTGCGTCCTTCGAGCAGCGGAATACCGATCACCTCGAAGTAGTTTTGCTCGACAACGCGGACGTCGCAGACGGGCACTTCGCCCGGCGCGGGAGCCGGCCGGCCGGAGATGAGGAAGCCCGTCGCCGAGCCCGGTCCGCCGAATGGCAATGCATCGACCGCGGTCGCGTTGCGAACTCCGGGTTGCGACCGAAGCCGCTCGACCAACTGCTTAAAGAAGTCGATGCGCTGGCTGTCCTTGCCGTACTTCGAGCCGGGTAAGAGGAGTCTGGCGGTAAGGAGCCTGGACGAATTGAATCCCGGATCGACTGACTGCAGCCGCCAAAGGCTCTTGATCATCAAGCCCGATCCAACGAGCAAGACCAGAGCCAGGGCTACTTCGGCTATTACGAACGCGTTGCGAATGCGCCGGCTGCGGCCCCCGCCGCCCGAATCGCGGCCGCCTTCCTTTAACGTCTCGTTCAAATTCGTTCGCGAAGCCGAAATCGCTGGGGCGAGCCCAAAAAGAATGCCGGTAATCAAAGATACCGCGACCGTGAATACAAGCACTCTCTTATCCAGCGCGACTCTATCGACGCCCAGAAGGTCTCTGGGACTGAGAGCCAGGAGGAGATCCGTGCCCCATAGCGCGAGCAGCAGTCCGGCGCCGCCCCCGATCAGCGACAGCACTACGCTTTCGGTAAGCAACTGCCTTATCACTCTGCCGCGCCCGGCGCCCAGTGCGGTGCGTATGGCAATCTCCTTTTGCCGAGAAGCCGCTCGAGCTAAGAGCAAGTTGGCAACGTTCGCGCACGCAATCAGAAGGACGAACCCGACCGCCGCAAGCAGGATCATCAACGCCTTCCTGATGTCGCCGACAAACTGCTCGCGCAGCGGCACGACTGTCACTCCCCATCCCTTGTCAAACTCCGGATACTGCTGTTCGAAGCGCGCGGCAATCGAGTCCATCTCGGTTTGTGCTTGTGTGAGCGTCACCTCGGGCTTCATTCGCGCGACGGACATCCACGCGCGCCCGCCTCGAACGCGCGCGCGCGGATTGTAGGTCCACGGCAACCAGACCTCGACCGGCTTTCCGATCTGCGATCCTTGCTTGACGTACAACTGAAACCCGGCGGGCATGACGCCGACTACGGTGTTGCTTTCGCCGTTGAGCAAGATCGTCTTGCCCACGATGTCGCGGTCCGCGCCGTATCTGCGTTGCCACAGGCCGTGACTCAGCAGCACAACGTTATCGCGGCCGCGCTCGCTGTTTTCAGGAACGAAAGTGCGCCCCAACTCAGCATTGACGCCGAGCACGTCGAACAGGTTTACCTGCGCGATCTGCCCCGGCAGCTCTTCGGGGTCATCCACTCCGGAAAGGTTGAATCTGAAATCGATGAACATCGCCATGTCTTCGAAGACAGAGTTCTGCTCGCGCCAGTCGAGAAAGTTTGCGGGCGAGATTACGTTCTGAGGGCGGTTGCTGCGGCGGTTGTTTTCCCAGACCATCACCAGCCGCGACGGATCGCGATAAGGCAATTGTCTCAGCAGCACTGCGTTCACAACGCTGAAGATCGCAGTGTTAGCGCCGATGCCGAGCGCGAGCGCAACCAGGGCAACCGCAGTGAAGCCCGGCCGCTTTATCAAAAGCCTCAAACCGTAACGCAGATCTTGAAATAGAGTTTCCATAATCATATTTCCGATTTCCGATTGGCGATTGCCGATTGTTTGGCACGCGCGGCTGAGATCCGCGATGATGCCATGATTGC
>Ga0134124_10000803_pt1 | contig 25327 bp, 22 predicted proteins | sample KB304_FD_96880 | JGI IMG/M metagenome (GOLD analysis project Ga0134124, IMG submission 96880) | Terrestrial soil microbial communities without Nitrogen fertilizer from Kellogg Biological Station, Michigan, USA - KB3-0-4 | ecosystem: Environmental > Terrestrial > Soil > Unclassified ... | reverse complement strand
TGGCCGGGGAGCGCAAGAACCTCTGCGTGGTTGGAGACGACGACCAGTCGATCTACTCCTGGCGCGGGGCCGACATCCGCAACATCCTCGAATTCGAGAAGGATTTTCCCGGCGTCACGATCATCCGGCTGGAGCAGAACTACCGCTCCACCGCCACCATCCTGGCGGCAGCCGGAGAAGTAGTGAAGCAAAACTTCGGCCGCAAGGGGAAGACGCTCTGGACCGAAAATCCGGCCGGGGAGAAGATCCGCTATGAACGGGTCGAATCCGACCGGGAAGAAGCACGTTTTGTCAGCCGCGAGATCGGGCGTTTGAGAAACCTTGGCGTGCCGCTCGACGAGATGGCGGTCTTCTACCGCACCAACGCCCAGTCGCGCCTGATCGAGGAAGCGCTGGTAGGCGGCGCGCTCCCTTACCACATCGTCGGCGGTGTCCGGTTCTACTCCCGCATGGAGGTCAAGGATGTCCTGGCCTACCTGAGGGTCCTGGATAACCCGGCCGACGAGGTTTCGCTGAAACGCATCATCAATGTTCCGGCGCGAGGCATCGGCACCACTACGGTTGACAAGCTCTCGGCCCGTGCCGCCCGCCAGGGAAACAGTTTTTACGATGCCATGCAGGACGCCGCCGAAGACGGCCTGTTGGCCGCCGGCGCACGCGGCAAGGTAGCCGCGTTTGCCGCGATGCTTGAGCGCTTCCGGAACATGACAGGCGACCACAAACTGGCGGATCTGGCCCGTACGGTGATGCAGGAGAGCGGCTATCTGGAGCGGCTAAAAAACAGCCGCGACGAAGAAGATGCCGAGCGGCTGGAGAACCTGGAACAGCTTCTGGCCGCAATCGAGGAATTCAGTGAAAAGAGTCCTGATGCCGGGCTGTCCGAATTCCTGGAACAGGTATCGCTGGTTTCCGACCTCGAACAGGGGGAGGCCGGCCAGTCGTCGGTAACCCTGATGACGCTGCACGCCGCCAAGGGGCTGGAGTTCAGGGCGGTCTTCATGATCGGCATGGAGGAGCGCCTCTTCCCGCATGTCCGCTCCCTGGATGATCTGGACGGCATGGAGGAGGAGCGGCGCCTCTGCTATGTCGGCATGACCCGCGCACGCGAGCGGCTCTACCTGCTGAACGCCCGCCGTAGATACCTGTTCGGCCAGGAGCAGTGCAATCCGCCGTCGAGGTTTTTAAAGGATATCCCTACGGAATTGCTGGAAAATGGGGGCTCCCCCTCACCCTATCCCTATCCTCAGGGGAGAGGGGATTCTTTTTACCCTCGCCTTCAGGCCCCGGAGGGCCCTTCGGGAGAGGGTGGCCAGAGGCTGGGTGAGGGAGATGGTGCAGTCCACAACCTCTCCGCCATTGCCGGTGCCTTCAGCGAGGAAATCGAAATCGTGCCGGAACCGCCCGAGGAACATGACGGTGTTTTCATCGGCATGAAGGTGCGGCATGGCAAGTTCGGGGTCGGCACGGTCAGAAAGATCGAAGGGGAGGGGGAGGGACAGAAGGTGATCGTCTGGTTCAATTCGGTCGGCCCCAAGAAGCTGATGCTCCGTTTTGCCGGACTGGAGAGGGCATAGTAAACCCTCTAAATCTCCCCTTATCAGGGGAGACTTAACGGCTTCCCCCCTGATAAGGGGGGATCAGAGGGGGGTTGGTTTTGGACTTACAGCACCACCCCGTGCAGGTCCCGGCGGTGATAACGCCAGGCGAAAGCCGCCCCCCTGAAATACCAGTCGATCAGAAAGACTCCCCACACGGCATAAAGGGAAAGATGCAGCCAGCTGGACGCCGCCCATGACAGCGCAACCCTGATCCCCCACATCGCAACCAGCGTAACGATGAAGACATAAAACGTATCGCCGGTGCCGCGCAGGCTCCCGGCATAGACGAAAGATATCGCCAGCGGTACCTGGGCGAAAGCCACCAGCTTCAGAAACATGCTTCCCTTCTCGATCACGTCAGGATCGTGACTGAAGAGGCCGATCAGAATGTGCGGAGCGAAGAAAAATATGAGCGCCATGACGGCCATCACCCCCACCGCCAGCCGCAGCGCCTCATTGTGGCTGATCCGGGCCCGGCGGAGCTTGCCGGCGCCCAGCGATTGCCCCATCAGGGTCGCCGCGGCGATCCCCATGCCGGCTCCCGGCATGAACGAGAGCGATTCGATCGAAAGCCCGATCTGGTGGGCGGCGTAGGCGGTCGTACCGTAGGCGATGATGAAGCTGGAGTAGAAGAGTTGGCCGCTCTGCTGTGCAACCCGCTCCAGCGCCACCGGCCAGCCGACTCTCCATATTCTTCCGAAGAGCCCGAAATCCGGGCGGCTGAAGGTAATGTACCGTTTGCGCAATGCCTGAACCAGCAGATAGGTGAAGCCGACGAACTCGGAGCTGTTGATGGCGATTGCCGCCCCCTTGACTCCCAGCGCCGGCAGGCCGAGCCTGCCGTAGATCAGCGGCCACGCCAGCAGCACGTGGAGGATGTTGACCAGGATGATGGCTTCCATCGGGGTACGGGTGTCGCCGGTACCGTGCATGATGGCCGAGAGAAGGTTCAGCCCGGTAGTCCAGATCATCCAGAGGAACACCAGCCTGATGTATTCGGCAGCCAGTCCCTGAACATTCGGCGCTGCCCCCATCAACCGGGCGATGTCGCCGCCCCAGCGGGAACCGGCCAGCGAGCAGACCGCCGTCATCGCCAGGCCCGCCAGGCACGCCACATACGCCGCCCGTCCCGCCTCTTCACGCCTTCCTGCGCCCCACAGGTGGGAGATTACAACCGTCACCCCGGTTGAGAGTCCCCAGAAAACCGTCATCGTGGTGACCATCAGCAGTTGTCCCAGTCCGGTGGCGGCAATGGCGGAGGCGCCCAGGCCGCCGGTCAGAAAGACGTCGACGATCGAGACCAGCCGCTGAAAAAGGGACGAGAGCAGAACGGGGAGGGAGAGTCGAAGTACATTGCGGCGGATGGAGACCGGTTTCGGTGATGTGCGCAAGGAAAGAAACTTTGGCAACTGCATGACTTTCTTTATATGACCCGGAATAAAGCGGGTCAATGTTTATTGTGAAGATGGTGCGGAATAAAAAAAAGGCGGGGGCGAGCGCCTCCGCCTCGAAGAGTAATCAGTCACTTATCACAGATAGTCGAGCAGCGACAGCGGGGTGATCTTTGCGGTTGCCGAGAGAGCGGCCTCGAAGGCGGTCTTCTGATTGGTCAGCTCGATAGCGGCTTTGGCGTAATCTATATTCTGCATGCCGTCATGGATTGCCGAGAGGACGTTCAGGTTGCGCTGTTGAGACTCAAGGGCATTATCCATACGCGCCTTGCGCATCCCGACGTTGCTGATTTGGCCGAGGATCTGTTGATTGGCCTTGTCAATTGCAATGTTTCCCGCCTGAATCCCGGCCGTATTGCCGCTGCTGATATCCGCGATCAACGTATCAAGGGTCTTGATGATATCGACTCCCGACGAGCCGGGCGGTGTTCCGCCTCTCAGGAGGGCTCCGCCGGAGACACCGATCGGAACCTGTACCCCCTTATTGATCTCCATGGAGACGATATCCTCGGTACCGTTGAACTTTCCGGTGAAGGTCAGCGTGCTCGCGGCATTGGTGCTGGTGGCGGGATTTGACAGGGTAATTTTTCCTGAAGCGCCGGGAGTCGGAATGGCTGTGATGACGCTGCCAGGCGGGATATCAGGTCCAGTGATCGGCATGCCGACGTAGAGATCGGTCGTGTCGACATTTGTTATATTCGGATCGCCACTGGTTGTGGAAACACCGGTCAGCTTTGTTGGGCTGAAGGGAATCGTATCGCTTTTGAAGCCGCTGAAAACGTACTGGCCACCGATCTGCGTATTGGGAAAATCAAGCAGCTGCCCCCTGAATTCCCTGAGTTGATCCAGCATATCCGATTTCTTGACCGGATCAGTAATACCGCTTATTGCCTGACCTGCGATCCCCTTGATGGACATCAGGGAGTCAAGCGCACCTTCCAGACTGGTACCGGCCATGTCGAGCCAGGTTTGACCGGTTTTTATGTTGCTGACATACTGATTGGATGTCTTGATCTGGCTTTCAAGATCAAGAATCTTTTTTGTCGAGGCCGGATCATCGGAAGGGCGGTTTATCACCTTGCCGGATGAAACGGCTTCGTTCAGGCGATCCAGCTTGATGCGACCTTCATTGATGTTATAGATGGCATTGCTGGAGGTTGTTTTATCGGTTATTCTCATTTCCTGCTCCTCTTGATGAGTGCTCTACCTGACCATCCCCAGTATGGTGTCCATCATCTGGCTGGCGGTGCTGATGACCCGGGATGCGCCCTCGAAGGCTTTCTGGTATTTGATCAGATTGGTCAACTCTTCATCCAGTGATACGCCCGAATTGGAGCTCCTGAGGTTATCAAGCTGGCGCACAAACGCTTCGTTTTGCGTCGTCAGGTTCTTGGCTGCCTGCACATCAACTCCGACACCGGCAACCAGGGAATTGTAATAGTTAGCGGTCGTGGACATCACGCCGCCGGAAAACGCCACTTGCGTACTGGCGACGCCTGCGAGCAGCAGGGCGTTTTTGTTGTTGCCGACCCCGCCAAGCAATGGATTCGTATCTGCCGCTGCGATTTCATTGGTGCTGGATATTGCCACGCCGATGGAGGCGCTGTATCCGGCATACGTTGCGGCGGGCGCAGGAGGAACAACGGCCGTTGCCGGCGAGAAGAAATTAACGCCCGTGGCATTGTTGAGATTCCACCCGGCTTTGTGCTGGGTATTTACCTGATAGGAGAGGTTGTAGGCCAGCTCATCCAGCTTGGCAAGGTAGGCCGGTATGGTCGTGTCCCGTGCATACAAGAGGCCGCCTATCTCTCCCTTGGAGTTATTGCTGCCGCCAATTGTAGCCGTGACATCGGCATCGGCGGCCGGATTCGGGGCTGACGGTGGCGCCCCGAGCGCGGTTACCCGAATTTCATTGGTTGTGACTCCAGGACCGACCGCATTGGTATACAAGGTGGAATATTGGTCACCCGAAACCAGCGCTTCGCCACCAGGAAGATTAACATTCATCGTACCGTCCGGCTGTTCGGCGTAGCTGACTCCGACAATCTTTGAGAGCTGCTGCAGCAGCAGGTCACGATGATCCCTGAGCTCGTTGGCATTCCCGCTCGCCAGTTCGGTTGCCTTGATCTGGGTATTGAGATCGGCGATTGCCGCGGCTTTCGAACTGACGTCGGTTGCGGCCGCTGTCAGGCTCTGGTCCGCAAAAGTCTGTGCATTGACAATGCCGCCACTGACCTGATGAAAGGTGTCAACCAGGATTTGAGCCTTCCCCAGTACCGTCTGGCGCTCGGAAACGCCGGCCGGGTTCAGTGAAAGCGACTGCCAGGCGTCCGTCAGGCCCTGCATCGCGTCACCGATCGAATTGCCGCTTATCTCATTCAGATACGGTTCGACCTGCAGAAGCGCGTTCGACTTGGATTCGTTATTTCCCAGAAGAGTGGTGCCGTCGTTGATCTGTTTATTGAGGACGTTGTCGTAGATACGTTGTACGGCGGCCACATTGACTCCACCCCCAATCGGTATGCCGTTTTGGGACGTAGTCGGGGCTGTTTCCAGAATGACCCGCTGGCGGGAGTACCCTTCGGTATTTACGTTTGCGATATTTTCGCTTGTCACGTCAAGGGCTGCCCGTTGCGCGGCGAGACTCGAACTGGCGGTATTAAAGAGCGCGCTGATACTCATTCAGATCTCCTTGCAGATAATACGGGGTTGATCTATCGTTTCTACGAAACGCCCCTGCTGCCCGTATGTGGTGCTGGTTTTAGCCTTGAGGATTCCGGTGAACATCTGCAGCGAATAGTTGGTAAATGCCAGCGAATCCTTCAGCAGAGCCTGATTGACCGCAAGTTCATTCCCGGCCGCAACGGAACCTGTCCGCACCGATTTCTGCAGGCGGGCATACATATCCCGATCGGGCTTCGGCACAACCGGTATCAGCTGGGAAAGTGACTTTTCGCCTGTCAGGCCAAAGGCGTCACACGCCGAACCTATCTGGGCAACAATCCGCGTATTGAGATCGCCAATTTGCGCGAGCAGTTTATCAATCTCCACCCGGCACTCGGAAATCCCGGCCAGATTGAGGCCGATAATGTCCTGACGTTCACGAAGCGCCACTGTCTGCAGCTCGCCAAGCGCGGCATCAATTTCATGTAACGAATCGTACACCTGTCTAATATGCGGCATCGTAACTCACCAGTTATTCCTTTGTGTCAATCCTTGGAGCAATCTTACGGCTCTCCTGGCGGATGATATCCTTTTCAATTATTTTAGCGATCCCCAATCCGCCACCCCGTTTTACGGATGCCGCGGCATATTCCTGATCCAGCATCGATCGGTAGACCTCATCACCATGGCCGCCGCCGGTTAATTTATCTTTTCCGACTGTGGCGCGCATCGATTTCATCATCATGCCGACAAACAGCGCTTCAAAATCCTGGGATACTTTTTTGGCCTGCTGCCGCTGCTTGTCGGTCAGCCCGGCGCTGCCGTTCGACGACGCACGCTGAAGAAGGCGGGCTTTATCCGCTGCGCTTTCAGAGACATCCGGTACTGTCGTGGCAATTTTCATATCCATGTTGTTCTTATCGTCCAGATCCGACATAAATTTAGCAAGTTAGAAGTTTTTCAGGCAGAAAAAACTTCGTTAACGCACTTATCCTGTTTCTCAGGGCAAGCGTTAAATGATGGAAAGCTCCGCCTGCAACGCTCCTGATGCCTTAACCGCCTGGAGGATGCTGATCAGATCGCGCGGAGTTACCCCGAGCAGATTGAGTGCCCGAACAACATCCCCGATACTGGCACCTTCCTGCAGCACCATCAGCCGCCGGTTCTCCTCTTCGACTTTCAGATCGGTGCGCGGCACGACTTTGGTATCGCCGGTCTTGCTGAACGGAGCCGGTTGCGATACCTGCGGTGTTTCCTTGATAACCAGCGTAAGACTGCCATGGGTGACGGCAACGGTGGAAATTCGCACATTTTCACCCATGACGATAGTACCGGTACGTTCGTTCAATACCACTTTTGCCTGTACATCCGGTTTGACTTCAAGCGACTCCAGGGCAGCTACAAATTCGACCGTTCGATTTGCATACTCTTCCGGGATCGTCAGGGTTACCGAGCCGGGATCGCTGCTGACGGCGACAGGATTTTTGAACTTGCTGTTGACGGCTGAGACGATGCGCGAAGCGGTGGTGAAATCTGCGACGCTGAGATTAAGGTTCAACACCGATTTGCCAGTCAGGGTATTGGGGAGTTCGCGCTCTACCAGGGCTCCGTTCGGCACCCGACCGGCTGTCGGGTGGTTTTTCTGAGCTGAGGCGCCCTGGCCGCCAAAAGCAAACGAGTTGGTCAAAACCGAACCCTGGGCGACGGCATAGGTCTGATTATCCGCACCTTTCAGAGGGGCCATCAGTAGTGTGCCTCCGGCAATACTCTTGGCGTCTCCCAGAGACGACACAAGAACATCCAGGCGGTTGCCCTGTTTTGCAAACGGCGGGAGGGTTGCCGTCACCATTACGGCAGCGACGTTTTTGATCTTGTTGTCAATGACGGTAGTGGTAATGCCCATCCGTTCAAGCATATTCACTATCGACTGGGTCTGAACCCTGGTCTGATCACTATCCCCGGTCCCGTTCAGCCCCACCACGAGGCCATAGCCGATCAGCTGGTTATCCCGGACTCCTTCGAATGAAGCGAGATCCTTGATACGGATGGCATGGGCAGTGGTTGTCACCAGAAAAATGAGAGCAAAGAGTATTGTGGATACCGTATTTTTCATATTATTACCTTATTGGATGCAGCACGCGACTGTCAGAACGGCCAGATTTTGTTAAAGATATTCATCAACCACCCCGGACTCTGCTGGTCCGAGATGATGCCCCGCCCGGAATAGCTGATGCGCGCATCGGCAACAAAGATCGAATTTACCGTGTTGTCCGGTGCAACATCGCGCGAGCGCACGGTTCCTTCCAGCACAATTACCTGATCCTCTTCGTTGACCTTTATGTTGCGCCGCCCCTCTATCATCAGGTTGCCGTTCGGCTGAACATCCACCACCCTGGCGGTGATTGTCGCATTCAGATTCTCCTGACGTGAGGTGGAGCCGGAACCCTTGAATGACGAATTGGCATTTGCATTGATGAGGTTAGCCCAATTCTTGAATATGGCGGTATTCTCCAAGCCCATCATGTTCGTAATCCCCGCGCCAACCTTGCTGTCGCGGGATGTGCCGGTATTAGCCGCCTTGGAGGCGCTGGCGGTCTCGGAGATGACAATGGTAATGATGTCGCCCCTGCGACGGGCCTTCAGATCGTCCGTCAAAGTGACGGAAGATGACTGCCAAATCGAACCGTTTGAATAGTCGGCAGCCGGTTTCTGCGGCGGCTCTTCAAAACCGGCAGTTTTGATCTCGGTCTTTTCAACCGCACACCCGAACAGGAACAGCATCAAAAGTGGCAATATGGCGTGTTTCATTGTTTTTCCTTCAACCTTGCTCCGGCCTGACCCTGATAATGTAGTGTTCAAAATGCCACCTGTACGGTAGCTGCGTCGATGACCTTGGCCGGTATTTCCTTGAGAGAGGTAAGATTCTGCACCCTTATGATATCCCCCTCTGCCCCCGAACTGTGGGCCATTCCGTTTACCGATATTTTCATGACACTGTTTTCGGCAATTATCGTAACCATCTGGCCGCTTTTTATCAGCGGCATCTTTTCAACCTGATCGGCGCGCACCGGCTGATTGGCTCTAAGGGTTGTCCGGGCTTTTTTACCGATAACCGCATCGATCTTTCGGGCTGCAAGATGGGAGTTCTGCGTAATTTCCCGTTTCTGCATAGACAGATCGGCAGCGGTTATGATGCCGCCGTATTCTATCTGACGGAGTGTGACAACCATGTCGGTCAACGCTTCCACATCGATGCGAACAGTAACATTGCGCACCACCCTGCCGTTCTGGCGCGCCAGAACCGTTACGCTTATGTTACCCCACCCCTCCCACTGCTGCGGTGCGACAATCTCGTAGTCAATAACTCCCTCAAGGGATTTCAAAGGGTCGGATATGGTTATCCGGCGGATGTGTACATCCCATCCCATTCCGGCAGTACGGGTGGTAACAAATGAGGTGACGACATCACGGATCTCCTGTTCCCGGTCGATTGCAGACCGGGCCTCAAGCGGAGAGAAAAACATCACGGTAAGGAGCAGAATAAAGACATGCGGCAGTATGCGTTTCATAAGTGAGTACAATCCGGTTCCTAACGTTTCAGGTTATTGGCTGTCTGCAGCATCTCATCCGAAGCGGTAACCGCCTTGGAGTTGATCTCGTAGGCACGTTGCCCGACAATCATGTTGACCATTTCTTCCGCCACATTGACGTTGCTCATCTCCAGAAGTCCCTGGGCGATCGTGCCGGTTCCATTCTGTCCCGGAGTGCTCTCTGTAGCCGTCCCGGAAGCATCGGTGGGCAGATATATGTTTTTCCCCTGGCTGGAAAGGCCGGAAGGGTTGGGAAAAGACGCCAGCTTGATGTTCCCGATAGTAGTAGTGGCACTCTGTCCGGCCACCTGCGCTGAAACCGTGCCGTCACTGCCGATGTTAATCTTGGTGGCATTGTTGGGTATGGATATTGAGGGAGAAAGCGGATTGCCGTCTGCTGTCACGATCTGGCCGGTACTGTCGCGCTTGAAGGCGCCGGATTTGGAATAGCCGACGGTACCGTCAGGTAGCGTAACCGGAAAAAAACCGTTGCCCTCGATAGCCAGGTCAAGTTCGTTCCCGGTCTGGGAGAAATCCCCCGCAGTGAAGATTTTTGTAACCGATGCCAGGCGACTTCCAAGACCTATCTGGATTCCGGTCGGAACCTGGGTGGTGTTGGTAGCGGGCGAACCGGACGTTTTCAGATTCTGATAGATCAGATCCTGAAAATCTGCCCGGCTGCGTTTGAAGCCGGTTGTATTTACGTTGGCCAGGTTGTTGGCAACAACGTCAATGCTCTTCTGCTGACCCTGCATGCCGGATGCGGCGGTCCAGAGTGAACGAATCATGGTGTAGCTCCTTGTGTAATAGTAGTTATATTAGATTCTAAACCCTGCCCAGTTCATTGGCAGCCTTGTTTGCAATGGCGTCAAAATTTTGAATAACTTTTGAGCACGCCTCAAAATAGCGGTTGGTTTCGATCATCTGCACCATTTCCGTGATGCTCTCAACATTCGAGCCTTCAAGGTGCCCCTGATGGACCTGGGCATTGCTCGCCTGAGGAGGCGCCTGTGGATCCGCCGGGACAAAAAGCGCATTTCCGGTTTTGGTCAGCGTGTAAGGTTTTTCAAAATCAACCACCGAGATTGTGCCGGCCTGGGTGCCGTCAACCGTAACGACACCTTTGGCATTGATTTCAACCTGACTTCCCTGGACGCGGATTGAAGCCCCACCCGTGCCCTGAACCGGGTAGCCGTCCACAGTAACCAGTGTGCCGTCAACAGATGCACGGAAATTGCCCTGACGGGTATAGGCGGTGCCCTGAGGGGTGGTTACCGCGAAGAAACCGTCGCCGTCAAGTGCCAGGTCAAGTGGATTGCCACTCTGACTGGTCGGGCCAGCGGCATAATCGATATAGATGTTTTCCTTCTGCAGGACAGGATCGGCAGTTTTGCCCTGCGGAACGGCCGGCGGGTTGGCGGTGCCGGCAAGCAGGCCTTCGAATGACATCTTGTCCTTTTTATAGCCGGGGGTATTGACGTTCGCCAGGTTATTGCTGATTATGTCCAGGCGCCGCATGGCGGTCAGGCTACCCGATACGGCTGCATACATGCCACTGTTCATATCTGTTTCCTCTCTCTTTTTGGCGCTAACCCCGGTGCAGCTTGAGCCGCGAGCGGAGCCTGACCATTGCCTGACTGATGATCTGGGAAATCCGGGACTCTGTCAGTCCAAGCGCCTCACCGATTTCTTTCAGATTTAAATCTTCATTGTAATACAGCGTTACAGCGAGGCGTTCTTTCTCGGGCAACGAATCAATGGCATGCCCGAGCGCCTCGGCCAGCTGCATGCCCATGACCTGCTGCTGCGGGTTTTTTGCTTCGGCTTCACACAGTACGTCCGCCAGGCAGAGCGGGCTTCCGTCTTCCCCCTCCCAACTGTCATCCAGGCTGATAAAGGTGAAAACATGCACGTCGTCGAGCAGTTCAAAATAGTCGTCAAGGCTGATCTGCAGCGCTTCGGCAACCTCTTCACTGGTCGGATTGCGGCCAAGCAGGTGTTCAAGTTTATGCAGCTCCCGCTCCAGCCGCTTGTACTTGTCCCGCATGGAGCGGCTGAGAACGTCGTAGGAACGGAGCTCATCCAGAATAGTTCCGCGGACATGCTGTTCGGCAAAGGTTTTAAAGAGCACACCCCGGGAGGGATCGAAACGGTCGGCTGCATTTATCAGGCCAATCATGGCCGAGCTCATCAAATCCTGCAGGTCAAGGTGCGGTGGAAGTTTGGCCGATATCCTGGCGACCAGGTAGCGCACCAGTGGAATATGCTCCAGTATCAGCTGCTCACGATCGGCAGAAAGACATGCGCCCGGATCGAGACCGCTCCCCTCAGCCATCAGCTTAGTTTCCTCCTGCATTATCAAGCATCCTGCGGAAAAAAAACTGGATATTGCCTTTGACCCGATTCTGTCGCTTGTTTTCAATAACCCTCTTTGCAATTGTGGCAAAACATTGAGCCGCCTCTGAATCGGGAAAAAGTTCGGTGACGGCTTTTTGACGTTTGACCGCTTCTACAACCTTTTCATCCTTGACGACGCATCCGAGGTAGTCGAGCGAGATGTCAAGAAAACGGCCGGCCACGTTGGCCAGTTTGCGAAAAACCTCCAGCGCATCCTCGCTGTCCTTGGCCATATTGACCAGTACCTTGAAATGATGTTCCGAATAGCGTGTCGCCAGGAGCTTGATCAGGGCGTAGGCATCGGTGATGGAGGTCGGCTCGGGCGTGACCACGACAAAGATCTCCTGTGCGGCGACGGTAAAGTAGGTGACGTTCTCCGATATGCCCGCCTCGGTATCGACAATCATTATGTCAAACTGTTCTTCCAGCATATCCAGCTCGTCAAGCAGCTTCAGCTTTTCATGCTGCCCCAGGCTGGTCAATTCCTGAACTCCGGAACCGGCCGGGATGATTTTGATGCCGGCAGGCCCGTCAATCAGGATGTCGATGATGCTTTTATCTCCATTCAGGACATGATTGAGGTTGTAAATCGGCGAGAGGCCCAGCAGGACATCGAGATTGCCGAGTCCCAGGTCTGCATCGATCAACAGCACTTTTTTCCCCTGGGCTGAAAGGGCGATGGCGAGATTGGAGACAACGTTGCTCTTGCCGACGCCACCCTTGCCGCTGGTGACCGAGATAACCCTGATGCCTTGCTGGTCGGCCAACCCGCCCGCTGGAGAGGATTCGGCCTTGTGATTCATTTTAGCTGTGCGAGCCATCTGGCGGAGGGTATCAGCCTGGTCGCCCGTTCCTGGTACGGTGCTCATTCTACCCCCTCACGAAAGATCATATCAGCCAGCTTCGCCGGTGTCGCAATTTCGATATCTTCGGGTACACGCTGGCCGGTTGTAAAATAGGCAATCTGCAAATTATCCTTCATCAAAAGATTGATCATATTCCCGAAACTTTCACATTCATCGATTTTTGTAAACACAACCTTGCTCACCTGAAAAATTCTGAAACGGTTCAAAATCTCTTCCAGTTCACGATCCTTGGTGGTGGCCGAAAGGCAGAGGTAGACCTCCATCGGTATTTTGTCTTCCAGAAAGTTTTTCATTTCATCAAGCTTTTCCTTGTCCTTGTGGCTGCGCCCCGCGGTGTCGATAAAAATCAGGTCGCACGCCGAATGCTTTTCAACCGCCTTTTCAAGCTCTTTGGGAGTCGAAGCGACCTCCAGCGGAATCCCCATGATGCGTGAGTAGGTTTTAAGCTGTTCGACAGCCCCCACCCTGAAAATGTCCATGGTAATCAGCGCGACCTTGTTGCCTTTATTGAGAGCGTACATTGCGGCCAGCTTGGCGGTGGTTGTCGTCTTGCCGACACCGGTCGGCCCGACCAGGGCGATGATGCGGGGAGAGTTCTTTTTCAGCTTGAGCGTTCCGGCGAATTTGATCAGGCGTCCGAGTGTCTCGCCGAGCCGTCCCTTGACGGTCTGACTGCCGCTCTGCAGCGGCAGTGTGTTGAGGGTATCGATTATTTTCCTGATCAGTTCGGTCGAAACACCGCTGGCCGCCAGTTCCCTGGCCAGAGGGGAATCCTCCGGGAGCAGATCAGCACCCGACTGCCCCTTCAGAGCGGCTTCTTCCGTGATCGCCGGCCATTGAACGTCCTTGGCGCCCCCCTCCTGGCTTTTTGCCAACGTGGCAAGAAGCAGCTTTTTTATTTCCTCCAGATCCGACCTGGGAATGTTTTTGAGGTTTATGCCGGTATCCTGCTGATCTTCCGCTTCAGCTCCGGTATCCGGCTTCGCCTCCAGGCGCAATTCCTCCTCCCGTCGGGCCAGAGATTCCACTTTTTCGCGCAGATCTTTCAGTTCCCGTGCCAGTGGGGCCAGCATCGAACTTTCCATCTCCTCGCGGGCTGTCCGTTCGCGCGGCGGCGCTTCACGATAAACGACCGGTGCAGAGGGAGGCGGGGCCGGTTTTCGAACCGGATCAATCGCCGCCGTTACACGATAGACCTGTTTGCTGAAAAAACCCAGAAAGCCGCCGGTCTTCTCTTTTTTTGTCGAAAGTATCATCGCATCGGGCCCCAGTTCGGCCTTCACCATGCGCAACGCTTCCGGCATACTCTCCGCTTGAAATGTTTTAACCACCATTTAAACTTACCACCCCTAGAGACTGGATTTTAACATTCTGAGGTATTTCATTGTGTGACAACACCGCCATGTGCGGTACAAAACGCTCGATCAGCTTCCGGACGTGACGGCGGATCGACGGAGAGGCCAGAAGCAGCGGCTGGGCGCCGCTCATCCCGAACCGTTCCGACACGCTTCGGACCGACGTAATGATCTGCTGGGCAATGGCCGGCTCTATTGCCAGATAACTACCCTGGTCGGACGGCTGGATCGCCTCTGCGATCATATCCTCGACTTCCCGGTCAATCGTTACCAGGAAAAGGGTTTCATCGTCCAGCTTGTACTGGTCCACGATAAATCTTCCAAGCCCCTGCCGGACAAACTCGGTAAGCACATCGGGGTCCTTGGTAAGCGAAGCATAGTCGGCCAGGCTTTCCAGGATGGTGCGCATATCGCGTATCGACACCCCTTCCTTGAGCAGGCTCTTGACTACCCGCAGCACAGTTCCGAGGTTAAGCAGGTTCGGTATAAGTTCGTCAACCACCTTGGGAGCCGTGACGGCAACATTGTCGAGAAGCTGCTGCATCTCCTGCCGACCGACCAGCTCATGAGAGTAGCGTTTGATAATTTCGCTTATATGGGTGGCAACCACAGTCGTGCTGTCAACCACCGTGTACCCGTTGATCTGTGCCTGATCGCGATCTTCACTCCGTATCCAGACCGCCGGCAGCCCGAACACCGGCTCTTTGGTGGCCATGCCGGGCAAGTTGTCCGTAACTGCGCCGGAATCCATGGCCAGATACTGGCCGGTCAGCTCGCTCCCCCCCACCCGCGCGCCGCGAATCAACAGATTGTACTCATACGGTTTGAGCTGCAGATTGTCGTGGATATGGATCGGCGGAACGACAAAACCCATTTTTTGTGCGGTCTGACGGCGAATGGAGCGGATTCGTTCCAGCAGTTCGCCATTCTGTGCGGCATCAACCATCGGAACCAGGCCATAACCGACTTCAAGCTCCAGAACATCCAGAGGCCGGATATTTGACGCCTGATCGATAGACTCTTCACCGGCGGATGTTTCAGCGATTGCAGATTCTTCAATAACCTCTGCCTTCTCGCGAGCCATCTTGCCGATCAGAAACGTAACACCCGATAACAGTAAAAAGGCAAAATGCGGAAGTCCCGGAATCAGCGCAAACAGAAACATGACTCCGGAGGCAACAAAAAACGCCTTGGGGTAGTTCATGAACTGGCCGGTGAGTTCCTGGCCGAAACTGTTTTCATCCGCGGAGCGGGTCACAAGAATACCGGCGGCCGTTGAAATAACGAGAGCCGGTATCTGGGCGACCAGACCCTCACCGATGGTCAGCAGCGTATAGTTGGAGAGAGCGTTCATGAGCGGCATACCCTGCTGCCAGACCCCGATGATCAAGCCGCCGAAAATATTTACCAGGACGATCATGATTCCCGCGACCGCATCTCCGCGCACGAACTTGCTGGCACCGTCCATGGAACCGTAAAAGTCGGCCTCACGGGATATTTTCAGGCGCCGCACCTTCGCTTCTTTATCGGTCAGCAGGCCGGCCGAGAGATCGGCGTCAATCGCCATCTGCTTGCCCGGCATGGCATCCAGCGTAAAACGTGCGGCGACCTCGGCGACGCGCCCGGCGCCTTTGGTGATGACCACAAAGTTTATGATAACAAGAATCAGAAACAGCACCGCTCCGACAATGTAATTGCCGCCGACAACAAACTGCCCGAACGCCTTGATAACCGCGCCGGCCGACTCGGCTCCCTCGCTGCCATGCAGCAGTATCAGACGGGTCGAAGCGATGTTCAGGGCCAGCCTGAAGAGGGTAGTGACCAGCAGCACGGAGGGGAACACCGAAAAATCGAGCGGCTGTATCGTATAGAGACAAATCAGCAGAATCGACAGGGCAACCGTTATATTTGCGGCAAGAAAAATATCAAGTACAAACGCCGGAAGGGGAATGATCATCAAAGCAAGGATGCCGATCAAACCCAGGGCAACATATATGTCCGAGTTTTTACGGAATCCGCGCAACTCTATCGCTTCTACTGAACCATTAGCCATAAATAGTTATCTGTCAGCCACCTTGCCTTGTATAGTACCGAACTGCTTGTCCTTGCATTTTCCGTGCCGCAGGTGCCCATGTTTCCTGCGTTTACTGCCGACAAGGGGGCGGACCTGTGAATACCGCCGTCACACTATTGCAAGCGGTCCGAGGCCTCACTATTCGAACGCGTCAAACTATTGAACGTGTCGTATTATTGACATTTCGTTGCGAGGCTGTCAGTGGCCGGCGTCGGCACCCCACAGTTCTTTCAGCCTTTTATCCCGACCGCATCCGCCCCGGTAATATTTGTAGCGAAGCGGATTTTTTTTATAGTAGTGCTGGTGGTACTCTTCAGCCGGATAGAACTCCGTTGCCGGTGTTATCTCGGTTACAACCGGCTCCCGGAACTGCCTGCTCTTTTCGAGCGCAACCTTTGACTGCAGCGCGGATGCATGCTGCTGCTCTCCGCGATAGAAAATCGCGGCGCGGTACTGATGACCCGTGTCGCAGAACTGTCGATCGGTAACGGTCGGATCGATATTGTGCCAGAATGTGGCAAGGAGCGCCGGATAGGAGATTTTGGACGGATCATACACGATCTGCACCGCTTCGGCATGACCGGTGCCTCCGGCAGACACCTCCCCATAGGTCGGGTTCCTTGTATGTCCGCCGGTATATCCGGAGGTAACGGAGACCACTCCGGGAAGTTTGTCGAAGGGCGCTTCCATACACCAGAAACAGCCCCCGGCAAATATCGCCTTGTCGAGCTCGGCAGCGATTACGCCTCCGGCCAGCAGCATGACCAGCCATACCCCCGACACCAGTGAAATTAATCTTTTCATGTCACACCTTCCATGCAACTAGTTCCCGCTCGCGACAAAATCCAGTGCCGCCGAGTTCATGCAGTAGCGCAACCCGGTCGGTTTGGGGCCGTCGTCGAACACATGGCCAAGATGTCCGCCGCAACGACGGCACAACACTTCCGTTCGCCGTGAAAACAGGCTGTTATCAGCAGCCGTGGCAATGTTTTCGGGAGAAATAGGTGCGAAAAAGCTCGGCCATCCGGTACCGGACTCATACTTGTCTTCCGAGCGGAACAGGTCCAGTCCGCAACCTGCGCAACGGTACACGCCATGCTCGTGATTATATGCATACTTCCCCGTGCCTGCCGGTTCAGTCCCTTTTTTCCGTAAAATTTCGAACTGCTCCGGCGTCAGCTGTTTTTTCCATTCGGCTTCCGATTTCAAGATTTTCTCGCTCATGACAAAACCCCTTTTCTCATACGAATAAACCTTTATCGGCCCCGCCTGTCCGGCAGCTACCGCTGATTCCCGCTTGCCGGCGCATCCCGGTGCGGTACTGAAAAGAAACAGAACTGCCGTCAACAAGGCCGCATACATCCCCGCACTTTTCATCAATTACCTCCCCATTAGTTGATCCATACCTGTCGTGATTATAACACCTTTTGTCCTGCAAACATGAGCAACATCTGCAATTACATAAGAGGCTGATGGTGGTAGAATACGGGTAGATAGAAAAAGAGAAATCCCAGAGCGTGGTGTCTGCAAGAGACGCGCACGAGAAGGGAGGCGATGTTATGAGAAGCATCGATCGACGGGAATTTCTCAAGTACAGTGCGGGCGGGTTGGCGGCCCTCTATCTGGGTGGTTGCACGCACTGGCTGCCCAAAGGGACTCCAGTTCTGGACCCGGTACTGGATATAACCATCACCGACGCCATGAAGGAGATGGTGACTCATAACGCAATCAACGACGCCAGATGCTATTTCTGGATCTACAAAAGCAATATTCCTGACCTGCCCCCCGATATCCCGGGACCAATGGTCTTCGTCACCGAGGGGGAAATGATCAGCCTCACGCTGACCAACAAGCTCGACGAACCTCATTCCCTGTTCATTCCGGGGATCTTTGACAGCGGTCCCGTCATGCCGGGGGCGACCGGCAAATTTACCTTTACGGCTACCAAGACCGGCAGCTTTCTCTACTACGACAATCTGAACGCTCCGGTGAACCGGGTGATGGGGCTGCATGGCGCATTCATCGTCATGCCGGGAGCGCCGCTGGCGGGGCACAAGTTCACCCCCTACGCCCATCCCACTGCGGCGGTGCAGCAGCTGTTCGATGACTTCGGCAGCGCTCCCCACTGGCCCGGCCTGGCCTGGGAAGAGGGAGACCCGTCCACGGATACCGTCCCCTTCCGCCAGCATGTCTGGCTGCTCCACGAGGCGAGTTCGCGACTATTTGCCGAGGTAGGGAACACCAGTCCGGGCATGGGGGTGCGCATCCCGGCCAACTTCCTGGAGGCGTTCCAGCATGACCCCTTCAGGGCTGACGGGTTGAACCGCAAACCGGAGTTCTTCACGATCTCCGGCCAATCGGGACATTTTGCCCACAACAATCCCTACATCTGTCCCATGCACCGCGTAGGGGAGCCGACTCTGGTCCGCATCCTGAATGCCGGCCTCATGACCCATTCGATGCATATCCATGCGAACCACGTCTATGTGCCCAGCGTCAACGGCGTGGTTCAGGATAATGTCCTGTGGGGCGACACCTTTACCTCCCGACCTTCGGAAACGATGGATTTCGTATTGCCCTACATGAGGCCGCCGGATATTCCCAATGTCGGGGGAGTGGGACGGGCCGATACGCCGCTTGTCTCGGTGGAAAACCCTCCGGCCCCCGGTGTCGTCGGCTCAACAGCCCATCCGGTCTGGCCGCCGGTAGAGGAACTGAATACCTTCCTGCCGCCGAAAGGGACCAAGGCAGGGGTGATCGATATCTCGGCGCAGATGTCGCCTCAGTGCTACCCGATGCACGACCACTCGGAGTCCACCCAGACGGCACAGGGGGGGAACTACAACTGCGGCCTGATTACCGGGATCAATTTCACCGGCGACCGCAACACCCCCGGCGGGGTGACGACCTTCCCGAACGCGCCGGATAATCCGGCCAACGGTCCTGACTTCAGGAAGGAGATAGTGACGCCGACTGTGCCATTTGTCTTTTGACTTATAGGAGGATAACCGGTCGGACCTCGAGGGGAATGTCTCCCCGCAGGTCTCCGGCCTTGGGATATAAAAGCTCATCTGATCAGAGCAGGAAGGAGGTTAGACATGTCAGTCAGAAATCCTGCTTTCATTATACCCCGGCAGTCGGTGGTCGGCAGCGAAGGCGAGTGGGTCAAGATGTTCGATCCCCCCACCGCCAGCCCACCCACACCCGAGTTCCTGTTGCCGACGAACCCGGTACCGGAATTCATCGCCGCCCAGGGTCTGGGCACGGTATCGATTCCCCACACGGTGAAGTTGACGCTGCTGCACGGCATCAACATCACCGGCTGGGACGGCAAGAAGCTGCTGATGTTCACCTTTACCAATCCCGACATCCCCCTGTCCGCGGGGGGCGTCTATCCGGGGCCAACCCTCAGGGTGCCCAGGGGAGTGATCTTCCACTGCCATTCCCACGGCGACGGTCCTCCCCCGCACACCATCCACTGGCACGGCATCGAACCGACCTCCATTAACGACGGTGTTGGACATTGCTCCATGGAGATCGGCACCTATACCTACCAGTGGCAGCCGAACTTCATCGGCACCTATTTCTACCACTGCCACCGCAACACGGTGCAGCACTTTGAAATGGGGCTCTTCGGCATGCTGCTGATCGAGCCTTCCGATGCGTTCGATGACCCTGGTGAATTCGGCAAACCGGGCGGATATCCACGCCGGATGGTGGCCAATCTGACGGGATTCCCACAGTTCCCGGGCTTTATTCCCGGCGATCCGGTTGAAGGGGTGGTCAACGGTGACCCGCATGCCTTTACCGTTCCCTACGACGTCGAGGCGCTCTGGGTACTGGACGACGTGGACTCCAGGTGGCGCGCGCTGGCGCCGGACGCCCGGGCCACATTCCCCAAACATGGCGACATGCCCGGCGTCAACGACAACTTTCACGGCAATGCCGGCGGCGCCGTGGGGCCGACCGATTTCTTCGCCTTCCATGACTTCAACCCCGATTACTTCTTCTGCAGCGGGGTTCCCTTCATGGGTCCGGTGGGAAGCACGGCGGACCTGAAGGATACCATTGCTCACTTCGGCACCCCCGACGGTTCCATACCTGCTGCTCTCAACAGCGGGGTAGCCGGGATGCAGGTCGCGATCAACGCAAAGGTGGGCCAGACGATCATGATCCGGCCGCTCTGCGCGGCCTATGTCAACGTCAGGATTACCCTGCCCGTAGATGCCCTGGTCATCGGCGTCGACGGCCGGTCACTCGGGGTGCCACCTTTCGAACGCTACAACAGGCCGTTCGTGCAGAAGGCTGGAACACCGGCAGATCTCTCCACGGCCCAGAGGGTGAACCTGCTGCTGAGGTCGGACACTCCGGTGAATTCCTTCGCCAAGGTGGAGTTCAGGCAAACTGCAGGCGACAGGTTGCTCTTGACCGGGCGGATCCCGATCGTGATTTCGTGACCGGGGCCGGACCGCGACATACAAGGTAGCGGTCCGGCAACATTGCGGTACAATTGCAGGAGGAAATGAAGGAGGATAATTCAGTGAAAAGAGCGGAAACATTTCTGATCACCCTGGTCTTTATCGGCATTTCCGCGGTACTTACCACCCCGGTGTCCGGCGAAGCGGAAAGAGGGGGCGCCATAAGTGCGGATGTTCGGGAGGCGGGCAGCAGCAGGAATCTGGAACTGCTGGATACGGCCGGGAGAAAGGTTTCTTTTAGCTCCTTCCTCGGCAGCAAGCCTCTCGTGGTGGTCTTCTGGGCCACATGGTGCCCGCTTTGCCGATCCGAGGTTCCGGCCCTCAACCGCCTGGCCGCCGACCCGGCAATCCGGGTACTGGCGGTCAATGTGGGTGAGAACGAACAAAAAGTCCTGTCGTTCATCTCTTCTTTCCATGTCGGCTATCCGGTCGTTCGCGACCCGGGCTGGCAGACCACCGCGGTCTATCAGGTAGCGGGTATCCCCGCCTGCATTCTCCTGGGTAAGGGGGGGGAGATCCTCTACCGGGGCAGCACCGTTCCCGAAAACATCGAGGCGTATCTGCGGTGATAACGGCTGCATATAAAAATTGAAACAAAGGTGATTGTCATGAAATTTGTCGTCGCATTTCTGGGGCTGCTGTTGTGCTGCCCGCCGGTCCAGGCCGCCGGTCCGGCCCCTCAGGACCGGCATACGGAATCGGCCCCGGGCCAGGCCAGGGGCTTTTTTCAGACAACGGAAAATGGTGCCTTCAGACTGGAGTTGTCGCCGGGCGTTGGCAAATTGGAACAAGGTCCCAACTCCCTCGATATGACGGTCAGAGACAAGAGCGGCCTGACGGTGGAGGGGGCCGAGGTCGCCATCACCCCCTGGATGCCTTCCATGGGCCACGGCGTCTGGGACAAACCGGTGGTGACGGAACGGGGCGGCGGGAACTATCATGCCGAGAACGTAAAAATCATCATGGGGGGGCGCTGGGACCTGAGAATCACGATCAGGAAAGGTACGCTGGAAGGGCGGGCGATCTTCCCGTTCGACGTGACCGAGGTGGTGGGGCAGGCTCCCCAAAAAGGAGCGGAGAAGCAGGAAGAGGGGTATGAAAGGAGCGTGACGAGCTACCACGTCCCCAATGTTACGCTTCTGAACCAGGACGGGGAACGGGTCAGACTGAGGTCCCTCATCGATTCCGGCAAGCCGGTGATCATGGATTTCATCTTCACTTCCTGCACCACAATCTGTCCGGTCCTCTCGGCGGGTCTGGCGAATCTCAGGGCGGAGCTGGGCGGGAAGGCATCCGGGGTGCAGATCATCTCCATCACCATCGATCCGGAGCACGATCGGCCGGAGCGGATGAAGGAGTACGGCTCGCGTTTCAACGCGGGAGAAGGATGGACCTTCCTCACCGGAAGCCGGGATGATATCGGCAGGGTATTACAGGCGTTCGATGCCTTCATAGTTGACAAGATGTCCCACGAACCGCTGTATATCCTGCGCGGCCCGAATTCCGACGAATGGGTGCGCATCAAGGGGTTGCTCGGATTGGGCAATCTGCTGAACGAATTCCGCAGGATAGAAAACAGATGAGGTACCGGATGCCTGAATCCGTGACGCCGGAACGCCGTAACGCGCGGAATGTCGGAGTTGAGCGTCGCCTGCGGCGTAACATGTCTGTTGCGTCGGGCGTCCTCCGCCGGATCGCTCCATTATCCCGAAAAGCCCGAACTGAGGCGTTCCAGGCAAGTGAAGGCGTGAAGGCGTCACGGATTCAGGCGGTGGTCAGTCACGTGTGGTTCCTGCTACTGTTGTCCGCGCTGCTCGCTTCCGGCGCCGGCGCTGCAACGGATGCGGACACGCTCCGCCTGGGTGAGGCCATGTACCGGAAAGGGGTGCTGCCGTCCGGACGGCCGATGAGGGCCTCCGTTCAGGGGGACATCCAGCTCTCCGGCGAGATGACCGCCTGTGCCAACTGCCACCGCCGCAGCGGTTTGGGCTCCCTCGAAGGGACCGTCCTGACGCCTCCCACCAACGGCGTCAGGCTCTATGCGCCTCTCCAGGGCATCGCCGATATCCCCGGCCCGTTCATGAAGAGCACGATGTTCAAGAATCCTCCGCGGCCTGCCTACAGCGACGCCTCCCTGGCCGATGCCCTGCGCTACGGAAGAGACCCGGCCGGGAGGCGGTTCGGCGAGACCATGCCGCGTTACCTGCTGGACGACGAGGAAATGAAGATCATGCTCTTCTACCTCAAGCACCTCTCCGCGGAATTTTCCCCCGGTGTGACTCGGGACGAGATCAGGTTCGCCGTCATCCTGGGCGAGGATGTCAAGCCGTCGGACAGGGCTGCGCTTCTGTTGCCGCTGGAGGCGTTCTTCCGGGAGGAGTGGAACGATCGCCTGCCGATCATCACCAGGCTGGCAGCCGGAAGACCGTATCGCAAGGCCGTGCTCGACGTGTGGGAGCTGAAAGGTCCGTCCGCGACCTGGGGCGGACAGCTTGAGGCGCGGTACCGGCAAAAGCCGGTATTTGCCGTTCTGGGCGGGCTTGCAGAAGGAAGCTGGGCTCCGGTTCACCGGTTCTGTGAAAAGAACCTGATCCCCTGCATCCTGCCGCTGACCGATCTGCCGGTTGTTTCCACAAACGACGGGTATACGCTCTATTTCTCGAAGGGGCTCTATCAGGAGGGAGAGGCCGCCGCAAAATACCTGTCACGGGTTTTCGCCCTGGCGCCGGACAAACGGGTTATCCAGCTCTACCGGGACAATGAGCAGGGTAATGCCCTGGCCCTGGGCTTTGCGGACACCTGGAAGAAGCTCGGGAACGCCCCCCTGGCAAGCAGGACTCTGCCTGCGGCCGGCAAAACCGGCGAGAATTTCTGGAAGGGCGTTGTGCAGGAGTCCCGGAACGCCGTGCTGCTGGCCTGGCTCGGCCCGGACGACCTGGCCGGCATTGAGGCGCTCTCGGAGTCGGGAAAGAGGCCGGCCACGCTGTTCGTCTCCGCCACCATGCTCGCCGGTGCACTCACCTCGCTTCCCGATGCGGTCCGTGATTTCACCTTCATTGCCTGGCCAACCCGCCTCCCAGGCGAAGAGGAATACAGCAGATCGATCGTGTCCAACTGGCTTAAATACAAGAAGATACCGATCACGAACATGACCATTTCGTCCAAGGCGTATTTTCTGACGCGCCTGCTCTCCAACGTCCTGCTGGACATGGCAGGTGATTTTTACCGTGATTTTTTCCTGGAGCTTCTGGAAAACGCAACCGACCAGGCCAACAGTTCAGTCTCTTACCCCAACCTCAGTTTTGGACCGGGTCAGCGCTATGCCTCGAAGGGGTGCTATGTCGTCACCATCACCAGGGGACAGAATCCGAAGGTAATTCGGCAGAGCGACTGGATAATCTACTGAAAGATGGCGCGTCAGCAGTCAAAGCCGATTGACAATTTTGCCGCGGGGAACATTAGCTTTACGAGATGCGCTTTTTGGGGTACTATGCGCCGCGCCTGATGGAGGCCGATCGTTGGTTGCCGATTATTATCGCTTGAATATAACCCACCAAGATTGTTAATTTGTTTGCCGATAACTGTTGCTATTCCACACATACAAGGAGTCATATCATGGCTAGTCTCAACAAGGTTATGCTGATCGGAAACCTGGGCAAAGACCCTGAAGTGCGATTTACCGCATCCGGCCAGGCCGTTGCAAGTTTTTCTCTTGCCACCAGTGAAAAATTCAAGGGGAAAACGGGTGAATGGGAAGAGCGCACCGAGTGGCACAACATCACTCTCTGGGGCAAGCTGGCCGAGATTTCCGGTGAGTATCTCTCCAAAGGGAAGACGATCTATGTTGAGGGGCGCCTGCAGACCCGCAAGTGGCAGGACAAGAGCGGTAACGACCGCTATACTACCGAAATTGTCGGTGACAAGATGCAGATGCTCTCGCCCAAGGGAGAACGGAGCGGCGGAGATACCTCGTCATCACCGAAAACCGGCGGCGCAAATTATGAAGAACCACCCTTCCAGGATGATGATATACCGTTCTGACATAGGTATGTCGCAAAAGTGTAAACTAAAAGGCCGGAAATCCAATGATTTCCGGCCTTTTGGCGTTTATAATCCAAAAATCCGTTACGCCCGATTATGTTAATAAAACAGGTACTAAAAAATGTAAACGACGGCGGTTATTATCCGTGATAAGTCTTGTGGATCTAAGAAGGACACGTTCGGCCTTGGCCAGTAGTGGGTTGGAGGGCAATTCTCAACTTTTAATTTCAACAGCCTGCCAATACATCTAATTCTGTCAAATGTCTTTTGTTTGATCGCTCTTCAAAGCAGCCGTTTATTCATACCCCAACTTGCATGCCCCAGATGCTATGCTATATTTTCCATGCATGCGTCATACCTTGTCTAGGATGTAATGACTCGAATTACCAGACCGGCCATCTAGGGTCAAGGGAGTGTGGCTATCGAACAGGGGGCTATTGTAGAACGACCGTGAGGCAGGAAATTAGACAGGCGGTAGTATTACTCCATGAAAAAGGGAGACAGATATGAGTAGAAAAACTTGGAGTTATGTAATTGTCTCTGTAGCTCTTGCCGGAACGCTGCAAGCTTGCGGCGGCGGCGGTAGCGGCGGTGGCGGTGGTGGCGGTGGTGGCGGTGGCGGAACGGTTGGTGCAATCGACACCGACACCACGCCCCCGACCATAACGGCATTTACCCTGCCGGCGACGTCCCTCAGCCAGACGGTGAGCGTCAACTCGTTCACGGCAACGGATGACAAGGGTGTCACAGGCTACCTGGTCACCCAGTCCGCCACTCCGCCGGCTGCCGGCGCCGCCGGGTGGACGACCGTCC
>Ga0134124_10000802_pt1 | contig 25331 bp, 25 predicted proteins | sample KB304_FD_96880 | JGI IMG/M metagenome (GOLD analysis project Ga0134124, IMG submission 96880) | Terrestrial soil microbial communities without Nitrogen fertilizer from Kellogg Biological Station, Michigan, USA - KB3-0-4 | ecosystem: Environmental > Terrestrial > Soil > Unclassified ... | reverse complement strand
CTTCGACGCAGATATAAGGCGCGCTCTTGGGTGCCGGAATGCGGTGTTCGCGTATTTGCACCGAGCATGAGGGGCGCGGCGTCGCCGTTCCGGCGTTGGCTGACATCGGCTGCCCCGTACCGCGATCCAGTACAAACGTATAGCGTGGTGAGGATGCTATCGGCCGGACTCGAAAAGTGTCAATTGCGCAACCGCGAGGCGTCGGTCAGCGCGCCTCCGGCATCGTGATGCTGCGGCCGGCGCCGTCGGGCCGTGGCAGGCGCGCGTGGGCGACCTTGATGTCGTTGAGCACTTTGAGGACGTTGGGCGGGAACGGCACCACCTTCTTCGCTGCCATGTCGACGTGCAGCGTCATGTTTTCCGAAGTGGCCGAGAGCCAGCCCTCCTCGGCGTGTTTGAGCTCTTCGAAATAGTGGATTCGCCTTTCGTCGAAATCGAGAACTTGTAACGAAACCCGCACCGGGTCGCCGTTCTTCAGCTCGCGCAGATAGCGAACATGCGCTTCCGCGGTGAAGGTCGAGTGATTCGTGCGCCTGAGATAATCGAGCCCGATGCCGATCAGCTCATAGGCCTCGTCGACCGCGCGGTCGAACAACACGTTGTAGTAGGCCATGTTAAGATGGCCGTTGTAGTCGATCCACTGCGGCTCGACCCGCATGACCGACGACACGAACGGCGTCGGGAAGTCTCGCTGGCTCATTTTCTGCAGCGTCGCTAGGCGCTGATCGGATAGACCGCCTTCTCGCCGCTGAGCACGCGCGCCACGTCGGTCGCGCATTTGGTCTGCAACTCCTCCAGCGCCTCGATCGAGTAGAAGCCGGTGTGCGGCGTGAGGACCAGGTTGTCGCGACCGAGCAAAGGCGAATCCTTCGGCAGCGGCTCGGTACCGACCACGTCGAGCGCGGCACCGCCGACCTGCCCACTATCGAGCGCGGCGAGCAGCGATGGCTCGTCGATCAGCGGACCGCGCGCGGTATTGACGATCAGTACGCCCTTCTTGGTTTTGGCGAAGGCCGCGGCATTCAACATGCCGCGCGTCGCCGGCAGCAGCGGCGCGTGCACCGAGATGTAATCCGATTTCGCCAGCAGCGTATCGAGATCAACGCTATCGACCTTGGTTGCGCTGAACAGCTCCGCCTTTGCATAAGGATCGTAGGCGATCACCTTCATGCCGAAGGCCTGCGCCTTCGGCGCCACCAGCCGCGGGATGTTGCCGAAGCCGAGCAGCCCAAGCGTGGTGCCTTCCAGGCGGCGGATCGGCACCACCGCCGGCATTTCCCAGCGGCCGGCCTGCACCAGTTTGTTCGACAGCGGGATCTTGCGTATCAGCGACAGCAGCAGCGCCATCGCATGGTCGGACACTTCGCGGATGCAATAGTCCGGCACGTAGTTGACAGCGATGCCCTTCTCCTTCGCGGTCGGCAGGTCGATGTTGTCGACGCCGAGGCCGAAGCGGCCGATCGCCTTGCACTTGGTGAGTTGCAGCATGATGTCACGTGTGATCTTGGCGTAGGTCACCAGGATCGCGTCGGCGTCCTTCGCCACCGCGAGGATATCTTCGGCACTTCCGCTCTTCGCCATGCGGAGGGTCGGATTGAGCTTGGCGAGAGCGGCCTTGGCCGGATCGAGAGAGGGAAACACGCTGTCGGTGACAGCAATCACAGGGCCGGCCATGGCTAACTCCGCTGACAGTGGCTTTGGAAGAAGCAAGGGTTGGAAAGCGCGCGAAACCTACGCCAGCGGATTTAGCCCGTCCACCCGCGAAGAACATGACAAAGATCAAGGACTTGGGCTGCACCATTAACCAAGCATTAACTAATCCGGCCTGCTGGAGCCGCCCTCGGCTATCCTGCAAAAAAATGCAGGGGGCGTTGAAGACAATGTTGGCCAAACTCGCGCGGGTCGGCTTTCTATTGTTCATGGCGGTGATGGTCCTGTCCTGGGCGGTCACGGCAAGCCGCAGCAAGCCGGCCCTGGTCGACGTGCCGGAAGACCAGTTCATCGGAACGCTGGATTGCTGAGCTGTCCTTCCGGCGTGGCCGCTTGACCTCGCCCGCCATCCCCTTCACGTTCGCCGCAAATGGCGGACCTCACCCCATCTCCTGAACAAAGACGCGACCCGCAGCAGATCGCCGCGGCGATTGGTGAGTTGACTGCGCTGTTCGGCGGCAATCGGGTCGTGACGTCCCAGTCGGTGCGCGAGCAGCACGGCAATACGCTTACCTGGGTGCCCAACCAGCCGCCCGACGTCGTCGTGTTCCCGCACACCACCGAAGAAGTGCAGCAGATCGTGCGCATCTGCGCCGCCCGTCGGGTGCCGGTCATCCCGTTCGGCGTCGGCACCTCGCTCGAAGGCCACGTCAACGCGCCGCTCGGCGGCGTCTCGGTCGACTTTCGCGAGATGAACCGTATCCTCGAGGTGCACGCCGAAGACCTCGACTGCGTCATCCAGCCCGGCATCACGCGCAAGGCGCTCAACGAGCAACTGCGCGACAGCGGTCTGTTTTTTCCGATCGATCCCGGCGCTGACGCCACGCTCGGCGGCATGGCGGCGACCCGCTGCTCCGGCACCAACGCGGTGCGCTACGGCACGATGAAGGACAACGTGCTGGCGATGAAGGTGGTGATGGCCGACGGCGAGCTGATGACCACATCGCGCCGCGCCAAGAAATCGGCCGCCGGTTACGACCTCACGCGCTTGATGGTCGGCTCGGAAGGCACGCTCGGCGTCATCACCGAATTGACCTTGAAGCTTTCCGGCATCCCGGAGGCGATCGCCTCCGGTGTCTGCCCGTTCCCGTCCGAACACGCTGCCTGCAACGCGACCATCCTGACCATTCAGTCCGGCATTCCGGTCGCGCGCATCGAGTTGCTCGACGCGCTGCAGATCAAAGCGGTCAACCAGTATTCGAAGCTCAGCCTGCCCGAAAAGCCGACGCTGTTCGTGGAATTTCATGGCACCGATGCGGGCGTCGCTGAGCAGTCGAAGCGCTTCGGCGAGATTGTCGCGGACCTCGGCGGCGGCCCGTTCGAGTGGGCGACCAAGCCGGAGGACCGCACGCGGCTTTGGCAGGCGCGTCACGATGGCTACCACGCCGCGCGCCGGTTGCGTCCCGGCGCAGAAGCATTTGCCACCGACGTCTGCGTACCGATCTCGCGGCTCGCCGAGTGCGTCACGGCGACGCAGGCCGAAATCGCGCGGCTCAATCTGGTCGCGCCCATCCTCGGTCACGTCGGCGACGGCAACTTCCATCTCACTCTGCTGGTCGACATGAGCGACGCCGGCGAGGTGGAGCGCACACGCGTGCTGATGGAGAGGCTGGTCGAACTCGCGCTGTCGATGGACGGCACCTGCACCGGCGAGCATGGCGTCGGCCAGGGTAAAATGAAATACCTCAAGGCTGAGTATGGTGCGCCCGCGCTCGCCGCCATGGCCGCGATCAAGCGCGCGCTCGACCCGCAAAACATCCTCAATCCGGGCAAGATCGTCGCGCTGACGTGATCACAGATTTGCCGCCAAAAACCGGCAAAAACGGCATACATCTTGTACTGTGAGCGTGAAACGTGGGAGGCCCCCGCGGGTTTGCGCTGGAGTTGCCATTGCAGACCACCCTGCTCGGACTGGCGATTGCGATCATCCTGGCGCTGGTGACGGCGCTGGTCGGGCCGCTATTCGTCGACTGGGGCAGCTACCGCGGAACCTTCGAAACGGAAGCGGCCAAGCTCGTCGGCACCGACGTGCGCATTGCCGGCGCGATCGACGCGCGCCTGCTGCCGTCACCGCGGCTGACGCTGCAGCAGGTTGCGGTGGGTGAGGGCGACCGCGCCATGCGCGCGCGCGCGCTCACGGTCGAATTCGCCCTTGGGCCGCTGATGCGCGGCGAATGGCGTGCCTCCGAGCTGCATCTGGTAGAGCCAGAAGCCAAGCTCGGCCTCGATGCCACAGGTCGCGCGCAGGTGCCTTCGCTCGCGCTCGCATTCGACCCGAACGGCGTCGGCGTCGAGCGGTTGACCATAGTCGGCGGCAAGCTCGTGCTGATCGACGGCGGCGGCAGCGCCATTACTCTCGACAATCTTTCCTTCGTCGGCGACGCGCGCACTTTGCTCGGTCCGTTCAAGGGCGAGGGTGCTCTTAGTATCGACGGCGAGCAGTACGCGTATCGTCTTGGCGCCAGCCGCTACGGCGACGATGGAACGCTCAAGCTGCGCGTGACGGCCGATCCGGGCAGCCGCCGTTTCGGCCTCGACGTGGACGGCGTCATGGCGCTGGCGAACGCCGCGCCGAAATTCGAAGGCACCGTCACGCTGGCCCGACCGGTGGCTATCACCGCCGGCGGCGTCAGCCAGCCGTGGCGGCTCACCGGCAAGGTGAAAGCCGACGCGCAAGGCGCGCTGCTCGAACAGCTCGAATTCCGCTACGGATCTGAGGAGCGTGGCCTGACGCTGACCGGCGTCGCCGATTTCAAGTTCGGTACGAATCCGCGCTTCGACGGCATACTGTCCGGACGCCAGATCGATCTCGATCAGGCGCTGGCCAGCGCCGATGGTGCGCGCCTGCAGCCGGCGGCGGCGGTGCGCCAATTCGCGGAACTCGTTGGCGGCGCTATCCAGCCGCGCATCCCTGTGCAGATCGGCGTCGGCATCGACCAGATCACGCTCGGCGGCGGCACGGTGCAGAATTTGCGCGGCGACATCGGCAGCGATGCCGGCGGCTGGACGTTGAACGGTTTCGAATTCCGCGCCCCGGGGCTGACGCAGGTGCGGCTGAGCGGCCAGCTCACCGCGACCGGCGACAGCGTGAGCTTCAGCGGGCCGGCCGAGATCAATGCCAGCGATCCAAAAACGCTGGCCTCCTGGTTGACCGGCGAGGGCGATATCGCGCCGGGTGACTTGCGTTCACTGACGCTTAAAGGCGACCTGACGCTCGGCCGCGACAAGATCGCCATCGAGCGGCTGCAGGCCGAGTTCGACAAGCGGCCGGTGCAGGGCCGCCTGCTCTATGTCTTGGCCACGCCGAACCAGCCCGCCAAGCTCGAAGCCGAGCTCAAGGCGCCGCAGCTCGACCTCGACGGCCTCATCGGCTTCGGCAACGCTTTGCTCGCCGGCACCGCCGTGGAAGCCCCGCACGATCTCACCATCGCCGCCGATATCGGCCGCATGACTGTCGCCGGCTTCCTCGCACGCGACACCAGCGTGCGCATGAAGCTCGACAGCAGTGGCCTGCAGGTCGACCGGCTCGTGGTCGCCGATGTGGACGGCGTCGCACTCTCGATCAACGGCCGCATCGTTGGTACTGCGCCGGCGCCCAACGGCTCGCTGCAACTCGATATGAACGCGCGCGACATGACACCGGTGATGGCGTTGCTCGCGCGCTTTGCACCGGGAACCGCGGAAGTCGTCGGTAGCGTCGCCCCCGGCATGGCGCCGGCGCGATTGCAGGCGCGGCTCACCATTGACGGTGCGGCGGCGGCGACCCAGGCGCGGCTCGTCGTCTCCGGCACGCTCGGCAAGGTCAGGTTGGCGTTGAATGCGCAGACCGAGGCCGACCCCATTGCTTTCAGCTTGGGCGACATTGGCCTCGATGCGCGGCTGCAGGCGGACGAAGGAAAGGCGCTGATCGCGATGCTTGGCCTCGACCGCATCGTCGCCGTCGGCGCCGGTCCAGCGACGTTTTCACTCAAGGCCAACGGTCCCGTGCTCGGCGAGCAGAAGATTGAAAGCTGGCTTACCGGTGCCGGTCTGTCGGCGAATGTCGCCGGCACGACGCGCGTCCTGGATGAGAAACCGTCGGCCGCGTTGCGTGCGACCATCGTAAATGCCGATCTGGCGCCGCTGCGGGCGGGACGCGGCGGCGTGCTACCGGTGACGCTGACAACGCGTGTCGCGATTGCCGGGGACAAACTGTCGCTCGCCGATCTCAGCGGGACTATGGCCGGCGCGCGCGTGCGCGGACGTCTCGATTACGGATGGGCCAGCCCACATCGCGTGAGCGGCGAAGTCGAAGCCGAGCGGATCGATGCGTCGAGCCTAGTCGCTGCCGCCATCGGGCTGCCATCGCCTGCGGACAAGGGAAGCAAGGCGCCGTTGGCTTGGTCCGATCAGCCTTTCGCCGCCGGCGCTTTTGGCGCGTTCGATGGCATGGTGGCGGTAAAGGCCGCACAAGCCGAACTGCTGCCCGCGATCAGCGCGCGCGAGTTTCGCGCCGGCCTGAAACTCGGCACGAATGAGATCGTGCTCGATGGCGTGAGCGGAGTTCTAGCGGGGGGGCGGCTCGCCGGCCAGATGTCCTTGCGCCGTGCGCCGAACGGTGTTGCTGCGCGTCTAAAACTGTCGGTGGCTGGCGCGGATGCAGCGGGCGTCATCCTGCCCGGGGCGGGCGCGCCGGTGAGCGGCAAGCTCGATTTCTCTGGCGAGTTGGAAGGCAGCGGCCTCAGCCCGGTTGCGTTGATTGGTGCGTTGCAAGGCTCGGCGAAATTCTCTTTCAGCGATGGCGGCTTCGCCTGGCTTAACCCGCGTGCCTTCGAAAGCGTGACTCTCAACGTCGATGGCGGTCTGCCGATCGAGGCGGCTCGCATACGCAGAGCGACGGCGATCGCGCTGGAAGGAGGGGCGTTTCCGTTCAAGCGCGTCGAAGGCAACGTCGCGTTCGGCGCTGGTCAGGCGCGCATGCCGGCGATCAAAGTCGACACCAACGACGCGACGTTGTCGCTGTCGGGTGGTCTCGATCTCACCGACGGCGCGCTCGACGGTCGCATGGTGATGACCGGTGCGAACCTTGCCGCCGGCGCACATCCGGACATCTTCATGAGTCTAGGCGGTCCGCTCAACGCGCCGGTGCGCAACATCGACGCCGCCGCGTTGACCGCGTGGTTGACGCTACGCTCGGTCGAAATGCAATCTGAGAAGCTACGCGAGATGGAGCGGCAGCGGGAGCAAGAGGAAAAGGCGCGGCAGGAGGAAATGGAGCGCGCGCGGCAACAAGCGGCGGAGCGGGCGCGGCTACAGCAAGAAGAGATGGATCGAGTTCGTCAGCAGCAGCTACAACAGCAACCGCAACAGGCGCCGGCCTTACCGCCGCCGCTGGACATCAAGCCCGCACCCACGCCACGAAGCAGTGGGCAGCCGGCCGCGTCAGTCGGCCCGCAGAACTGAAGCGGCTGCGCGCGCGCCGCCACTCGCCTCGCGCACGGCGTCGCGTGTGCCGCTGCCGATCTGCGCCCGATAATGATCGAGCACGAAGAGGCGGATGGCGGACGACAGATTGCCGTGCCGACGGTCGGTATCGATCGAGGCGACCAGATCGGACAAGGTCATGTCGCGCGCCGTGGCGATTTCCTTCAAACCTTTCCAAAACGCGTCTTCCAGGCTCACGCTGGTCTTGTGACCGGCGATGACAATCGAGCGTTTGACAACCGGAGATTTCATCGGCCGTCTCCTGCTTCAATAAGATGCTGCTCGAGGTCGCGGCTCGCCTTGCTCTGCTGTGCACGGTCGCGCTCCCGCGCGTGCAGGGGCTGACCGTGGGACAAGCGGTTGGCGTTTGAGCGCTGCTCGTCTTGCCGGCGCTTGGCGCGCTTACGCGCTGTACGAAGATTCACGACCTCAGCCATTCCACCCTCTGTGGTACGATGATACTATCTCACCCTCGCACGCTCGCAACTCTTCAGATTGAGAATTATAATTCTACAACCGCTGCGATGGTCCCGGAGGTGATTTTCAGAGCCACTAACAAAACCCATTGGATGGGACTCTTGACGGCCTCGATGTCACAATTCAATACACGGTTAGTTGATCGCAATAGTTCGCCTGCCGGACACAAACGAATACAGTAAGAACTGTGCGGTATTATCCAGCGACCGGCAAGTTACTTCACAATGTATATTTAGTTGTTGCATAAGACTTCATATGGAAAATATAAAACGGACGTTTACCAATGTTCTGCTGTGAGGGGCAATTGACGTAAAATATCAGTAAAATAGTATCCCGTTACGCATTTTTCTCACCGCGAAAATTCAAAGACCGCAACGAATACAACGCATACTCAGCACGCCAAGATTGTATGGCTTACCATTTTCACGTGCGTTTGTGCATGGCTCGCCCACTGTTGGGCGATCAGCAGCGCCCATTCCGACTCATTGTGGTCGCGTCATTTTTTCAGGCCGCACCAGGCGATCGAAATCGGCGCCTGAGACGTAACCCAGCTTGATCGCTTCCTCGCGCAATGTCGTGCCGTTGGCGTGCGCCGCCTTCGCCACCGCCGCGGCCTTGTCGTAACCGATATGCGGCGACAGCGCCGTCACCAGCATCAGCGAGCGCTCCATCAGTTCGCGGATGTGGGATTCGTTCGCCTTGATACCGAGCACGCAGTTGTCGGTGAACGACCGCGTCGCATCGGCGAGCAGACGGATCGATTGCAGCATCGCGTAGGCGAGTACCGGCTTGTAGACGTTGAGCTCGAAGTGTCCCTGGCTGCCGGCGGTGGTGATCGTCGTGTGATTGCCGAACACCAGGCAGCAGACCATCGTCAGCGCTTCGTTTTGTGTCGGATTGGTTTTGCCCGGCATGATCGATGAGCCCAGCTCGTTCGCCGGCAGCATCAACTCGCCAAGACCTGAGCGCGGGCCTGAGCCGAGAAAACGAATGTCGTTGGCAATTTTGAACAGCGCGGTCGCCGCCGACACCACCGCGCCGTGCAGGAACACATAGGCGTCATGGCCGGCCATATGCTCGAACTTGTTCGGTGCGCTGACGAAGGGCAGGCGGGTGAGCTTGGCAATGCGCTGCGCGAATTTCTTGGCGAAAGCCTTTTTAGTGTTGAGGCCGGTGCCGACCGCGGTGCCGCCCTGCGCCAACGGATAAATCTCTGTCAAGCCGAGCCGCACGCGATGGACGCTCGCCTTCACCTGGGCCGCGTAGCCGGAGAATTCCTGGCCGAGAGTGATCGGGGTCGCGTCCATCGTATGGGTGCGGCCAATCTTGACGATCCTGTCGAATTCCTTGGTCTTCGTCTGCAGCGCGTCCTGCAGATGCGCCAGCGCCGGATTGAGCAAGTACGTCACCTGCAGCGCGGCGGCGATGTGCATCGCGGTCGGGAAGCTGTCGTTCGACGACTGGCTCATGTTGACGTGATCGTTCGGATGCACCGGCTTCTTGGAGCCGAGCTCGCCGCCGAGCGCGAGATTGGCGCGGTTGGCGATCACCTCGTTCACGTTCATGTTGGTCTGCGTGCCGGAGCCGGTCTGCCAGACGAGCAGCGGGAAGTGCTCGTCGAGCTTACCGTCTTCAATCTCCTGGGCAGCCGCGATGATCGCGTTGGCGCGCTTGCGGTCGAGCGAGCCGAGTTCGCAATTCACTTCGGCAGCGGCACGTTTGATCAGGCCAAACGCATGCACGATCTCGATCGGCATACGTTCGCTGCCGATACGAAAATTGTTGCGCGAGCGCTCGGTCTGCGCGCCCCACAATTTATCGGCCGGAATATCCAGTGGACCGAAGGCATCGCTTTCGGTGCGCGTGCGGGCGGATTTGAGTGGCTTGTCCATGGCACCTTCAACGCCTGAGAGGACCGGAGGTGCCGAGCCTAGGCCGTCTCTGTGGCAGAACAAGCCGGAGAGGGCGGCGCCTACTTCTTGCGGAAGCGATCGAGCCGCACGACTTCGGCGCCACTCGGCTTGTCTGGCTTCGGCTCAGCCTTGGGCTCACCCTTGGTCCCTTCGGCGGCAGGACGCGGTGACGCCGTTGCTGGCGTTTCGGTCTTGCCCACAGGCTCCGCCCGTTTCTTCGGTTGCGGCTTGTCCGCGGCCTTGCCGGCGGCATTGGCCGCACTCGGCTGGTCGGCCGCTTCGGTGACTTCCTCGAACTGCAGGCCGAACTGCACGGACGGATCGAAGAAGCCGCTGATCGCCTCAAACGGGACCGTCAACCGCTCCATGACCCCGCCGAACGACAGGCCGACCTCGAAGGCCAGGTCGGTGACGGTCAGGTCCCAGAACTGGTGCTGCAGAATGATCGTCATCGCCTGCGGATACTGCGCGCGCAGCCGCTCCGACATGCGTACGCCGTCCGCCTCGGTGTTGAAGGAGATGTAGAAGTGGTGATCGCCCGGCAGGCCTTTTTTGGCCGCGTCGGCGAGCACGCTGCGCACGACGCCACGCAGCGCCTGCTGGGTGAGGAGGTCGTAGCGGATCTGGTCGGCCATCGGGGTCAATACGCTGCGGATTCGCGGGCTGGGATGCTAGCGCGCCCGGACGTGGAACGCACGTCTGCGGGTGCTGTCATAAATGGGGATGGTCTCTGAGGGATGAAAGTGGAGGCTTCTGTTGCCAGGTGCCTCCGAACCCCGCCTAACCGCTGCTAAGACGGCTAGGGCTTGTAGGCTTGGTTAGTCAAACCGCTTACGCAGCCTGAGCAACCGGAGCATAGTTGTCATTGGCAACTATGAGATTGGCCCGATAACGGCGGTACCATGCCGAGCAAAAGTCCGCTCTTTACGCCCTCGTCGATCCTAGTTCGCCCCCGCCGCTGTCGCCGCTTTCCCACTTTGCGGTGGGAGTTGCCCAACCTGAGCGACACTGGTGGAGGCGCCGGGTACTGCCCCCGGGTCCGAAAGGTTTATTACAACGGCCGTTTATCGCCATAGCCGGGTTGCCCCGGCACCGATGAATATAGGCGCGAAAGGTTGCGGATAAAAGAGCGGCCGGGGGCGACCCCGGAACTAATCCGCCGGCGGGCCGAATGCCGGGTATTGGAGGTCGTTCTTCCAGGCCCGCGAGGGCGCAGTCTTGATGACCGTCGTAGGGTCCGCCGCCGCAGCGGCAATCCGACCAGGCGCTTTGCCAGCGGCAACAAACCGGGCCGCAAAAAAATTCGGCGCCGCAATTCTATGACGCAACTCTCCCTTCCCGAGGACGTTAGACCGCCGGGATACATCCAGAGGAGAGAAGACAGATGATTTCGAAATTCCTGGCTGCCGGCGCCATCGTTGCAATGATGGTTACGGCTGCGGTGGCGCAGAACACCAACAACACCAACAACGTCAACAACACCAAAGCTAGCGATAATGCCAATCAGACGGCCTCCGCCAAGAACGAGTGGCAGGCCTCGAAGCTGATCGGCATCAACGTCTACAATCCGCAGAACGAGAAGATCGGCGACATCAAGGAACTTCTGCTCGACCAGAGCGGCAAGGTTGTCGACGTCGCGATTTCGGTCGGCGGCTTCCTCGGCATGGGCTCGCATGACGTGGCGGTGAAGTTCGACCAGCTCAAATGGGTCAACGAGCCCGCGCGCAGCACGACGAGTTCCAACGACACCGCCAACAAGCCCGCGACCACCGGTGCGAACCAGAGCGCGAAGGACACGAGCAAGCGCACGTATCCCGACCACGCGGTCCTGAACGCCAACAAGGACCAGCTCAAGACGATGCCGCAGTTCGATTACAACAAGTAACCGCTTCTGAATCGACGAGAGGCCCGGCCGACCGGCCGGGCCTTTCCGTATGGCTCAATAGAAGGCCGTCGCTACGCCGCGTCGGTGATGTTCGTCTGCCGGGTCAGGCGGCGGATGATCTGCTTGAGCTGGGTGATCTCGGCCTCCAGCCGCTCGACCCGATGCGTCAAGTCGGCCTCGCTTTGCGGTCCGCCAGCAACACCGCTCTCCGTCGCAAATGCGATGCCGATCTCGTCCGACTCGCGCCATTTCACTTTTGCGCGCAGCACCTGGTTCTTGGTGGGGATGTGCAGCTCGATCGTGTCCGGCACCGTGGTCGGCCCGCCAAACTTCAGGCGCGCGCCGGTCTCCGATACGTCGCGTACCAGACAATTGATCGCGGAGGGGTTGTTGCTGAGATAGACCAGCCCGCGCAGAAGGCTCTTCTGCCGTGTGGCTTGCCGCCGTTCGCTGCCCATGACCGTCGATCCCTTACCGCGCCCGTGCGGTATCGATACGCCTCCCAGTTTAAAAACTCGCAAAGTTCCCGGACCCGCCAAATCTAATGCGCGTTAACCATGTCCGGCATCCGCGCCGGCGCAGACCTGCGGCCGGGCCATCTGGTCCTGCTTCGGGCGCCGTGTAATCTAGCCGCGATGTCATCGCCCGCCGCGCCGTCCCCCGTACAGCCCTCGCTTCTCGAACTGTTTCGCGCCTTCGCCATCGTGTCGCTGTCCGGATTCGGCGGCGCGTTGCCCTGGGCGCGCCGCATGATCGTCGAGCGCAAACGCTGGATGACGGCGGAGGAGTTCGCCGAGGCTTTCGCACTGTCGCAATTCCTGCCCGGCCCCAACGTGATCAATTTCTCCGTGGTGTTCGGCGCGCGCTTCGGCGGCGCACCGGGTGCGGCGGTGGCGCTGGCCGGCCTGCTCGGGCCACCGCTCATCATCGTGCTGGTGCTGGCGATGCTCTATGCCCGTTTCGGCGACCTCGAGATGCTGAGCCGCATCCTGGCAGGCATGACCGCCGCCGCCGTCGGCCTGCTCATTGCCATGGTCGGCAAGATGGCAGCGCCTATTTTTCTCAGGCGCTGGAACTCGGCGCCGCTCGTCGCCATCGCGGCCTTTATCGGCGTGGCCATCTTGGGGTGGCCGCTGCCTTACGTATTTTTGGGGCTTGCTCCGATCAGCATCGCTTTGGCGTGGTTCAAACGATGAACCAGTCGCCGCTTCCCGCTTTGTTCGGCTATTTCGCGCTGCTGTCGCTGTTCGCGGTGGGTGGGGCCAACGCGGCCATCCCGGAAATGCACCGCATTGCGGTCGACGTGATGCATTGGATGAACGACCGCCAGTTCGCCGACACTTTCGCTATTGCACAAGTCTCGCCCGGCCCGAACGTGATCATCGTCACGCTGATCGGCTACCACGTTGCCGGTTTTTTAGGCGCTGCCGTTGCCACAATTGGCATGTGCGGACCGACTTGCGTGCTGGCTTTCTTCGTGGCGCGCACCTGGGATCGCTTCAAGGACGCGCCCTGGCGGATTGCCATCCAAGGTGGCTTGGTCCCGGTCTCGCTCGGACTAATCGGGGCATCAGCCTTCGTGCTGGCCCGCACCTCGGACCACAATATTTACGCCGGGCTGCTGACGGCGGTCACGGCTGTGGTAGCATTCGCCACCCGGGTCAATCCGTTGTGGCTGTTCGTGGGGGGCGGATTGCTGGGTTTGAGCGGCGTCATATGACGCCTTTACACGCGACGCTTTCTGCGTTTAGGGAGGATGTGCTAGGGACCGACCCCTAGACAGAGAGTTCGTGTGACCGCAGCGCTACAAGATAAGAAACGTTCTGGGAGGGGTGATGAGTGACGGGGTAAAGTCCGCCAGAGGATTTCAATTCAAGGTCAAAGGGCCGCGCGATTTTTATGGTGGGCTTGCGCTGATCGCGCTGGCCATTATCGCGATCCTGGCGAGCAGCGACCTTCCTGGTCAGCATGGGTTTGCCTTTGGGCCGGGCACGGCGCCGCGTTTGTTCGCCGGCCTGCTGGCCTTCATCGGCGCCGTCGTCGCGCTCGGCGGATTGTTGGTCGAGGGCGAGCCGCTCGGTAAATTCGCCATCAAGGGTCCGACCTATGTGTTGGCGGGCATCTTGTTGTTTGCCGGGATGATCCGCGGCGTCAACGTCGACTCACTGCACATTCATATTCCTGCGCTCGGGCTGGTGATTTCAACCTTCGCCGCCTTCATGGTGTCGATCTTCGGATCGAGCGAATTCCGCTGGGTAGAAAGTCTGTTGGCAGCGGCAGGCATGACCGCGTTCTGCGTCGGTCTGTTTGTCTATCTGCTGCAGCTTCCGTTCCAGCTTTGGCCGATGTTCTGAGCGAGGGCGAGCACTATGTCTGAACTTTTGGCCAATCTCGCGCTCGGTTTCCAGATCGCCGCGAACCCATTCAACATCGGCTTCTGCCTGCTCGGGGCATTGGTCGGTACGCTGGTCGGCGTGTTGCCCGGCATCGGCACCGTTGCAACGGTCGCCATGCTGCTGCCGATCACCTTCGGTCTGCCGCCGGTCGGCGCGCTGATCATGCTCGCCGGCATTTATTACGGCGCGCAGTACGGCGGCTCGACCACCTCGATCCTGGTCAACATCCCCGGTGAAGCGACGTCGGTGATCACCTGTCTCGACGGCCACCAGATGGCGCGCGAAGGCCGCGCCGGCGCGGCGCTGTCGATTGCCGCCATCGGCTCGTTCTTCGCCGGCTGCGTGGCGACCGTGCTGGTCGCCGCGCTCGGCGGTCCGCTCACCGGCCTGGCGCTGCTGTTCGGTCCGGCCGAATACTTCGCGCTGATGGTGCTCGGCCTGATCTTCGCCGTGGTGCTGGCGAAGGGTTCGGTGCTCAAGTCGATTGCCATGGTCGTCACCGGCCTGCTGCTGTCGATGGTCGGCTCCGATCTCGAGACCGGCGCCGGCCGCATGACCTTCGACGTCGCGGAGTTGTCCGACGGCATCGGCTTCACCAACGTGGCGATGGGTCTGTTCGGCTTTGCCGAAATCATCCGCAACCTGGAAATGTCGCAGGAGAGCCGCGACATCGTGAAGGCCAAGATCTCCGGCCTGATGCCGACTCGTCAGGACCTGATCGACTCCTCGGGCGCCATCGCGCGCGGCACGTTGCTCGGTTCGATCCTCGGCATTCTGCCCGGCGGCGGCGCGGTGGTGGCCTCGTTCGCGGCCTACACCTTCGAGAAGCGCATCTCCAAGAATCCGGAGCGCTTCGGCCGCGGCGCCATCCAGGGCGTTGCGGCGCCGGAAAGCGCCAACAACGCGGCTGCGCAGACTTCGTTCATCCCGCTGCTCACGCTCGGCATCCCGCCGAATGCGGTGATGGCGCTGATGGTCGGCGCCATGACCATCCACGGCATCGTGCCGGGTCCGCAGGTGATGACCAAGCAGCCCGAACTGTTCTGGGGCATGATCGCCTCGATGTGGCTCGGCAATCTGATGCTGATCATCATCAACCTGCCGCTGGTCGGCGTGTGGGTGACCCTGCTGCGGGTGCCGTACCGGCTGCTCTATCCGTCGATCATTGTGTTCTGCTGTATCGGCATCTACTCGATCAACAACTCGCCGACCGACGTGCTGATTGCCGCGATCTTCGGCCTGGTCGGGTACTGGTTGGTCAAGCACGACTTCGAGCCGGCGCCGCTGGTGCTCGCCTTCGTGCTCGGCCCGCTGATGGAAGAGAACCTGCGCCGCGCCATGCTGATCGCGCGCGGCGACGCGACGGTGTTCCTGACGCGGCCGATCTCGGCCGGCTTGATCGCGATCTCCGCGTTCCTGCTCATCCTCGCGATGCTGCCGATGATCCGCAAGCGCCGCGACGAGGTGTTCGTCGAATAGCGAACGCAAAAAATCCAAAACGAAACAAGGCCGGCGCTCAAACGCCGGCCTTGTTGTTTTTGGGGGCTACACAAGCACCGCGATCACGCCGCCGGCGAGCAGAATGAGCTGCACCGAAAACACGGTGACGTTGGCGTCCCAGGTCTTGGAGATGATCGGGATCGGCGCCTGGAACGGCTGGTAGCCGTTGTCGTCATAGGCGGCGCCGCCGTAAATCGGCATGGCGATCAGCGCGGCAAAGAAGGCGCCGTAGACGACGACGCACATGGCGGCGACCAGATAGAGCCGCTCGAACGCGAGCGGGCCCGGCCACCAGATCAGCGCGAAAGCGATGAGGCCGAGGCCGATATAGCTCGAAATCTGCCAGACCACGTGGAAGCGGGCATGTGGCGTCCATCTCGGGTTGGTGGCATGCGTCTTGTTGAAGTCGGCGATGATGGTGAGCACGGCCCAGCCGGCGGTGGTCAGCGTGAACAGGATTTTGGCGACGAGCAGGCTTGTCATGACGGCGTCCTCCCCCTGGACTTGGTCCAAATCATAACAAAACGCCCGCACCGTGCGCAGGGACTTCGCGCTTTCGGCCTGCGACGCCATGGGCGTTGACCCGCCGCAACCCTAGCGTCGAGAATTGCGCCAGAGGACAATACCGGGGGAGGAGACAACCATGGCTATGCTCAAATCTGCGGTCGGCGCGCTTGCCGGTCTGTTCGCGCTTGGCTTCGCTGCCGGACCGGTGGCGGCGCAGGACTATCCGGCGCGCAACATCACGATGGTCGTGCCTTTCGCGGCCGGCGGACCAACCGACATCGTCGCCCGCATCGTGAGCGAGCACATGACACGCACGCTCGGGCGGTCGGTCCTCATCGAGAACATGCTGGGGGCGGGCGGCACCACCGCCTCGACCCGCGCGATGCGCGCTGCGCCCGATGGCTACACCATCATCATGGGCCACATGGGCACCCACGCCGCCGCGGTCGCGCTCTATCCGAACCTCGCCTACAACCCCGCGACCGACTTCGAACCGATCGGGCTTGCCTCCGGCACGCCGGTGCTGGTCCTCGGCAAGAAAGACTTTCCGGCGAAGGACCTGAAGGAATTCGTGGCTTACGCCAAGGCCAATGCCGCCACCCTCAACATGGCGCATGCCGGCGTCGGCTCGGTGTCGTTCACGACCTGCCTGCTGTTCAACGCGATCATCGGAATCAAGCCGACCTCGATTCCGTTCTCCGGCACCGGACCGGCGATGAACGCGCTGGTCGGCGGACAAGTCGACTATATGTGCGACCAGGTCGTCAGCGTCACGCCGCAGGTGCAGGCCGGCACCATCAAGGCCTTTGCCGTCGGTACGCCCGAACGCAATCCGGCGCTGCCGGACGTTCCGACCGCCAAGGAGGCCGGGCTGCCGGAGTTCAAGGCGTCGGCCTGGAACGCGCTGTTCGCCCCCAAAGGCACGCCGAAGCCGGTCGTCGACAAGCTGAACGCCGCGCTGGTGGCGGCGCTCGACGATCCGGGCGTGCGCAAGCGCTTGCTCGATCTTGGCGGCGAAATTCCCAGCCGCGAGGGACGCAGCCCGCAGGCGCTGGCCGATCTGGTGAAGAGCGAGATCGCCAAATGGTCGCCGATCATCAAGGCGTCCGGCGCATCGGCGAACTGACAGGCCGCAAACGCGAGGCGAGGTGGCGTGCCTCTCGCGCCGCCTTGCCTATGTGGATAGGGCGTGCAGATCGCGTCGTCCCGTCATAAATGCGGGTTGAGCGGCGGCGGAGGGCGTATTATCCGCCCCGAGTCGGAGAGCCCGAGTTCCCAATGCGCCAGTACCTCGACCTGATGGACCACATCCTCCGCCACGGGGTGGAGAAGCGCGACCGCACCGGCACCGGCACCATCTCGGTGTTCGGCCACCAGATGCGGTTCGATCTGCGCGACGGCTTTCCGCTGCTCACCACCAAGAAGCTGCACGTGAAGTCGATCGTGCACGAACTGCTGTGGTTTCTCGCCGGCGATACCAACATCAAATATCTGAAAGATCACGGCGTACGCATCTGGGACGAGTGGGCCGACGAGCGCGGCGATCTCGGCCCGGTCTACGGCCACCAGTGGCGCTCATGGCCGGCCAAGGACGGCAAGACCATCGACCAGATCAGCCACGTCGTCGACATGATCAAGCGCAATCCGGATTCGCGCCGGCTGATCGTCACCGCGTGGAATCCGGCCGACGTCGACAAAATGGCGCTGCCGCCCTGCCACTGCCTGTTCCAGTTCTACATCGCGGAGGGGCGGCTCTCCTGCCAGCTCTATCAGCGCTCGGCGGACGTGTTCCTCGGGGTGCCGTTCAACATCGCGTCCTATGCGCTGCTCACGCTGATGATGGCGCAGGTGACCGGCTTCAAGCCGGGCGAGTTCGTGCACACCTTCGGTGATGCGCATCTCTATTTGAATCACCTCGATCAGGCCAAGCTGCAGCTTTCGCGCGAGCCCAAGCCGCTGCCGGCGATGCGCATCAATCCGGCGGTGAAGGATATCTTCGGCTTCCGCTACGAGGACTTCGCGGTCGAAGGCTACGAGGCGCATCCGCACATCAAAGCCGAGGTGGCGGTGTGAGCCTGCTGATCCGTCCCGCGGCGCCGGCGGACGCGACGTTGATCTTCGCGCTGGTGTGCGAACTCGCCGACTACGAGAACCTGCAGAGCGAGGTTGCCGCGACGCCCGAGGCGATCGCCGCCGCGCTGTTTGCGCCGGAGCCGCGGCTGTTCTGCGAGATCGCCGAGTGGGACGGCGAGCCCGCCGGGTTCTCGGTCTGGTTTCTCAATTACTCGACCTTCCGGGGCCGGCACGGTGTCTACGTCGAGGACCTGTTCGTGCGTCCGCCGTTCCGCGGCCGCGGCATCGGAAAGGCGCTGATGGCGCGGCTTGCGAAGAAATGCGTCGAGCAGAAGCTCGCCCGTTTCGAATGGGCCGTGCTCGAGTGGAACAAGCCCTCCATCGCCTTCTACAAATCCATCGGCGCGCAGGTGATGGACGAGTGGCGCATCTGCCGGCTCAGCGGCAAGGCGCTCAGCGATTTCGCGAGCACTGCGCCATGAGCGATGAGATGAAGGTGGTGCTGGTCGCCGCCATCGGCGAGAACAATGTCATCGGCCGCGATGGCCAGCTCCCGTGGCGGCTGAAGTCGGATCTCGCGCATTTCCGCCGCGTCACGATCAACAGACCGGTGGTAATGGGGCGCAAGACGTTCCAGTCCATCGGCCAGCCGCTGAAGGACCGCACCAATATCGTCATCACCCGCGATCCAAATTATTCGGCGCCCGGCGTGCTCACGGCTAACAGCTTCAAGACCGCCATGGCGCTCGCCTGCCAGGACGCGGCGGCTCGCGGCGCCGATGAGGTGATGATTATCGGCGGCAGCGGCGTGTTCACCGAGAGCCTGCCGATCGCGGACCGGCTGGAGATCACGCACGTGCACGCTACGCCGGACGGCGATGTGATGTTCCCGCCGATCGATCCCGCCATCTGGCGCGAAACCTCGCGCACGGAACATGCCGCCGGTCCGCAGGATGACGCCGCCTTCGCCGTTGTTACTTACGAACGGCGCTAATCACTCTGCCGTCATAGTTGCGAACCGCGCCGGGGCTCGCGCGTTGGCTGAGCACAATCGCAAGGAGACTTTCATGCGTATGCTTCTCATCGCTTCGGCCCTGCTCACCACCGCCGCGGTGCTTGCGCCGGCCCCGAGTCAGGCACAGACCTATCCCTGGTGCGCGCAATACAGCGGCGGTTTCGGCGGCGGCGGGCGTAACTGCGGCTTCACCAGCTATGGCCAGTGCATGGCGACCGTGAGCGGCATTGGCGGCTTCTGCGAGCGCAACTCGTTCTACCGCCAAGACGACCGCCGCCTTCGCCGGATGCACCGCGAACACGACTGAATCCTGTCGGTTTCGCTGGATTTCAAGCGCCGTGCCGCGCGGCAAAGCGCGGCATGACGCGCGTTGTAACCCTCCCGCCCGTCCCCTATAACCCTGGCCAACAAAAGCCGGGGCACCCCGGCGCGGGAGATCACTTTCATGCCATGGACCAATCAGGGCGGCGGGGGCGGCGGCGGGCCGTGGGGCACGGGCGGCAAGGGCCCCTGGAGCTCCGGACCGCAGTCTTCGGGACCCACACCCCCCGATCTGGAGGAAATGCTGCGCCGCGGCCAGGATCGCCTGCGCCGCGTGCTGCCGGGCGGCAATCTGGGCGGCAAAGGCTTTGCCATCCTGGCGCTTGCCGCCATCGCGCTATGGGGCCTGTCCGGTTTCTTCCGCGTCGAGCCCGATGAGCTTGGCGTCGTGCTCCGCTTCGGCAAGGACGTGCGCGAAGTGCAGCCTGGCCTGAACTACCACCTGCCGTATCCGATCGAGACCGTGCTCACGCCGAAAGCGCTGCGCGTCAACAAGCTCGACATCGGCATGCGTGTCGTCGACGACGCCCGCCGCGGCGGCACCACGGTGCGCGACGTGCCGGAAGAAAGCCTCATGCTCACCGGCGACGAGAACATCGTCGACGTCGACTTCTCCGTGCTGTGGCGCGTGAAGCCCACCGGTGTCGGCGACTATTTGTTCAACATCCAGTCGCCGGAAGGCACCGTGAAAGCGGTGGCCGAAAGCGCCATGCGCGAGGTGGTCGGCCGCTCCGAAATCCAGCCGATCCTGACCGGCGCGCGGCAGACCATCGAGACGGCCGTACAGGATCTGATGCAGAAGACGCTCGACCATTATGGCGCCGGCATCATCGTGCAGCAGGTGCAGTTGCAGAAGGTCGATCCGCCGTCGCAAGTGATCGACGCCTTCCGCGACGTGCAGGCGGCGCGCGCCGACCTTGAGCGCGCGGTCAACGAGGCGCAGACTTACTCCAATCGCGTCGTGCCGGAAGCGCGCGGTCGCGTCGCGCAGATCACGCAGGCCGCCGAAGCCTACAAGTCGCAGACGGTCGCGGAAGCGACCGGTCAGACGTCGCGCTTCGTCAAGATCTACGAGCAGTACAAGAAGGCGCCCGACGTCACCCGCGAACGTATGTATCTCGAAACGATGGAGCGCGTGCTCGGCGGCGCCGACAAGATCATCATCGACGACAAGGCCGGCGGTTCGGGCGTGGTGCCCTATCTGCCGCTGCCGAGTCTGCAGCATCCGGCGCAGCCCGCCGCACGTAGCCAGACGGGAGCCCAGCGATGAAAAGCAGCGTCTTCGGCGGCGTCATCGCCGTTCTGATCGTGGCCGCGCTGATCCTGGCCTATTCGTCGCTGTTCACCGTCTACCAGACGCAACAGGCGCTGGTGTTGCGCCTCGGCAATCCGCGCGCGCCGATTACCGAGCCGGGCCTGCACGTCAAGGCGCCGTTCATCGACACGGTGGTTTATATCGACAAGCGCATCCTCGACCTGGAAGCGCCGGCGCAGGAAGTGATCGCCTCCGACCAGAAGCGCCTCGTGGTCGACGCCTTCGCGCGCTATCGCATCCAGGATCCGCTGCGCTTCTATCAGACGCTCGGCTCGATCCAGGGCGCCAACTCGCAGCTCGCCATCCTGCTGAACTCGGCGCTGCGTCGCGTGCTCGGCGAAGTGAGCTTCAGCCACGTCGTGCGCGATCAGCGCGCCGAGCTGATGGCGCGCATCCGCGATCTGGTTGATCGCGAAGCCGCCGGCTACGGCATCCAGGTGGTGGATGCCCGCATCCGACGCGCCGACCTGCCGGAGCAGAACAGCCAGGCGGTCTATCAGCGCATGCAGAGCGAGCGCGCACGCGAGGCGGCGGAATTCCGTGCGCAGGGCGCCCAGCGCGGTCAGGAAATCCGTTCGCGCGCCGATCGCGAGGTGACCGTGCTGGTCGCCGAAGCGACGTCGCAGTCCGAGCAGATCCGCGGCGAGGGCGACGCCACGCGAAACCAGATCTTCGCCGACGCCTTCAACAAGGACGTGGACTTCTTCACCTTCTACCGCTCCATGCAGGCCTACGAGGCGAGCATGAAGCACACCGACACGCGACTACTGCTGCGGCCCGACAGCAACTTCTTCCGCTACTTCACCGATCCGTCGGGCAAGATGCGCGACAATGCGGCAGCCGCGCCGGCTGCGGCGCCTGCTGCTCCGGCGGCGCGTTAAGCAGGTAGCGTGGGCGCATGAAGGATTTTCTGGCGGCGCTCGGACTGGTCTTCGTGATCGAGGGCCTGCTGTTTGCCGCCTTTCCGCTCTACGCCAAGCGCGCCATCATGAGCGTAATGGAAACGCAGGACGCGACGCTGCGGATGATCGGCATTGGCTCGGCCGTGATCGGCCTGATTGCCGTCTGGCTGGTGCGAGGATAGGGCGGAACTGCCCTTGAATCGCCGCGAAGGCCGGGCCACCTTGTTGCAACCCTATTTCCCAGGAGATCGATGCCCATGGGCGCCCTGTTCAACCGCATGACGACCCTCGCCGGGCGTACCGGTTTGGCTCTTTTCGTAGCCGCCGCAGTCGCTTGGCCGGCGCAAGCGCGCGGGCCCGACAATATCTCCGATGTCGCGGAAGCCGTCATCGACGCGGTGGTGAATATCTCCACCAAGCAGTCGGTCGACATGAGCTCCGGCAATATGCCGCAACTGCCGCCCGGCTCGCCGCTGGAGGATTTCTTCGAAGAGTTCCGTAAGCGCGGTCAGCCCGGCGGGCGCAACGGCGAGAATCACCCGACCGTTCCGCGCCGCGTGTCTTCGCTCGGCTCCGGCTTCATCATCGATGCGTCCGGCCTGGTGGTGACCAACAACCACGTCATCTCCGACGCCGACGAAGTCAACGTCATCCTCAACGACGGCACCACGCTGAAGGCCGAAGTGCTCGGCCGCGACGCCAAGACAGATCTCGCGCTGCTGCGCGTCAAGCCCGACAAGCCGCTCAAGGCGGTGAAGTTCGGCGACTCGGACAAGCTGCGGCTGGGCGAGTGGGTGATCGCGATCGGCAACCCCTTCAGCCTGGGCGGCACCGTCACCGCCGGCATCGTGTCGGCGCGCAACCGCGACATCAACTCGGGTCCCTACGACAACTACATCCAGACCGACGCGGCCATCAATCGCGGCAATTCGGGCGGCCCGCTGTTCAATCTCAACGGCGAAGTCATCGGGGTGAACACCGCGATCATCTCTCCGTCGGGCGGCTCGATCGGCATCGGCTTTGCCGTGCCGTCGAAGAATGCAATGGCGGTGATCGACCAACTTCGTGAGTTCAAGGAAGTGCGGCGCGGCTGGCTCGGCGTGCGCATCCAGCAGGTCGACGACCAGATCGCCGACAGCCTCAACATCAAGCCGGCGCGCGGCGCGCTGATCGCCGGCGTCGACGATAAAGGCCCCGCCAAGCCCGCCGGCATCGAGCCGGGCGACGTCATCGTCAAGTTCGACGGCCGCGACATCAAGGAGATGCGCGACCTGCCGAAGATCGTCGCCGAGACGCCGGTCGGCAAAGACGTCGAGGTGGTGATCATCCGCAAGGGCGCCGAAGAAAAACGCACGGTCAAGCTTGGCCGTCTCGAGGATACGCCGCAGCAGGCCTCGCTCACCAAGAAGGACGGGCCGGAAGAGAAGCCGGTGGTGAAGAAAGCGCTTGGCCTCGACCTTGCCAATCTCACCGACGATCTGCGCCGCAAGCACAAGATCAAGGACAAGGTGAAGTCCGGCGTGGTCATCACCGGCGTCGATCCCAATTCGCCGGCGGCCGAGAGGCGTCTTGCGCCCGGCATGGTGATCGCCGAGGTGCAGCAGCAGCCGGTGGCCAACGCGAACGAGCTGCAGCAGCGCCTCGACAAGGCCAAGAAGGACGGCAAGAAGACCGTGATGTTGCTGGTTGTCGCGCCCGACGGCGAGCAGAGCTTCGTCGCGCTCAGCCTGCAGTAAGCGCCAAAATTCGATATCGCAATGCAGCGGCCGGCCTTCGCGCCGGCCGCTTTTATATGGGTTGGCGCCCGAAACGCGGAACTTCGGCGCAGCCCGGCCGCTCACGATTTTTGTTGCTGGTTATTGGCTTAGTTTCGGCATTACGCTAATTTATTGGCTGCGCATTTTAAAAAGACTTTGCGGTCCGCGAAGGACCCTGCTGCGCCGCAAATGGTGCGCCTTCCTGTAGTCGACGACGGGGAATTGGCCGGTCGCGCGCCATGCAGCGTGCGCCGTGGAAGCGGGGGGACGACATGCTCTTTGCAGACATCGGCAAGCGCGTTGCCGTGAGCGGGCTCATTCTGACCGCAGCTTGGCTTTGCGGCACATCGCTGGCATGGAGCAATGAGTGCGACGTGATGCGGGAAAAGCTGGCACCATTGGAAGCAAAAGTTGCTGCGGCGAGGGCTAAGCTACGCGGCGAACAAAATTATTTGGAAGATCTGAAAGCGAGGGAATCTGCTCAATACGCTCAGGCGACAAAAACTGGCAGCCGGGATGATTTCAAGGCCGCGGAGGACCTTGGATTCTATCGCAGCATGCAAAGAGACAAGGTGTACGAGGCTGGCAAGCTATTGGGGGAATATGAAGCCGAAGCGGCTCCCCTCCGCACGTCAGTCGAGGTTTGCGATTTGCTTTCCGATAAACCGCGCAAGGCGGAGTCGCAACCGACCACGCCGAAGTCGACCGACACGGCCAAATCAACCGGCCCCGCTAGGCCAATACCCCCGGAAGTCTTAGACCGTGTTGGAGGGCTTCCACCTCCTACAGAGCCGACCGATAATACGACGCCGACCGATTCCGTCACGCCGACGACGCTGACCACGCCGCAGTTCAGCGATCCCAACAACACGCCAAACGATCCGACCAACAACGTCACGCCCGGTCGAAAGCCGCCCCATATCGGTGGCGGTTTTGGACCCGTGTCGAAGCCGTCAGGCGGCGGCGAGCTGCCGAAGGTCTGGTGCGTGATCTATCGCGATATCCCGAGCATGACGCCGGGACCTTTCCGCGAATGGGCGGTTGCGCTGCCGAAAGATATCCCATGGCTTGGCTCCGTCTGGACGACGGTGGAATGCAATTTGACGTTCCCGGAAGCGCACAAGAAACGCACCGAGCTTGCCGGCGGTCCGCCGGGCAGCACTCCTGTCAGCATTCCGCCGGGGATGCCGGGCAGCGGGCCGCCATCGGGACCGCTGCCGCCGGTGGCGGTTGGTCCCCTGTTACCCGGTCCGAGCGGCGGACCGTCGCCCCAACTCGGATCGTTTCCGCCACCGCCGCAGGGCGGCACCACGGTGCCGCCGGAAATCGGTGGTCTCATCGACAAACTGGTCGGCGTCACGCCCGATCCGCCGGCGACTCCACCGAAGGTCGCGCGTCCGCGCGGACCGTCGAAGCCTTTGCCGGCGCCTGGCGCCGATATGTGTGACTCGGTCGATGGCGTCATTGCCGAAGCAAGAAAAGAGATCGCCGAGCTTGTCGTACAAATCCAAGTCGGCCGAGCTCTGTCTAATCAGGCGGACGATTTCGCATCGAGGAATGCAATCAACCCGGCGACGCAGAACGCGGTCGACGAGGAATGGCTCGGTGCTATTCAAAGGTTTCAAAAGGTCAGCGCCGAAATCAAAACCATGCAGAGCCTGAAGGAGAGGTGCGGCTCGCCGCCTCCGATCGTCACCGATACGCCGACCGATCCGAATTCACTTCTTCCTCAGGATGGCCTCCGCGGCCGGCCGCCGGGCGACATCACGATCGCGCTCGGCGGTCCGCTTCCGCCTGACGTGCTGCCACCGATCGACGTGGGTACGCCGCCCGGTCCAGTCACATCGACTCCACCGGCCGGACCAGCGTGCGCGCCTGGGCTTCTCGATATGCAGTGTCCCAACTTCAGCTACTGCATCAAACCAACCAGCCAGGTCTGGAAGGGGTGTTGGATCAAAGGGCAGCAGCCACCACCAACCGCGGGAAATTGTGGGCCGGGAACGGTGCGCGTGACCTGCACGCGTTTTGGACAACCGGCGAGCACGGCCAACGAATGCTACCCTTCGCTCGCCGTCGGTCAGCAAGTGGCCAAAAACT
>Ga0134124_10000801_pt1 | contig 25336 bp, 21 predicted proteins | sample KB304_FD_96880 | JGI IMG/M metagenome (GOLD analysis project Ga0134124, IMG submission 96880) | Terrestrial soil microbial communities without Nitrogen fertilizer from Kellogg Biological Station, Michigan, USA - KB3-0-4 | ecosystem: Environmental > Terrestrial > Soil > Unclassified ... | reverse complement strand
CGCCGCACCGGTCTCCCCGGTGTACCGCATGGCGCGGCGCAACCGCTTTCTGGGCCGCTGGCTTGCGCACGGCGAGGGCTATCCCGACTGGAGCCCGCGGCTTTTCAACCGCATGAACGCCCGCTGGAGCGACGACCTGGTCCACGAGAAGGTGCTGTTCGCGGTCACGCCCGGAACGCTGCAGGGCGACCTGATGCACGACTCCAGCGACGACCTCACGGGGTACCTCGAGCGGCAGAACCGCTATACCACGCTCGCCGCGCGCCAGGCGTTCGAGCGCGGCGTGAGCGCGGGCGCGGCGCACCTTCTGCTTTCGCCGGTGGTGCGCTTCTTCAAGTTCTACGTGCTGCGCCTGGGATTCCTCGACGGCGTCCCGGGGCTGCTGCACATCTCGATCGGCTGCATGAACAGCTACATGAAGTACGCCAAGCTGATCGAGCTCCACAAGGCGGAGCAGGAATGAAGGTCCTCGTGACCGGCGTCGCCGGTTTCATCGGCATGCATTGCGCCCAGCGGCTCGCCGCGCGCGGCGACGAGGTCGTGGGCCTCGACAACCTCTCGCCGTACTACTCGGTGCAGCTCAAGCGCGACCGGCTGAAGCGGCTGCGGATCGACTTTCGCGAGCTCGACATCGCGAACGCCTCGGAATTGAAAAAGGTCTTTGAAGAGACGAAACCCGAAGCGGTCCTGCACCTGGCGGCGCAGCCCGGGGTGCGCTATTCGCTCGAGAATCCCGCGGCGTACGTCGAGACGAACCTGGTCGGCTTCGCCAACCTGCTCGAGTGCTGCCGGCACCACCGGCCGCGCAACCTCGTGTTCGCCTCGAGCTCGAGCGTCTACGGCGCCAATTCCGAGCTGCCGTGGTCGGAGAGCCAGAACGTCGACCACCCGGTGAGCCTCTACGCGGCGACGAAGAAGTCGAACGAGCTGATGGCGCATGTCTACAGCCACCTCTTCGGGCTGCACGCCACGGGCCTGCGCTACTTCACCGTCTACGGGCCCTGGGGGCGGCCCGACATGTCGCCGATGCTCTTCGCGCGCGCCATCCTGGACGACCAGCCGATTTCGGTCTTCAATCACGGCGACATGCAGCGCGACTTCACCTACGTCGACGACATCGTCGAGGGTACGCTGCGCGTCCTCGACCACCCGCAGCGCTATGCCGTGTACAACATCGGCAACCACCAGCCCGTGGCGCTGCTCGACTACATCGCCGAGCTGGAGCGGGCGCTCGGCAAGAAGGCGCGCCTGGAAATGAAGCCGATGCAGCCCGGCGACGTCAAGGCCACGTATGCCGATACTACTGCGCTGGCGCGCGCGGTCGGCTTCGCGCCCTCTACGCCGCTTGCGCAGGGGCTGCAGCGCTTCGCCGCGTGGTTCGGGCAGTACTACGGCCGCGCTTGAAGCGGGTCATCCTCCTCGCGCTCCTCGCCGGCTGCACCGTCGCGGACAATCCCTATCCGATGGCCTGGGATCCCGTCCCCGCGCCGGCGGCTGCTGACTGCCGCCAGTTCGAGGGCACGTACGCCGATCGCGGCGAAGCATTCGGCAGTACGGAGCGGCCGTCGCTCACGCGCGAGCTGTTCGGGGCCGACGGCCCGTGGGAAAAGGCGGCCAGCGTGCGTCTGGAATTTTCCACCGAGGATTCGGTCGAGGTGACCGTTTCCGGGGAGGGCCAGAAGCCCGCGACCCTGCGCTTCAGCCTCAAGGCCGGCGAGGCCCGCTGCGACCGCGGCAGGCTGGAGCTGCTCGCCCGGCGTTGGGTCGCCTCCGACCTCATGTCAGGCCGCGAGAGCGTCAAGATCGAGCTGAACCAAGCCGATCCCTTCCTCGTCGCCCATGTCCGCGAGTCGACGACCGGCGTCATGTTCCTGGTGGTTCCGCTCTCGGGCGAAAGCGCGCGCTGGTTCCGGTTCCCGAGGCTCAAGCCGTAGGCCCGGTATTCGCCGCGCTGTATTCGCGCACCCACCGCGCCAGCTTGCCGCGCACTGCCGCGGCGGTGGTGTCGCCGGGCTGCTCGAGCCAGGCGAGCACCTCGTCGAGCAGCCCGGCGTCCTGCGGCGCGCGCGCCTGTGCGATGCGCAGCTTGGGGTGCGGCGTGGCGAGCGTCGTTTCGGCGTCGGCGAGGGGCTCCTCGTAGAGCTTTTCCCCCGGCCGCAGGCCGGTGTAGTCGATGCGGACGTCGGACTCCGACAAACCCGAGAGCACGATCAGCTCCTTCGCCAGGTCGGCGATGCGCACGGGCTCGCCCATGTCCAGGACGAAGATCTCGCCGCCCCGCCCCATCAAGGCGGCCTGCAGCACGAGCTGCGCGGCCTCGGGGATCGACATGAAATAGCGCTGGATCTCCGGGTGGGTGACGGTGACCGGACCGCCGCGCGCGATTTGCTCGCGGAAGCGCGGCACGACGCTGCCGGTGGAGCCGAGCACGTTGCCGAAGCGCACCACCACGTACTGGGTGCCCTCGCGCGCCTGGAGCGCCCCGCAGACCAATTCGGCGAGGCGCTTTGACGCGCCCATCACGTTGACCGGGTTCACCGCCTTGTCGGTCGACACCAGGACGAACTTCTCGACGCCTGCGCGCGCCGCGGCGCGCGCCAGCACGGCGGTCGAAAGGACGTTGTTCTCCACCGCGGCGAACGCGTTCTCCCCTTCCATCAGCGGTACATGCTTGTAGGCGGCGGCGTGGAACAGCGCGTGCGGCCGGTAGCGCGACAGAACCTCCTGCACCCGGCGGGGGTCCTTGGCGTCTCCGATGACGGCCGCGACGGACGGCGCTCCGGGCCGATCGCGGAATTCCTGCTCGATCGCATAAAGGGCGTACTCGGAGCTCTCGAAAAGGACGATGCGCTGCGGCGCGAAGCGCGCGATCTGGCGGCAGAGCTCCGAGCCGATCGAGCCTCCGGCACCGGTGATGAGCACCGTGCGGCCGTCGAGGAAGCCGTGCAATCCCGCTTCGTCGAGCTGCACCGGGTCGCGCCCGAGCAGATCGTCGAGCTCCACCCTGCGCAGCGCCGACACGCTCACCTTCCCGGAGACGATGTCGCCGATCGCGGGCACGGTCATCACGCCGATGCCGCACGCGGCGCACAGGTCGAGCGCGCGCCGGCGCACGGCGTGGGGCGCCCCCGGCATCGCGATGATCGCGTGCCGCACCTCCAGGCGCTCGGCGATGTCCCCGACCTGCGCGATCGGGCCGAGCACCTTCTCCCCGACGAGCTCGGCGCCGCGCTTGCGCGGGTCGTCGTCGACCAGGCCGACCACGCGCCAGGCGGGATTCGCCGCCAGCTCCTTGAGAAGAAGCACCGCCGCCCGGCCCGCGCCGATCACCAGAACGGGGGTCGCCTCGGGCTTGGTGACGAGCGAGCCGAGCTGGCCCTCCTTCCAGGCCCGATACGCGATGCGGCTGCCGGTCATGATGGCCGCGAGCAGTACCGGCGTGAGGAGATAGACCGAGCGTGGCACGACGAAGCCGGGGTGAGCGAGCGCGAACAGCGCCGGCACGGCGAGCGCGCCCGTACCCACCGCCACGACGATGCGGCGCAGGTCGGGCAGGCTCGCGAAGCGCCACAGCCCGCGGTACAGACCGAAGCCGAGGAACGCGGCGGCGTAGACCGCGGTGGCCCACGGCATGCTCGCGAGCATGGTGTCCTGGAACTCCGGCGGGATGTCCAGGTTGAAGCGCAGCCAGAAGGCGAGGATCCACGCGGCCGCCGCGGCGATCACGTCGTGCACCAGCGCGAGCAGACGGCGCGAATTCATCCGCGCTCCCCGCGGCGCGACCACCGCACGTCGACCCACAGCGCGGCCACGCCGAGGAGCGCGCTGCCGGCGGCAAAAGCCGCGAGCTGCAGCCCGGGCGACTGGGCTCGGCCGAGCAGCGCGAATGCGGCGCAGGCGCACATCACGGCGTAGCCGATCAACGCGGCGCTGCGGTGGCCGAATCCCATTCGCACGATGCGCTGATAGTAATGCTCGCGGTGCGCTTCCCAGACCTTCTCGCGGCGCGCGAGCCGCCTGAGGAACGTGACGGTGGCGTCGGCGTTGAACGGTCCGAACACGAGCAGCGGGAACCACAGCGGCCAGGCGTCGTGGCGCCAGCCGACGATGCCCAGTGCGGCGGCGAGGAAGCCGAGCGGGATCGAGCCGACGTCGCCGAGGAAAATGCGGGCGGGATGGAAGTTGTGGATCAGGAAACCAGCCGCGGCCGCCGCGATCGCCGCGCACAGCGTCGCGAGCGCGCCGTCACCCGCCAGCCAGGCGGCGATCGCGTACGCCGAGAATCCGATCAGCGCCATGCCGCCGGCGACGCCGTCGGCGCCGTCCATGAAGTTGTACAGGTTGGTGACCCACACCACCGCCACGAGCAGCAGCAGCAGCTCGAGCGGATGCATCGGGGAGAGCACGTGCCAGACCAGCAGCGCCGCGGCGGCGAAATGCGTGGCGAACCGCATCCGGCGGGGCAGCCCCTGAACGTCGTCATAGAGCGAGACCGCGGCGAGCGCCGCGGCGAGCGCCATCGGCAGCCAGAGCTGGGCGCCGATGAAGGCCAGCGCGCCCGCCGTGCCCGCGAGCACCGCGAGGCCGCCGGTGCGCGGCACCGGCGTGACGTGCAGCGAGCGCACGTTCGGCTCGTCGAGCGCAAAAGAACGCCACCGCGAGGCGAGCAGGCGCGCCGTCGCGAGGGAAAGGAGGAACGAAAGCGCTGTCGACGCCGCCAGCATGCGGGGCGAATTCTAGAAGCCTTTGTACCAGCGCGCCGTGGCGCGCAGCCCCTCCTCCGGCGTGAACGGCGGCCGCCAGCCGAGCTGCGTGCGAATGGCCGCATCGTCGACTTCGAGGAAGCCGGCGAGCTTGTCGGGCAGCAGGCCGGGCGGAAACGGGAACAGGCGCGCCGGCTTCTCCAGCGCCAGGCCGAGCGCCTCGCACCATTGCGCGGTCGAACGGCCGACGCCGTCGGACACCAGGAATGTTCCTTCGCGCTCCAGGCAGCTCAGGATCGAGTCGACCAGGTTTCCCAGGTACAGGAGGCTCCTGCGGTTCTTCACCGAGGCGAGCGGCAGCGGCACCCCGTGCGCAATCGCGCGCGTCAGGGCGAGGAAGTTGGCCTTGACGCCGGGTCCGTAGACCAGCGGCGGACGCAGCACGGCAAGGCGCAGCCCCGGGACCGCGCACAGCGCTTCTTCCGCCCTTGCTTTCGACTCCGCGTAGGCGTCGCGCGGCGCGATCGGCGAGCGCTCGGTGAACGGCGCGGCCGAAACTTCGCCGTGCACCTTCACCGAGCTCAGGAACACGACGCGCGCGCCGTGCGCGGCGGCCGCCTGGCCGACTTGCTTGGCAAGGCCGACGTTCACCCGCTCGAGCTCGGTCGCGTCGGCGCGGCGGTGCGCGATCGCGGCGAGGTGGACCACGACATCTCCCGCGGCGAAGCCGCCGCTGCGCAGGTCGACGCCTACGGCTTCGTGGCCCGCACGCTGCACAGCGGCGCACAGCGCGCGGCCGACGAACCCCGAGGCGCCGGTGACTACGACGCGCACCGTGAGCAGCGCAGCCGCCGAGCCGCTAGAATCCCCACCATGGGGCTCCGATTCTATCCGGTCATTCTTTCCGGCGGTTCCGGCACACGTCTGTGGCCGATGTCCCGCAAGCTCCTGCCGAAGCAGTTCCTCGCGCTGCTTTCGCGGCACACGCTGCTCCAGGAAACGGCGCTGCGCGTGCGCCCGCTCCCGGGCTGCGAGGCGCCGATCGTGGTGTGCAACGACGAGCAGCGCTTCCTCGCCGCGGACCAGCTGCGCGAGATCGGCGTGCAGGCCGCGCCGATGATCCTCGAGCCCGTCGGGCGCAACACCGCGCCGGCGATCGCAGTGGCTGCGCTCGCCGCCCGCGAGCGCAGCGCGGATGCGCTGCTGCTCGTGCTCCCCTCGGACCACACGATCACGCGGCCCGAGGTGTTCCGCCGGGATGCCGCCGCCGCGCTCGAGCTCGCGAGCCGCGGTTACCTCGCCACCTTCGGTATCGTTCCCTCGGCGCCGGAGACCGGCTTCGGCTACATCGAGCGCGGCGCGCCGCTCGAGGGCGGCGCATGCAAGGTGGCCAGCTTCCGCGAGAAGCCCGACCGCGCAAGCGCCGAAGGGTTCGTTGCGAGCGGCCGCTTCCTCTGGAACAGCGGCATGTTCGCGTTCTCCGCCGCCAAGTACCTCGACGAGCTTGCCCGCCTGCAGCCCGCGATGCTCGACGCGGCCACCCGGGCCTACTCGAAGAGCGTGCGCGACCTCGACTTCCTGCGGCTCGACCGCGAGGCGTTCGCAGCCTGCCGCTCCGACTCGATCGACTACGCCGTCATGGAAAAGACCGACGACGCGGCGATGGTGCCGAGCGACCCGGGATGGAGCGACGTCGGCACCTGGAGCGCGCTCTGGGGCATCAGCCCGAAGGACGCCGCCGGCAACGTCGCGGTGGGCGACGTCTACCTGCGCGATTCCGGCGGCTGCTACGTGCGCTCGGAGAACCGCCACGTCTCGGCCATCGGCCTCAAGGACGTCGTGGTCGTCGACACCGACGACGCGCTCCTCGTCGTCGCTCGCGAGCGCAGCCAGGACGTGAAGGAGGCCGTCGCCAACCTCGAGGCCCGGGCGCGCACCGAGCACGTCGCGCATACCCGCGTGCACCGGCCGTGGGGCTACTACGAGAGCGTCGACGCGGGCGAGCGCTTCCAGGTGAAGCGCATCGTCGTCCAGCCGGGCGCGGCGCTCTCGCTGCAGATGCACCACCATCGCGCCGAGCACTGGGTGGTGGTCTCCGGGACGGCGAAGGTCACGCGCGGCGAGGACCAGCTTCTCGTGTCGGAGAACGAATCGGTCTTCATTCCGATCGGCACCAGGCACCGGCTCGAGAACCCCGGCAAGGTGCCGCTCCATCTCATCGAGGTGCAGTCGGGAAGCTATCTAGGCGAGGACGACATCGTGCGCTTCGAGGACCGCTACAAGCGCAACTGATCCGGATCTAGCGCCGGAAGCCCGGCAGCGCCTTGTTCAAGACGCACCAGAGCTCCCAGAGCCCGGCGCGGCGTGTCGATTGAATCGCGCGGCGCTTGCGCAAGGCGCCCCCCAGGCCGATCGCGGCATCGCGGAAGGCGCGATACGCGACCGTCCCCTGCCCGCGCCAAGCCAGCTTGGCGAAAAGCATGACGACCACGGCGAGGTGGGCAGGCAACAATAGCCAGAAGAGCAGCCCTGGCATGTTCTTCACGTAGGTCCAGACCGTGTTGCGGCAACCGTGGTAAATCGTGAAGTCGCTCGTCTTGCCGGTGGTGGCCGAGCCTACGTGGTGGGCTACCGAATCCGGCGCGTACCATGAGCGGTATCCCGCCAGGCGCAGGCGGAAGCCGAGGTCCACATCCTCCGAATAGCAGAAATAGTCTTCGTCGAAGCCTCCGACGCTGCGGATTGCGCAAAGGCGATACAAGGCCGAGGCCGCGCACGGCGAAAAGATCTCCTTTGCCGCCAGCGCCCAGGCCTCAAGCGGCCTGCCAAAGCCTTCGCGCCAATGCACGCCGCTCACGTGGTAGACATCCCCGGTTCCGTCCAGCGTCCGCGGATCGTCGGCGCGCAACAAGCGGCTGCCGATGGACGCGCAGTCGGGATGCGCCTCCGCGGCCGCCACCAGCTTCTCGAGCCAGTCCGGCTCGACGAAGGCGTCGGGATTCAGCAAGGCGACCCATTCGCTGCCCTCGGCGTGCCTGAAGCCGAGGTTGTTGCCGGCCGCAAAGCCGAGGTTGCCCCCGGCGCGCAGCAGCTTCACGCCGGGAAATTCGCGCTCGATGCGCTCGGCGGAACCGTCGCTGCTCGCGTTATCGACCACGACGGCGCGAAAATCGGCACAGGTCTGCTGTTCGAGCGCCCTCAGGCAGCGTATGACGAATTCGCCGCCATTCCAGTTGACGACGATGACGGTAACGCGCGCCACTGATCAGGCTTTTATAGAATGCAGTCTACTTCACCCAAGCGATGACGCGCCCGAGCATCACGGTATCGGTGGTGAGCCACGGCCAGAACGCGCTCGTGAACGGGCTCTTGTCCGATCTCGCCGAGCATTGCGCATCCCGGCTCGAAGTCATCCTGACGCAGAACATCTTTGATCCGGTGCCATTGGACGCCTCTGCGCAGGCGCACCGCTTCGAGATCATAACGAACTCCCAGCCGAAGGGATTCGGCGCGAACCACAATTCGGCGTTTGCCCGTTCCAGCTCGGACGCCTTCTTCGTCGTCAACCCCGACGTGCGGCTCTTCGGGGACCCGTTCTCATCGCTCGCGGGTCGACTGGGCGGCCATGTCGGTGCGGTCGGGCCCGTCGTCCTGAGTCCGGGCGGTGCGGTGGAAGACAGCGCGCGCCGATTCCCCACTGTGGCCAGTCTTCTTCGCAAGCTGGCGCTCGGCACCGCCGGCACGGACTATCCGACCGACAAGGGCCCCGTCGAGGTCGAGTGGCTAGCCGGCATGTTCATCGGCTTTGCACGCCATGCCTACGAGCGCGTCGAGGGCTTCGACGAGCGATATTTTCTCTATTACGAGGACGTCGACATCTGTCGTCGACTGCGCGGCCACGGCTACAAGGTGCTGTACGACCCGACCGTCTCGATCGTTCACGAGGCCCGCAGGGCAAGCCGCACCGATCCGCGCCTGATGCGCATTCACGCGGCGAGCATATTGCGCTACCTCCGCACGACGTACCGGAACGGGCCATGATCACCGCGGAGCGACTCGTAACGTTCCTGCGCCGCGGCCCGCAGCACGTAGCGAGGCGGCTCTATTACACGGTGTGCGCCCCCAAAGCCCGGTGCTTTCCGCTCGTCGCCGAGCGCGTCAAGGGACGTGGCCTGGAAGTCGGCGGTCCGAGCCCCATCTTCGGCGCACGCGGTCTTCTGCCCGTCTATCCGATCCCGGGCGAGCTCGATAACTGCAATTTCGCGCCCAGGACCGTATGGGAAAGCCCGCTCGCCGAAGGTCGCCATGTCCGGTTCGGCGCGCGGACCGGCTTCCAGTTCCTGTCGGAGGCGTTTGCGATCAAGACGCCAGACGGGTCCTTCGATTTCGTCCTCTCGTCGCACATGCTCGAGCACAGCGCCAACCCGATCCGCGTGCTGCTGGAGTGGCGGCGCCTGTTGAAGCCAGGCGGCCACCTCCTGCTCGTGCTTCCCGAGGGCCGCAGCACCTATGACCGGCGTCGTCCGATCACTACGCTGGAGCACCTCAAGGGCGACTTCGCCTGCTCGACCCCGGAAAGCGACACGACGCACTTCGACGAGATCGCCGCGCTCCACACCGAGCACCCCGACCGCCAGGCGCTGCGCAAGTCGCTCGAGGACAACAAAACGCATCGGATGGCGCACCATCACGTATTCGACATGGCTCTTTCGCTCGATCTGGTGCGTCTGGCGGGATTCGAGATCCTGGCGCAGGAAGTGGCGTATCCCTGTCACATCATCATCTTCGCGCGGAAGCAAGGCGAGCAACCGGTGCTCGGCGAACCGCGTTAGCTCTCCGCGTTCTTTCTTGAAATAAGCGGCCCCCGCACCCTGCGCAGCCCATCCCACAGGCCCCTGAGCGCCAGGCCGACTCGACGTAAGCGCTCCGGCGCGACGATGCAGCTGATGAGGACGACGCCAGCGAGCCAGATCGCATCGTTCAGGATCCACCGGAGCGGCGCATACGGCTTGCGATAGAGCGCCACGCTGTTGCGCACCATGTAGTAGTTTCGCTCTGGCGCGTGCACCGCCGCCTCGACCCAGCGTCCGATCCACAGACGCCTGGAATCTGCTCCCGGCTCGTGCTGCATCCGGGCAGCACACACGCCGAACACGGGCCGGCCCATCGCGATCGCGCGAAGGCACCAGTCGATGTCGATGCGGTCGATGAACAGGCCCTCGTCCATTGGGCCGACCGCGTCGATCGACATCATCGGGGTAAGGCTCCCCGACGCGATCACAAAATCGGCCGGGATCACGTCCTCCTCCCGGGCACAGTGGCCGTGCCTGATGCCTGTAAACGAGAACTGCTTGAAGGAGTAGGCGCGGCCCGTGCGGCGGTCCAGCACCCGCGGCCCGACCGTACCGACAGTCAAACCGCGCCTTGCAAGGCCGAGCAGCGCTTCATGCAGCCGCTCGACGCACGCCGGGTCGGGGACGCTGTCCTGGTCCAGTGTGAACACGTGCGTGAAGCCGGCGGCCGCCGCCCATCGGATGCCCTGATTCTGAGCACGTGCAAGGCCGGCGTTGCGGCCGTTGCGGATGACCACGACGGAGCCGTCGTATGGCTGAGCGTCGAGCGTCGACCCCGCCTGCGGGGGTGTGTTGTCCACGATGATTACGGCCTGGACCTGGGGCCGCGTCGCCTGCAAGAGGCGTTCGAGTGTTTGGATCGAGGGATAGTAGGTGACGACGACCGCCGCGACCCTGAACAGGCTCACTTGACTGCCAGCGCGATGAGCTCTTCACCCGCATCCCGGTCCACGAGCGTCATAGCCGCCTCGCACAATCGCACGGCACCGCCGGCGACGCGTTGCAAGAGCGACGCAGCCGACAAGAAATCGTGGTGGCCGGTGCGACGGATATCCCTGCTTGCGCGCCACTGGCCCCTCGCGTCGCGTACCACCGTGAAGATGTGAAAGTCCTCGAACCCAGCGTTGCGCAGCGCCACTGCAAGCGCGCCGCGGTTGAAGAGATGCAAATGGCGCGGCGGATCGAGTGCGAACCAGTGCTGACCGTAAAGCCGGTGGAGAAGGCTGCGCGTATTCGGCGTAGCAAGGGCAAGCCGCCCGCCGCGCTTCAGAATGCGCCTCGCCTCGGCGAGCCACCGCACCGGGTCATGCACGTGCTCCAGCGAATGGCTCATGGTCACGGCCTCGAAGCTGCCTTCGAGGAAGCCAGCCTCGTCGAGACCTCCCAGATGCATCGTCAGGCCACGTCGGCGCGCGGACGCGACCGAGCGCGGATCGAAATCGAGGCCTTCCGCCTGCCAGCCCAGGGCGCCCATTCGCGCGACGAGTACCCCGCTGCCGGCGCCCACATCCAACAGCCTGCCGACACGGCTCGACTCGAGCCACATCACCGAAAAATCCAGGGCCACCCTGCGCCATGGATAGAGATAGGCCGCGACGCCGAGCAGCTTCTCCACCGCAGAGCCTTCGAATGCGTAGCCCCAACGAATCGCGAGGTACGCACGTTTGGCGGTCTCCACGAGCGACAGTGCAGTGGCCGGCGCGCTGCTGGCGTGCGTGTAGTACTCCGCGTAGGCCTTGCCGATGTCTTCGGCGATCGGCATGGGATCGAGCCATAGCATCCTGCAACGAGGGTTCGTGCACTCCGAGAGTGTCCATTCTCCAGGAGTCGCGTACTGCCGATCCGGCAGACCGGTGTATTTAGGCCGCCCCTCACTGCCGCAAATCACGCACGTTGGCGCCGCAGTGGTTCGTATCAAAGCTATCCTTTCATGCCCGGCCGACGAGCTCGCGGTGCGCAAGCCCGAAAAGCAGGACGGCATCCGCCGCACAACGGCCAAACCAGGCCATGGCGGCGCCCTCGATACCATAACTCCGGATGAGCGGAAACAGAACCCCAAGATACAACGGCAACTCGGCGATGTGCAGCTTCCCGGGCAGGTCCGCCCTGCCGCGTGCATGCAGCAGCGTGAACGGAACCTGGGCCAGGCAATTGGCCGCGACGCCTGCGGCCAGCCACCTGGCTACCCCCGACCCTTGCCGGGCGTATTCATCACCGAGCCACAGCGACATCCAAAAAGGGGCGAGCAGCGCCGCGACCAGAGCAAGCGGCACGGCTGTGACGAGCAACATCAACACCGCCTTGCGATGGAGCAGCCGTGCCTGCGCGCGCGATGCGGCGGCAAGCGCAGGATATAACGCGCTGGCGAGCGCCGCCGGAAAGACCCACAAGCGTGTCAGCACCTCGTAAGGAGCGGTGTAGTAAGCGACCGCCGCGATCGAAAGCTGCGCCCCGATGACGAAGCGGTCGACGTAGACCATGATGGATCCGACAAGATTGGATACGGTGACCCAAGCGCCGAAGCCGAACAGTTCCACAGCCGATTCGCGTGTCGGCATGCTCAGCTTGCCGAGACCCGGAAGCAGCGACGCGCACACCCACCAATGCGCAGCGAGCGCCAGCACGCGCAGGGTGCACAACGTCGCGCAAAGAGCCCACAGGCTGACCGTGGCATGGGCCACGCCGAGGGGCGCAGCGAAGGTCAGGATGCCGAGCGGCACGCGGATGGCGTTGATCCAGCCGAAGCGTCGAGCACCTTCGAGCATGCCGCGCAAGGCAGCCGTCAGGGTCACCAGTGGAAGGCAAGCGGCGAGTATTTGAACGGCCGGGACGCCCTCGCGGGCAACGTCCGGCGGCAAGTCGAGCACGCGGTTGCATAGCCAGCCGGCGCACGCATAGAGCAGGAGTCCGGCGGCCACCCCGAGCAAGGCGCTAAGCGTCATGGTGCTCGCCGAGAGGCGCGCAAGCCCGACTTCCCGCGGCGTTCCGAGCCGCTCAGCCACGATGCGCGACAAAGCCCGTCCGAGCCCGAGGTCGAGAAAGCTGAAGTAGCCCACGAGCGCCCAGGCGAGCGCGAGAAAACCGAACCTCTCCGATCCCAGCACTGCCAGAAGCCGTGGCATGACGAGCACCGCCGCCACGAGCGGCGCGGCATGGCCCGCCAGGTTCAGCAGCGCTCCGTGGGAGACCTTCAGGCTGGAGAGGTGCTGCGGGCGTTCAGCAACGGGAGCCATCCCGTAAACATACACGCCGGACGAGCATCATGACCCGGCGGCGAGAGGGCAGCGGCTCAGCGAGAGGTGAGCAGACAGGCCGACCAGCGCTTGACTCTGGAAGCGGCGCTTCGCAGCAGAAAGAGCAGGAACATGGTCGACGGCAGGTGCGCTCTGATCAGCGCGGGACGATCCGCCTTGAAAGCGGCGTCCTCGGTGTTGGAGCTCGCGCCGGTATGATCGTTGTACAGGCAGACTTGCTTGTCGATGTAGGCGAAGCGGAAACGCCTGTCTCCGTAGAGCGCGATGTTCAGCGCGTGGTCCGCCCAGACCTTGTAGCGCCGGTCGAAGGAATAGTTTTCGAACGCGCCGCGCGGGTAGAAAATCGCCTGCTGGCAGATGTTCTTGAACATGATCTTGTAGGCGCTGAAAGGACCGCCGTAGAGGACGTGGCGCCTCGTCATGTACACGTCGCCGTAGTACACCGTCCTTTCGTCCTTCAGCAAAGCCGCGAGCTCACGCAGGTCCGCCACCAGCACGTCGTCCGCTCCCAGGAATATCACCCATCGGCCTTTCGCGACGCGAACCGCCTTGTTCATCGCGTCGTAGAGCCCCTCGTCGGGCTCGCTGCACCAGTAGCCGAGGCGCGCTTCGTACTTCCGGATGACTTCGACCGAGCCGTCGGTCGAGCCGCCGTCGATCACTACGTACTCGAGGTCGTGGAATTCCTGGTCGAGAACGCTCTTGAGGGCGCGCTCGAGCGTTGCGGCGCCGTTCAAAACCACGGTGACGACCGATATGAGCGGAGGGTTGCGACGGGGCATCCGATCCAACGGTTCACCCACTCGGGCTTTTGAAGGACTCAACAGCAAATTGTCACCGAAACCGAGCAGGTCCAAGGATCCTCTGATCAGTCGTTGCGGTTCACGATACTGAGGTTGCGGTTCACGATACCGAACCTCACGGAGATCGCAATCGCGGGCGCTTCTTCCAGTTCCCGAGAACACCGGTCCCCTGCCGGTGCCGAAAGCAGCGCTTTCCAGCATCGACTTCCTGGCGTAGTTTGCTTTGTTCTTTTTTTACTATTCTGACTGCGGGAGTACGCCGCTAACAATATCATACCGGTGCCTCGGGAAGGCTACGCGAACGCGCCCACACACGACAATCACTCGTGATCGGACGCAGGGATAAATGACCCCCTCGCACAAGCCGCGGCATCACGCTTCGCTATCCTGTTCGCTGCTCGCAGTCCCCATCGCGCTGCTGCACGAGCACAACAGGATCCAGGCGAGGCCGATATAACCATAGGAATATTGATGTTCCAGTCCGCCGACATTCGGTAGCGGGAAGAAATCGACGACACATTGAAGACTGCCCGAACGGGCGCCGCGTTTACTTCGAACGCCTGCTCCCAGACCTTTGGCTCAACGAAGCGGTTATCGCCAACGCGTAGGCAGGCTCATTGCCAAAGCAACTGAGCCTCTCTGCGAATCAGCCGGCGCGCCTGCCTGAGGTGGTCGACCCAGTCGCGCAGTCGGATCGCCGGTGCGCGGCTCGCGAACTGCCGGCGCATCGGCGCCGGCAAGCCGGAAAGAGCCTGTTCCGACTGCCGCAGCGCGGCGAGGTACGGACGGTAGACGAGGTTGCGAACGTCGGGCGTGATGGCGACGCCATAGTTGGACAGTCCGCTGTCATACAGCCGGTAGAACATGCATCGCAGCGCGTGGAAATGGAAGAACAGCAGCGGCACGCCCTCGACGTGCACGCGGCCCTTCTCGCTCGAGATGCGCATCCCGTCCACGTTCCACGGCGCCAGGTTCGCGCCGCGATGCCCGATGGCGCAGACCCCAGAGAACAGGCCAGGCACGCGGTCCAGGTATTTCTGGTCGCCGAACCGGTCCCGTTCCACTACGGCGTGGCACCATTCCAGGCAACGCTCGCGCCACCACTCGATGAACCGGATACCGTCGCCGCCGTTGCGGGCGCCGACCCAGCCCGCATTGAACGTCCCGTGTTGAAGGAGATGCTGCAGCCGGGGCGGGAACCGGTGCGGCGTGATGGCGACATTGCCCGCATCGGTCTCGGACCGGAGAGGAGCGAGATCACCGAAGAAGAAAAGGTCTGAATCGAGAAAGGTGATCCAGGGCGCGGAGGGATATTTCGCGAAGCCGTACTTCATCAGCACCGGCTTGCAGTTCCAGTAATACTCGACCGGCTTGCGCTGCGGTCGGACCCGTGCGAGCGCCGGGTCGAAGCGCTCGAGCGACTCCAGCGTCACCAGCTCGGCCTGCGCGGGCGCGAGGGCCGACAATGCGTCGAACGTGACCTGGTCCAGGCAGAGCACGATCAGCCTGGAATCGGGATTGTGAGCGAGCAGCGAGCGCTGCATCGCCAGCCCGCGCGTGGTGTAGTTTCTGTCGAACAGCGTGCAATAGAGCTGCATCGAGAGCCGTGTCAGGCCGTAAGCCGCGAGCGCACGGCATCCCAGACCAGCCGGGCCGCCCGTTTTGCGCGGCCGATGAATGGCGCGCCGGACGCGGCGGCATTCCCATCGTCAGGCGAAAAGGCCCGGTAGAACGCGGCGGCGATTCGCCGATCGACGGGATCCGCGGGACAAAACCGCGCCGGGAGCCAGTCCTCTTCGAGCCGCTCGTGCTGGCGCCGCGGGTCCACGCCGCAGTGCATCCCGCTGTTGTCCAACCCGATGTTGTTCACGAGCGACTTGACCGGGTAAATGCAACGCATGTCCTGGGCGAAGTGCGCGTAGCAAAACCGGATCGCCCACGAGTCGATTCGTCCTTCGCGCTGGAGTTTCAGCATCTGACTCATGTCGGGGCCGCCTCGGTCGAAGCGCGCCTGCAGCTCCGGGTCGGCCATGAAGGCGTCGAAGTAACTCATGCTCCAGTCGACGCTCCTCCAGCGGTCTTTCCACGTGGCCCAGCCCCAGGAGCAGCAGCGGTACGAGGCGTAGGTCTCCGCGCGGTAGCCCGAGGGGATTGCCATCGTGCCTGCCGGAAACTGATATCCGCCGATCGAGAAGGCCTTCGGGTCCTTCTCGTAGAAATCCAAGGCCGCGTTCATGTACTCCAGGAAGCGGGTGGAAGTGATCAGGTCGTCCTCCAGCACGATCACTCTTCCGTGCCCCTCGACCAGCTCCGTGACGCCGCCGATGATCGACTTCGCGAGGCCGAAATTGCGCTCGCGGCGCACGACGCGCACCGATCTGAAGCCGCGGGCGTCCGAGACGGCCTCTCGCACCTGCGCGACCGATTCCGACGCGGCGTCGCTCTTCGGTGCGTCGGAGAAGATGACGAGCTCCGAGCGCTGCGCCAGCGTGTTCGCAGCGAGCGCCCGCAGCGTCGCTCGCGTATGCTGGGGGCGGTTGTAGACGAACAGCGCGATCGGCGCCAACATCGCTACGCGGCCCGTGGAATGTAGGGATTCGCCGGAAGATCGATTACCTCCCAGCCGGAGGCTTCAAACTTCGCACGCGTCTCGGCGCGCATCGCTCGCGCGAAGAGGCCGGCCATGATCATGTTGTAGTCGCCGGCTCGCTCCCTGCAGAGTCTGTCCTTCTCTCGGATCGTTTGGACGAGCTGGCGGAAGATCTCCGACCGCGATTCGTCTGCCGGCTCGAACTCGCAGCCCTGGACATAGTGATCGTTGAGTCCCTTGACGGCGAGCTGCGACAGGTTCAGTCCCAATGCGACCTTCTCGATCTCCCTGCGCGAGATCGCGTAGACATAGTTGCCGCTGTTCTCCCAGTCCGGGGAATTGAATTGGAGCTTGGGACGCGGCATCCAGCCTGGCTTCCTCCCGAGCAACTCGTGCACCGCCATCCGGGCCGCCCGCAGGATTCGGGACAGACGCGCTGGGCGCTGTGAGGACATTTGTTCGGGATACGAAGCCTCGTACGTATCGTTCGGCTCGACGATGAAGACCGCCTCGCTGCAGACGCGCAGCATCTCGTACAGCGCGGCGAACGGCCTCGGAAAATGATGCAGCGATTCCTTGCAAAAGACGTAGTCGAATGACTCGTTCCCGAAGCTTAGCCGTTCCGCGTTTTCGATCGCGTACTCTTCGATGAACCCGCGGTCTTTGGAGGCACGCAGCAGCGCCTCGCTGATGTCGGACGGGAGTGCCGACGCGAATCCTTTTTTCCTGATCCTGATCGAATCCAGTCCCCAGCGACCGTCGCCAATGGTGAGCCAGCGCGACTGCGGGCGGTCCGACAGCAGCGCGGCGCACTCATAGGCTCTCGCATGCCGCCAATAGTCGGCGGTCGATTCGTCGAACCAGGTCTGCGATATCCGGATGCGCTCTTCGTCGACGAGATCGTTCTCGAAGTGCTGCGCATGGCGCACGTAATGCTGCTCGACGAAGTCTTTCGTGCTCATGTCAGCCGGCGCCGGTGCGCTCCAGCGTCATGTTACTGCCCTCCACGGCAATGCAGCGCATACCCGCGCGCAGTAGCAGCTCGACGTGCTCCTTGATTCTGCCGCCTGCCCCGGCGTCCTTCGGGCTGTGGGCCTCGTCGAACTCGATGAGCAGCAGCCCCGGAAGGATCCTCGATCGAACGAGATCGCGGATCACGCCGTACTCGGCGCCTTCGATATCCATCTTCAGAAGATCGACCCGGGCGTCGCCGAGCTGCGCCATCATCGTGCCGAGCCGATGACACTGAGCGGTGAAGTATTCCTCGGTGTTGTGAAGGTTCGCAGTGGAGCAGGACACGTGCTCGGGGTTCCTGGGCAGATAGAACCTGAGCTCCGTGTCCTGTTCGGCGAGACCGACCGGGATCAGCGTCATGCGCTCCAGGTCCGTCGGTCCGACCTCGTAGAACTCGGTATCACTGTTGTTGATCGGGAAGCGCCGGCCCTCTTTTACGGCGAGCTGCAGTTGTTCGAAGTGCGCCACCGCACGTGGCGTTGGGTCGAGGATGCGCATCCTGCAGCCGAACCGGCGCACAAGCTCGCAATCGAAGCTGATGTCCTCTCCGGCGCCAGCCAGGTAACAAACGCTGTCCTGCGACAACTTGGCGTCCGCCGGAATGATCCATCCTCCATAGGCCGTCCCGAGCCGGATGAGCGCGCTCGGCGCATAGAGCGTCGATGGATTGATACACGACATCAAGGTCGATTGGTTTCCCGTCGCCGCCTGACTCGAGCGCGATAGAAGGCTGAAGACGGACCTAAGCGACAACATCGAGCGACCGAGACTTCAGGAACGTCGCCGGACGAGACGGGAAGTCCCGGTACACGGCAAAGAGAACGTTGGACGCCATGATCATCTTGTTCTGATGCGTTCGTTCGGGGAAATTCGGCTCGCTAAGAAGGTCGTCGGGCCACCGGGACATCATTCTATCGAATGCCCGGGCCACTTTTTCTCGCACCGGACTGATGACCACCCGTCGGTATAATGCGCCGGCGCCCCTAAAGACGACGACGGACCGAATTTCCTCAATGAGGTGGCCGCTTTCGTGGTGCACCTACGCCTAGTGCGTAAGCACAACCGGACGACTGTTACGGCATGAAACGCGCCTTGATTTGCGGAATTTCGGGCCAAGATGGCGCCTATCTGGCGAGGCTGCTTCTGGAGAAGGGATACGAGGTAGTCGGAACCTCGAGGGACGCCCAGGCCGCTCGCTTCGAAAATCTCATCCGGCTCGGCATTCTCGACCGCGTGAAGCTCGACTCCATGAGCGCACGGGACTTTCCGAGTGTATTGCAGGTTCTGCGCAAGTGGGCCCCGCAGGAGGTGTACAACCTTTCCGGGCAGAGTTCCGTCGCCCTCTCGTTCGAGCAGCCCGTTGAAACCTTTAACAGTATCGTGAACGGCACGGTCCACTTGCTGGAAGCGATCCGCTCCAGTGGCCAGGAGATCCGCTACTACAACGCGGGCTCGAGCGAATGCTTTGGCGATGTCGCTGGCGGCTTCGCCGACGAAAAGACACCGTTTCGGCCGCGAAGCCCGTACGCGGCCGCGAAGGCGGCGGCGCACTGGCAGGTGGCTAACTATCGCGAGGGCTACAAGCTCTTTGCGTGCAACGGCATTCTCTTCAACCACGAGTCGCCCTTGCGGGCCGAGCGTTTCGTAACTCGCAAGATAACGCGCGCGGTGCACCATGTTGCGCAGGGAAGCAAAGAGCGTCTCCGGCTCGGTAATCTCTCGGTCAGGCGTGACTGGGGCTGGGCGCCGGAGTACGTGGAGGCGATGTGGCGCATGTTGCAGCAGGCCAACCCGGACGACTACGTCGTCGCCACGGGAACGCTCTCGAGTCTTGAGGAATTCCTCGCCGCGGCATTCGCAGCGAAAGGGCTTGACTGGCATGACCACGTCACATTCGACCCGGGCTTGGCGCGTCCAACGGAGCTCGCCGGATTCGCAGGTGATGCGCGGCGCGCCGCTGAGCGCCTTGGCTGGACACCATCGATACGGATGCCGGAGGTCGCAAGGTTGATGGTGAAGAACGAGAAATGAAAACGTCGTTGCGTTCCTAGGCTTTTCTGGCCACGAACATCTTGATATCGCCCAACCCCACGGGCACGATCAGCTCGGGAACCATCTTCGCCGGAGCGGCCAGCAGCTCCGCCGGGCGCTGCGGCAGGGCCGCGGCCAATTTGCGCGCGATATAGCGCAGCGAAGCGTAATGCGTATAAGGCGCGGCGTGGAGAAATTCAAAGCCGGCGGCACGCAGCATCCTCTTCATCACGTCGATGTCGAAGTAGTAAAGATGCATTTCCATCAGCCAGGGCCAGTGCCGACCCATCAGCCGGGGAAACCAGTTCCCGGTATCGAGCGTCGACAGGCACAGGATGCCGCGCGGCTTGAGGAGCCCGTACGCCGCGCGCAAGAAGCCGCCCGGATCCCTGACGTGTTCGAGTACATCCCAGCTCACGACTACATCAAACGGCGCCTGCAGCTTCGGCACAGCTTGCTCGAGCGTCCCATCGATTACGCTCACCCCTGAGCGTTCCCTCGCAAAGGCTGCGGCCCAGCGCGAAGGTTCAATTCCAGTGGCTTGCCAGCCGTTGCGCTGCGCTTCGAGGAGGAACAACCCGCAGTAGGCGCCAACCTCCAGCATCGAGCCCGGTTGGGATGGGATAAAACGCCGAATTTCCTCGAATGCTCGCTGAAACGTCCGCCGCTTGCTGGGAAGGTTCTGCAAGTAATCGTCGTCCACGACGTCGGCGTAGATCGATTCGAGCTCTTTCGGCTGCTCGGATGCGGGAACCTGAGCAAGGCCGCATTGAAGGCACTTGACGAGCCGTGGCTTGCTCGCATGTGCCATGCTTGAACAGCGAAACGATGCCGATGGGTTTGCCTCGCCGTTCCGGGTCCTGCGGGCGATCCATTCACTCAGAAGCGTCGACCCGCAGTTGGCGCAGAGATCGCCGCTCGGCGCAACGGGGGTTGGCATGCGCCGTTGCAGCGCGCGCGACGAGAAGAGATGCAAGAGCTTGAGAATGCCCGCCACAATCTCGAACCGAGGAATCTTTGACGTGCCGGCGAAGCGATCCCGGAATTTGATCGGGATCTCGGCCAGGCGGAAGCCGGCCTGATACAGTCGATAAACCGACTCGAGGAAGAAGGAATAGCCTTGGTTGCGCAGCTTCAAGAAGTTGACGTTCCTCAATGCGCTGACTCGGAACGCGCGGAACGAGGTTGTGAACTCGTGCAGCGGCAGCTGGAGCAGCACGCGCGCCGCCGTATTGGCGCCCAGGCTGACGAAGCGCCGATAGCCACCATAGTCGCAGTAGCCGCCCGGCATGTAGCGCGAGCCGACCACGAAATCGGCGCCCTCGAGCGCGTGCAGGAGCCGCGGAATGTCCGCTGGATCGTGCGACAGATCGGCATCCATCGTCACAAGAAACTCGTATTGCTTCTGCATCGCGGACAGCATGGCGAGCTGGTGCGCCGAGCCTAGTCCCAGCTTGCCCGGACGATGGACCACCGCCAGCCGCGGATTGGAACGCGCCAGGTCGTCCAGAACGACGCCCGTGCCATCGGGAGAATTGTCGTCGACGATCAGGATATCCGCGCCCGGGGCCGCTGCTGCGATGCGCGACACCAGGGGAACCACGTTGTCCTTCTCGTTGTAGGTCGCTGCAAAAACTAGCGTACGGGCCATGGAGCGTGCGTTGGCAAATAGCGACGAGTCCAACTCGGCGCAATGTGAGGACGCGAGAAGCGCGCCGCTATGTAGATGCGGTACGCCAGATGAATTATTATGCGACGCTGTTTCGGTCGCATCTTACCAACTTATCCAGGAATCATTGGACGCCGTAACGGCCCGTTCCCGCTCCCCAGCGCTCCGATGACGGCCCGCGCGGCCAGGACGCTTCTTATCGGCCTTGCTCGCGTCGGCTTGTCCGTGGCTCTTGTATCCTTCGTCGTCTGGAAGGTCGGGGTCGGCGATCTGGCAGCCCGCCTGCATCACGTAAACGGGTGGAGCGTCGCGGCATCCGCCGCCCTGCTGTGCATCACGATACTTCTGCATGCCTGGCGATGGATGTATGTCCTCGGATCGCTGGGCTACGGCTGGCGATTTTCCGAAGCGTCGCGGGAGACGTGGATCGGCTATCTCTTCAATCAGGTTCTGCCGACCTCCGCCGGCGGCGACGGCGTTCGCGTCCTGCGGCTCTTCCGACTCAAGGTGCCGATCGGCCCGGCGTTTCGAAGCGTGCTCTACGAGCGCTTTTTCGCGCTCGCCGTAGTGGTTCTGCTCGGGCTACCCGCCGTGCCGCTGCTGCTATCTCTGCCGTCGACGGCCCCGGCGACGATCGTCGTTTGCATTGCGGAAGCGAGCGGTGTGGTGGGGTTCGGTCTGCTGCTCACGCGTCCGCCGCGCCTTATCGCGAGACTCGCAATATCGCTCGCACGGGAGATCGAACTCTTGCGCCGAGCCCTTCTCGACCGCGCGCATGCACCTGTTGCTCTTGCCGTCTCGGCATTGATGCAGGTCGTCACAACCGCCGCCATAGTCGTGCTGGCCCACGGCCTGGGTATCCAGCCGGGGACGCTTATGGTGCTCGCCCTTCTCATTCCGCCCATCATGCTGCTTGCGATGCTGCCGGTGTCGTTCGCCGGCTGGGGACTGCGCGAAGGCGTGATGGTCGCCGTCCTGGGTGAGGTCGGTGTCGCCGCGCCGGATGCGCTGCTGCTGTCGCTGGTATTTGGCGGGGTGATGCTGATCGTCAGCCTGCCGGGTGGCGCCTTCCTTGCTTTGGGCGCCCGAGGCGATCACCTGCCGATTGTGCGAGAGCCGGGTCGGTGAGGACCCTGCGCCTTCCATTGAACGCGTCGATCCGCCGCATGGGTGCTTCGTTGTCATTCCGCTTCCGCGGCGTCTCCGTTGGGCAGTTGCTCATTCTCGCGCCGGTCATTGCGATATTGATATCGAGCATCTGGATCGGGCTTTACTACCTTGCCGGCGACTTCGTAACCGAGCGACGTCGCCTTGTGCAGGTCGTCGCCGGCGATGTGCACATCGCCGGGTGGGCGTGGCTTGCCGTTGCGCTGATATGGATCAAGTACCACCACAGAATCGGACTGGCCGCGCGCCTCGCCGAACGGCCGGGTGATGCAACCGCGTTCAAGGCGGCCTTATGGTCGCTCACTGCCTGGCTCGCGTTGCTTAGCATCCCTGCCTGGGTTGCGATGTCCAGGAACTCATTTCGGGATGTCGTCTGGATCGGTTGGGAGTTCAACGACTATCGATGGCTCCCTGCAGCATATCTGGTGACGATCTTCTCGATCATCGCGTTGCCGCCCATATTCGCGCGCTTGCTTGAAGCCGCCCAGCCGCCACGCCTGTCGCCGCGCGGCGCGGTACCGCGCACCCGTGGGCGCAGCGTCATCGCCCCGGCATGCGCGGTCGTTCTGTGCGTTGTCCTGTTCGCACCCCCTTGGAACATTGAACACGGCGTCGGCGAGCTCGGCGCTCATGACGTTCACCTGAGCCAGATCCAGGCGATCCACAAAGGAAGCTTGCCTTACATCGGGCCAGCGTCGATCCAGTACGGGCCAGGGTCGCAGCTTCTCCAGTATGTCTACATGGAACAGAGCGGAAAATTTTCTTTCGCGGGATACCGCGAGACCTACGCTGTAATGGCGTTGCTCGGTTTCGGCGTCTTTTCGGTGTTGGCTTGCGTTCTGCTGGGCGTCGGCTGGGGCATCGTCGCCTCGGTGCTTGCCCTGTACTTGTCGCCGTTCTGGATGTTCCATTGGAATGGAACAGTCTTCGAAGGATTTTTCGGTTGGGCCAATCCGTTCCGTTACTTGGGCGCCCTGCTGGTACTTGCGCTTCTGCCGAAGCTGGTGTCCGAGGGTGACGGCTGGAGAAACTATCGCGCGCTTCTCACCGGGCTCTTGTGGGGATTCTTCACCTGGATGTCGCAGGAGAACCTCGCGATCACTGCAATGTCGGCCGGCCTCTTTCTCGTCGTGGCTTGGGCATTGCGCTGTTGTACCGCCAAGCAGGCATTAACCGCTTCGGGGAACGCCGTAGTTGGATTGCTTCTGTTCTGGCTGCCCGTTTTGGTGTACTACGCGGCGAAAGGCGCGCTCCCGCAGTTCACCCGCAACTATGTCTTCGTTGCTCGGCAGGTCGCCGCCGGGTTGAGCAATACCCCATGGGATCCGGATTACAACTTGGGCTGGAGTGCGGCCTTCTACCTCACGCCGTGCTTTCTCGTCGTCGTCGTGTGGATCACGATCTTCGATTTCGCCAAGCGACAGTTCATCGTTCCCCTGCCGCCCGAGCGCGAACGGTTGCTCGCACTCCTGTGCCTTACGCTGGTTTGCTATACCGGAGCTCTGTTCAGAAAGGATGCAAGCCATCTCATCAATGTGCTCATCGGGGTCCCCCTAGTCGTTGCTGCATGGGCGGCGGAAATATGCAGGCCCAAATTCACGGGTCGACGAATGTTGGCGCTGCTCATTGGGCCGGTGCTATTCGTCTGCCTTTTTCCGACCGCCGCGCAGATTGCGCGCTTTCCCGAGCAATTCGTCATCGAGCCTGCAAAAAGATTTTGGAGCCGAAACGATGGACAGCCGTCCGCTTGGGCCGCCGACGAGGGGATCGCGTTTCGGCGCGCCGGCGATTTCCTGTCGAGCAACTATCTGATCTACCCACGCGCCATGCCGGCGCGGGTGTTTCTTGAAACAATGGGGGAGGTGCGAACCATCGTGGGAGATCGCCCGGTATTCGTCCATTCTTTCCCGAGCGTGCCGCCGGAGATCGTGTACTTCTTTGCCGATCTGCGCCCGGGCCCCATATTGCTGAATGTCATGACGATGATCTTCAACAGCCGGACGCAGGAGCTTTTCCTGGAGCACATGGAGCGCCACTGCAGAGAGTTCCAGGCGCTAGTCGGCTCCGATCCGGCCGCGCGTGAAGTTCAGATTTTCAAACGCTGCCATCCGGACGCCACCCAAGTCGAGAAGAGGATCGCCGGATCCCCTTACTTCGTCTTGCTTAGCAAGGACGTCACGGCAGCCCAGTAGGCGAAGCTATTTGCCTGCCGCCCGAGTCTGCGATCTCTGTCGTTCGCACGCGCGCCTCGCCTCAGCAGGGTGTGCGGGCTTCAGTAGATGTTGCGCATAACGTGTCGCTGAAGCGCCTCCTGGACTATGCGTTGCGCCGATCTCCTCGAGGTCCGCTTCGGGATCAATCCCATAGCGTTTCAGAATATCCAGCGGTATCTCATTCGGGCCACCGGGCTCGGTAAGTATCCAGGCAACGGCAAGCTCGTCGCAAGAAACGGCATCGAGGACGGTGGTCGCGGAGCGCGCGCTTCCGTGGTAACCCCCGATCAGCCAGGGCGCGCCCAAGGCGTTGCCGCCGAGCGCGTAGACGGCGCCAGGAGAATAGCCGGTCAAGTCGATCATCGGCGTATTCGTCTCGAAACCTCCCTTGTCCGCTAGACGACGCAGCCCTCGCACATACTCGGCGAGATCCTTGGACAGGAGCAACGTGCTTCCTTCCGGTCCTATGCGCACCGCGTCGGTTGCATGCCGCAACGGCAGCGTCTGCCGGTAAGGATGTTCCATGCTGACTGAAACCAGGACGGCCGTGATCAGCTGGCCCCCGGCGACGAGAGGTGGAAGGAGATGCCACGCATTGCGAATGGCCGCCCAAGCGCCGAGCACGACGACGCCCGACAACACCCAGAACAGGGCCGCTCCTTCGGCGTTCAGCCAATACGGACGTCCGGTCCCAAGCGCGTATAGGTACGGTAAGGCCAGGAACAATGCAGCCAGTGCCCCTGAAGACAGAGTGAGGCATCTGGCGCGCGAGCCGATGAAAGCAGCCAGGATTCCAGCGATAGTGACGGCTAGCATCTGCAAGCCGAGATATCGTCGCGGCGAAATCTCCGGATAGTACAAACCCACACAGACCGCGATGCTTGCCAACGAAAAGGCAAGACCCATGCTGGTCCCGAACACCCTTCTAGATCGACTGGGAGATTCGGCGAGTTGGATCGCGATGAGCATCAATATCGATCCCATCAGCAGCGCAACGGTTTCGCTGCGCTCGAGATTCGGACTATCCCACCGCACGATG
>Ga0134124_10000800_pt1 | contig 25340 bp, 16 predicted proteins | sample KB304_FD_96880 | JGI IMG/M metagenome (GOLD analysis project Ga0134124, IMG submission 96880) | Terrestrial soil microbial communities without Nitrogen fertilizer from Kellogg Biological Station, Michigan, USA - KB3-0-4 | ecosystem: Environmental > Terrestrial > Soil > Unclassified ... | reverse complement strand
GATTATAGGGGGGCTCTGGGAACCGTAGACGGCAGTCGAACTAGGAACCCGTCGCGATCTAGAGGCGACGGTCACTCTCGATCTGCAGTGCTGTGCGCCCAGTTTCTATCCCGATCGGGCAGTACAGTGGACAACAGATGTATCGGCACAACAAAGCACTGCCCGACTAAAGTCGGTACTCTGAACGCCCGCTTCCCCAACTAAAGTCAAGATTGAGTGACCGAACTGCGATCTGAGCCACCGACCCCGCCAGGGGTCGGATAAGCATTCTATCCCTGACCGGGTTGGTCGGCGGCACGCTAGCTTTCCATAAGCATTCAACCCGTAACCGGGTTGGTTGCCGGCGACGTGTCCCTCTATACTAAAGCCGCTAGTCAAAACTGATCTCCTTATCCTGGGAAGGGGAAACGTGTGTCGAAATATCGACCTGACTTTGCGCTACAGCGGCAGCGCTTTCGTCAGGCTGTCTTATTAGCTTCGTTGTTGGTTGCTTTTGTAGCGTCCGCCTATTACCTGGCGTCGCCGCCTCGCGCGCAAGTCGCCTCGAGCAGCATCGTCATCAGCCAGGTCTATGGCGGCGGCGGCAACTCCGGGGCTACATATAAGAACGATTTCGTAGAACTCTTCAATCGAGGCAATACCACGATCGATGTAGCCGGCTGGTCCGTTCAGTATGCTTCCGCGGCCGGAACTACGTGGAGAGTCACCAACCTCTCAGGATCAATACCAGCCGGCGGCTATTATCTTGTCCAGGAAGCGGCGGGCGCGGGCGGCACAACGAATCTGCCTCCGCCTGACGCCACCGGCTCGACTGCCATGAGCGCAACCTCGGCAAAGGTCGCGCTCGTCAATAACTCAGTGGCGCTCAGCGGCGCGTGTCCTTCGCCGAGCGCGAACATCGTTGATTTCGTTGGCTACGGCTCGTCCGCTACTTGTTCAGAAGCAAGCCCGACCGGCACTCTGAGCAACACTACCGCAGCCCTGAGAGCCGGCAACGGCTGCACCGATAGCGACAACAACTCCACTAATTTTTCGATTGGCGCTCCCATACCGCGCAACAGCGGATCGACCGGCAATCCCTGCAATGGATCTACCAACCCATCCGGCACGGGCGCGGCTAATCCTTCGGCGTTGAACCCGGGCGACGGTACGCTTCTGACAGTCACAGTGACTCCGGGCAGCAATCCCGCGAGCACGGGACTCGCAGTTAACGGAAATCTTACGTCGATAGGCGGATCGATGACGCAGCCGTTCTTCGATGACGGTACACACGGAGATTTGGTTGCGAGCGATAACACGTTTTCGTTTCAAGCTACCGTGGCGGCGAACACAACCAACGGCGCTAAGAGTTTGGGCATTTCAATCACAGATGCTCAATCGCGCACCGGCGGTACGACGATCTCACTCACCGTTGGATCTTCGAATCCTTCAGGTGTGGGCGCGGCCAGTCCCGCATCGGTGAGTCCGGGCGGCTCGAGTCTACTGACCGTCGCCGTGACTCCGGGCGGCAATCCTTCAAGCAGCGGCCTCGGAGTCACCGGCGATCTCACATTGATAGGCGGCGGGGGCGCTCAGCAGTTCTTTGATGACGGCACGCACGGCGACTCGACGGCGGGCGACAAAGTATTTTCATTCCTGGCAAGCGTTCCATCCAACATTACGACCGGGCAAAAGGTGCTTAGCGCTACGATCAGCGATGCTCAGAGCCGTAGCGCGTCCGTGTCCATAAACCTGACGGTGCAGGCCGCGAGTGTTTGCAACGGGTGCGGCGTGGAGCGATGGTCGGTGAAGACCGGCACCGATTCGGATGCGGGTTCGATCAATCTGTCCAGCGCTACGGCGACGACTATAGCCGAGATGCGAACGTGGCCGACTCCCAGTCCGCTTCCAAGCAACGGCCGAGTTGCGCCGCATGAAACGACTCTCTATGTGATCGATGCCACGCTGACGATCTACAAACTCGAAGACGATTCGGATTATCATCTGGTGATGCGAGACGCGTCGGGCAACACGATCGTCACCGAGATTCCTTGTCCCGGTTGCGTCGGCGCAAGCAGTCCGTTCGCCGCCGCAATCGCAAACGCTCGCGCGACGTTCGACGCACACTACACCGCGACCGGGAGCTTCCAAACTGCCAACGTGCCGGTTCAAGTGAAGGGCATAGGCATGTTCGACTTTCCGCACGGACAGACGGGTGCGGCTCCCAATCAAATCGAATTGCATCCGATCGTGGACATCGTCTTCTCTCCTTGCAGCTCGATTTCGTTGGGCGCGGCCAGCCAGTCATTCAACGCGAGCGGCGGCATCGGGAGCGTGAGCGTTTCAGCGGAAGCCAGTTGTGGCTGGAGCGCTTCGAGCAACAATCCCAACTTCATCACGATCATCTCCGGAGCGAGCGGCGCCGGCAGCGGCAACGTCAGCTATTCCGTTGCCGCGAACAGCTCGACAACCAATCGCTCGGGGACGATCAGCATCGGCGGGCAGACATTCACAATAGTCGAAGGCGCGCAGTTCAATGATGTGCCGGCGGGCTCTCAGTTCTACAACGAGATCGGCAAGCTGTCGGCTCGCGGCGTGACGGTTGGATGCGGCGCAGGGAACTACTGCCCCGACGACGTCGTGACGCGAGAACAAATGGCGGCGTTCATATTGAGAGCGAAAGGTGAGTTCAGTCCGCCGGATCCAGCGACTCAGCGCTTCGATGATGTGCCTTCGTCAAATCAGTTCTACAACTTTATCGACCGGCTGGCGGCGTTGAACATTACGGTCGGATGTTCGACTACCCCGCCTCTCTACTGTCCGGGTGATCCGGTCAAGAGGGAACAGATGGCTGCGTTCATCATCCGAGGGTTGGGAGAGTTCAGTCCTCCGATTCCGGTGATGCAGCGCTTCGACGACGTGCCGCCGGAGAATCAGTTCTACAATTTCATCGATCGAATGGCGGTGTTAGGGATCACATTCGGATGTTCGACGAGTCCGCCGCTTTACTGTCCGGGCGACTCGGTGACGCGAGCGCAAATGGCTGCGTTTTTGGTTAGAGCTTTCAATCTCTAGGACGCACCTTTCAGTTATTTGATGTAGGGGCGGCCTCCGTGGCCGCCCCAGATCAGGAACCTGCATTCTTCCCTACCATTCTGGGGCGGCCACGGAGGGCCACCCCTACAGGGCGCAGACTGGACTACGCTACATCTTACTGGCGCTTTTCTTATTCCATCGCTCGAGCAGCGGCATGAATTTCGGAAAGTGCAGCCGTTCTCCGCGCCAGGCATATTCCCTTAGTCCGTCAATGGCCGTCCACGTCGGATGGTAGCGATCATAGATGTCTTCGGCGTCTACGTCGCCCCAACTGCCATCCGGATTCTGGGTCTCCAGCAGGTAGTTCATGCCAGTTCGGATTAACGGATCATCTTCTGTCAGTCCGAAAGACTTCAAGCAATCGAGGAACTCGCCCATTGCGTCGGGATCCTGGATCGCGATGGCTTCGACCAGATTGGCTCGTAGGAATTCATACTCATCGGGCAGCCAGTCCGGCTTCAGCTTGTAGACGCTGTAACCATTCAACGAATAAACGATATGCGTTACCGCGTAGATCGAGTCGACGAAGTCCGGGTTGGCTCCTTTTTCGCGCCCTCGATACGGCCGCAACACGGGCACCCATTTGATCACATCCCGATATCGCGCGCCCAATGTGACGCCCAATCGCTCTGCAAAGTAGGTTCGAGTGAGCGCGTCAACATAGATGCCGTAACGGCTATACATCCGCAGAGACTTCTTGCAACTCGAGCAGGACTTGCGGCCGCGCGGATTGTAAGCGCCGCAGTCACAGTCCAGGGGGACATCACTTGGGGGCGGCTCGGTGGCTGCGTCGAACCAAAAGTAATCGCGTCCACTGAACCAGGAGGCGGCTTGCCGGATCTGTGGTTTGAGCCTCTTGTCGTCTATGCCGAAATGATTCGCGGCAACGGCTCCAAAGACCAGGTTTGCGATCATATTCGCATCTGCATCGGGCGGGACTGCGGGATTGGCGCGGCGCCACACGCGAGCGCGTTCCTTCCCGAATTGGCGGGCACGTTTCGCGAGGTCGGCATCCCGCGACGTTGATGCAATGCAATGAAAGCAACCGAGGAGATCGTGTCCCCATTCGTCGAAGATTTCAGCATCGCACGCGGTGCGATAGATAAACGCCAGCCCCTGTCTTATGGCTTGGTCCCGTGCGAGGGAGTTGGATTTTCGCACAGTGTCACCTCCGGTGTGGCATTTGTTCGGAACAAGTATCAACTATGTGATTGCAGGCCATCCCTCCACGAGCAACAATTTTTTGTTATTGAAAAAGCCAAAGTTTTGTCGGTGACTTAATTTGGAGTGCGGCGGCAAGGTACTCCGCGACGCCGCTTTTCTTCCCAGTCGATTCAATCACCAGCCCAAAGCGGCGTCGCGGAGTACCTTGCCGCCGCACTCCAAATTAAGTCACCGCTCAGAGTTTTGTCGGATTGATTATCGGGGCGAGGTGACCGCCCAGCCGTTTGACGCGCGCCGCAAAATCGGATGTGCCGCCAGGACCGTCCCCCGTCGGCTTCTCATCCCAGACCATCAGGCCGTATATGTTCTTCGGATCGTCGGCCTCAACGCGCGCCGTATTGATCATCCAGAGGTTGTTGCGGGCAAAGGCGGAAGTACCCTTGGGCGGCGACTTCAGCCGATCGGCCTGCTGAAAGATCTTCACGGATTCGCGCTCGCGCAAGGCAAAGAAACGCGTCTCCCAATCGCTATCCGCCAGCCGAACGGATTCTTCCAGAAATTCGTTTTCGGGCAGCGCGAAGAGCAGCCACACTTCAGCGCCCCTGTCGGCGCATAGTTCCGCGAAGAGAATATCACCGCCGCGCGCGCCGCCGCAGATCGCCAGGTCGCTCTTGCCGATGCCCCAGCTCTCAAGCTGTTTTGCGATAAGGTCTCTCACCTCGCCCTCTTTGCGTGGCGGGAATCGCTCTTCGGGACGCTCGGGTTTGTCGATCATATGACCGCTGAAAACAAGGACCTTTTTGAAGCGCGGCTCGGATTTTTTCAATCCGCCGATCTTCTTTTCGAGGATACTTCGACGTTGCTCGAGAACTCGCTTTACCGCGGCAACGGCATCCGGGCGGAAGCCCAGACTCTCAAAGAGGTAGACTTGATCGAGCATCGAGTTCACATTGAAGTACGTCGTTGCGGGTGCGTTCACCGCATCCCGGTAGAACGTGCGCGCTTTGTCGGCGTCCCCGACGACCAGCTCGAGTTCGCCGAGAGTGGCCGCCGCCCAAACACCATCCTGACCGCTATCCAGCCCGGCACAGTTGAGCGCGTTCTGCGCGGCGAAGCGCACGACCGAGATCAAGTCGCTGACATCGTTAACCCTGCAATCAACCGGCTGCTCGCCGGTCGCCTCCTTCAAGTGTTCGAGGAGCCTGACGAAGGAGACGACGTTGATGCCGTTGTAGTAATCAAACTGTTTGCGCGCCGCCTGGTCATAGCTGCGGACGGCGCTCGCGATATTATTCGACGAGAAGACGGCCGCTTGCTGGCGTTCTTCCAGCGATTCGAGGTCCTTCCATTCAAGCCGCCAGAGGTCCTTGTAGACGCGCCCCAGAATGCCTTGCGCCTCCGTATCGCCCTTGTACTCCTCGGCTACACTCAGCATGTGCACCTTGGCCTGATGTGTCTGGCCAAGGCGGCCAAGCACAAGACCCAGTCGCGCCTTGGCGTCGCGATGTTTCGGGTCGAGCGACAATAGATCGTTGAGCACCTGCAAGGCGCTTTCGAATCGGTGCATGCTGCACAGTGCGTCGGCGGCGTGCCAGAGAAGCTTGATTCGGTGAAAGCGCGTCGGTGCGTCATCCGCGAGCGTAAGAATGTCACCCGGCCAACCGTTGAGCTTCGCAACTTCGACGAGCGACTTCAGATTCGCGAACACTTCTCCAAAATACTTCGCCCTCGCCGTCTTGATATCACTCCAATCCGCCGGCTTTAGCCCCACCAGTTCTTTGTAGACCGGACTGCCGATCGCCTGCTCGTCGACGTCCAGGGCATTTCTTAAAGGTTCCGCGAGATTATTCACTTCGGCGTCGAGCCGCTTCTGCCACGCATCATCACGCTCTTCGGGCTTAACGGCAAAAAGCTTGCCCTCATAATTGAAAGTGCGATCAGGAGCGACGTCAAATGGCCTGTTCATCCACCCGCCGTGGATCATCAACACTCCGCGCGGCGCCACGCCGTGCCGCACTCCCAGCTCATAAAAAACGTTGGCGTTGAGAATAGAAATGTCAGCCAATATCACATCCGCAGTAACTAACTCGAAGTACATGTCCGTGCGAATATCACCAGCGCCCGGTTCCTTGTCGGCCCTGAAGGGCACGCACCCGGCTTTGGTCAGAGCGGGTTTTATTAACTTATCGTAGACTTCGTCGAAGCTGATCTTGATGGCGGGTTTTTCAGGGACGTTTTCTGCAGCGGGCGTTGCGACCTGCGCTTCCTTGACGCCGAATGGCATAACGACAAAAACGTGAGGTTGCATGTTAGGTCCTCGAAACTAAGACTTCGTGTGTGAGCGGCACGGGCTACGGACCGGCCACCCCGACGTATGATCATAGATTGATGCCCAGCCGCTTGCACATCATTAGATAAACTCCAACTCGCGTCGAATGGCTTTATCGCGTGCGTGGGCTTTTGACTTTCGCATTGTCTCGCCGGCACTCGATTCATTCGTGATCAGTGTACCGAGTTTGATTGCCCGGCTCTTTTAGCCTCTAATAGCCTGGCAACGTGATTGCTGAAGGCGGGTACGTAATAATTCTTCTGATCTGTGTCCCAGTATTCCTCGAGCGGCTGAGATTCGACCAGGTCCTCGAGATCTTTTTCCCAGCCGTCGAATACATCGTCGTCAAGCAGCTTCCTCTCGTGCTGGATATACATGTTCTCGTAGAAGATCAAATACGTTGCCAGCAGTCCCGCATATTGCTGCTCCTCCACCTCGGTTTTCTCGAGCGGCTTCTCGGACCTCCTGGAGTGCCTTTGCCAGAGCTCCGCTATCTCGGCATTTCTAACCAATTCCATATTCATCGGACCGACCAGATTTACAAGCGCCTGGCTATTGGCCGCCCTCGTCAACGATGTTTGCTGGCTTAATTGAGACCAAATAAAGAACGCGGATAAGCTGACCACGACCAGTTGCAGAAATCGCGATCCCCGTTTCGAAGTTATGCCTCGCCAAACCAGGTAAGCGCCGCGTGCTGCATTCACCCAGAAATGCGACGCAGCAGATACCTTGCCGGCGGTCTTGCTATCGACGATTGTCTCTTCATCTTCCGGTTTATTTTGCTCCGTCATGGCGCGCCTCCTGTCGGACTCTCGTCAGGGTTTCAATTATGAAGGCCCAAGAGATCCAGGGTCGTAGACATCGGCGAATCGGTGCCTCCTAGTTTCACTTGCTCGCGTTAAGGTGTGGATGCGATCAAGAGCTTCCACTTCTCGATGTGCGTTCCTCTTGGGTTCAGCCGCGATGTCAGATAGAACAATCGCTGCGTGCCGGGAGCGTTTGGCGCCTGCTCGAAACGCTGCATCAAGTAATAAGGCGGGATCGATTGATAATACAGAGTCGCCTTAACCGTGAGCTTCGAGCGATCGATGCCCCTTGGCAACTCAGAGAAGGGAACCGCGTAACGCAACTTGCTTGTGCCGCTGCCGTTTGTGTAGCTCGGGTCCTTCGCCGCGTCGCCTTCAGGGAAAGTCGAATGAAGGAACTCATCCTTGAAGGAAGCCGGCGCGGGACCTTCCCTGGTCCAGCCTTTTGGAAGCAGCCGATTCTCTTTCACAATCTCGTCGCGGCGGATAAAGCTCGTCGTGAAATTGCCCTCGGAGTCCGTGATCAGCTCTTCGTAGATCTGCACGGCTTTTGAACTGGTTATCGGATGTTCAGGGCCGTAGAAGTGAGGTTGTGCAGGGCCTTTCTTGTTGCGGGTGGTGCCAAGGTACTCGGTGTCGAGAATTGCTCCGGCGTTGTCCACGATGAAGCCTTCGTTGTTTGTCGCGCCGGATGACCAGACAATCTTAGGCTTGCCCGTCGCCGGATCGATCGTGCTGGTGTCGATAACATCGAACTCGATGAAGAGGCGACGGAACCCGACGCCGCTTGGAAAGCGATGACCGGTCTTGTTTGTAACGGTCACGTCGGCGACTAGACTCTTATCGGTCAGGTCTGGCTTGCTGACTTCGATCGTAGCCGAGTCGTGCTGGGCGGCCTGCACGAAATTCGAGATCGCGTTCGGAAGATCGTTGTTGAGCGTGCTCATGTAATCGCTCTTGCGAACGCCCAGAATGTCGTTAGAGAAATTCGGCTTCCTGCTTGTGTCCGGAGTCATAAACTGGTTGAACATTTCCAGCAGAAAAATGTTCAGCCCCTGAAGCTGATGCCTGACGAAGCCCTTGTCTCGGAAGCGCGCGCGCACTTGATCCATCGGCGCGACGTGATCAGCCGCAGGATAGGTATCATCCTGAACGTCGGCGAAAGCGGTTTGAATCAACGGCACGTCGACTTTGTTTGCGGCGTTCGCGTAGCTCGAAGCCATATGACAATCCTGGCAGGACTTCGCGTTAGGCCCCGGTTTGAAATCGGTCTGATAAGTGCTGTTGAGCCATTCGAGATAGGTGACCTGTTCGAGCGAATGCCCGAAAGGCTTCTTGTCCATCACCGGCAGATTGATCGTGTGACAGTTGCCACACAAGCGTGAGTCCTTGATGTACTCGTCGTACCTCGGATCTATTCCCAGCGACTCCTTCATCGGGTGCGGAGAGATTGTGTTGGCTTCCGTCGGAGGCGGCTTGACCGAGTTGTCTTCAAACGGGCCGAACATTTCATCGCGCTTGCCGATGGTGAACTGGCCGGTGATGTTGTGTTTCAAGAATGACTGGAGCGCGTCCGGGCCAAAGTTCTTGTCTTTGACTATGTGATGACACGCAGCGCAGCTCACGCCGTCGCGGGCGAGCGCTCCGTACTTGAAATTCTTATCGGTGGTATTTGTATTGTAGACGAAATCGAGACTGAAGTTTGGTTCGGGGTTCTTGTTATCGGGCGAAGCGGGATCATAGCCGTTATCGGCGTCGAGCTGCCGCTTGCCCATCACTCCGTGGCAACGAAAGCATGTGTTGACGATCGTTTGTTGATCGGCCTTTCGGTCTTTCAAGTAAGCCAGCTCACTGTCGAGCTGCGCATAGAAAATCGGATCGCGGCCCGCCAGACCCATCGGCGACCAGCGCCACTCGCCATAAGGAGAGACGTTCACGGGGTTCTTCGATTTCGGTTCGAGGATCATCAGGAACTTCTCGCCAAGCCACGCGTTGCCGCTGTGACACATCTGGCATTGATCGGAGGTGACGAACGCTTCGGCGCCGTCGCGGCCCGCGAAGATGTGATCGTAAGTCTCGGCCGGAATCGCCTGCACGTTTTCGGAGCTGTCGGGCGATGTGCCTTTGAAGAACTTCAGGAATTCGCTTTCGGGAGTCACGACTGGATGAAGCTTTGCCGATACCGGATGTTTCTTGTGCTCGGGAGGCTCGTGCGCGAGAGTGATCGATACGGATTCGAATGTCGCGGGCTTTCTCCATGTATCGTCGATGAAGTAAGCGAGCGGATTACCGGGAAAGCCTTTGATGTTGGTCGTAGCCGCGAATGTGCTTTCCTTTTCAGATGAGGCGTGGCAGTGCAAACAGGACAGGCCGAAGCCTTCGTCGAGCACTTTGAACGGCGGCTTGAAACTGTCGCTCGGCTTGGGCATCGGAGGAGTGTCGGTCCACAAGCCTCCCCAGTACCATCCGTCCTTCGACGCCTTTGAATCTTTGATCATCACCGTCCACGAAGCCGGAACAAGCGTCTTGCCCGCGTATCGAGCGGCCGGTCCGGGGTTGTACATTTCCTTAACGATCATCGAGCCGTCGGGGATGTTGCCGATGCGGCCGTTCACCAGCCAGTTCATCACGCCGGGCGAATAGTAGATCCTCACCGCCGGGTGAACGCCGAGATAGGTGCCGCTCACAAACGGTCCGGTGTCGCGGACTCCTTTGTCGACGCACCAGTTCAGCTTTACGTATTCGGTGTTTTGCAGAAAGGCGAGGAGCTTGTCGTGAAAGGCATCCGGCGACATCGAGCTTGGCAGCGGCAGCGCGCTTTCCTTCGCATCCGGGCACTGCGCAGTTTTCATATCAGCCTGCGCGGCGGTTTTGGTCGAATCCGCGTGTGCCGAATTTCTTTTGAGAAATCCGGGGCCTGCAAATGAAACCGCTACGAGCAGAAAGACAGCTAGCGCAAGAGTCTTGATCGAGTTCTTCATCGTCTTCGCTCCTCTTGAATCTGAAAGGGTCGGAAGTGTTCGCTACAAAAGCGGGCCGATTATATCTGTAATGAAATTGACGTTCAAGAGCCCGGCTTCTTCGGCAGTGGGCAAAGCGTTGGTCCTTCACAAGCGTGTTGGTGCTCTGCGTCCTCGGCGTCCTCTGCGGTTGATCCTCTCCATTGATAAAGAAAACCGCAGAGGACACCGAGGACGCAGAGTTAAATCATTTCCCCTTACTTTTGGGCTTTCAAGATCCAATCGTTCGGATCAATTGCATACTGCTTGTTCGCGGGAAGCGGAATGGTCGCCGTTCCATTTGTCATTTCGATGCGCTTTGTTTCTTCGCCGACTTTGACTTCTACCGGCATAGGAAAGGGCAAACTGTTAGGAGTCTCCCAACGCAGAATCAATTGATTGTCTTTTGCTTCGCCGATCAACTTAGGTTCGCTTTGCGAGCTTTGCGGTTCTTTGCGTCTTTGCGCTGAGAATTCCCCAATTCCCTAACGCAAAGCCGCCAAGGACCGCAAAGCTCGCAAAGAATTCACCGAGCATCATTGCGACTTAGGCGCCTTGGATGTTTTTGAAAGGCTCACGAGATTGGCGAACAATCGATAAGCGCCGCCGTTGCCGTTGAGAAGTTGACGACGCAAAGCGAGGCTCGTGTAGATGTAGCTGCCTCCGCTCGCGCGCGCCATCAATAAGGTCCCTCGATTCACTTCGTCTCCCGGGTCGCCTGTTTCCAGCAGCGGCGCGTATTCGCTCGACCACTCGCGTGGAACATCGCTCGCTCGATTCACGACCCAGCCTTCGAAGTCTGCTGAAACTATCTTATTCGGAAGTTGCATAAGCGCGTGCCCTGAATCGACTATCTTGACCGCCGATGCTTCATTCGTGATTCTGGCCCTCGAGAGCTTGAGCAGATAAGGCGAGAGCTGCGAGCTGGAGTTCAAGAGATTCCAGTCGTTCGGTTGCTGGCCCAGCACTATCAGGTTGCCGCCTTGTCGAACATATCGAAGCAGACACCTGTTCTTAGTCATAAGGTCGGGCCGATTGAAGTATGCATTGTTGTCTATGACGATCGAATCGAATCTGTATAAGTCGCCGCAGCCGATCAACGATTGGGACGCGCCGTTCGCGCCTCCGTGTTCGGTAGAGCTGATGGCCTCGACGCTCAATTCGGAATGATCGACGCCAAGCTGATTTAGCGCGAATGACAGCCAATCGTCTACGCCTGTGATGGAGCCGACGTTGAGCGGTTCGGCTGATTGAAAGTTGATTGCCTTTACCGCGATCGTTGCAGAGCCCAGCGGCTCGGGTGGCGCGGGCCTTTCGCGGCGAAACTCGAGCAGGACATCGGGCGATATCGGTGGTTTCGAGATCGGCAATTTCAGCTTCAGCTTGATGGTGGTCACTTCGTCTTCGCGCGCGAACGCAATGTGAACAGGTTCGTATTCGTCATTGCTGATCGCAAGCGGGACGACCCACAGCGCTCCCGCGAGTGGGCCCGGAGTTCGATTGCGAACTCGCACAGGAAATTCGATGTCGCGCGGTGTCGACCAGTCCTTGACCAGCGCAAAAGGAATCGTCGAAAGCTCGACCACCGGCGCCACATCGAATCGAGCAAGCGCCGACAACCGGACGCTCACCTGACCGAGCCCTACTTCCGCGGACACGACCACGCGATCTCCGAACTCCCTGGCTGGTTGGGCTCCCGGAAGCGAGGAGCCGATCGCATAAAACTCCTGATCGTAGAGATGCGCGGCTTGCGGCAGAGTCTGCGCGGCGTCTTTGGCGATCTCATATTCAAAGTCCTGAGATATCACCGCCCCTGTGGCAACACCGGTTGTCTCTGGTTCTTTATAAGTCGGATTGTTCTCGGGGGCGGGCAGCCGTTCAGGTGCGCTGAAAGCAACGGGCAACCCTCGCTTGCTGCCGTTTGAAAGCGACGCTCTTACGTTGAGCTTTTGGCCGGGCACGACCACCTGATCCGAAAGCGACACATCAAGATTCAAGCCAAGAGCGAGGACGAGCGCCCGCTCGACGGCGGATGTGAATCGAACCACTCGAACAAACTCCGGACCATACCGCTCGTGCATAGTTTCGATGCTTCCCTCGGCGCGCTTCTCTATGAGCTTGTCTATCAATGCGTCCACGAGTCTATCGCCCGCGGCTATCGAGTCCACGGCTGAGTTGTCGCCGACTCGAGGCGGGGCGACCGAGCGGGCCACATTTTGCGTGAGCGTGATGCCGTCGAGCAGACCTGAACCGGCGCGCAGAGTCTCATCGGAACGCGAGGCAATAAGCTTGTAGAAACTTGTCTCGCGGTCAGCCGTTAGTCGATCGAACGAGGCGCCGCGCGATAAGAACCGGCGATGCGCGGCGAGTCCCATTTGTGCGTAAGATAAGCCACGGACCCGGTCGTACTCTTTAAGATTGAGCGCAACCTCCGAGCCGGCTGACGCGCCGCCTTCATCGGTTCGCGCAAAGAAGCGCCGCACCTGCCAAACGTCGGAACCGGCGTCTGAAGACAGCCTGGTGTCCTCATTCATGTTGGGGGACGCGGTGAAAGCTTCGCGCGCGAGACGGGCGACGGCTTGTTCGGCGCCTTCTCCTGTGGTCGCGTCGTGAGGAGTTATTACGACATCAGGGCGCAAGAGTCTAAATGCGCGGACCATGCGGCGCAGGGCTTCATCGTGTCCCCACACGCTCAGGGGTTCGTCGGGAGACTTTGAATATCCGATGTCGCGAAGGTTGAGGAAGAAGATGTCCGAGCCGGCGATTCGTGCCGCTTCGATTGCCTCACGAGTGTGCAGGGCGCCCAGCTCTTCATTCAGCTCCGGGCGAGTTGGGCTGTCCTCGCCCTCACCCCTGGTTGCGAACAACATCACAGTGCGAGCGCCGAGCTTCTTTCGAAGATAAGCAAGCGAGCCATCGTCTTCGTCGCCTGGGCGCGCGGCAACGCAGAGAACGGTGAAGGGACTGGTGATCTCGCGCAACGCCTGATCGAGTGCAATGATTCCGCGCTCATCCTGGGGAGCTTCAGCGACTTCAATGCGGTCTGAAAGGGAAGTGCTGGAAGTAAGGAACAAGGATCGCGCCGGCGCTACGAGGGCGAAGGTAAGTGTCGTGATCAGTAGAAGGGCAAGCTTCATACGCGAGTTCAACGCGGCAGTGTTGTTGCGGGATTATTTTATCATTACGCGACCTTCGCAAGCGCGTCAGTCCGGCAGATGTTGGGTGAAGTTCGTAGTACGGCCTTCAGAGCAGGCTGCTGAACAAGTCGATAATCCATGAGTACTCAGTTCAAATCCCACCAACTGCGAGACTGTGTGAAAAGTTCGTAGTCCGCCTGAAGGCGGTACTACGAACATTGCATTTTCACACAGTCTCGCAGTTGGTGGGATTATCGGCGTCAGCCGTGAGCGCTGTCGCATCCCTTTTTCAGCAGCCTGCCAGGGCTCGCGGACCCGCCCTGGGCTACACGCTTTCGGTCACTCCGTAGGAGTGACAGGTCTATAGAAAAGCGAATGTGCGGACGCTTGACTCCGTAGGAGTCTCCTGATGCAGGTAACTCCTACGGAGTTCGGAAGGACCACGCGCCTCGATCTACAGACAGGCAACTCCTACGGAGTTACCTCGGCATCAGGTGACTCCTACGGAGTCAAGCCTGCATACGTTCACCTCACTATAAACATGTCGCTCCTACGGAGTTACTAATTACGCGCACAGCCCGTGAAGTTTCGTCGTTACGTTTTCCGGCGCTCCAAACCCAAAGATGAACGAGGCGACTTGATTCCTGTCGCCTGTTGTAAGCCTCGATTCCTCGCTTTGAGCGCTGCGGCGTATCTCGTCCCACTCGTCTTCGGCAATACTCATAAAGGTGCTTACTACATTCGGATCAAAGTGCGTGCCCGCGTGCGCTATCAGTTCCTCACAAGCCTTCTCGTATGATTGAGCCGCTCGATAAGGCCGGTCGCTCCTGATTGCGTCGAAGGCATCGGCTACCGCGAAGATGCGAGCGTGAATGTGAATGCCGTCGCCGCGCAGTTTGTTGGGATAACCGCCGCCGTCGTACTTCTCGTGATGCTGGCCCACTACGAATCGCGCGCCGCACAGAAAGTCGACGCCCTCGATTATCCGTAGTCCGTGCGCGACGTGCTCGCGCATCTTCACCCATTCGTCGGTAGACAGCGAGCCCGGCTTTAACAGGACCGCGTCGGCAACGCCGATCTTTCCGATATCGTGAAGCAACGCGCCCTGCTCGAGCGCGAGCAGATCAAGCGACGTCAGTCCCATCATCCGGCCAAGCTTCATCGAGTAAGCGACTACGCGGTCCGAATGCCCGCGAGTCTCGATGTCCCGCGCCTCGAGCGTTCGCGCCAGGCCTCGAAGCGTTGCGCGATAGTTCCGATACACCGTGTCGAGCATGAAGCTCAAGTCTTCATTTGCGGATTGCAATTCGGTGGTCCGGATGCGCACTCGCTCTTCCAGCTCCTCTTCGTAGCGATGCTTGTCCTCGAGCGCCTGCCGATACCGGAGGGCTCGATCCACCGCCACCGTCACCCGCGCCAGATCGAATGGCTTGGTCACGTAGTCGAACGCGCCCTTGTGCATGGCCTCGATCGCGAATTGAATGTCGGTCATAGCCGAGATCATCACGACGACGGTCCGCGGGCAGGTTTTCTGAACCCACCCGCAGAAGTCGAGCCCGGACGCGCCCGGCATCGTTATGTCGCTCAGCACCAAGTCGAATGAGCCGGACTCGAGCGCCCTCATCGCTCCCTCCGCGTTGGCCGCGGTTGCGCACCCGTAAGCCGGATCGAGGCACGCGCTAAGGAGATCGCGTATCGATTCATCATCATCGACGATCAATATGGAGGCCGTTGGTTTGGTCATGACGCATTCCTCATGCTTGCGGATTCGGAAAGCCGGCTGGGCGGCTGACCCTTGAACGTCAGTTGGGGTGGAGCAAGATTCGGACCTGCGAAGGTCTTCAGCTTGCTGGAACGCGACGGGTGTTGAAGCTTGAACAGCGCTTTTGCTTCAATCTGGCGAACGCGTTCGCGAGTGACGCCGAAGTGACTGCCTACTTCATCCAGCGTATGCTCGCGGCCGGCGTGGCCAAGTCCGAAGCGCATTTTAAGGACCTTCTCTTCGCGCGGAGTCAAATGCTTCAATGCATCGTCGATGGCTTCGCGAAGGTCCGCGTTGATCAACGCTTCGCTGAAGCCGGCGATCGATTTGTCTTCGATCAACTCGCCGAGGCTCACGTCTTCATCTGAGCCGACCGGAGTTTCGAGCGAGATCGGTTCCTGTACCACCTCGAGCACCTTGCGCACTCGAGCTTCGGTCACATCGAGCTTTTTGGAAATGTCTTCCGTTGTCGGCGCCCGCCCAAGTTCCTGTTCCAGCGCGCGGCTGGCTTGAACCTGTTTGTTGATCGTCTCGATCATGTGCACCGGAATTCGGATGGTATGAGCCTGTTCCATTATCGCGCGCGTGATCGCCTGTCGAATCCACCACGTGCCATAAGTCGAGAATTTGCATCCGCGCCGCCAATCGAACTTCTCGACCGCTCTCATCAAGCCGACGTTGCCTTCCTGAATAAGGTCGAGGAATTGAAGACCGCGCCCGGTGTACTTCTTTGCGATCGAGACTACGAGCCTGAGATTCGAGCGCACCATTTCATCGCGCGCGCAGGTGGCTTCATAGTCGCCGGTGCACATTTGCGCCAAAGCGCGTTCGAGCTCGGCCGATCTCACGTGCCAATGAGTTTCCAGATCGGCGAGCCGGCGATTCGCCCGGCGCAACTCTAATTTCTGGTCGCGGTCATCTCCCTTGCGGCGCTGCTTGCGTTCGAGTGTTTCGTGGGCGGCTTGCACCCCGGCCTTTGCCTCACGAGCCTGATGAACAGCGTTTCGAACCAGTCCGCCGAGATGCTCAAACTGGCGAGCGGTGAGATCGAGCGCACAACACAGCCGGCTCACCAGCACCCTCTGTCGCGCAAGCTTGCGTCGCAGCTTTGGCAGCTTCTTCGAACTCTTAAGCTCGCCCTGCGTTCGAGCGTGCAGCTTTAGCGACACCTTGTACGCGGACGCGATTTCCGAGATGGAACCCAGCGTCGCGTTCAAACACTGTTCGATGCCGGCTTCGGTTATGTCTTCCTGATCGCGGAAATTTATGACCTCGCGAATGTGCAGATCGCCGCGCTTCAATTGGTCGGCGGTTGCAATGATTTCCTCGACGCAGATGGGCAAGCGAGAAATCGCCTTAGCGGTCCTGCGGCGGCCGCGCTCGATGCGCAGCGCAAGTACGGCTTCGCCCTCGCGTGTCAACATCGGCGTCACACCCATCTCTCGAAGGTACAAACCTACGAGGTCATCGGCGGCGTCAGCCTGCTGCGCAAGCATTTCGGTTTCGGCTTCCGGTTCAAGGTTCTTCTCATCGTCAGCCGTCTCCGGTTCCGCGGCCAGGGTTATTGTGTCATCGAGCTCAATTGAGTCATCTGATTCGGCGATTGCATCGGCAGGTCCCACTAAATGAAGCCGGCGCGACGATGGTTGAGGATCGCGTTCGGCGACGTTTGCTTTTTTTCTCACAGTTCTCTCCTTGATAGAACAGGGCTCATTTGTCGTAAGGGACTTACATCAGCCGGACGGCGCAGTCTTGTCGAGGACTGTGCGTCAACGGTCAACGATAGGAATTGCAAGGGGCATTCCCCTCGTGGGCTACGGTAGATACCGAAAGGGAGTTTTATTCGGCGCGCTTAGGGGAGGGCGGAAAAACGACTTGCGCGCGTTCAAGTGGGGACGAACGCTCCAGTGAAGAAAGATGCTACATACAATAAGGGCCGTTGGAGAGCAGCATTTTACTCTTGTGAGTTTCTACGTCAATAGTTTTTTTGAAAGAATCTCAAACATTATTCGGGTCAGTACTGCCGGAATGTCAGATTGAGCCTTCCTTGAATGCCAAGCTCCCGAGGCGCAGTCCCTGCGAGTATTCCCGAAACGCCGTGATATCTCAGTCTGCTGGGCCCACCCATCACCAGCGCATCGCCGGACTGGAGCAGAACACGTTTGAGAGGATCTTTCCTTCTCAGCCCGCCGATAAGATATTTCGCCGTATCCCCGAGGGAGAACGAGACAACGGGGATGCCTGCTTCGATCGTCTCCGCCCGCTCATCTTTATCCTGATGAAGCCCCAACCGGCCGCCTTCGGGATAACAATTGATAAGACATATGTCTGGCTCGATCGCCATCCCAGCCTCGCGAGCGGCTACCCGCGCCAGGTCTTTCAGGTTTTCAGGTAGCTCCTGCACCGGCAGCCCGTCGTAGTCCGAGCGCGTGGCTTCATACTTGTAGGTCTTCGCGTTCCAGTGTCGCCCGAGACAAACCATCTTGATGCTCATGTAAGCTCCGCCACGAACGAGCGGTTTGTAGAAGCCGGCGGGCTGGGCCCCTATCTCAATGCAACGACTTGCGAGCTCCCGCTGCGCCGTTGCTGAAAGATAGGCGCGCAGTAGTGTTGTGCCGGGATAGATCTCCATGTTTGCTCATTAGCGGCCCTTGAACACCGAGCGTTATGTTTATCATAAAAGCCGAACAGTAACGAGCCTGAATCGCGACTCGGTGACGAACGGGTCTGATTAAAAGCGGGACTTGCAACGGATAACGCCCACGTAGTAACGACCTGTATGGGCGGCCCTCCGTGGCCGCCCCTCTTCGGTCCAACGAACGCCGTATTTAAAGAGGGGCGGCCACGGAGGGCCGCCCATACAGGTCGTTACTACGTGGGAAGTCCGGCTTTTACTCACACCCGTGACGAACTGGGGGCGCGTGAGGTTCGAAAACCTCCGGCCGGAAAGATTATTTTACCTGAGATAACAAAAATCACTTGCGCTTTAGCCAGTGGGTGGCTTAAGCTACACATCGCTTACGGTGGTGACAACAATATGGAACCACCGGCCAAGCAGTGATGTCCCATTCTTTGGCAATAAACGAATTTAGCTGGGAAGTATCCAGGCAGGACACTCTGTGCAGGTGTATCCATGCAGAATACGGAAATCTCCATCTTGATAGTCGAGGACGAGCCGCCTATTCAAACGCTCTTGCTCGATTTGCTGGCGCCAAACTACACGTGCTGGAGCGCGGAGAGCGCGAGCAACGCGATAAGGTTAGTGGAATCGCGCTTCTTTCATCTTGCTTTGGTGGATACCGGACTCCCGGGCATGTCGGGGATCAGTCTTTGCCGGCTGATTGTGAATCGCAGTCCGCAAACAATGGTCATCGTGGTGTCCGGGAATAGCGACCCCCAGTCGATCGATGAAGCAAGGAAAGCCGGTGCCACCGATTACATCATCAAGCCATTTACTCTCGCGCAAGTTGTGGAAACCGTCGAACGCTCACTCAAACGCCATTGTCCCAAATCAGTAGCCTGAATCAGTTTGACCCCACGCGGCCCCTCATTCAGAATGCGTTGGTGACCAAGCTTCAGGTAGATGCAAAGACCCCTGAAAACGAAGAACCTGACGCGCGTTACGAGATTTACGTGGACGGGTCCTTCATCAACGGAGCGACCGGCTACGGCGCGGTGATTCTCAAAAACGGGATCGTCATCGACGAACTATGTGGACGCGTCGATGCGAGCGATGTCAATGGTACGCGGCAGGTCGCCGGTGAGTTGTTTGCCGTAAGAGAAGCCCTGGCCTGGTGCCGCTCTCACTCGATCGGCGAGGTGGATATCTACTACGACTACCTCGGCATTGAGAAGTGGGCTACAGGTCAATGGAAAACGAATCAACCGCTAACGAAAGATTACGCCCGGTTCTTAAGTTCATGTCCGGTCAGGATTCACTGGCACAAAGTCGATAGTCACACTGGCAATCGCTGGAACGACCGTGCCGACGCATTAGCAAAGAAAGGCGCGGGGCCGCCGCAGGCTTCAATTGGCGAAACCGATCTTGTCGGCGAACTGCTGAAGACTACGGACGAATGGATTGAATCATTGATGCTCAACGGAATCGAGGCCGGCCTGGATCGGGTCTATAACGAGCAGTTTGCACGGATAAACATAGTTGCAAAGGACAAAACTGTCGGAGTGTTCGATCTCTACAATACCAGGAAGAAAAGACTCTCACCGTATGTGCACAACTTTCGCGACGCGAGTCTGCAGAGGCGGATAGAAGACATCTGGCAGAAATTTCGGTCGAGTCGAGGCTGAAGATGCGAGGTCTCATCTCAGCCCGAGCTCAAACGCTGCGATGAAGCGTTCGGGATTCATTTAAGCCTTTTCGTCGGCTCAACTCTCCGTGTGTGATTCCTCGCTCTTCGATTTTGTTTCCGGTTTGTATCCGCCATCGTTCGTCCACGACGCGACCTTGTTGCCGTCGTGCTGAACGACGACGCCCCCGCTATGGTTTGAATGCCAAAGGGTGAACCACTGTCCAACCGATCGCTCTTGCATGCCGGGAGGTGAGTTCAGCCATCCCTCATTGACGTTGACCGTCAGCGTGTCGCCGCTCGTGTCGTAGCTTTCAACGCGCGCATCGTATTTGAGCTGTTGCTCTACGTCCGGGCTGACTCCGGTCGGGTACTTAGTTGCGGTTCCGGAATGCTGCGAATCGCCTCCGCAGCCGGATGCGAGAATCATCGCGCCGGTGATCAGGAGCCATAGAGAAGTGCGAGCGATACCGGACCGGTTAAGTGGTTTGGTTGTAAGCGTCTTCATTTTCACCCCTCGGACTAATCTCAAAGATCGAGATTATCGTTATTGGCGCGGGTCCAGTCAAACGGAAGCGGCAAGAACTGGTCAGTGCTTCGCGTGCTTTGCGGTCCTTTGCGACTTTGCGCTGAGTATTGTGTCTTTCAATACGCAGCGCAAAGTCGCAAAGGACCGCAAAGCACGCGGAAGTTGTCAGGCAACTCAGAATCCGAACACTTCAACATATTTGACATTGACTGCGAGAGCGTAGCAGCATGGCAGCGCGCAAGTCAGCGCGAATACTTCCCTGGAGTGATCAATCATGTTCACGCAAGCGAGGCTAGTCGCTCTAGCGCTTCTCATCGCTCAATCAGGTTGGTGCGTGCCTTTGAGTATTTCCGCACAAACCGCCGCTGACAAGCCTTCGGCCGTGCAGGAGAGGCCGCTCAAGCTGCGAACGGACGAGGTAATAGTCGATGCAGTCGTCCTGGACAAGAAGAGTCATGCGGTCAGCGATCTTGCAGCGGACGACTTCGAATTGTATGAAGACGGCGTCCGGCAGAAGATAACTTCGTTTCGGTTCGAGTCGATCGCAAGCGCTTCGCAAACATTGCCCTCATCGAGGGTAACGCCGGCCGGTACGCGAACGATCAACCTGATCAGCCTCGTCTTCGATGCGCAGACCGATCGCGACGGATCACTTAGAGCTCGAAAGGCCGCGCTCGACTATATCAATAATGGTATCGGGCCCGACGATTACGTCGCCGTCTTTGGGATCGATCTCGGCCTGATGATTCTCTGTCCCTACACCAATGACAAAGCGATGATCAGACAGGCGGTCGAGGCCTTCACGTCGCGTGATTCGAAGAAGTACCTCTCGGTTGCGGCCGAGACGCGCCGGGCACTCGAAAGCCTGGTCGAGCCACTGTCCGACGCAAAAAAAGTAGGGCTCGCCGAAACGATCACTCAGGCCGATCTGGATACGCCTCCGCCCGCTATTGAAGGCGCAAGGGATCCGAATAGCGGGATCACCCCAACGCAGGTCACGTTGGCGGCAATAAGTCTATCGGGACTCAGGATACTCCGCGTGTTCGAGCGGTACGAGCGCGAATACCAGGGGTATCGCGACGTTGACGCGCTGCTGGCCATCATCAACGGCCTGAAGAACGTGCGCGCCGCGCGCAAGGTGTTGTTACTTTTCTCCGAAGGCTTCGCGGTGACGCCCGCGGTGACCGAGCGATATAAATCCATCATAAGCGCGGCGAACACGACCGGGTTGACGATCTACGCGCTCGACATTGCAGGGCTTCGCATCTTGAATCCTAACCAGCAAACGATGGTCGAACGGGATGCGTCAGCGATTCAACGAATTCGAAATGCGAATCCGGAGCTGGTGTCTGGCGGTGTGTCCGCGATCGGGCGAAACGAGGACGTTGCCAGGCTCAACGCCCTCTCCACACTCGACGAGCTATCAGAGGAGACCGGCGGTTATGCGATCAAAAACACCAACGATATGAGCGAAGGCCTGAAACGGATACTCGATGAAATCGGCAACCATTACGTGCTGACCTATCAACCGGTCAACGCAAACTACGACGGCAAGTTTCGGCGGATCAATCTCAAGGTCGTTCGCGCGGGCGACTTCAAAGTACGCGCCAGGCGCGGCTATTACGCGCTGCGCACGCTGGATGACGCGCCGGTGATGGCGCACGAAGTCCCGCTCCTGGAACGAGCGAACTCGACGTCGGCAGTGAACGACTTCCCGTTTCATCTTCAAGCGTTTCATTTTCGCGGCACGAACACTGTTCGGCAGGTGGCGCTCTACGCCGAGTTTCCGGTCTCAGCGCTGAAGTTCGACAGCGACGACAAGCTGAAGACCTTCTCCTCAAAGTTCGCAATTCTTGTACTCGTAAAGAACGGCTCGAATGAAATCGTTCGCAAGCTGGGGCAGGAGTTCACGCTGCGCGGGCCTCTTGCACAAATGGAGGATGTGAAGAAACGGCCACAGCTCTTCAACCGGATCACGGGGCTTGCTCCGGGACAATACACTCTTGAAGCGGTTGCGCGGGATTCGATGGCGGGCAAGGCCTCAGTCGCGCGTATTCCGTTTGAGGTCCCGGCGACGACCGAAGACGGCTTGAGGATTTCCAGCGTGGTGTTGAGCCGCGGCGTCAATGCGCTGACTGAAGATCAGAAAAAGCAGCCGGGCCATCCGCTCTACCTCGAGGGGCAGGCTTATTTTGTTCCGAACGTCGACGAGATTTTCAGTCTTGCAAGAGACAAGAATGTGCTCGTGCACTTCGATGTCTATGTGCCTAAGGGATCGACGGCCAGGATCAACGCAACTCTCGCGTTTCTGAAGGACGGCAGCTCGTTCACTCAAGCCGGTGGGCTGCTGCCCGATGCCGACGCGACCGGGCGCATCGCTTACTCGACCTCGTTTGGTTCCGATAATTTCCCATCGGGCGAATACGAACTGCGAGTCACCGTGAGCGACGGGACTCGGCGAGCCTCGTCGAAGGCCCGCTTCAAAATTGAACCGTAGCGTACGGTCAGATGAGGAGTGGCATTCTATTTGACCATTCTATGTTCCGTCTGTCGCTGAGGTACGTCCACTTGCTGCAACAGCGTTTCGGCCACCGCAAGACGTGCCAGCGAGCGTAGACCTGAATGTTCAAACGCGTCCGTAAGATTCAAAGTGTTGTCCAAGTCTTGCCGAGTTGTTTCCTTAAAGACACCTTCCAGCAGTTCAATAGTATCGAGAACCTCGCTCGCCCTTAGAGAGTAGTTTGGCAAACGGACCCAGGTCGTAACGGCAGTGGCTCCAATTGATCTGCCAAACGGTTCGTCTTTCAGGCTTAGTCTGTTTAATGCGGCGATTGCAGATCTGATTGCATCGTTGCTCGCTTGCTCGTCTAGTTTGAGGAGCGATTTCGCAAGAATCAGGAAGGCTTTGGCGACTTCTTCGGTTGACCAGTCTCGTTCCAGCCGCGAGGCAGCAAGGGCATAGACCTCTTTGACGGATGACTTGGCTTGACCACTTCGGGCCATCGCTTGCGCGATGTTGTCGAAAACAAGCGTCCTTCCCAAAGGCTCTGATATGTTCAATGCTTGCGTCTGAGCTCGAGACCAATCAGACTCGCTGATTGACCTTCTGACGAACGGTCCATACACGACCAATGTAGTTTCACGCCGTATTGCTTCATCGTCGATCTTCATGGCGATTTCATTGGCCAGGCTGAGATCTTCACTGAGAGCTGCCTTAGCCGCCAGCTTCTTATATTCCAAGTCTCTTACCTCTCCGTTCTTCATAGTGCCGGCCTTGCTGAATGCGTCTTTGATCGCCTGAGTATCGCCCGGTGAAGGTGAACCCAGCATCGAAACGTCAAGCATTCTTTTGGTGGGAACGCCGGGGAGAGCAGGGGACTTCGTTCTAAAAAGCGCTTCGAATTCGGGGATCACGTTGTCGAATCGTGACTGCCATTGCGGGGACCAGGTAGCCGCCTGGAGACTCATGTTTCGCCCGACAATGAGATCATCCTGCAAGTCCTGAATTGAAGCATCGGGATGAATGTCGCGTTGAAGCCGAATCAGTATTGATTGGAAGAAATAATCCTGAACCGTTGATGAACGCGAGGTGTCGAAGATGAAACTACCGAGGTCCTGGAAGGCTATCGGTGTGATGGAGCTGTCCCTCAACTGCGCTATCAGAAGTCTTGCCAGTCTCTCAGCTTCGACTGTGTTATGTGCACCCAGCCGTTCAAGAAAATTCGCCCAATCAGTGAAGCCCAGTGAGAGACTCTGCTCAGCTAGCCGCGCGGCAGTCTTGGGATCGTGTTCGATGAGCTCCGACGCAACACTCATCACGGCCCTGGCCTGCGGAGTCCATGTGTTTTTGGTTCCTCCTCCGGGCTTGGATGAGTCGTTGGAAAACAGACTCGTTACGAGACTTGGGTCCAATGCCGCGACCTTGCGAATGACTATGAACCTCAGTCTATCGACGCTTTTGGTCGAGTTGCCCGTTTCCCCATTTGACTCCTCGTCATCCAATACGCGTCGCATCGTCGAAACTGCGCCTTTGAGTATCGAATAAGCCCGTTCTCGATTCGTCCTCCAGAGAAGTGTGGCTGCTTCGACCTCAGTCAGGACCCTATATTCAATCGGACTGATTTGCCTGGAGGAGGCTAACGCACTTTCCAAGAGCTGCATCGCCCGTTCTTTTTTCTCTGCCATCTCCGAACGCTTATCTGTTTTAGTTACTCCTGAGATCGGTCGCCGAGTTGAATTGTCCGCTCCAAGCTTCTGGTCTTTCTTCGCGTCCACCGGCTTTCTCTCTTGCGGGTGAGACGCCTGACTGCTCGACCGCGGCTCCTGACGCAGAGATTTCTCAATGTGCATGCTGTCGGTTCTGAAGCCAATGTTGGATCGGGATAGAGCCGCGCCAGTCGAGATAAGCGACGTTGCGATTAAGCCGCAAAGAACGGCCTTTCTCTTGAGACACATTGTAAACCTCCTTCCATCCGACGGGACGGTTCTTCCTCAGTTCTAAATTCTTGAACCAGCTTCAGGGACAACGTTGCTTTGGCCGGTTCCGAAGGTACGTTTGATGAGCTTGTTGCCTCATCTGCTTCATACGTGACACCTCGCTTATCAAGCGAAGCTGTGGATTTATGCGTAGTTCACTCGGCCGCAACCACAACACCCCAAGATGCCGGGCTGGGACTGCTCACTGGAACAATGATACCGAGGCCGATTATACGAAAGGCAATTTGAGTGTCAAGTGAAGGTAGTTTTAGGTGGTGGGGTCATGGTGTATTGGTCCTCCACGATCGCGTTGACCCTCTGCGTCCTCGGCGTCCTCTGCGGTTGATTCTCACCATTAATCAAGAAAACCGCAGAGGACGCCGAGGACGCAGAGTTACTGGGTTGGCGCCAACACGCTAATACCCCACTACCTAATGTAAGCGAGAAGTAAATGTTACAAATCAACAATCTCCAGGCGAGCCTTTTACAAACGCAACAAAGGGGGACACTGAAGCAGTGTCCCCCTCGTTGCTTGATACGCGTTGTTATCGACTTTCAGAACTCGTAACGCAAACCAAACTGCATCACGCGCGGCGAGGACAACGTACCACTGTACTTGCCGAACGTTCCTCTGGAGTCCAGATTCGCCCCCTTCAACGCCTGCGGGTCGAAGCTGACCGAGTTTGTAACATTGAAGGTCTCCCACCGGAATTGCATCCGGTGACCTTCCTTGTAAGGCATCTTCCACGATTTCGACAG
>Ga0134124_10000798_pt1 | contig 25370 bp, 21 predicted proteins | sample KB304_FD_96880 | JGI IMG/M metagenome (GOLD analysis project Ga0134124, IMG submission 96880) | Terrestrial soil microbial communities without Nitrogen fertilizer from Kellogg Biological Station, Michigan, USA - KB3-0-4 | ecosystem: Environmental > Terrestrial > Soil > Unclassified ... | reverse complement strand
GGGCGATCGGTGGTCGCGGGTATTGCCGGCGGTGCTGCGCCGCTCGCGCGTCATCGTAGTGCTGGTATCCGCGAACACGCACGATGCCTGGTATGCGGACAGCGAGATCCGCCTGGCCATCGACCTGGTGCGCGAGTTTCCGGATCGTTATCGCGTGATCGCCTTGTTGCTGGACGACACCGCACCGATCCGGCGCACGGATTTGCCTTACGGGCTCGAACAAACCGTGCTGGTGTCCCTGGCCAAGAGCGGCGGATGGCCGCAGGTCGTGCAGCGCCTGCTCGATGCATTACGCGCCGAACCAGCGCGACCCGACGCGGATGAGCTGACTGCGCGGCCGTCGCGACCGGCGCCACTCGTGGACAGCACAACAGCGTTCGTGGGCGAGACCCGGAAGGGCGCGACACGTCCGTTGCTGATCACGAGCTGGGAAGAGTACGTGAAGCACTTCGGCGCGCCGCTTCCGGCTGAGCGCAGTTTTCTGGCCACGGCCGTGCGTGGATTCTTCGAGAACGGCGGTGAGCGTGCCTATGTCGCGCGGGTGCTGGCGGCAGAGGCGACGCGTGCCATGTTCGCGATCCCCACGCAGGACCCGGCGCAACAGCTCGTGGCGGCCGCGCGCAGTCTGGGTGACATCGGTAACTGGATCCAGCTGCATTTGCAGCCGGGTAGTCGCACTGGCCTCAGGCTGCAGGTGGAGTTGTTTGACGAGAGCTGGGCCGGGCAGGGCGTGCTCGAAGATTTCGACAACCTCTCCATCCTGCCGGGCAAGCCGAATCCGCTGCTCGAGGTGATCAACAACAGGTCCGAGTGGATCACGCTGGAATGGCGCGATCCGCAGCGCGCGCCCTCGCCGACGATGACAGGCATCGTGCGATTCGGCGGTGGCACCGATGGCAACGCGAGCAGGGTTGATTACCTCGGCACGCAGGACTTGCCCGCGCACCAACGAACCAGCCTCGCAGCGCTCGAGCTGCTGGACGACGTGGGCGTTCTCTGTTGTCCGGATGCCGCGCATCCGCGCTTCACCATCGAGGACCGGATTCACCTGGTCAATGCCATCGTCGCGCAGTGCGAACGGCAAATGTGTTTCGGCATCCTGGGCGGAGAAACCGAGTTCATCGAGGACATGCCTGACACGCAGTGGCACACGCAACCGCGCGCTCCTGTCGACAGTGCCTGTGTCGCAACTTACTGGCCTTGGATAGAGGTGCAGGATGCGGCCGAGAACAAACCCGTGCTGGTGCCTGCCGTCGGACACGTGGCCGGAGCGTTTGCGCGACATGACCGCGAACATGGCGTACAGGTGTCGCCCGAGCTCGAACTGCACGGCGTCATTCGCAGGGATCCCACCGGGCCGGAGCTATTGCGCCAGGCGAATGCTTCGACCATCGATGAATACGCGCGGCGAGGCGTGAATCTCATCGGGCGCGATCCGGCAAATGCGCAGCGCCTGGTGCTGGCCAGTGCCATCACCACGTCCATCGACGAGACCTGGCGCGCCATCGGCGTGCGGCGCTTGTTCAACTACGTCGAGCGCAGCCTGCGAGCGGTGCTGGCCTGGGCGCCCACGGCCCCGATGGCTGAAGCCACGTGGGCGCAGGCCAGGGAAGAAGTGGAGAGTTTCCTGATGCGCCTCTGGCGCGCCGGCATGTTGGCTGGCAACTCTCCGGAAGAGGCGTTCTTCGTGCGCTGCGATCCGAGCACGATGACGCAGGACGACATCCTCAATGGTCGGCTCATCCTCGCGATAGGCGTGAACGCCAAGGATCGATCGCTGCAGTTTCCACAACCGCCGGTGCTGCAGATCCCGCTGCAGCGAATCGCCGCGCCGCTGCAGTAAGCGGTCTGGGTCCGTGCCGTCGCTCGCACCTAGACTGAGCGACATGAAAAATCACTATGCAATCTGGTTGCTGGCTGCGGGGTTGTTGTCGGTCGGCAGCGCGCCTGCGGCCGATCCGCCTCGCGACTTGACTGCGGCACTCGAGGCTACGAGGCCGAGTCCCGCGCTGGGCGATCACGCTCACGTGCTGGGTCGCGTCGTCGGCACGTGGGATGTCGAGTACACCGACTTCGCGCAGGACGGCACGGCCACTCATCGCACCGGTGAATTCATCGTCGGCTGGGTCATGGACGGGCGAGCCATCCAGGATCTCTGGATCGTCAACCCTTCCGGAACGCGCCGGGAGCGCGAGGTCTACTCGGATCTGCATTACTTCGATTCGAAGACCCGGACCTGGCACGCGACGTTCTTCGACCCTGAGCACGCCTCGGTCGCCAAGTTCACGGGCGGTCCCGTGGGCGAGGACCGCTTCGTGCTCGAAACTCAGGATCTCGGCAGCCCGCAAACACGCTGGTCGTTCAACGACATTCGTCCCGAGTCCTTTGTCTGGCGCGACGAGGCGTCCGGCGATGGCGGCAAGACCTGGCGGTTGCAGGCGGAATATCGGATGAAGCGCCGGGGCGCTGCACCGGTCGCGCTGTAATGTGCGGTCGCGTGTTTCACCCGCCGTGGGTGAGGATCTGTCACTGGCTGGTCGTTGCGAGTTACCTGACGCTCGCGGTCAGCGGCTTTCTCATCCTGATGGTTCATCCGCGCCTGTATCTCGGCGAAGTTGGCAACGACCTCACGCCGGCATTGTTGACGCTGCCCATCAGCAACAATCATCGCCCGAACGAGTTGCAGCGAACGGTTGTCTTTCTGGAGTTTCCGGGCCGCCCCTTCAGTGCCGATCGTAACTACCCCACCTTCAACAAGAACGGTTGGGCACGCAGTCTGCACTTCCTTGGCGGGTGGGTGTTCGTCGTCGTGGGTATTGTCTATGTTGCGACTGGCATCGCCACGCGGCACATCGAGCGCGATCTGCTGCCGCTCAAGTTCATATCGTCGAGTGCGCGACCGGCCTACAAATTCCGACAGAAGCTCGCGTACACGGGCGTCGTGTTCATCGTCCTGCCCGTCATGATCGCGGCCGGCCTCACGATGTCGCCAGCGATGACGAGTGCGTTCCCAGTGCTGCTCGATGTGTTTGGCGGCTACCAGTCCGCTCGGACCGTGCACTTCTTGGGCTTCGTCGCACTGCTGCTGTTCTTCGTCGTGCACGTCGCGATGGTTATTGCCACGGGCTTCCGCGAACAGCTGCGCGGCATGACGTGGAGGAAATAGCATGGTTTCACGTCGCGCCTTCGTCGCAGGCGTCGCCACCTCCGTGGGCTTGACGCTGACCGGCTGCACGCAGACTGATCCTCCAACCTACGGCAATGTGCTGCGCATGGCCGATCTGCTCACCTACAAAGCCCATCGCCTGCTGCTGCCTGCACACTCGCTCGCACGCGAATACGATTCCGGCGACATTTCTTCAGTGGCCGCGATCGGCACGACAAATCCCGCCGATCCGAACAAGTCCTGGTTCAACAAGGAGCACGGACCTACGTACGACCGTCTGTTGGCGAATCGATTCGCCGACTGGCGACTGATCGTTGAAGGGAGCGTCGCGCGGCCGCGCACTTTTTCGCTGGCTGAGTTGCAGCGCATGCCCGCGCGAACTCAGATCACGCGGCACACCTGCGAGGAAGGATGGTCAGCGATAGCACAATGGACGGGAGTGCCACTGCGCAACGTTCTGCAAGCTGTGGGGACTCTGCAAACAGCGCGATTCGTGCAGTTCCACGCGTACGACAATTACGCCGACGGCATCGACATGCTCGATGCGCTGCACCCGCAGACCATCCTGGCGTACGGGATGAACGGCCGTGACCTGCCGATCAGTCACGGCGCTCCGTTGCGCGCGCGAGTGGAGACTCAACTGGGATACAAGAGTCTGAAATTTCTCCGCCGCATCGTCGTGACGGATCACTTCGAGGAGCTGGGAAACATTCGCAATGGCTGGTCCTGGTACGCCGGAATCTAACGCTGGTCGGTGAAGAAGCCGAGTGGAACGGCCGCCGCGCTCGCTGCATACCCTGCATCGTTCGCATGCAGGTGATCGCCACTGTCGAAGCGCGACTGCAAGCGGTCCGGGCGCGCAGGATCGCGTAGCACTGCATCGAAGTCGGCCATGCCATCGGCTTCTTTGGTCGTGCGAAGCCACTCGTTGACTGCGAGACGCACTGCCTCCTTCTCGGGCGTATGAATGACGAGCTTGTGATCGCCCGGGAAGACCGCGTTGCCGAAAGGAGGGATCGTGGTCATGAGCACCTTGATTCCCTTGGCATGCGCTCGCGCGATGATCTCGCGGTAGCCTTGAATCAGGCTCTGCGCGCTGACGGCCTCATTGGCAGGCGTGAATGCCCCGGGAAATGCAATGTCGTTGACGCCGATCGCGACGACGAGGAACCGGACGCCAGGTTGATCCAGCGCGTCGCGATCGAGCCGCGACAGCACTGCTGCACCGAGGCCCGCGCCGAATCGGCTCTCGACCGGGCTGTCCTTGAGCAGTCGGTTGCCGATGATCCCGGCGTTCAGCACTCCGATTCGCTGCAGGCGACTCGCCAACGCGTCTGGCATGCGGCGATTCTGGTCCGCGGTCGATCCATCGCCATCGGTCGTCGAGGAACCGATGACCGCGACCGAGGACAACGGCGCTGAGTCGCTCACGTCGACGCGGCTCAGGAACGGCCACGTATCGATCTTCTGCGGAACCGGGAAGTCGGTCGCGCCCACCATGTTGCCAGTTGCGACGTAGCTCGTCTGCAAAGCGAGCAGATGTGAAGTCGTTGCCGCCACTTTGTGCGGCAGGAACAAGCTGACGGCAAGATCGCTCAGCGCCGGAACGGACAGCGCGACGGGATCGCTGGTGACCTGTCGACGTGGCGCGATCGTGACCGCCGACTGCCCGCCGAAACGCAGCGCGCGATCGGACCGAGGATCGATTCTCGGTCCATCCGCGCGCAAAGCGACGTGTGCGTCGGCAATCGTCAGCGGCACAGTGCCGTAAAGATTCGACAGCGTGATCCGCACCTGCGACCCGCTGACGCTCGTGTGCACGATGAGTCGCAGCGTCTGCTGTTCATAAGTCTCAAGAGCCCCGGGCATCGAGGGTTGCACCGACATCGCCCACGTGCCGGTCCAGCGCGCACTAGTGTCGGCGGCCAGAAGTGTCGGAGCGAGGGCGAGCATCGCGAGCATCGAGACCAGTCGTCGCGGCATGGGGGCGGAACCTCGGAGGCGTCAGGAAGGGGCGCACTGTCACTTGCACGCCCGCCGCAAGTCCTGAAAGGCCTCTGAAAGAGGTCTGAAGAACTCTGAATCGCCGGCAATGCGTCGACCGCGCTAGGTCGGATTCTCCAGGCTGAACGCTGCCCGGTCGTCGTCGTACGCAAAGATCTCCGCGTAACGCGCCCAGCTGAGGACTGCACGTAGCGTCTGCTCGGCCGCTTCAGGAGTCATGTAATCCTCGAGCTCGTCCGAAAAGCGACTCTTCGGAGCGGCGTGCGATGCACGCTCATCCAGGATCCGGCGGATGTGCGCGGCCAACGGTACGAAACACAGCAATTGCCGCGCGAAGATTCTCTTGCGCTCGTCGAGACTCGCGTTGGCGAAAGCCATGCCGGGCTCGAGCAGTCGGATGTCGCCGCCTTCGACTTCCGCCAGCCGCATCATCTGCAGGGTTTCGGCCACCGGAAACAAGTCGTCGATCTCCATCTGCAGTCGGGCGGCGATCTCCGGCAGATCGGCCTTGCCGTTGAACGGCGGCTGTGCGACGGCCTCGATCAAGCCTGAGAGAAGGTTCGATGAGACTCGCGGCAGGGTCGTGCCGATGCCCAGCCCCGGGAACCACTCGTTGCGTGTGCCCGTGACCGCGCGCGGACGCGCGGTCATCTCGACGTAGATGCGCTCCACCAGCGCGCGAAACATCGGGTCCAGTCGATTGCGAGGCTGTGGTAGCGGCACGGCGATCTCAGTGAGGATACGGCCCGGATTGCTGCCGAAGACCAGCACCCGATCGCACATGAGAACGGCTTCCTCGATGTTGTGCGTCACCAGGATCACGCCCTTGATCGGCATGCGACCTTCTGACCACAGATCGAGGAAATCCGTGCGCAGCGTCTCGGCGGTCAGGACGTCGAGTGCCGAGAAGGGCTCGTCCATCAGCAGGATGCTCGGATGCACGACGAGCGCGCGCGCGAACCCCACACGCTGACGCATACCGCCCGAGAGCTCGCGCGGGTAGGCGGACTCGAAACCGTCGAGCCCGATCAGATCGATCGCGGCCAGCGTCTTCGTGCGAATCTCCGCGCGTGGCAGGCCCTGCGCCTCCAGCCCGAGTGCAACGTTCTCGAATACCGTCAGCCAGGGAAACAGCGCGAAGCTCTGGAACACCATCGCCACGCCGGGCGCCGGCCCCATCACCTGCTGACCGAGGTAGCTGACCGTTCCGGCATTCGGCTGCGACAAGCCGGCGATGAGTCGCAACAGGGTCGATTTTCCGGATCCGGAGCGCCCGAGCAGACCGACGATCTGGCCCTGCAGGAGTTGCAGGTTCACGCCTTCGAGCACCAGCAGCTCGCCGCCGTCCGGTTTTGGAAACGCCTGGCGGACCTCGGTGACCTGGAGCAATGGAACGGCATTCATGGCAGTGCCTTCTCAGGAGAGTCGATATTTGCGTTCGGCGAAGTAGTAGAGCGGTCGCCAGAAGCAGCGATTGATCGTCACCACGAACACGCTCATCGTCACGATGCCGAGCGCGACGCGGTGAAAATCTGCAGCGGCGGTGGCGTCGGCGATGTATGCGCCGAGCCCGCGAGCTTCGAGCCGCGTGTTGCCCCAGCTCGCGAGCTCCGCAACGATGGCCGCGTTCCAGGATCCGCCGGACGCAGTGATCGCGCCGGTCAGGTAGTACGGAAACACACCGGGCAAGGCAACCTTGCGCCACCATAACCAGCCGCCAACGCGCAGGTTGAGTGCGACCCGGCGCAGCTCGCTGGGCAGCGCCGACGCGCCGGCGATGACATTGAACAGGATGTACCACTGCGTGCCCAGGATCATCAGCGGGCTCAGCCAGATGTTCGGCTCGAGCTGCCACTTCGCGATCGCAAACACTGCGAGCGGGAACAGCAGATTCGCCGGGAAGGCCGCGAGAAATTGCGCGATGGGTTGGGTGATCTGCGCGGCGCGCGGATTCAGCCCGATCCAGACGCCGAGCGGCACCCAGATCGCGCTCGCAATCGCGATCAGGACGAAGACGCGGATCATCGTGAGCAGTGCCAGGTCGCCGACCTGCAGTATTTCGGCGAGCGAAGTCTGCGCAATGAAGTTCCGGGAAAGGTGCCAGAGCGCGACGCTCAATCCGGCGCTCAGTCCGATGAGCCAGAGCGTATCGCCGACCCGGCTCGATCGAGTCCGCTGCGGCGGCATCGATTGCGTGCGCCTGCGCCGCGTCGTCCAGCGCACCGCTGCGCGAAAGCCGCGGGTTGCTGCGCGCACGAGCCGCGATCGAACCATCATCTTCAGAGCCCACGATTGCGGGACGCTGACGCCCGGTTCCTGCTCGACGCGGAAGCGATCGATCCACGCAACCAGCGGCCGGAAGACGAGCTGGTCATAGGCAAGGATCACCAGCAGCATGGTCACGATCGCCCAGCCAACTGCGACGAGGTTGCGATCCTGGATCGCGAGAGCGATGTACGAGCCGATGCCGGGCAGCATGACGGTGGTATGGCCGACGCTGATCGCCTCCGAGGCCACGACGAAGAACCAGCCGCCGGACATCGACATCATCATGTTCCAAACCAGCGCGGGCAGCGCGAACGGCACCTCCAGGCGCCAGAAGCGCATCCAGGGCGATAGCAGAAACGAGTCTGCTGCTTCGCGCAGCTCAGTCGGAACGGTGCGCAGCGACTGGTAGAAGCTGAAGGCCATGTTCCAGGCCTGGCTGGTGAAGATCGCGAAGATCGCGGCGAGCTCCGCGCCGAGCACCCGGCCGGGCACGAGCGACATGAAGAACGCCACTGTGATCGAGATGAAGCCGAGGATCGGCACGGACTGCAGGATGTCGAGGATCGGCACGAGCAGTCGGCCGGCCCGCTCGCTCTTCGCTGCCCATGTGGCGTAGGTCAGCGTGAATACGAGAGACAGGCCCAGCCCTGCAAACATGCGCAGCGTCGTGCGCGCGGCGTATTGCGGCAGGTGTGCAGGATCGAGCGACAGCGGCACGGACTTGAGCTGCGCCAGCGGCTCCAGCAAGTCGCGGCTGGCTTCCGCCAGGAAGACGATCAGCGCGGCGATGACGATGATCGCGACCGCGTCCCAGCGCGTCGCGAACTCGCGCACGAAACCGAACGGCGTGGCTCGCGCGCTCATCGCGGTTCGATCTCTGCGACCATGGTTGCAACCCTCGCGTCGGAGGACGCGCGATGGTATTGGGCTGCGGGCCCACGGTCACGGTTCGTAGCCTGAAGATTTCTTCATCTGATCAGGTAGAGTCATGGTGCATGAACTCGGAGGAACCTCCATGACTGCACTCATGACTCGTCGCCGGCTGCTTCGTGTCTACGCGATGTCCGCTGCCGCTGTACCGCTCGCAGCGCTCTTCACGCGAACCGCCGATGGAGCCGACGCACCACTGATCGCGCCGACGGATCCCGCGGCCGTCGCCGTTCAGTACGTCGAAGATGCCGCGAAGGCTAAGGCTGCAGAGCCGGGCAGCAAGTGCGCGAATTGCGCGTTGTATGAGGGCGCTCCTGACTCCACCCAAGGCGGATGCTCAGTGTTCAAGGGCAAGCAAGTGAAAGCTGCCGGCTGGTGCAACGCGTGGGCTTCGTTATAGATCGTTCTTTCATTGCAGCTCGAGGATCTGATCGCCTGCTCCGGTGTGACCCCGCTGAACTTGACGTCGCCCATTGCTTCGCCGAGCGACAGCTCCACGAACGAGCGATCGACCTGCACGGCCGGCAGCGTAATCGTGCCGCTCACATCGAACTGCAGCGGCTGCGACCGGTAATCGACCTTCAGGTCATAGCGCGGCAGTGCGGCCGCGGTCGTCGGAATACGCTGAGCAACTGCGCTGTGTGCAACCAGCAGCAGCGCGACCAGAATCGGCAGGGGCGAGCAGGGCCGTCGGTGCGACATTGGGCAGCAGTGTCGCGTGACCGGCGAGTAATTTCCAACCGGTCTCGGTCTTGACCCAGGTGTCCGTCACCAGCACGAAGACGTCGAACGCCTTTCCTTTATAAGTGCCTTTCTGGTGAAGCCTGCCGGTGAGCACCGCGGTCGAGTTCAGCACCCGCACTTTGACGTTCTCTGTTTCGTTGACTGCAAGATGCAATTCCGGCGAGGCGATCTCGCCGAGCAGATCGCTCTTGACCTTCTGCTTACCGGAGGACGTCGTCAGGACGAAGTCGTCGGCGTAGAACGCTGCTGCTTTGGCCGCTTCGTTGTTCTTGATCGATTCGTTGAGCTGCGCATCTGCCTGCGCGACCTGGATCTCATGAGTCCGATCCTGAGATAGGGCGGCCGGGGCGATGACGATGAATGCCAGCAGCGTTATCAGTTTCATCGGCCCTGGATAACAGCTCTGCCGCGACACGAGTACCAACCTTAGATAGGAGAGGTTGCACCCGTGCCCCTGGACCAACTTCCACAAGCGAGTGCGATTGCGATTCATCAACGGCTCGGCGATGAGCATTTTCGACGTGCGCATTCCAGGACTGAAGTTGACCGTCGTCGCGGCGGATGGACAGGACGTCGAGCCGGTGAGCGTCGACGAGTTTCGGATCGCGGCCGCGGAGACCTACGACGTCATCGTCGAGCCGAAAGAGGATCGCGCCTACACGATCTTTGCGCAGGCTATAGATCGCTCCGGCTACGCGCGCGGCACGCTCGCGCCGCGCGAAGGAATGACGGCCGAAGTTCCGCTTCTCGACCCGCGACCGCTGCTCATGATGAGCGACATGGGCATGTCGCACGGTGCTCATGATCATGCGGCAATGGGACACGCGCCGCCGATCCAGCATGCGCCCGCCGAGAACGGCGCGACGGTCGACATGAAGGTCGACCAAGTCTCAACCAGTTTGAATGACCCTGGCATCGGCTTGCGCGACAACGGACGTCGCGTTCTGAGCTACGGCGGCATCGGTTCGGGGTTCTCGGATCTCGAACTGGGATTGCGTCTGCGTTACGAATTTCGCCGCGAGTTTGCGCCGTACGTGGGGCTGCATTGGGAACGCAAATTCGGGCGCACTGCCGATCTTGCGCGCGACGCCGGCGACGACCCCGACGAGTTGCAGCTGGTCGCCGGATTCCGGCTGTGGTTCTGATTCCCTCCTATCGGAAGCGATAGTTATCGAAAGCGATAGTTGTCCGCCCTGCGCTGCGGATGCATCGTCGACGCGCAGTCCGAACACAGAGGGACAAGGACATGACTACCTCGATCAGGAGAGTCGCAGGGTTGCTGGTTCTCGCGACGTGTACGACGGCTCCATGGACCACCAGCGCGCAGACTTTGCCGCTGCTCGATCAGGCGACGATCCGGTCGCCGCTGATGGCAGGCTGCAACGGCAAGGCCGACAGTGCGCCGTTACCCGTAGATCCGCGCACGCTGGTGAAGCCGAGCGTCAATTCGAATCCCAACGCGGCGATCCAGTTCAACGCGTTCTTCGTCGATCTGCACAATCCGCCCGCGCCGTACCTCAAGCGCAAGCCGCCGCGGCCGACGACGTGCGGCGAGTTTCGTGCGAGCGCGCAGCGCGGCCGTGCGAACCTGGAGTCGCGACAATACTTTCAGCCGATGGCCCTCGCCGCGAGCTACTCCTTTATATATCTGCAGTGGGGCTACCTGGTGCGTCCGCCGGACTTCGACGATCAGGTCGCGAAGCGCTACGGCCTGTATCCGGCGCCGTTCCGCAATCCCTATCCGCTGCCGGGCGAAGACCCGAATGCGACCAACGGCGGCAGCGGTCAGCTACCGCTCGGCTTGATCCAGGGCAAGGACGACAACGGCCGGTGGACCGGTCTCATCGGCGCGTCCTGCTCTGCATGTCATGACTCGCGGCTGGGCACGACGGGCGAATCCTCCTTCGCGTGGGGATTGCCGAACAGCGCGAACGACGCGGGTCTGCTTGCCTCGGACATGTTCCGGACCACGCCGATCACGACGATCGGCGAGCTGCTGCCGATTCCGTGGAGCACCGGACGCGGCGGTTCCGACGCGATCGGGCTCATCTCGTTGCTGCCGGCGCTGTTCGACATGGACAACCTGGCGCTCGCGCCGAGTCCGCTCGAGTACGTGGCCAACGCTCCGCACGCCGGCATGACCAAGGCGCCGGCGTGGTGGAATCGCGGGTTCAAGACGCGCCAGTTCTGGGACGGTGCCTTGTCGTCCGACAACGTGCATTCAGAAATGGCATTCGGTGTCGCGAACATCTTTCGTGACGCCGGCGCTCGGCGGGCGCTGGAGCCGGAGTTCGAGGACATCAACAATTTCCTGATCTCGCTGTCGCCGGCCAAGTATCCGAAGACGATCAACACGACGCTGGCCGAGCAGGGAGCCGTGCTGTTCCACGAGCGCAACCTGTGGGCGAACGGCGCGAACGCGACGATTCCGAAACCGGCAGGCAACGGCTCCTGCGCGAGTTGTCACGGTGTCTATTCGCCGCGCCACGCGGCCGATCCCAACTATCTTTCGGATCCTCGCCTCAAAGGCGTCGCCGGCATCGTCACGCCGATCGAGACGATTCGCACCGACCCGCGTCGCATGCAGTTGATGGCGGATATCCGGATGCGACGCGCCTGGAACAGCTCCTGGTGGGCGTACAACGAGCTCAGTCCAAACTGGGTCGAGTATCCGTCCGAGGACCTCGTCTCCAGCGAGCTGCGTCGCGTGCCGCGAGCGGTCTACGACAACGGCGGAGCGATTTATTCGCCGCTCGGGCCGAACGAGTGGGTGAATCCGCTCGGCTACGTCGCGCCGCCGCTGTACGGCACGTGGGCCACCGCGCCGTACTTCCACAACGGCAGCGTGCCGAACTTGTGGGCCGTGCTGAAGCCCTCGGACCGACCGAAGGTCTGGAAGCGCGTGCAATCGCCGACGGGCTGGGGCGGCAAGAACGCCGGCTTCGACTACAGCTACAACGCCTACGACTTTCAGAAGCTGGGCTGGAAGACCACCGCGCTCGCTTGCAGCAATTCGATCTTCACGAATCCGTTTCTCCCCTGCAGCGAAAACATGGCGACGATCGACGTGCTGTTCTCGATGTGGGACAACGTCGCGGCCCAGTACTTGAACCTGGCTTATCAGTCGCCGCCGCCGATCACGGACAAGCAGATCTCGTCGCGGATGATCTACAACACCAATCTCTACAGCAACAGCAACGCCGGCCACGAGTTCACGCAGTCGCTGAGTGATACCGAGCGCTGGGCAATCATCGAGTATCTGAAGACGCTGTAGCGCTGAGGCAGTCACCCCCATCGGGCCGCCCACGAGGGCGGCCTATTTTTTCGTCAGCTGCAGCAGATCCCACTGGTTCCCATAGAGATCCAGGAACACGGCCACCGTGCCGTAGCTCTCTTCCTTCGGTTCGCGAATGAATACAACGCCGCGCTCCTGGTAGCGCCGGAAGTCCCGCCAGAAGTCGTCGGTGTGTAAGAACAGGAATACACGTCCGCCGGTCTGGTTGCCGATGCGTGACTCCTGCTCGGCACCGACCGCCCGCGCCAGAAGCAATCGAGACTCATTCGAACCGGGTGGCGCCACCAGCACCCAGCGCTTGTTCTGCGCCTCCACGAATGTGTCTTCGATCAGCACGAAACCGAGCGTCTCGACATAGAACCTGATCGCCTCGTCGTAATCGCGCACGACCAAAGCCACGTAACCGACGCTCTGCTTCATAAAAGGGAACCGTTCACGAAACTCGCTCGTGTCCTGCTTGGAAGGGTGGGAAGAGTGGGGCATTGGAACGTTTTGGTACACCGAAAGAAAACAATTGCGAACGCGAAGCCTCCGGCCGGTCTGCAGTGGCCGTTCCGCGAGCGGCGTGAAGGCGGAGATCGGCGGGTAGGCGATCGCCGCAAAGGGGAGCGACGGCAAGGCGATCGGCGTCAGGCATCCGCGGTCGCGCCACCGGCACGCGAGGCGAAGGCGTCGTTCACCGAACGGGAGCGCGAGATCGTCGATCTGCTGATGCAGGGAATGAGCAACCGGCAGATTGCCAATGCCCTCGGCATTACAGAAGGCACGGTCAAAAAGCACCTGAACCACATCTTCCGTAAACTCGGCGTGCACAGTCGCGCGCTGCTGATCGTCGGGCAGAAGTCGAAGATCCGCTGACGACTTGACGTAACCGGGCGCAGTGGAACTCCGCGTTCCGCTCGGTCGTGTTCCCATCAGAGCGCCATTGCTCGATGCGAGCCGCCTTATGTCCCAGCCAATCGATGTCCTGCTCATCGAACCGTCCGACTCGGACGCCGAGAAAACGCTCGCCGCGATCCGCCGCAAAGCGCCCGGTGTTTCAGCTGTACATGTCTCAGGCGCTGCAGATGCAGCCGGCCTCATCTTCGATTACTGGCCCGCCGAAATGCCGCAGGTCCCGCGGTTGCTGATGCTCGATCTCGCCACCACCGGCGAGGCAGGCAAAGCGATTCTGCACCGTCTCAGGAGCCACGCCGTGACCCGCAGTGTCCCCGCCGTGCTCGTTCTCAAGCCCGTCGATTGCGAGGAGCATGACGAGGAGCTGACGAGCATGCTCGACAAGTGGCTCGTCGGCCGATCGTAAAAACCGCTCTCAGAGCTTCACCATCTTCATGCCGCGCTCGCTGTAGCGCGGTCCGGCAGTCTTGCCCTTGGGCGCCGCTGCATCGAGAGCTGCGAGATCGGCATCGCTCAACTTCACATCGGGCGCAGCCGCTGAATCGCGCATCGTTTCGCGACGCTTGACGCCGGGAATCGGCACGATGTTCGCGCCCTGCGCGAGCAGCCAGGCAAGCGCGATCTGCGCGTTGGAGACGCCGTGCCGCTGCGCCACCTTCGTTATCGCATCGACGATCGCCAGATTCTTCGGCAGGTTTTCGGCCGAATAACGCGGATCGTTGCGGCGCCAGTCGTCGGCCGCGAGATCGTCGAGGCTGCGAATGCCGCCGGCGAGGAAGCCGCGGCCGAGCGGGCTGTAAGGCACGAAGCCGATGTTCAGCTCGCGGCAGGTCGGAAGAATCTCCTCTTCGACGTCGCGCTCCCAGATCGAATATTCGGTCTGTAGTGCCGCGATCGGATGCACCTGCGCCGCTCGCTTGAGCGTTTCGGCGCCGGCCTCCGAAAGTCCGATGTGCCGCACCTTGCCTTCCTTCACCAGTTGCGCCATGCCACCGACCGTCTCCTCGATCGGCACCTTCGGGTCGACCCGGTGCTGATAAAACAAATCGATCGTCTCGATGCCCAGGCGCTGGAGCGAACCTTCGCACGCGCGACGCGCATTCGCCGGTGAGCCGTCGAGGCCTGCCATCTGGTCGCCGTTCCAGCGCATCGCGAACTTGGTGGCGATGACCAGTCCTTTGCGCTTGCCCTTGATGGCCGCACCGACCAGCTCTTCGTTGCTGAACGGCCCGTACATCTCGGCTGTGTCGAAAAACGTGATGCCCAGGTCGATCGCTTCGTGGATTGTGGCGATGGATTCAGTCCGGTTCGCAGCACCATACGTGATGTTGCCGCCGCTGATCATCGGCATGCAGCCGAGACCGAGCGCGGACACTTCGAGCTTGTCGCCGAGGGTGCGGTATTTCATTGCAGCTCCTGCAAGCCGAGCAAAATGGAGACCAGGTCGTCCGGGGCATGGCGGATGATGTCATGAGTGGTGGGTAGTGACCTGACGGTCCAGGCGGGATCTGTCTTCAGCGTCTGATACGTGGGAGTGAATGGCGTCTCGGGCCACCCGGAAGCATAGATGAAGACTTTCTCCCGAACCTCCCGCCAGCGTCCGGTCAAACGAACAGCTTGCTGAAAGGTTGCAAGCGGATGAGGAGCGCGTCGCTCGTCTAAATGCAGCGGCGCGGCGACGCTGAAACCGTCCACCTTGCAACCGTCGAGTGCTCGCTGGCGGTAGCGATCGCCTGCGAGGGCCCACCACGATTCACCATCCTTCGGCACGAAGGCGTCGACATAAACCAAGCTTGCGATCTGCTCCGGCAACCGATCGGCGACCCCGGTGATGACCATGCCCGCGTAACTGTGTCCACAGAGAACGACGTTACGCAGACGTTCGTAGCGCACGACATTGGCCACGTCTTCGATGTGCGTGTCGAGATTGATCGCAATCCCCGCCAGATGCGACCGCTCGCCCAGCCCCGTCAGTGTCGGCGTAAACACTTCGTGTCCGCGGGCGCGGAGTTTGCGAGCGATGGGCGTGAGCGCCCAGCCTCCATGCCAGCCGCCGGCCACCATTACGATGTTCGCCATTCGCTCGTCCTCCGCGGTCCAGCCTGAATCAGCGACCGATTAGTCCGCGCGCTTACGTCTAAGTTCGGATGGGTGCCCGTCCGGTATGTAATGTTTGCCTGACTGTGGTGATCGCAGTTGCGTCGTCGGCAAGGATGGCTGACGCGGCTTCGGATCACGCTCCCGTATTGCCCAGCCTGACCTCGCGCGCCACACGCCTCGATACTGCGCGCCCGCCTGAAGTCCCCGACGATGCGACCCTGGAGGCGAGCGGCGCGAGGATTGGCCAGATCCTGTTCAATCCTTTGCAGTTGTTCGACGTCGGCGGGCTCGACCAGGATACGGCGCTGTTTCGCCTGGCCAATCGCCTGCACATCAGGACGCGCGAGTCGACGATTGCCGATCAACTGCTGTTTCGCGAGGGCCAGCCCTACGATCCGAGCACGATCGCGGAGTCCGCGCGCATCCTGCGGTCGACGCGTTACCTGCGCGACGCGAGCATTCGGCCGATCGCTTACCACGACGGCGTCGTCGACCTCGAAGTGAGGACGCAGGATGTCTGGACTCTGAATCCAGGCATCTCCTTCGGGCGGCACGGCGGCCAGAACACCGGCGGATTCGAGCTCGAGGAGCTGAATCTCCTCGGCCTGGGCACGGAGCTCGGGCTGGCCTTCAAGTCAGGTATCGATCGCGACTCGAAGTCGGTCTTCTACCGCGACCGTCAGCTCGGCTCGTCCTGGTGGGATCTGTCGACCACTTACTCGGACAACAGCGACGGACGCCTCGCCGACTTTTCGCTCGAGCGCCCGTTCTATTCGCTCGAGACGACACGGGCGGGCGGTGTGGCCGCCAACGACGACCTGCGCGTGGACTCGCGTTACGACCTCGGCAAGGTCATCGACAAGTTCGAGACCCACGCCAAGCTGGCCAGTGCCTACTGGGGATTTTCCGAGGGTTTGTCGAATGGCTGGGCACGTCGTTATTCCGTGGGCTTCACGTACGATGATCACGAGTTCGCCAACGCGCCGGGCACCAATCCGGCGCTGTTGCTGCCAGAGGATCGCAAACTCGCGTATCCGTGGGTCGCCGCCGAATGGGTGCAGGATCGATTCGCCATCACGCGCAACCGCGATCAGATCGAGAAGACCGAGGACTACGCGCTTGGTTGGAGGCTGCGTGCGCAAATGGGATTTGCCAGCTCGGCAACAGGCTCGGATCGCGACGCGGTCATGCTCGAGGCAAAGGCCTCGACCGGCTATGACCTCACTGCGCGACAATCGTTGGCATTGAGTGCCGATGCGGCCGGGCGCGTCGAAGAAGGAAGTCTCGCGAACGGCTTGTTGGGTGCCGAGGCCCGCTACTACTTCCGTCAGTCGCCGCGCCGACTCTTCTTCCTCGGCCTCTCGGGAACCGCGGGGTCCAACCTCGACACGGATACACAAGTACTATTGGGTGGCGACAATGGCTTGCGCGGCTATCCCTTGCGCTATCAGGCAGGAACGGGTCGATGGCTCTTCACGGCGGAACAACGCGGCTATACCAACTGGTTTCCGTTCCAGTTGTTCAATGTCGGCGGCGCCGTGTTCTTCGACATGGGTCGCGTCACCGGCCGCGACCCGTTGGGGTCGACACCGCAGGGTGTCCTGAAGGATGTCGGCATCGGTCTGCGACTCGGCAACAGTCGCTCGGCGCTCGGCAATGTCTTGCACATCGATCTGGCGTTTCCGCTCGACGGCAACTCGTCCATCGACAAGATGCAGGTCGTGGTCGAGACCAAGCGGAGTTTTTGATGCCGCTGGGGCGCGGCGGCCGCAGGTCGATTCTTCTGCAACTGATCCTCGCCGCGGCGCTAAGCGGGATGGTCGGGTGCGCGTCTGTGCCGCCTGCCGCGGAGGCTCCGCCGCCTGTTGCAGAAGACGTTCCGCGCACATGGTCAGCTCCGCCGGTGATCGAGAATCGCCGCCTGCTCGGTGACACGAGTACGAGCAACGCAACCCTTGCGGCCGATGAAGTGCTCGCTGCCGCCATTGCGTTCAACCCGCGCATGAAGCTGGCGCGGGCGCAACGCGACACCGGCGCGGCTGGTGTGCTCGCGGCGCGTGAGCGAGCCAATCCGACGCTGTCGCTTTCTCCAGAGCATTTGATCTCGGCCGCATCGGGCGTATCACCGTGGGTGATCGCGGTGTCGCTGGTCTGGCCGCTGCGAACAGCCGGGAAGCGCGACTTGGCGATCGAACAGGCACTCGCGGCGGATGACGCGGCTCTGCTCAACGCTGCTGCGGAGGTCTGGTCGCTGCGCTCCGATTCACGGTCAGTCGTGTGCGCGACGGAGTTTGCCTGGGCGCGCCGGGCGCTCGCGAACGAGGAGGCGAGCTTGCGGGTCGATCTCGTCACTCGCATGGAGAAGCAGTCGGATGCGGGCATCGTGAGCAGATACGAAGTAGCGCGTGCCCGTCTGGATCGCGATGCCTCGACGTTGCGACTGCATCAGTCGGACGCGGAGGTCGTCGCTGCCCGTCACGACATTGCCGGCCTTGCGGGAGTGCCGTTGGCGGAGGTCGAGCTGCGCGAGCCCGGTGACGACTGCATCAAAGGCGAGCCGTCGCGGGAAGTCGTTCCGCTCGAACAGCTCGAAGCGCGAGCGATCGGCAGTCGACTCGACCTGCGTGCGAAGCTCGCGGAATTCCGGAGCGCGGATGCCGCATGGCGCACCGAGATGGCGAAACGCTACCCGGATCTCGCGCTCGGCCCCGGATACATGTACGACCAGGGCGATCGCAAAGTGACGTTCAGTCTGTCGTTCGAGCTGCCGATCCATTCGCACAACGAGGGTGGTATCGCCAAAGCTCGTGCCGATCGCGATCGCGTGATCGCCGAGGCAGAGGTGCTGCAGGCCACGATCGACTCGGAGGTCGCCAAGGCGGCGGATCAGCTCGCACAGGCGCGCGCGCAACTCACTTCGGCCCAGTCATTGTTGCAACAGTCACAGGCGCTGCTGGATCGCGACGTCGAGCGCGAACGGGCCGGCGAGCTCGACAGGCCGACGGTGCTGCTCTCGCGCATCGCAACGCTGTCGGCGCGTGTCGACGAGCTCACAGCGGCGCGTGCTGTCGCCGATGCGACAGCAGCTCTCGAAGCTGCGACTCAAGCGCCACTGTCGTCACCGGAATTCAACACTGAAGCGGCCCGCGCTCTACTGAAGGGGCAATGAACTCAAAAAATCTGCTTGCTTCGCTGCTGCTGTCGCTGGTCGCGTTGCTCGGGTGCAGTCGGGAGGAATCCGACGAGCGTGCGCCGGCAGCGGCATCTGCAGGTGCTGAGTCGGCGAGCGATGTTCCGGGCGTAACCGCCGATGCGGCAACTCAGCGCGGCTTGGGCGTGGAGCTCGCCGCTGTCGCGACTGCAAGCGTCGAAGCACAAGCGCGCGGGACCGCGACCGTCATCGATTCGGCTGCTTTTGCCTCGTCCATGGCAGACCTGGAGTCGTTGCGCGCGGAAGTTGCGGTCGCAACCGAGAATCAGCAACGCCTCCAGAATCTGTATCAGGATGGTGGCAACGCATCCCGGCAAGCGGTCGATGCCGCGATTCAGCAGAATGCTTCGGCCCGGGCCAAGCTCGCGGGCAGCGAGTCGCGCGCGCGGCTCGACTGGGGCATGAAGCTCGCGAGTGCGGCGGATGCCGCGAGCGCGCGTCTTCGTGCAGATGTCGTTAGCGGTGCCGTCACGCTCTTTCACGCAGAGTTTCCGGGTCGCCTGGGAGTGGCGAACACGCTGCACTACGAGCTTCTGAACGCACGCGGTGCGCCTGTCGTGCTCGAATTTATCGACCGCTCGCGCACGCCGGCGCAGTTCGCCGCTGGCGACAGTGCGCTGCTCGCACTTCGCGCGCAGAGTGCAACCGGTGTGTCGTTTCGTCCCAATGAGCGCGTGCCCATCGTCGCAACGACCTTCGGATCCGCGCGAGCGTTCGTTCCTGCTGCCGCGGCGCTCGCCTACCAGGGGCGACTGTGGTGTTACGTCGCCCGCTCCACAGATCGTTTCGAGCGCGTGCCTCTCGATAGCGAGGCGAGCAGCACCGAAGGCTACGCGGCGGGCGAGTCGATCAAAGCCGGCGACCAGGTCGTGGTGCGCGGCGCGGCCTTGCTGCTGTCGCTGGAGCGTTCGGCGAGCTCCGACGTCGGGTCGAGCACCGACGAATGATGGTCGGCATCATTTCCCAGGCGTTGCGTCATCGCGGCATCGTCGCGGTGCTCTCGGTGATCTTGCTGCTCTATGGAACCGTCCTGGCGTTTCAAAGCCGGCTCGACGTGCTGCCTGAATTCGTGCCGCCGCAGGTGGTCGTGCAGACGGAATCGCCCGGCCTCGCACCCGAGCAGGTCGAGTCGCTCGTCACGCTGCCAGTCGAACAAGCTCTGAGCGGTATTCCGGCGACGGCGCGGGTGAGCTCGGAGTCGATCACCGGGCTGTCGGTGGTCACAGTCGTCTTCGATGATGACGTCGATATTCTCGTCGCCCGACAGGGTGTCGCCGAGCATCTCGCTGAGCTGGCAGGCAAGCTTCCTGTGGGCGTGTCCACGCCGCGCATGTCTCCACTCGTCTCATCGACGATGGACTTGCTCAAGATCGGTCTCGTCTCGACGACCGTGTCGCCGCGCGAATTGCGGGATGTGGCGGACTGGGAATTGCGACCACGACTGCTCGCCGTGCCAGGCGTCGCACGAATTACCGTGTATGGCGGCGAGCGGCGTGAGGTGCAGATCCTTCTGGACAACGCGCGACTCGCGGCTGCTGATCTCACGGCAAGCGATGTGCTGACTGCCGCGCGTGCGGCGACGGGTGTGCAAGGGTCGGGACAGATCGATCTGCAGTCGCAACGCATTCCGATCAGCACCGGCCTCGTCGGCGATCCGGTGCAGGTCGTCTCGCAAGCAGTCGTGACGACGCGCGGTGAGACAACGATTCGCATCGCCGATGTCGCGCAGGTACGGGACGGTCCGGCGATTGCCTTCGGCGATGCCGTGATTCAAGGCAAGCCCGGCGTGCTGCTCGCGATCTCGAGTCAATATGGCGCGAACACGCTCGAAGGAACTCACGCGTTGGAAAGCGCGCTGGCTGAGATGCTGCCGAGGCTCAAGGCGCGCGGCATCGATGCGTATCCTGCGATTCATCGGCCGGCCACTTTCATCGAGAGGGCGCTCGGTAACCTCAGTCGCACGCTCGCGATCGGCGCATTGCTGATCGCCATTGTCCTCTATGCGTTCCTGCGCGACTGGCGTTCGGCATTGATCGCATTCATGGCGATCCCGTTATCGCTGCTCGCGGCGGTGGTAGTGCTCAATCACTTCGACGTCGCACTCAACACGCTGACCTTGGGTGGATTCGCGGTCGCACTCGGCGTGCTGGTCGACGATGCCGTCATCTACCTGGAGAACATCCTGCGACGGCTGCGGCAGAACGCGGCAGCGGCGCAACCGAAAGCGCGACTGGTGGTGATTCGCGATGCGTCGCTCGAGATTTCAGGTGCCGTTGTGTTCGCGACCGCAGTCATCCTGCTGGTGCTGCTGCCGGTATTTCTGATGCCAGGCGTGCAAGGAAAATTCATGGGACCGCTGGTGCAGGCCTTCGCACTCTCTGTGGTTGCATCGCTTGTTGTCGCGCTCACCGTAACGCCGGCTCTTGCGGCCTTGCTCTTGCGCTCCCGCGAGTCACACCGAGAGTCGGTGTGGCTCTCGAAGCTGCGCTCCTGGCATCTGCTGGCACTCGATCGATGCACTCGTCATCGCACAGCGGTGCTCGTGACCTTGGGCGTTCTGCTGGCCGGTGTCATTGCGCTCACGCCGCTGCTCGCCGGCGAGTTCATGCCGAGTTTCCGCGAAGGGCATTTCGTTGCGCAGGTATCCGCCCGGGTGCCCGGGACGTCGCTGGGCGAGATGGCACGACTCGGCGAACGGATCAGCGCGGAAATCCTCGCGCTGCCATACATCGCAACCGTCGCGCACCAGATCGGTCGCGCGGAGCAGGGCGAGGATACCTGGGGGCCGGAGCGCTCGGAGTTTCACATCGAATTGAAGCCGAACAATCACATCGATCAGGGACGAGTGCAGCAAGAGCTGCGCGAGCTGTTCGCTCGCTATCCGGCAGTGCAGTCCGAAGTGCTCACGTTCCTGGGAGATCGCGTGAGCGAGTCGTTGTCCGGAGAAACCGCGCAGGGCGTGATTCGCGTGCGTGGCAACGATATCGACGCCATCGACCGTGCCACGGCGCGCTTGATCGGACAGGTCGGATCCGTTCCCGGGATTGCCGATGTCCAGGCTCCCCACGCGGGACTTTCCGCGGAGCTCTCCGTCAACTTGCTGCCGGCGCGCCTCGCGCTCTATGGACTGCGTGCCGGCGACGTACTGGATGTGATCGAGACCGCGTTCGCCGGCACGGTGGTGAATCAGGTCTACGACGGCAATCGCACGATCAGCATCGTCGCGCTGCTGCCCGCGACGGAACGCACCAACCCGCAAAGCGTGCGCAAGCTCCCGCTGCGTTCGGCGAACGGTCAATTCATCACACTCGAAGATGTCGCGCAGATCTACGTCGCGACGGCTCGCTCCGCGATTCGCCATGAAGGCGGCCAGCGGATGGGCGTCATCACTTTCAACGCAGGCACACGCGCCATACAGCCGGTCACTCGCGATGTGCAGGCGATCCTGTCGCGTGATGCGACTCAGCACCGCGATACCTGGACCGAGATGGCCGGCGAAGCCGAGCAGCAACAGCAGACTCAGCGCAGCCTGATAGTGTACTCGCTGATCGCGCTGGTCATGATCGTTCTCGTGCTCACCGCCGCGTTCGAGCGTCGCGCGCTCGCGCTGATCGTTCTCGTCAACGTGCCGTTCAGTCTGATCGGTGCAATCCTGGCGCTGGCTGCGACCGGTCAATCGCTATCGCTGGGCGCTCTCGTCGGACTGGTCACGGTGTTTGGCATCAGCGCCCGCAACGCGATCCTGCTGCTCGCGCACTACGAAAAGCTGTTGGAGGAGACGCCGGGCGCGGCGTGGACGCCGGAACTCATCGACCGTGGCGCAGCCGAACGCTTCCTGCCCGTGATCATGACGGCCGTGCTGACTGCGCTGGGTCTGGTGCCGCTCGCCGCCAGCTTCGGCACCGCGGGCAATGAAATCGAAGGTCCGCTGGCGATTGCCGTGCTGGGCGGGCTCGTCAGCTCAACGGGGCTGTGCCTCGTCGTCCTGCCAGCCTTCATGCACTGGATCACGCAATCGCGGTTCAACCGCGCGTTGCATGTCCCCGCCGAGTCCCTCTGAGGCGCGCCTTACATTTTCTTAATGGCGGCGGCCCGCTCGCGACGCACGACTGAAATATCCAGTCCGTAGCGTCCGGTGGCTTTGATGTCACCCCGCAATTCCAAGAGGGCTCACTTATGACGAAGCTACTCGCGTCGACGACGCTGCTGGTTGCTGCGCTCGGCGCAACGTCGCTCGCTATCGCGCACAACGACGACGACAACGACGAATTGCAGGCGCATTCGTCCAGGCCTTTCACGCTGGCGGTCTACGGCGATGCGCCTTACGGCTGCAAGGCTCCGACCGCTGCAGCCGCGAGCGATGAGTGCCCGCCGGGATCGATCTTCCGGCCGGACGACGCGAACCTGCCGAATCCCGGTGACCCGCGGCAGATCGAGGCCACGCCCGCGTTCATCGGTGCGGTCAATCGCGATCCGAAAGTGGCGCTGGTGGTTCACGTGGGCGACATTCACTCGGGTTCGCAGTTCTGCACCGTTGCCTACGACCGCACGATCCTGAACCTGTGGTCGCAGTTCGAAGATCCGCTCGTCTACACGCCAGGCGACAACGAGTGGGCGGACTGCCAGAAGGCAAAAGAGGGCGGTGGAGTCGTCAACGCGGCGGGCGACTACGTGGACTACGCGGCCGGCCATCCGGTGGCGAATCTTGCGCTGATCCGCGCAATGTTCTTCGCCGAGCCGGGCCGTACGCTTGGCGCACACAGCAAGCGGGTGACGTCGCAGGCTCAAGCCTACGATCCGGCGTTTCCGTCCGACGCGGAGTACGTCGAGAACGTGATGTGGGAGCAGTCACAGGTGTTGTTCGTGACGATCAACGTGCCGGGCGGCTCCAACAACGACAGCGATACGTGGAACGCAGGCGCGTTCGGCAGCGCCTTCGCCGCCACCGGCAACACCAAGTCGGCTCCGCAGTTGCAGGACCTCGCGCAACGGACGGGCGCGGATCTGCGCTGGCTCGACGCTGCCTTTGCACGTGCGGACGCGCACCACGTGAAGGCCGTCGTCATCGTCGATCAGGCCGACATGTGGGATCTCGACGGCACGTTGCCTGCGGACAATCACCTCGCCAAGTACGAGCCGCTGATCGCGAAGATGGCAGCGAAGAGCCAGGCCTTCGGCAAGCCGGTGCTGCTGTTCAACGGCGACTCACACCACTATCGCTCGGATAACCCGCTCAAACAGCAGCAGCCGTGTGTCACCGAGGCGGGTGCTGCGTCCACTGCCTGCAGCGAGGATGACTGGGCGACTCACCCGAACTACGACGTGAGCAACTTCCACCGGGTAGTCGTCCACGGCAGCACGTTCCCGCTCGAATATCTGCGGTTGGCGGTCGATACGCGCGTCAACAACGCGCCGAGTGCAACGAGCTTCGGTCCTTTCAGCTGGGAACGGGTGATCCCGTAGTTTGAGGCTCGTCGGCCTGCACGTCGTCGACGTGCAGGCCTCGTTCGAGGTGAGCACAAAGCACCTCGGCACCGGGCCGATTTCTCTGCTCGGTGCGTGCGAGCTCCAACAGCTGTCGCAGCAGGGCAAGCAGAGACTCCGGCGGCAGATCGCCAAGGCGTTCGCGGCCGCCGTACGAGAGCATTACGCGGCATTCATCGCAGGCGACTTCTACCAGACCTGCCCAGTGATGCCGGAAAACGACATCTGTGCCGTCTTCGCAACGAAGCGTGGTCCACGTCGCTGCACTTCGCGTCATTGGTTCAAATCTCCACTTTCGCTGCCATTGCTACATATTAAGTCCATTCCTGCTCGGGCGGTTCCAAAAATCCGTCGAGCCGTCAGGGCTCCACGACCAGCACTTCGAACGTGCCCGCCACGTTGCGCTGTCCCGTCGCCAGAAAGATTCGATGAGTCTGCTCATCGAGCGTGAGCGTGCGCGCGCCCGGTTTGGTGGCAACGGTTTCCGCGACGGTGAACTTGTCCGGCGTTTCTTCGCGGATGACAGTCAGCGTTCCGTCGCCACCCGAGGCGAACGCGAGCTGCTTCTCCGCATCGAACGCGGCACCATCGACCCGTCCGCCGATCGGCATTTGCGCGATGCTGTGTCCGGTAATCGAGTCGACGATGGCCATCACCTTGTTGCTGCACGCGGCGAACAGCCGGTGATGCAGACGGTCGATGGCGAGACCGGTCGGCTCTTCGCAGCCGGCTAACGGCCACGTCGCCGTGACTGCCAGAGTCCGTGCGTTGATTTCAGCGAGGCTGTTGCGGTCTTCCAGGTTGACGAACACATGACCGCTGCCGTCGTGCACGGCAAATTCCGGTTTGGCATCCAGCTCGATGGTGCCCACCACCTCGTTGTTGGCGGTGGCAACGGCGGTGACGTTGCGGCCGCGGCCGTTGAACGCGAACACCCGGTGCGTCATCGGCTCGTACAGGATCGCGTCCGGATTGTCGCCCGTGGTCTTGATCTCAGCGAGGCGGCCCAGCGACTGCAGATCGAACACGACGATGCTGGACGCGCCGCCCGCGCTCACGTAGCCATGCCCGAGCGGGTCGGCGATGGCGACTCCGTGGACACCCGGCGTATCGGCGATCGCGCCGGCGGGTGCCAGCGTTGCGGTATTGAGAACTTCTACGTGTGTGCCGTGGGCGACGAACAACCGCGCCCGCGGGGCGTCGAAGGTCAGGTAGTCCCAGCCTTCAGCTCCCGGCAGCTTGATCTCCTGCGCCAGGTGATAGGCACCTGC
>Ga0134124_10000797_pt1 | contig 25382 bp, 20 predicted proteins | sample KB304_FD_96880 | JGI IMG/M metagenome (GOLD analysis project Ga0134124, IMG submission 96880) | Terrestrial soil microbial communities without Nitrogen fertilizer from Kellogg Biological Station, Michigan, USA - KB3-0-4 | ecosystem: Environmental > Terrestrial > Soil > Unclassified ... | reverse complement strand
TTGATCTCAGGAACGTTGAAACCTGGCAACAGAATGCTGAGCTTGATGTCGTCTCCTCTGCCCCGTGATATCAACACGCAGGTGAGGATGCGGGCGTGCAGTAGCAGGGACTCGGTGATCGCGTTCGGGATCGGCCACTGAAACGAGTTGCGAATGTTGCCCTGACAGAGGGCGAGAAGACCGTTGAACATCTGGACTTCGTAGTCGAAGACGCTCCACACGTCGGCCATGATGTGTACCTGCCCTTCCGAGTTTGCAGAACCTAAGTGCGAGGGATTACGTTGGTCAGGTTAGCAATCGGGGCCACTGAGAACCAAGGACCCGCAGGGGGGACTTTGATTCTCAGTGACAGCCCCGACCAGCCGCCTACCCATTGCAGTCTGCTGAGTACTGGGTAGACTCTCGCGCACGGAGTTAGTGTCGCGAAAGTCTTTTGATTTGAATTGGTCGGGACGGGCAGATTTGAACTGCCGACCCCTCGCACCCCAAGCGAGTGCTCTACCAGGCTGAGCCACGTCCCGACTGAAGGAACCGGCCGCAATCTCACAGGCGGCGGTGGGGTTGACTTAGAGATTTTACACCAGGCTTAGCGTTTCTTGCGCTTCGGGGCTGGCTTTTCCTCATGGACGGCAAACTGGATCTTCTTCTCGACCGGATCGATGCGGTCGACCAGCACCCTCACCCGCTCTCCCATGCTGTAGATCTTGCGGCTGCGCAGGCCGATAATTTCGCGCGTGTTTTCGTGATAGGTGTAGCGATCGTCGGTCAGCGAATCGAGCGGCACCAAGCCTTCCACGAAGAGGTCGGTCAGTTCCACGAAGAATCCGTACTTGGTCACGCTGATGATCAGGCCGTCGAAATCTTCGCCGACCCGGTCTGACATGAACTTGACCTTCTTCCACTCCATCAATTCTCGTTCGGCTTCGTCAGCACGGCGCTCCGACTGGCTTGATTCTTCGGCGATGTTATGCAATTCCTCGAGCGGGATGGGGCCGCCCTCAGGTTTAACTGCTTCGTGATGGGCTGAGCGGTCACGCCGCTTCGACCATGGAGAGGGTTCGTCAGTTAGGCTTGTGTGGCGCGGGCGCCCCGCCCGCGTGTCAGCGTCCGGCACCGACTCCTCAGCGATCAGGCCACGCTTTTTCCCACCGCCAGCTCCGCCGAATCGCCCCACCCGGACCTCCCCATCCGAAACTTCCTCCGAATCTCGCAGGACTGCCTTCAGAATGCGGTGAATGATCAGGTCGGGATAGCGGCGGATCGGCGACGTGAAATGGGTATAGGCAGTGGCGGCCAGCGCAAAGTGTCCTTGGTTCTCTTCGGAATATCTCGCTTGCTTCAGCGAACGCAGCATGAGGAAAGAAAGGATGCGCTCTTCCGGTTTGCCCGCAATCTTCTCCGTCAGCTTCTGATACATGCGCGGCGTAATGTGCACTTCTTTCGGAATCTCGATCTCCCGCGCCTGCCGGCCTCTGCCGTGTCCGGCGCGGCGGTCGGCCTTAAGCTGGACCCGCTGAATGGGTAGCGGACCCACGCCCAGGGAATAGCCAAAGGTCGCGGCAATTACTTCAAAGTCGTAGACCCGCTTGGGGTCGGGCTTTTCGTGAATGCGGTAGAGCGAAGCGATTCGCTTGTTTTCAAGATACGACGCCACGCATTCGTTGGCTGAAAGCATGAATTCCTCAATCAGACGATGCGCGATATTGCGCTCCGAACGGGTGATGCTTTTCATCAGTCCCATTTCGTCGAACTCAATCACCGGCTCGGGCAAGTCGAAATCAATGGAGCCGCGGCGCTCACGCTTGCGATTGAGGATCAGGGCTAAGTCGCGCATCCGCTCGAACCCGGCTACCAGCTTGCTGTAGCGCTCGCGCGTGCCGGCGTCGCCTTCGAGCACCAGATTCACGTCGGTGTACGTCATGCGTTCGACGGAGCGAATGATGCCCTCACTCAATTCGTAACCAAGAATTTCGCCTTGATGATCAATCTCCATGACGCACGACATCACTAGGCGGTCTACCTGCGGCCGCAGGCTGCAAATATCGGAGGAGAGTTCGAGTGGAAGCATGGGCACCGCGCGATCGGGAAAATAGACGCTGGTGCCACGCAGCCGTGCCTCCTGGTCGAGCGCTGAATCCGGTGTAACGTAGTGGGCCACGTCGGCAATGTGTACCTGGAGCTCAAAGTTTCCGTTTTCCAAGTGCTGCACGATCACCGCGTCGTCGAAATCCCGCGCCGTCTCTCCGTCAATGGTGACAATCGGCAAGGCGCGAAAATCGTGCCGCTTCTTCACGTGAGCAGCTGGAATGACAGGATCAGCGACCTGCGCTTCGGCTAGTACAGCGGGCGGGAAACGATGCGGCAGGTGATGCTTGCGGATCATGATCTCGACGTCCGCGCCGAAATCATCTTCGTAGCCGACAATTTCGACGACTCGCCCACGCGGGTTTTGGGTGGCGGTGGGCCAGTCGGTAATCTCAACATCGACAACGACGTTTTCCAGGTCCTCCCAGCTGGTGCGCCGCGCGGCTTCCTGGCCCAGCACGCGATGCGGGCTCTTGTGGTTTCTCGTTTTCTCGCTGGCCGCCACCAGGGCATCCGCCTCGCCAGCACCGGTGGATTTCTCCGGATACTCCATCCCCGGCGGAATCACAATCTCCTGCGTGATCTTCTGGTCAATCGGTGTGACGTAGTTCCGCCGCGTGCCATAGTGAAACTTCCCCACGACAGTCGAGTGCGCTCGACCGACCAGACGCACGATGCGCCCCTCGGCGCGGCCATCAGGACGAATGTTGCCGATCTCGACGATCACGCGATCACCGTGCATTGCCGATCCCACGGCCGGAGGTGGAATGAAGATGTCGCCCAGCAGGCGCTCTTTCAGACGCGGATCGAGGGAGTTCGCTTCCGGAATCACAAACCCAAAGCCGTCCCGGTGCATGCTCAGCCGTCCCACTGCCAGGTTCTTGCCGGAGGCGGTTTGCGGAATGGCATAGCGGTCGGGCCCAACCTGTTGCAGCTGGCCTGTAGAGACGAGCTGCTTCAGGCGCTCGAACAATTCGCGGCGGGCATCTCCGTGGACACCAAGTTCGCGCGCCATCTGCTTGAAACCGGCGGTGCGTTTGGGTTGCTGCTCGATTTTTTTCAGGATGGCGGAATCGGAAAGCATAGTGACGGATGTCACTCTTCAAGGATACCGGAGCCGGACAGCGCAAGCTGCGCCGTCAGGAAACGGAGGACGGAAAGTAGTTCTGCTGAAAGATCCTGCGATGATGCAGTTCGTGACCGGCAATCATGTAAGCGAGAGCCAGCACCGTGACTTCATTGTTGCTGGCCGTTCCCCGGCGGGCCCAGGCGGCTTCATCCAGCGCGCGAAACATCAAGACTGTGGCCCTCCGAACCGACGCAAACTCCTCGACCAGCCCGGCCAAAGTGCAATGGCCGAACGGTCCATACTTCACATAGTCATCCTGCTCGAAGCCGGCGAGCGGAGTCTTGTCGTTGCGGGCGATGCGTAGCGCACGGTAGCTAAAGACGCGTTCGGCATCGATGAGGTGGCCGAGCGATTCTTTCACAGTCCACTTTCCCGGGGCGTAGCGAAAATCTCCGTCTGCCTCCGGGCGCGCCAGCAGGACCAGTGTGGCCGGTTGCTGCTTTTCCAGGGTGACTAGAATGTCGCCATCCGGCACCAGGGAAACGTACTTGCCATAGTAGGGTGCGTACTCGTTCGGCTCGGGTCTGGAAGCAATCAGCTGAGTGGATCTCATGGACACTCTCCGCGTCGGATCTTCGCTCTCAGAATACCTGAGTTTGATGTGGAAGACCGCAACGAGTGTGGGAATGTTTGCGGGATTGCAATCACGGGAAACCTCTAACCGCAAAGGACGCAAACGTTTTCTTGGCGACCTTGCGGAACCCTTTGCACCCTGTGCGATTAAGCCTTTAAGCCGACTTCTCCGGAGCAGGCCTCGAATTACGGCCTACACTTATTGCAAATTGAGCTGCGTCAGTTTCACGGCGCAGCGTGCGTTCGAACAGTTGCCCACATTAACGACGCCCTGGGTGCTGAAATATATACTGGAGGCCTGCCCTGCGGTACTGGTGTTGTCCACAATAATCCCGCTGACGCCCCCAGGGTAGTTCACGCTTGTGGCCTGGCCGTTTATGATCGCGCCGGTGCTGATGTCGTTGACCAGAATCAAACCGTTGGCGCCGGCCCCCATCAGGCCACTCACCAGGAGATCGTGATGGCCAGCCCCGCCCTTCAGGGTGATGTTCGGATTGAAGAGTTCGGTGTAGGGAGAGCACGGGATGTCAGCAACCATGACCCGGAACAGGCTTCCCGACGGAGCCGAATCCATGGTTGGATACGCGCTGAATCCGATCCAGTAATGAAACGGCTGTGTACTGGCCGTGTCAGTACCGCACAAGAAGAGGTGGCCGGTGTTGGGAGTGGCCCCAAAGTAGGCATTGTCAAAGGCGCCACTATGAAGATTCCAGTTTGCTATGGTTCTTCCCACGCTGCCCAGGCCGACATGGACACGCACCGGCGCAGTGAGGTCCATCTTAAGCTGCGCCACCACCGCGCTCGCGCCTGCAGTGCCGTCGTTGCCCGAGAAAGCAAAAATCCGCTGGCTGACGCCAGAGCTGTCCATGATGATGGAATCGGGGATCCCGAACGACCCGCCGTTTGCGGTGCAATCTGCGCCTGTGCCGGTACGGCCTGGGGGATGCGCGGCAGTACAACCTCCGCCGCCGATCATCACCGGCCCGGCATTTAGTGTAGGCGTATTGGTCTTGGCGTCAATGACCCAGAGTTCGCCGAGCTGGTCGCCTACGAAAAGGCGGCCGCTGGGGAAATCGTAGACCGGTCCGTTCGGTTGCGCCGCGACGCCGCCAGTGCCCGCCACCAGCAGAGTGAAAGTCCAGTCCACCGTCGGCTGAGCGTTAAGAGCGCACGCGAACACGCAACTGATGCGGTAAATCTTGCCATCATTGCTCGCGACGAAAGCCTTGTCGGTCTGGTAGTCCACCCACGGCGAAGCAAGAGTATTCGTGGCCGTCGCGGAGTAGGTGAGCGACTTGAGACACGACGTGGCAGCCCCGCAACCCGCAGGCAGCGTCGGAGCTGCAGAAGCCGTTGCGGATCCTCCTTCTCCGGCTTTCCAGGTGAGCACGTGGAAGATGGACGAAGTCGCCGCACTCTCCACATAAGCGACCTTGGTGCCGTCCAGAGAAACCACAACAGAGGTCAGGACCGCACCACCGGCCGTGCTCCCGTTGTACGCCCAGTTCACCGTAGGATTAGCGCCGCACAGTCCGCCGGTGCCGCTGTAGAGGTTCTTCACGCCGATTAGATTGGCTTGACCGCCCGTCACGCCGGCGACGTTCAATCCGTAAGCGACAAAATCATTGGCGCAGTTGGGTGTCGCATTGATGTCAAAGTTGTATTTGGCCGGAAACATGTTGGGCGCGACGATTCCGGTGCCGAGAGGAATACTCCAGTCAATTTTCAGACTCGGAGCCCGAGGCTGGATCGGCCGACGCGGACCGCGAACACCCGGACCGAACCGCCTCGCATCCGCAAAAGTGGAGCGCAGATTGCGCTCGGCCAGCCGGGAAAGAATCCGAGGCTCGACCCTCGCCTTTTCCAGGTCAGGGGCTGACAATCCGCCGCTCATCGTTACGTGGCTATAACTCCAGTCCTGAACGCGCCCGACGTGTTGCTGGCGTGGCTGCTCCTGGGCTTGGCTTGCCAGACTAGAACAGGGCACAAGCGACAGACACAACACGACATAGCGGCAAGTCCGTTTCATGAGTTCCCCCCCGGGACCAAGGACGGTTGACGTGTTTCGGCGATTGTCTTCCCGTCAAGATTAAAGGACTCTAATGAATTTCAGACTCCGGTCTGAGCGGACCCGCATTACATTAGTAACCTCTCCCTATCACGATCGGTTGTCGCGATTCCTTGGTAAATGCAATCATCATGTCGAGAAATGGCTCCGGGGAAAAAATGCCACCCGGGGCAAAACTTGCATGGTTTGAAATTGGCGGCTGTAGTCTGGCGTCACCGGTCACAACGGATCGCCTTCCAGTTGAGCCCGTGCATGTGCCGTGGTTTCATCAAATAGGCGTTTTTCACAGGCCTGGTTTGCAGCTGGCTGGAGTAAAATGCCAGTTGGTCACCGAAGTGCGGCCTTCACCCAGAATCCATACGAGGAAAGGACCTTTGCCACATGTGGAAACCCACGAATCAGCCTACGACTCCCGGCCGGCCAGGTGAGCCGGAGCGCCCGGCGGCGCCCGCCCCCACCCCAACTTTTTCTGCCGCGAGCGAGCCCGCTCCCGCGGCGCCGCGTCCGGTTGCAACCACGACTGCGGACCAGGCCACGATCGGCAAATCGCTGGTGATCAAAGGCGAGGTAACGGGATCTGAGTCGCTTTATATCGACGGCCGGGTGGAAGGCTCCATCAACCTGTCGGGCAACCGCGTGACCGTGGGCCGCAACGGCGTGGTTTCGGCCAACATCAATGCCCGTGAAATCGTTGTCCTGGGCAAAGTACGCGGCAACCTGACGGCCAGCGACCGGGTTGATATCCGCAGCGACGGCTCCCTCACCGGGGACGTCGTGGCAGCCCGTATCTCCATCGAAGATGGAGCGTTCTTCAAGGGCGGCATTGATATCCGCAAAGCCGGCCAGAAGCCCAACGGCGAAGAAGTCAAAGCCTCGGCCGAAGCCGCAACCGCAGCCCGGGTATAGATTTTTTCAGGAAAGATCACGGCGGACACTCTTGGTTCATACAAGAGTGTCCGCCGTTTTTCTTCTGAGAACCGAGAACCAGAAACTGAGATCTGAAATCTTGTCTATGGTTCTATTCCCTTACTCAAATCTTCCGCCTGCGTTTCGGCGACACGCGGATAAGAAGTGCGCTTCCGGCGGCGCAGGTCACCCGCCAACGAAGATCGCGTAAGCCAAAGACCCGCGGCCACCGCTCCCGCCCACGTGACGGTAATCAGGCCAAGTGCCTTGAGGTCCGCGACCCGGCTGTTGTGGACCAGCAAGACCCGGGCGACTTCATAGCTCAGCAAGCCCGCCACCACCGACGTCAATCCCGCCTTCCCAATCTCGGCCCAATTCAATTCATTGATGCGAATCAGCCGCCGGCGATGCAGCAGGAGTGCCAGTGCAAGAGTATTTGCCACGATCCCCAAGTCGGACGCCATCGCCAGCCCTACGGTCGAAAATCGGTGGAACAGCGCCGAGTACATGGGAATGGATGCCAGCGTAATCAAGCTCGTGGCCACCATGGGGGCGAGCGTGTTACCCGCGGCGTAAAAAGCGCGCGAGTAGAGACCCTGCGCCGACCAGAAGCACAGCGAAAGTGCGAACCAGAAAAAATACAGTGCGGTTTCCTGCGAATCGGAAAATCGGAAGTGTCCGCGACGGTAGACCAGATCGATCAGGGGCAGCGCTGCCGCCATCATGAAGCTGGTGGCCAGCAGCGACGTCGCGACAATGCGGTAGATGGAACCGTTTACCGTGTCGGCAAACTCGCGCATCCGTTTTTCCCCAAAGAGCTTGGCAAAAAACGGCAGCGAGGCCTGGCTGGTCGCCTGTCCCAAAACCGCGATTGGCACCGCGAACAGACGCTTGGCATAGTTGAGCCGTGTGATGTCGCCCACGGCGCCGGAAGCGAAGTAGCGCAGGATCCAATCGTCCGCGGTAACCAGCGATACGCCCAACATCAGAGGAATCGAAAGCTTTACCCATTCGCGAAACGCGGGATTGCGCACGTCGAACGAGATGCTGTAACCCGTGCCAATGCGGGCGGCGCCGATGGCGTTGATCAAAAATGGCCCCAGGAAACTCCCCGCCAAAGCGCCGTAGGCAAGGGAAGAGATGCCAAAGCGATGCGAAAGCAGCACCCCGCCCAAAATGATGGCAGCGTTGTAGAGTAGCGGCGAGAACGCAGGAAAGAGAAACAACCGTCGCGAAAGTAAAACCGCGGAAACCACTCCGCCGACATAAAAGAAAATCTGGGCAGGCAGCAGGATGCGCGTCAGATGAACGCACAGCTCGAGCTGTTCGGTGCTGAACTTGGGAAAAAGATGGCGTGAAATCTCGGGCGTAAAAATTTCCGCCAGGAGGACACCCACTCCCAACACGGCGGTCATTACCGTGATGATGACCGAAAATGTCTTCTGCGCCTCCTCTTCTTTGTTCGCGGCCAGAAACCGCGTGTAGATCGAAACGAAGGTGATGGAAGCGGTCCCACCCGCCACCAGATAGTTGAGCCAGTCGGGGATGGTGAAGCCCGCGACGTAGGCGTCTGTCGCGGGCCCGGCGCCGAAGGCATACGCAATATAGGCCTCGCGCACGTAGCCGATCACGCGCGAAAGCATGACCGCCGTCATGAGCAGCAGCGTGGCCGAGAAAGCGCTGTGCTGGTGCGAAGGACGAAACAGGCGAATCAGGCGGGCGAAGCCGCGAACGGGAGGCGCTTCGGGAGAGTCTGCAGAATTCGCCATCAAGGGGCGATTCTACACGCAAACATTCCGCTCGCCTGATACGCCGGATGGTTCGTGCGGGTGTGGCGCGGCCGCCCTCTCCGCGTGAAAGTTGGTAAGAACTCCGCGCCACACGAGTTCAGTCTGCTGCGGGGTACGACACCCGCGTGTCTTTGTAGACCACTCCACCCTTCATCACGAAATCAATATGCTCCAGCGCGCGCACGTCGGCCAACGGATCGGCATTTACCGCAATGATGTCGGCATACTTGCCGGCCTCAATGGTGCCGACGTTCTGGGCCCGCCCGATCAGATCGGCGGCGCTCGACGTAGCCGCTCGGATCGCCTGCGCCGGCGTCATGCCAAACTTCACCATGTAGAAGAACTGCCGCGCATTGTCGCCGTGCGGATAGACTCCCGCGTCCGTGCCAAATGCCATCTTCACGCCCGCCTGCACCGCTTTGCGGAAATTCTCGCGCTGCAGCCGACCCACCATTCTTTCCTTTTCGAGATTTTCGGTGGGCAATCCCCACTTGGGCGCGTCATTCAGAATGTAGTCATCGTTGTAGATGTCCATCACCAGATACGTGCCGTGCTCCTTCGCCAGGCGGATACCTTCGTCATCAATCAGACTGGCGTGCTCGATTGAGTCGATGCCGGCCAGGATTGCGTTCTTGATGCCCTCGGTGCTGTGGGCATGCGCCGCGATTTTCCGACCGCCCATGTGCGCGGTTTCCGCGGCTGCTTTAAGTTCCTCAAGCGTGAATTGGGGCGAACCAGGACTGTCGCCCTTCGACAGCACGCCGCCCGTCGCCAGTATCTTGATCACATCCACTCCGTACTTCTCCTGGGCGCGGATGACGTGGCGAACCTGGTCCACGCTGTCGGCAATCTTAAAATCACGCTCCTCCGGAAACATCATGACCCGGGTCTGCGGCGAAAAGTTGTTCAGGTCGCCGTGACCGCCAGTAATCGAAATGCCGGGGCCACTCGCCACAATTCGCGGCCCTGCCACGAGACCTTCATTGATCGAGTTGCGGAGATCGACGGCGAGAAACGGGTCTGATCCCACATCGCGAACCGAGGTGAAACCGGCTTCCAAAGTCTTACGTGCATTTACGACCGCAGCGAAGGCGTGGCTGAACGGCGTGTCTTTGAATTTGTAGACCTCGTTGTATCGGTCCGCTCGCGAATCCAGATGAGTGTGACAATCGATCAGGCCCGGGAGAACCGTTGCCTGCGAGAGATCGATCACTTTAGAGCCCGGGGGAATCTTGAGATCGGCGGCGGAAGCAATGCTCTTGATGCGCTCATCCTCAACCACGATCACGACATTTTCGCGAACGGTGTCGTGGGTGGCATCAAACAGGCGGCCCGCGAGGATGTAACTGACTTTGGGAGCGGTCTTTTCGCCTGCCGGAGGGGCCGCCTGCCCAAACGCAATAGACGAAGACATCAGCAGCACAAATAGCGGGAAGAATTTCTTTCTGAGGATGACGTGGTTCAAGGGCCGCTCCTTGCTCGGAATTGTTACGGTTCGGAATCGGACAGAGAAGTCTCAGGGTTCCACTAAACCGCTGTCAAGCGCCTCGCAGGGACGGCGCCGGCGCGTTTATTGCGAAACAGCCGCGAAAGCCTGCCTTGAGCGAAGTCAAAGGGCGACGGAGAATAGAGCCCTCGGCGCAAGCCGTGGGTCCGCTCGTCGAAAAACGAGGGAGCCCCGAAGGGCGGAAAGAAGAAGCATCGCGACCGGCTCTTGGTCGGGCTTTTGCCCGGCTCGACCAGGGTGGAAGACCCGGTCGCACACAAATCCTGTACCCATTTTGACACGGTCCTGACGGCGCTGGATAATCCACACTGTGTCTGACTCCACCGCGGCACAGAACTCCGCTCGCTCTTCTGTTTTCCGACGCTCTTTCCGCAAGACCTTCCCTTCGGCTGTCCGCGGTGAGGGCGTTTATCTGTGGGACACCGAAGGCAAGCGGTACCTCGACTTTTCGGGCTCCGCGGCGGTAAATCTGATCGGGCACAGCGTGCCTGAAATCACCTCCGCAATGATGGAACAGGCCAGGCAACTGGAGTTCGCCCACACCAGCCAGTTCACCACGCCGGTCGCGGAAGCCTACGCGCGCGAACTACTCGACTTTGCCGGCGATAATTTCCGGGGCGGCGCCGTGTACTTCACCAGCGGCGGTTCAGAGTCAGTCGAGACCGCCCTGAAGCTGGCACGGCAATATCAGGTGGAGATAGGACAAACCAAACGCTACCAGATTTTCAGCCGAAGCCAGAGCTATCACGGCTCGACCCTGGGGGCACTTTCGGTTTCCGGCAACAAGCGGCGCCGCGAAATCTATTTGCCCATGGTGCGCGAGTTCGCGCACATAGGAATTCCATATTGCTATCGCTGCAACTACGACTGCACGGACGGCTGCCGGAACTGCGGCCAGGAGTACGCGGCCGAGTTGGAGAGAGCCGTTGAATCCGCCAACGGTGAAGCGGCCGGGTTCATCTTCGAGCCGGTAAGCGGTGCCACGCTGGGCGCGGTCGTCCCGCCGCCCGGATATTTGCAGAGGGTCGCGGAAGTTTGCCGACGCCATGGCATCCTGCTGATTGCGGACGAAGTCATGACCGGCATGGGTCGCGCCGGAAGAAATTTCGCCATCGAACATTGGGACCTCGCGCCCGATATCCTGATCGCCGCCAAGGGCCTCTCCAGCGGCTACGCGCCACTGGGCGCAGTCATCGCGACGAAGAAAGTGCTGGATGGCCTCGCCTCCGGATCATTCCTGCACGGCTTCACCTACAACGCTCATCCCATCTCGCTGGCAACCGGACGCGCCGTGCTGCACCGCCTGCAGCATGAAAAACTGGTACAGGCTGCCGACTCCGGACGCGAGGGAACTGTTGCCGCCAAGCTGGATCACGCACTCTCGACATTGCTCGATCTGAAGACGGTCGGCGATGTACGCGGCATCGGACTGCTGCGAGGGGTCGAGTTTGTTTCCGACAAGCAAAGCAAGAAGCCATTCACTCCAGAACTGAATTTCGGAGGACGGGTTACCAGCGCCGCCCTCAAACGGGGCCTGCTCGTCTATCCCATTCAAGGATGTGTCGATGGCGTCTCTGGCGACCACATCCTGATCGCCCCCCCGGCGGTCATCACCGCCGAACAGATCGACCGGGCGGTTGACCAGCTAAAAGAATCCATCCAAGAAGCGGGGTCAAAGTAGCGCCGGCGTTCCGCTGGCTGTCGAGGGGCCCCGCCCCACCCGGCGGACGCACAATCCCGCACATTTCGCCATGAGCCCGCGTATTAATATCCTTCTTTTTTCACTACTTACCGCTTGATCCGCAATTGATCCGCAATTTACCCCCAATGCATTGCCCCACCTTTCTACCAGAGGCAAACTGGCCCCCGGGAGCAAGAAAATGGGGAGTCCAGTGTTTGATTTCTGCGAACAGGCAAACGCGAATGTCCGAACCGAAGTGCGCCCGATCAGGCGCTTTGAGAACGCATCCCGAATCCACAATGCCCTGACCAGCAACCCGGAAAGGCTCGCCCTGATTTGGATGGCCGAACGCACCCCGCGCTGGATCAGCTCCGACCACCTCACCATACTGGGTTTCCTCTCCCAGGTGATGGCCGGGCTCAGTTACGCTCTGGCCGCCCGGAACCGGTACTTGCTACTGGCCGGCATCTTCTTCCTGGCGCTCAACTGGCTGGGAGACAGCCTCGACGGCACGCTGGCCCGGGTGCGACAGCAGCAGCGGCCGCGCTACGGCTTCTATGTGGACCACATTGTGGACAGCTTCGGCGGACTCGCTCTCATGGGCGGTTTGGCGCTTTCAGGATACATGCGGCCCTACATCGCGATCGGCCTGTTGATAGGGTTTTTGATGCTTTCGATCCAGTCCTACCTGGCCACCTACACGCTGGGAGAATTTCAACTTTCGTTCTGGAACTTCGGGCCGACAGAGCTGCGCATTCTGTTGTCCATCGGCAACGTGGCGCTGCTGTGTCACCCCATGGTGTTCCACGGACACTTCCGCCTGTTTGACGTCGGCGGCGCAATCGGCCTCGTTGGCATGACTGCGATGCTGATTTTCTTCACTGTGCGGAATACGCGGCGTCTCTATCTGGAGGAGCGGATTCGATGACGGCAAATACACTGCGTCCAACCGCAACTCGCTGGCTCAAGTTCAACATGGTCGGTGGCATGGGCATTGCCGTCCAGTTACTCATGCTGGTCGTGCTGAAATCCGGGTTGCATCTTCACTACCTGGCCGCCACGGCGTTGGCGGTCGAGACCGCCGTGGTCCACAATTTTCTCTGGCACGAACGCTTCACCTGGGCGGACCGCGCCCGCCCGGGCTTCGCCCGCTTCTTCAAGTTCAACCTGACGACTGGATTGTTCTCGATCGCCGGGAACCTGGTATTGATGAAGCTTCTAGTCGGACTCGGACACGTCAACTATCTGTTGGCCATCGGAATCACGATCACGGTGTGCTCGGTCGTCAACTTCCAGGTCAGCGATGGTTTTGTATTTGCAGGGGATCGGACGGAAACTCAGTCCATGTGACCGGCGGTCTGGCGTTCGACCGACCAGATGTCTTCCGGCTTTTGTTCAAACGGATAGACATGCACCATCCAGCCGAATATCTGAGGCATGAATTTTCCGCCGGCGGCCTCGCAGGCGTCTCTGCTCGTAATTGAGCCTGCTAAACCGAACTTCGCATTCGGCCCCCAGGCCTCTTTCTTTCTGTCAGCCGGAGGCATGCACAGGTTGATGTGCGCGTGCCATTGCGCGATGCTCAGCGGAATGCGCTGGTCAAGTTCATTCCAACTGGCATTCTTGGGCGCGGTGTACATTACCCCGATCAGCTTGTACTCCTCGCCATTCTTTGCGTATAGCAGCGACGTAGGACGCTCGGGATTGAACTCGATAGCCGCCTCAAACGCATAGCGGTAGTTGGTGAAGTGATATTGCCTTTGCGGCACGTTGGGCAAGAAGATTTTGTAACCGTCCGCGAGGGCAAATTTGTAATCCGTGTATTTTTCGGCGGCCTTTCGCGCCGCGGTCACCACCTGGTCGGCTTTCTCCTGGTCTCCGGGCTTCGGATCGCGCAGGGTCGTCACCTTCATGTGCGGACCCATGTCCATTTTGCGATCTGCCATCGAAAGCATGGCGTGGGCGCTGCCGTCGTTGTTCATTCCCGCCATGTCGGGCATGCTCATGCCGCTCATCCTTGGTGCTGGCGGGTCGAGCGGCGCGGCTTGAGGCGGCTCTTGGGACGTGTCATGGGGCACGTCGGGAGATTGCTGGGATGCATCGTGGGACACGCCAACCGAAGAGGCTTGCGCTGGCTTGTCCCCGTTCAATGGGTCATCGGGCGATTTCTGTTCCTGCGCCGACAAGGGCAGGAGCGCGAACAGAGTGAGCGCAGCCAGGGCCAGAATCCATCTGCTCATAGGACTTTCCGATGGTATTAACCCTGGATGAAACTGGTAGTTTCTGCAACAGAAGAGAAGTTACTAGCGTTACGGCCGTAACGAAATGCGGGGGGGTAATAGCGCTGCATCCCGGCGGCTGTCGTAAGGCGCTACTGTACCCTACTCTACCGCCAACACATGTTGGGCCGCTGCCTCACCCGAGCGCACGCAATCGGGGACGCCAATCCCGCGATAAGCATTGCCGGCCAAGACCAGTCCCGGCCATTGCTTCAGTAGATCATCGATTCGTTGCAATCGCTCGAGGTGCCCCACCACATACTGCGCCATAGCGCCCTTCCATCTATAGATGCGGGTGAAGAGCGGCTCCGCGTTCAGCCCGAGGATCTGCCGAAGCTCTTCGCGCACGATATTCAGGATTTCATCGTCTGCAATTTGCAGCACTTGCTCGTCGCGGGTGCCGCCAAGAAAGCAGCGGATCAAGGCGCGGTCTTCCGGAGCGCGATGGGGAAACTTGTTGTGAACAAACGTCGCGGCCAGCAGGCGCTTGCCTTCACTGTGCGGAACCAGGAAACCGAAGCCGGGAGGCAAGGCGGCCCGTACATCTTGGTCGAAACCCAGGGCAACCGTCATGGAGGAACTGTATGGAATGGCCTTGAGTTCGAAGGCAAGGGCAGCGCAGGTGATCTCGAAAAGAGGCACGGCTGCGGTCGCAGATGTGGCGACGATCACGGAATCGAACTCATCGGACGCGTACCCTGCGGACACGACCCACCCACGACCCTGCTTCTGGACAGCCTGCACCGGACTGTTCGCCCGCAAGATACCATCAGGAAGACCCTCCACCAGCGCCTCCACCAGTTGCTGCATGCCTCCCTTGAGCGAGGTAAAAATCGGTGGAGCGGGTTGCGCAGAGTTCTTGTTTTTGTGCGCCGCCAGCATTCCGCGCCCCAGGCTCCCATACTTCGACTCCATCTCGAGAAACCGCGGCAGCACCGCCCGCACGCTGAGTTGCGCGGCTTCACCGCCATAGACGCCGGAGAGCAGTGGATCCGCCAAACGCTCGACCATCTCCGCGCCGTAATGGCGCTCCACCAGCGCGGCCACGCTTTCGTCGCTCCTTGACCCGCGGGGCGCAAAGCGCCATTCGCGAATCATGCGGAGCTTTGTGGCTGGAGAAAAAAGCGTGGACAGGAGTGCCGGCGCAAGCCTGGTGGGCACCATGAACATCAGCCCATCCGGGAGGGGCGTCAACTTGCCCTTTACCAGAATGTAGGTTTTGCGATGCCTGTCATTGGAACCGATGAGCTGGTCTTCAATACCGAGCCGGCGGCAGAGGTCCGCGGCCCATGGCTTTTCCGTGAGAAAGGAATCAGGGCCGGCCTCAACCAGGCAACCGCCCACCTGTTCCGTGGCCAGGACACCACCGAAACGCGGGCCGGATTCGTATACCGCATAATCCAGCGATTCGCCGTCTCGGCGCCGTTCCTCGAGCGCGAACGCCGCCGCCAGTCCGGAGATACCGCCGCCGACAATGGCGATGCGTTTCATAGGTTTTCAATCTCGCGGCGGATATGGCCTCGCCTTCGGCCCGATCATTCTCGGCTGGAGTGTTGCGATCATTTTCCGTTGCGCGACCGCACTACATCGGCCAGTGCGGCCGTCAACAACCGCGAGTCGTTCAGCGATTCCGCCCGCCACAGCCGCATGTCTTCCCTCTCAGCGAACTCCTTGAAGCCGACGTCGATGTCGTAGAGCACCTCGACGTGATCGCAAAGAAATCCGATCGGCTGGATGAAAACTCCCCGATGACCTTTCTGTTTCAATTCCAAAATCGTGCTTTCGACCGTAGGTCCAAGCCATGCCCCGCCCGACATCCCCTGGCTCTGAAAGGCAAGCTTCCAGTCTTTGGGCTCGAGACCCGCCTCCTGCGCAACTAACCGGGCGGTGTCCTGGGTCTGAGTTTCGTAGGGATCGCCTTCAGTGATGGTGCGTTGAGGAACACTGTGCGCAGTAAATATGACGGGCACACGCGTGGACATCTCGCGGCATGCCCGATCCCATCCCGCGCGGAACTTTTCGGCAAAGGCCGCGATCAGAAGTGGATGGTCATGCCAGGACTCGACAAACTCGACGGCAAAGGGCATGCCGCCTTCAACATTCAGCGCCGTACGATAAAGTCCCACACTGGTGCGCGAGTTCTGCGGCGCCAGGCAGACGACGACGGCGCGCCCCACGCCGTCCGACTTCATGATGGCAATCGTGTCGGGGATAAATGGCTTCCAGTTGCGCATCCCCACGTACACCGGCAACTTCAGTTCTTCCGCCAACAGTTCGCCCTGCCGCAGCGTGAGCGCTGTCAGCGGGGAGCGCCCGATCCGTCGGTAACGATGCTTCACTTCCTCGATCACTTCCGGCGGAACCGGACGCCCTCGGGTGATCTGATTTAGAAATTCCGGGATTTCGTCGACGGAATCGGGACTCCCATGGGCCAAAAGCAAAATCGCATTTCTTTCATCAGTAGACAAAATTCACAACTCCGATCCCAGCACTTCAGTATTCCTGCACGAACTTCGCCAGCGCCTTGACGTTCTCCACCGGCGTCTCCGGCAAAATGCCATGCCCTAGATTAAAAACATGCCCGGCCCGTCCTCCGGCACGCCGCATAATCCCTGCCGCGCCGTTCTCTATCTCCTTCCAGCCGGCAAAAAGCAGCACCGGATCCAGATTCCCCTGCACCGCCCCGGGCCCAATTGCCTTCCATCCCACGTCCAGCGGAATCCGCCAGTCCAGGCCGATCACTTCGGCTCCGGTCTCCTTCATCGACGACAAAAGCGTAGCGCTGTCGGTCCCGAAATAAATGATCGGCACTCGAGCCTTCTGCAACGACTTCACCAGTTCGGTGGTGCGCGGCAGCACATGCCGGCGATAGTCGTCCATGCTGAGGCATCCCACCCAACTATCGAATATCTGGATCACGTCGGCGCCCGCGCGCACCTGTTCCGCCGCGTAGTCTGAGACCACTGCAACCAGCTTCCCCAGGAGCTCATCCCAGGCCGCGGGCGAGGCGTACATCATCTTCTTGGTGTTTACATAATTGCGCGAACCGCCGCCCTCGATCATGTAGCTGGCCAGTGTGAACGGTGCTCCGCAGAAACCAATCACGGGCAAGCGTGGCCCGAAGTGTTTGCACACCAACCGCACGGCGTCGGAAACATAGCCCAGGTCGGCGGCGCGATCGGTGCGCAGTCGGGAGATGTCCGCCTGATCGCGCAGCGGTTTTTCAATCACCGGACCTTCGCCCGGAGAAAAATGAAACGGCAAACCCATGACTTCGAGTGGCAGCAGCAGATCGGCGAAGATGATGGCCGCATCCACACCCAGGGCTTCAGCGGCAGTAATCGTCACCTCGGCCGCTACTTCCGGCCGCTTGCATATCTCGATCAGTGAATATTGTTTGCGCACGGCACGGTATTGCGGCATGTAGCGGCCCGCCTGGCGCATGAACCAGACCGGGGTCCGATCGACCGGAAGTGCACGGCAAGCCTTGACGAAGCGGGTTTCGGGTGCAGACATTGACTCTTTAACTGTAGCATTTCGCCACGACCCGCCGGTGTCATCCTTAGCTCCGGAACCCCACCCGTTTGAAATGGCGATTCCGTCGGGAAAATTCCTGGCACGGCCTGTGGAGCTACGGCGACACAGCCGGCTTCCGATTCAGCTATAGGGGTCCTTCAGTCAAAATGAGATCACAGAGGCGGAGTTACGCTTAAAATCAAGCGCATGGCAAACCTGACTCTTGTATACGGCATGCGGCTGCTCCCGTCCGACGAAGTCGCGGAAGTCGGCGACGCGACCCTCAAGCTGAAGAATGGACGCGACGCCCATGTCACCATGCACGTCCTCGAAGGCAGCAAAGAAGAGATCGAGAAGCAGTTAAAGACCAGCCTGGAGGCGTTCTTCGATTTCTACCCAGAAATTTGAAAGCGGGCGGCGGCCCTCACACTCTGCCTGTTCCTAACCCGGTGGGCTCGAAGTCCGAAGTCTGCTGTCCGAAATCCGCTCTATAATCTCCTTGCGCATGGACCTGTCCCTTCGCACTCTGCGTTTTCGGTTTCTGGCCATGGGTGTGTTTCCTCGCACCCGCCTGGCCCGCGCCGCCTGCTACTTGCTGGGACTGGACCTGCTTCTCTTCGCCCTGCAACGGCTCTTCGTTATCTTCAAACTTTCCTACGGTCAGGGCCTCAGCGGATGGGTGGGAATTCTCAGTGCTCTCGCCATCGTTTTGCTTGCCATTCTCGCCTACCGCTGGCTGAAGGCCCGCCTGCTCTGGCGGCTGCGCAACCGGCTGATTGTGACCTATGTATTCATCGGCGTGATCCCGGTGGTTCTGCTGGTCGCGATGGCATTGATCACCATTTATTTGTTTGCCGGCCAGTTCGCGAACTTTGTGGTCACGTCCGAACTGGATTCGCGGCTGCACAGCCTGCAATCAGTGAACGCAGCCATCGCCCATGAACTGGCGGCGCGGTTGGAACACGGGCAACCGGCGGTGGCTGAGTCGCTGGAAGGACTGCGACGGAATGATCGGGCGTGGGCTTCCCGCCAGATTTGCGCCTGGAAAGGTGGGACCACCCCTCTCGCTGTCTGCAACCCCGGCGCTCCGGGAAAGACCCCGTTTGCGCTTCCATCTTTTATGACCACCGGATTCGGAGCGATTGTTCGCGACCAGGGTCAGCTGTATTTGCGGGCAGCCACTGAACTCGGCACGGGTGGTCAGAAGCTTTCCGTGGTCTCCAGTGAAGCGCTGGATCGAAACTTACTGGAGAAACTGGCGAAAGATCTGGGCGAGATCACGCTCTACGCATCCGGCTTCGACTCGAAAGGCGGCGTGATTCCGGCGCCCACCTCGACCCCACTCACCGCACTGGATGCACCCGACAAACAAGGGCTGGCGCTTCCACCGGGCAGGAACGGCGTGAGCGTAGACAGCAGACGCGAAGAGCTCCACCCCGCCTTCACCGCTGGCACTTTGTCTCCTGCCGGCAACGCATTCGATAGTGAGATCACCTTCGGGACTCCCCTGCCTGTGGTGGACTGGGCAACCGGGGAGCAGCAGAGAGCCGGCGCGGTGCTCCGCGTCCAGACCCGGCCGTCGGTCCTTTATACGCGTCTGTTCGCTGCCCTGGGTGACTTCGCGACCGGAGTGGAGTACACGTTGTTTTTCGCGGCTGTAGTTTTTGCCATCATCGAACTGCTGGCGCTATGGATCGGAACCCGCCTCACGCGCACCGTGACAGGCGCCGTGGCCCAGCTTTACAACGCCACCGAACACATCAATCGCGGAGACTTCAGCCACCGCATATCTGTGCAGTCGCATGACCAGCTGGCTACTCTGGCCAACTCGTTCAATTCCATGACGGCGTCCATAGAAAACCTGATCGAGGAGCAAAAGGAAAAGGAGCGGCTGCAAAACGAATTGACCATCGCCCAGGAAGTGCAGACTCAGCTCTACCCGCAGCACATCTCGCAATTGGCATCCCTGGAGGTCTTCGGATTCTGTCGCCCCGCCCGCACCGTGAGCGGAGACTACTACGATTTTCTGACCCTGAATTCCGACAGGCTCATCCTCGCCGTAGGCGACGTCAGCGGAAAGGGTATTTCCGCGGCGTTGCTGATGGCCACCATCCACTCCGCCGTCCGCGCCTATAGCATGGAAAGCATGCCCACATTGCGGGAGCCCGTGGGGGCGGGGGCAACGGCGGGTTCCCATCTGCTACTGGCCTCAGGCCCGAACGGCGCCGAAACGTCAGCTGGCGCGATGCTTTCACTGCTCAATCACCAGCTCTACCAGAGCACCCCGACGGAGAAATACGCGACCCTGTTTTTGGGCATATACGATGGCCTCGAGCGCAAGCTCACATACAGCAATGGCGGCCACCTGCCGCCCATCATCCTGGGCAAAGACGGGTCGGTGCGCAGGCTGGAGCAGGGAGGCACGGTGGTGGGCCTTTTCGCTCATAGAACTTATCCGGAAGCGTCAGTCGCGCTGCGAAAGGGAGAGCTTTTCGTGGCCTACAGTGACGGGGTGACCGAACCGGAAAATGATTTCGGTGAATTCGGAGAGCAGCGGCTCATTGATCTGGTCTGGGAGCATCGCAACCAGCCCCTGGCTCGGATCAGCGAAATCGTGACCGGCGCCGTCGCCGACTGGATCGGCGCCAACGAACAACCCGACGACATAACCCTAGTACTGGCCCGCGGACAATAGGGCCAAATGTGGGCGCGAGCGCCCCGCTCGTGGCTTCCCGAGAGGTACAAACAGCCAGCGGGAAATTCCGGAGCGGGCGGCAGCACGATCCGTGAAAGGTTACGCTAGCAAGCCTGACACGCGCGCCGCCGCCTTTCCTCCGAAGCTCCGCGGACCCGCGAAACTTCACAGGCACGCCCCTCGCGGAGCAATCTTTTTAGAAAATTGACAGGGTGAGCTTAAGCGGCGGAAGGACTAGCAGATCAGAACGCACAACCGTGAAAGGCGGGAATGAACCGCCGGAGGGGCGGGGACATCGGTAGTGTCGCTACCCATTCGGGCGATTGGCTCAAACGGTAGAATCTGGGGTGCAACCGCAATGGCAGTGGAGGGGCCCCGGTCACACAGGCGCGAATGCGCCGTCAAAGGGGCTGTCCCGTCGTGAAAGGTAAAGTCGGGCAATGCCACCTGGGGCAGGACCAGGATGACGGCGAACAACGCCAATTCGAAAATCAGTATTGAAAACTGCCAACGCTTCATGAAACGCCAAGTCGTTCAAAACAAGAATTACTCCTCGCTGGGCCCGCTGTCAATTGGAACAATTGCGGTAGGAGGTCACGGTTGGGAGGAGAACCGGAGGGACAGCCATCCGGTCAGACGTTGGAACTCTCACCCGACCCTGCAGCCCTCAGGGCAGCAGGCCTTCAGGCCAGGATAAAACCCGCTATCCTGCTCTAAGCATTAGCCCAAGGTACTTCGGCGGCTGAAGCCGCAACAAAGCGCCGGCTTTATGCAGCGCTAAAAGCTTTGCTCCACCCAAAATCAGGTTTCGCCAGCCGTACACCGAACCACCCACTCCTATTTGGCCTTCGCTGTTTTCGGCACCAGCGCCACGCGGGAGGTCACCTGCTGCCCCTTTTCCATCCCTCCGACAAGCAGCAATCCTTCGGGCAGGACTACTAACCCGCGATGATCCATGGAGGGCTGGGGGGTGTGCTCGTTGATCGTCTCCCACTTGCCGGTGCGCACGTTGAGGGCAAAGGTCATGGGAGACGGCTCCGCGGGTACTCCGTTGTATCCGATACCGTTGTAGTTGTACGGATTGTCGGTGCCGCCGGAAAAATAGATTTTCTGGTCTTTTTCCGAGCCTCCTGCCGCGATGCGGTAGCGCGCCGTTCCCGGATGGCTGGGCAATTTCGTCCATTGAATTTTCAAACGATCGTGGTGGTCGATCTTTCCCATCCAGCACTCGTCCGAAGCGACATACTTCGGCTGGGCTCCTGCCGGGTTCTTGTAGGCGCCGTCAACGTACACGATGGTGTCGCCTACGACGGAGCCGGCGTGCCCGAATACGGGCGTTCCGGGGATCGGCGTAGCTTGTGCCCAGGTATTCTTCTCCGAGTCGTAGACCTGAACGTCGCGCACCGCGTCGGTCTTCGACCAGCCACCAACCAGATAGATGTACCGCTCGCGATAGAGCCCGCCGACCGAATCGCCCACTGCGACCGGCACGTCTTCGGCGCGGAACCATCGATCGGTAAGCGGCTCATACGCATTGACGTCGCGCAAGGTAGTTTCCCCGCCTTGTGCATCCACGACATAGCCGCCGAATAGAAAAATGTGTTCACGGGCGCCGACCGCTGTTGCCGCGAGACGCCCCACCGTCCCCGGAACCGCGCGCACCTCAGCCCATTTGCCGGTATCGGCCTCGGAATCGAGCATGTAGCCGGAGTTGGAGATCGCATCCCAGGTCTTTTTGGGGCCCATGCCCATCATCGAGTACAACAGCAACGATCCGCGGCTTTTTACGCTGGCGACAGCGTTGTTGGACATCGGAACCGGCAGCGGCTCGAACCTCGACTGGTCAGCGGCAAACAGAAACCCACCCAGAACGATAAGCAGAATGACTCCCAGGCACTTTTTCATCGCAGAAGATTCTAGAACGGGCAGGGCATTACTAGATAGCGCTTAAAAGTTTCCCAACTCTCGGGGGCCCTCCCCAAGGCTGGACGCCGCGAGCTCGGGAGGGGCCTATGCTAGTCTCAAGTGCGTGGAGGCTACGGTGAAATTGGTCATTTTCTGTCTGGTGACCGTCTCTCTCGGGACAGCACGGGCGCAGAAAAAGCCATCTCAGCCCGACGTTTTCCTGATCACCATTGATACGCTTCGCGCCGACCACGTCCATTGCTACGGCGACGAAAACATTCAGACGCCGGCGCTCGACGCACTGGCAAAAGACGGCATTCGCTTCTTCCAGGCATTCACTCCCAGCCCGATCACGAACAGTTCACACACCAGCATCCTTACCGGCCTGCTGCCCAGTTCGCACGGCGTCACCGATTTTGCCGTGCCCCTGGCTCCGACACATCCCACGCTGGCGCAGTTGTTGAAGGAGAACGGATATCGCACGGCTGCATTCATTGGCGCGGTCATCCTCGACAGCAAGACGCTTGCTCCGGGCCTGGATCGCGGATTCGATTTCTACGACAACTTTCCTGAGCACTCGCAGACCAAAGCCCGCTGGGGACGTGTGGAACGCCGCGGTTCAGACGTTGTGCAGCATGCGGAGACGTGGATGACCGCGCATCTCGCCGGCCCGCATTTCGTATGGATCCATCTCTACGATCCCCACGATCCCTATGAACCGCCGCCGCCCTACTCGCAAACTTACAAGGACCGTCTATACGACGGCGAGATCGCTTACGCGGATTCCGTTTTAGGTGGATTTATTGGGTATCTGAAAAAGACCGGCCGCTACGACAACGCGCTCATCGTCGTGGTCGGAGATCATGGCGAAGGTCTGGGTGAGCATCGCGAAGACACGCACGGAATTTTTCTTTACGACTCCACCACTCACGTTCCTCTGATCCTGAAAGCGCCTGCCAAGCCTCCGGCCGGTGGCCATGCCGATCAGGTGGTCAAGGCCCAGGTTCGAACCACCGATATTCTGCCCACGGTCGTTGATTGGTTGGGCATTGCGTTACCGGCGAGGCTGGATGGCGCATCCTTGAAGCCATACATTGACGGCGCCGAAGAGGAAGACCGCACTGCCTTTGGGGAGACGGATTATCCCCTGCGCTTTGGCTGGGCGCCGTTGCGCTCAGTTCGGGCCGGCGGGTATAAGTTCATCGAAGCGCCTCGGCCGGAGTTGTACGATCTGCACGCCGACCCCGCAGAGTTAGCGAACCGCTACCAGCCCCCGGGTCTCATGGTGCAGAAATTCCGCGGAATGCTTGCCGAAATCAAGGCCAAAGCACCTGCGCCGCGTTCCGGAGCCGAGGCACAAAATTCCCAGGGTTCGAGCGACGCGCTCAAAGCTCTGGGTTATCAAGGACAGTCTGGTACGGAAGTTCCCGCGAACGGCGCTGGGGCTTCGCAGTTGCCCGATCCCAAGGACAAAATCGAAGAGCAGAACCTGCTGCACAGCGCAATGATCGCGTCGGATGACAATCGCACCGACCAGGCGCGGCAGGCGCTGGAAAAAGTTCTGCAACTCGATCCCAAATCTCAGACAGCCCTACGCCAGTTGGGAGAACTGGAGCTCCATGCCGGAGAATACGCCCGGGCCGCTGAACATCTGAAGCCGGCGAGAGAGGCTGGAGATGCGACTGCCGCATTCCATGAAGGTCAGGCCCGGGAAAAGACGGGCGACTTCGCCGGAGCCCGCGATGCTCTAGAAGCCAGTCTCAAACTCACTCCCGGACAGTTCCCCGCCCGGCTCCTGCTGGGCCAAGTCTACCTCGGCCTCAAAGATCCCAAGAATGCCGCAGACCAGTTTGAAGCCGCGCTGCTATTGCAGCCGGAAAGCGCGGAAGCGCAGCAAGGTCTGGCACAGGCACAGGGATCACAAAAGCCTTCGCATTGAAAACGATCGAAGGCCAATGATTGTCGAGGACAAAATCGAGATTCCGACCGTCGACGGGACTGCGGAGGGAATACTTTTTCGCCCAGAACATAGCTGATGGCCCGGTAAATGAAGTGAAGTGTACGAGGGCCCATACCACGGCCGGACCGTCCCCGACAGCCCCGGTCTACAACCAGATCCAAGCCGACCGCGCTTTTGAAAGGTTGACGCAGCTGTTCGCGGAAACATTGGGCTCTGCATAGCGCCGGCGTCCCCCGGTGCTAAAGAATCCCTATCGGCTTTGCTTCGCGATCCTCTCCGCCTGCTGCAAGTGGTTCAGGTCGTGGCCCGCGATCATTTTTACAATGTGGTCAACGGTCTCTCTACCACGCTCGGTATGCTCTCCGTAATTCTTCCATGCCTGCTTCGGCACGGAACTCAAGAGCCGCAGATTGTTTTCGCGGAGCGCGCGAAACGTTTCGAGCGAAACCTTCGGATCGCAGCGGCTGTAGCCGAAGGTCTCCGCCCATGCGTCCTGATCAAAGGCCTGAATGACAGTACCGTTCGACGCCAGAATCAAGCGTATGCGATAGCCGATGACCAGTTCCGCGTCTGCCATGTGGGCCAGGATTTCACTGATGGACCACTTCCCCGGCGCCGGGCGCCGCACCAGTTGCTTTTTGCTGAGCCCCTTGGTGAGAGCTGCGAATTTCCTGGGAGCGGCCTGCTGCAGGCGGAGGGGATCCTTCCCCTGACTGTGATTGAGCATGCGTTGCGTGTACTCTTGTGGCGTTTCAGGCATGATTGTCTCCCTGATGAAAGACTAAAAGACAAATGTTAAGCCAACCTTAAAAAGCGAAGGGAGCGCCACGACTGGCGCTCCCCTGGACTGCGAATTCGTGCGTAAAAGCCGCTGCAAAAATATACTCTCGAAAATAGCGGCCATCAATAGAATTTCAAGGTGCATCATAGTAGGAGCTTCTGCTGGATTGGAGTTCAAAACTTTGTGGTCTCCGGAGGTTCACTTGGACAGAATGTTTAGCAGGCTCTCACTCGCTCTTCTGCTCGTCGCAGGAACGCTGCTCCTGGCAGCGTGTCCGACCCGCACCAGCATCGAGAAGATCCTTCGCGATCCGGGGCGCTACGCCAATCGGGAAGTTGCTATCGGTGGAAGAGTGAGCAATTCGTTCGGAGCTCTCGGCACCGGCGTCTATCAGGTGGACGACGGCACGGGTCAGATCTGGGTTTACAGCCAGAGATACGGCGTGCCCGGCAACGGCGCCAAGGTCGGCGTAAGAGGAACGGTCTCGCAGGGCTTCAGTTTCGGCGG
>Ga0134124_10000795_pt1 | contig 25395 bp, 22 predicted proteins | sample KB304_FD_96880 | JGI IMG/M metagenome (GOLD analysis project Ga0134124, IMG submission 96880) | Terrestrial soil microbial communities without Nitrogen fertilizer from Kellogg Biological Station, Michigan, USA - KB3-0-4 | ecosystem: Environmental > Terrestrial > Soil > Unclassified ... | reverse complement strand
TAGCTCGAGTTTACCTGCTGCAAACGCCACTCTAAATCTGGAATATTGAGACCATGAAGAAGCGATGCTGAACTTGTCAGCTTGAAGTGGTCGGCGCTATTCTCGACAGCATGAGTGCCGGCGAATTGCTAAAGGAAGTGAAAGCCCTGCCACCTCGCGAACGGAAGCGAATCTTGCAAGCGATTCTTGAGATCGAAGACGAACCAACGCAAGTCCGAGGGAAAACAAAGCGGGTCAGATGGCCAGATGTTGAAGCGCGAGCGAAGCGCATCTTTGGTAATCGTGTGCTTCCGAACCTGGTTCTGCTTGAACGCGAGGAAGAGGGTTTCTGAACCGGATGAGACATTACGCTGACAGCAGTTTCCTTGTCTCGTGCTATGTGTTGGACGCAAATACGGCGCTGGCGAAGGCGTATCTATTCGGAATGACCGCGCCCCTCGTGTGGACGTCATTACATGCGCTTGAAGTAAGAAACGCCTTCGAATTGGGTATTTTTCGAGGCGTCTTAACGGCCGCCGATGTGACGGCGGCTTGGGCGAATCTGGAGAAGGACCTGAGACAATCTCGCCTGATACGGACCACGATCAAGTGGCCACCTACGTTTCGGCGTGCTGGCCGGCTGAGTGAGAACCATTCTGCGACGATCGGGACACGTAGTCTCGATATCCTGCATGTTGCCGCCGCAAAATCAGTCCGGGCTACTGAGTTCATTTCTTTCGACGGCCGCCAGCGTTCTCTCGCATTAGCCTCAGGGTTGAAGGTGGTCCCATAGTCTCGCAATGAACTGTGTGGGTGTACCAGACATTACTGTATATCTTTGCCCATCCGCGACGGTTGCCCGTACATGAATTCGCTATACATCGGCACTCACCTTTATCCGATTCACTCACTAGAATGGCAAGTGGACATTTTGAAACGCGCCGGGCAAGCCTGCGCGTTGAAGCTCTCTTGGCGCAGATGTTATGATCCACTTCCGAGGTTGTAACACCAATGCCCTTCTTGGCTTTCTTAGCCTCTGTGGTCCTGATCATACTCCCGTCGCGAGTCTTGCCGGCTCAATCGAGTCGCGCGATCTCGTCTAACCATCAGCGAACCGCGGCAGAGGCTTTCGACGAGGGGCAAACTGCTCAACAACACGGCGATCTCAACGGAGCGGTGAAACTCTACACTGCCGCGGTCTCATCGGACCCTTCTCTCTTTCAAGCTTATTATCAGCGCGCGACAGCGTTGCTCGCGCTCGGCCGCGAGAACGACGCCGAAGCAGATTTGAAGAAGGTAACCGAGCTCGAACCAAAGTTCGCGCGCGCGCATCGAGCGCTTGGACAGATGTGGCTCGATCGCGGACAAACGGACGCAGCCACTCGCGAGCTTGCGCAAGCCGCAGAGCTGGAGCCTAAGCTGACCGGGGTGCGCATCTATTACGCGAGCGCGCTTCTGAAACTCGGAAAGCCGGAACCCGCGATCGAGCAATTGCGCGCCGCCATCGAGCTGAAGGAAGCGACGCCGCTTGCGTATGCGCTGCTTGGACTCGCGGAGGAGCGCGTTGGCAAGCCGTCGGAAGCCTTCGCTGATTATTCTCGCGCTATCGAGTTGGACTCGGCTAACGCGACCGCGCACGAGGGACGAGGTCGTTTGCTTGAAGCGCAAGGCGAAACTGCGAAGGCGATTGAGGAGTACAGCGCGGCTTATCGCTCGCAGCCCTCGCGTGAAGCCGCAATCAAACTTGCCGATCTGCACAAACGAGCAGGCCAGTTGCAGGCGGCGATACAACTTTATCGAAGGCTGTTATTGGAGAGACCCGACGACCTGACCAGCAGGATGGAGATGGCCAGCCTGATGGCGGAGAACGGCCAGGCCGACGAGGCCGACAAAGAGATCGCCCGCGTCGTCGCCGCCAAGCCGGCCGACGGAAAATTGCTGGTGAGGGCCGGCGACTTCTACTTCAAGGAAAAGCCGGCCGTGGCGGTTGACTATTACCGGAAGGCGCTCGAGGCGAACCCGAACGATAACGGCGCGCGGGTTCAATTGGGCGCCTCGCTGGTTCGCTCGATGCAGTACGAAGCGGCTTTGCCCGTTCTGGCGGAAGCGATCTCCAGAGAGCCGTCCAATTATCCGCCGCATGCAAGTCTCGCCACCGCTTTGTTCAAGCTAAAGCGGTACCCGGACGCCGCTCGTGAATTCATCTGGATCATACGCGCCAAGCCCGAGGTTGCCGCGAGCTACTTCTTCCTGGCGATTTCGCTGGATCATCTTGGAGACTGCGAGCAGGCTTACAAAAGTTATCGGGAATTTGTGCGACGCGCTGACGCGGTTACGCTCAAGAATGAAATCCAGGAGGCAAACACAAGATCGACCGACTTGCAGCGATTGATCAAAGAACGCAAATGCGCCTCGCAGGTGAAACCAAAAAGTAAATGAAACTCAAACCGGCTTACACTCGGATCTCTTTCGACGCCCGGCGCGCTTGCCGTTTCGTGTTGATTCCGTGTGTGCTTTTGGCTGCGGCGATCATATCTCTATCTCAAATCCAGTTGCCTGAGCCTCCGCTGCCGATTGATCCGAGGCCAATCGGTCAGCTTCTTTCCGCTTCCGAAAAGGCGTCGCTCGCAGAGGCTCAGGGCCACGGCGCCAAGAAAGAAGTCGAGATTTACTTGAAGCTGTCGGACGCGCATCTTCAAGCGGCGTTTAACGCGATCAGCAACAACAATCACGACGCCGCGGAGCGCGAGCTGGACATTTACAACAAGGCGGTAGCGGAAGCCGGCAAGGAGACTTTCGCGCTGAAAGACGGCAGGCGAACCCTGTCGAAGAAGATCGAGCAGACGTTGTATCGGCAGATAAAAACGCTGGAGTCCATCGATCGATTGTTTCCCTCAGAACGCGCCGGGTTCTCAGATGCTGCTCTGAAGCATGCCAAACAGCTTCGCGTGCAGGCGCTCAATGAGGCCTTCGCGGCGGGAGGCGTACTGAAGGATTCCGACGAGGAAACCAAACCAAAGACCGAACCACCCGCGAAGGAAGATCCTCCAAAAAAGAGACCGGCCTTCCCGCTGCACTTCACGCTTCGAACGATCGCTGTTGCCGACAATATTGGAATCCAGTACGCATTGGCGCCCGACCGCGACCGCGACCGCAGCGCGGAGACTCGGATGCTGGAGCCATCGTCGTTGCAGATAGCTGGAGACTATTTAACCGAAGAAGAGGACGATCACGTTCGCGAGGCGCAAGCCGCGGAGGCGCGGGTAAAAGTCTTTATGAAGATCGCCGATCGGCGCATCAAGGCAATTACCGGCGGAACTGCCGGCGCTCCGGCTACGCTCCCCGATAAATCTGACAAGCACGAAAAGAAAGATAAGAAAATCGAAGACGAGGAGCGCGAGTGGGGCGCGCTGCCGAAGGCGAGTCGCGCGGAGTTGCTTCGCCACTACGCCAGGGCAATCGCCGAGTGCATGGCGAAACTGGAAGACGCTTATGAGAGGAACCCCAAGAGCGCGTCTCTGCCTAAGGCTCTCACGCTTCTGCGTGATGCGACCGAGCGGCAGTTGCAAGTTCTGCGAGCGTTATCGCCCGAAACTAAGAATGAAAAAGAAGTGTCCGCGCTTCGGGATGCGATCGAGGAGGCGGAGACCGCCAACAAAGGCGCACGCGACGGATTAAGCAAACATTGAATCCCGGCGCTGGAGGAGTGTTAGCTCCTCCAATTGAATCACGCGCGCGTCCCGGCTAGTGGGGTATTAGCGTGTTGCCAGCAAGCACTCCTCTGCGTCCTCGGCGTCCTCCGCGGTTTTTCCTGCTCAGTGGCTCGGAATCAACCGCAGAGGACGCCGAGGACGCAGAGGAGAAACGCGAATGTGAGAGAGCAACACACTATCACCCCACTACGCGTCCCGGCGCAAACTGGTCATAACAATCCAAACAAGCTAGGATCATCAGGTGAATCCTGGCTCAGGTTGAGTAAGCCTTTATAGCCTTTGAATACCGTAGACATTAGGAATTACTTTCTCGCAGTGTTGGAATCACAATTACTCTGCGTACTAAGAAGGATCGAAATCATGAGTAGTAAGATAGCGCTTTCCTCACCACCTTCATCGCCCAGGCAACGAGACAGCGCGATTCGACTTGCATTGGCACTGATCTGTTTCGCTGTGTTCCTTACTGGAACTTTTCTATTCCGGGTTACGCCTGATTCACAGCAAAGCCGCAAACCGGAATTTGCCAGTCGCGGCCTCGACCGTTCCATGTCCGCGAACGTTTCGAATGCTGATTCCAGTCAAATTCGTAAGGGTGATCTGAAGGACGGCGCATCCCAAATCCCCCGCAAGTCAACGCGCGAGCGACTAACGGCGCCGAGTCATCGCAAGTTTACTGCGTCGGCACTTGCGATGGGCGGCTCGAAAACGGAGTCCAACCGTGGAACGGTTGCCGCGGACAATGCCGCCTGGGAAGGGCAGCCGGACAGAGACGCGGCCTCATCGATTCCGGGTCTTGAATCCGATCGTTACGGGGATCGCGGCACAAAAATTCCCGCACGAGGAATGCGCGTACCGAGCGCAGCGCGGCGGGCGAGTCAGGGCGCAACTCAATCGGGGCAGGCTTCATCGCAAGCGGTGACCACCAGCGGTCCCGACACGGTTCAACTCATCGGCCCCGTCTCACAGGATCAGGATCTTAGAAAGCTTCCTTACATTCCGCCTAAGCCGTCAGAAGAACAAGAGGAACGCCTGAAGAGGCATCCTGAGACGACCGGTCAAGGTGTGCCGGATCCGTTGCTTCCTTACAAACCCCCGTCATCGCCGGCTGCGATGCCGTCACCTGTTCGAAACTTTGACGGAATCATGGCCGTGACCAGCGGCAGTAATCTTATTCCCTCGGATACCGATGGCGATGTTGGACCGAACCATTACATACAATCAGTCAACTCATCGATTCAAATATTCAGCAAGATGGGTGCGACACTTTCAGGGCCGACAACTTTCAATTCGTTCTTTTCGGCGCTCGGGGCTTCGACGCCCTGCGGCGCCAATCAAAACGACGGCGATGGCGTCGTCTTTTATGACCACGTGGCCAACCGATGGGTAGTAACCGATTTTGCATTTACTTCGTTGTCCAGCGGTCCGTACTATGAATGCATCGGGGTGTCGAAGACCAGTGATCCGGTGGCGGGCGGCTGGTGGCTCTACGCGCTGCAAACCGATTCCGCCAACCCAAGCTTCCTGGGTGATTACCCCAAGTTCGGATTGTGGCCCGACGCCTGGTATTTTTCGGTCAACCTTTTCGCGAGCGCATCTACATTTACCGGAGTGCGTGTTTACGCGCTCAACCGCAGTGCGATGATCAACGGCAGCGGCGCACCAAACCCGGGCGCCGTAGCGTTTACAATTGACGCCGCCACGTTGGGCGATGCGTACAGTCTGGTGCCCGCGACTTTTCGAACGGGAAGCGCGCCGCCAGCGGGAACACCGGAGTATTTTCTCGCGATCAACAGTCCCGCAACCGCGGGGACCGTCCAGAATCAGGTATTCGCATGGCGGTTTCACGTAGACTTCAACACACCTGCCAACTCAACCTTCGGAGTTGGCGCCGCGCATACGCCCAATGGCACGATCACCGTAAACAACTTCGTCGATGCGTTCGCGAGCTTCGGGCCTAACATTATTCCTCAGACTCCGGGCTCGCCCATGCTTGATGCGCTTGGCGACAGGCTGATGTATCCGGTCGTCTACCAGAATCTCAGCGGCGCGGAGTCATTGTGGGCTTCGCATACGGTGAACAACAACGAGAACGGCACCGGCCCCGCGGCAATTCGGTGGTATCAGTTGAACGTTACCGGCAGCACGATTCCCGCCACGCCCGCGCAGCAGCAGACTTTCAACAACGGCGCGGACGGCCTTTGGCGATGGATGCCGAGCATCGCAGTGGATAGTCAGGGGAATATGTCGATTGGGTATAACGCCTCGAGCTTTACCATGGATCCCGCGATCAGATACGCGGGCCGTCTCTCGAGCGACCCTCTGAATTCACTGTCACAAGGCGAGGCGGAGTTGATTGCGGCGGGCGGGCATCAGACCGACGGTTCCGGGCGCTGGGGCGATTACAGCGCGCTCAGCATTGATCCGTCGGATAACTGCACGTTCTGGCATACCAACGAATACTACTCGGAAAGCAGTGGCCGGGGTTGGAACACGAGAATCGGTGCGTTCAAATTCAACTCGTGCGGCCAATCGTGCCCAACCGTTACCGGAGCGGTGAGCGGAGGAGCAACCATTTGTCCCGGTAACTCTACGGCCGTAACAGTGAACGTCAGCGGTGGTGTTTTACCTTACACGGTGAAGCTGACCAATAACGGCGAGACGCAGAGCGGCGGCCCCAGCCAGACACAATTCGTTTTTACGGTCAGCCCGACGGTCACTACTTCTTACCAGGTGGACATTGTAGCAAGCCATGACCTGAACAACTGCCCGTTGAGCAGTAGTGGAAGCGCTACCGTGAACGTCAATGCTGCGCCGGCAACGCCAACGATCACCACGGGCGGCTCGGTTTGCGCCGGTTCAACCGGCAATCAGGCGAGTGGGCCCGCGGGCGTGACGACATATGCCTGGACCATCATGAACGGAGCGATTACAAGCGCAACAAACACCCAGGCGATTACCTACACAGCGGGAGCGTCGGGAAGCGTGACGCTTGGCCTCACCGTAACGAACGCCGCGGGTTGCGCGTCCAGTAATTCCGTCGGCGTACCGATCAACGCAAGCCCGGGGCCTCCCGATTTAGGATTGGCCGGCCCGCAGACGGTTACCGTCAACGGATCAAGCGGCACCTTTACGTTGACCTTCAAAGGCCAGACCACGGTGGCTATGCCGTTCAATTCAACTGCGTCTTTTGTGCAGAGCAAATTGTTTGCGTTGACGACGATTGGTGTGGGCGGCGTTTCGGTGACGAAGCTCAACAACGTGTACACCATAACGTTTTCAGGACTACAGATTGGACCTCAACCTCTTATGACGGGCGCAGGCTCGGGCGGCGCCAGCGTTGTCGTGGCCTTCCTGGTTTGCGGCGGCTCGGCGGGCAATCAAGCCGCAGCACCCGCATCCAGTAGTTATGCTTGGACGATCTCGAACGGGACGATCACCAGCGCTGCCAACATTCAGAACATCACTTACACCGCGGGCGGTTCGGGTACCGTCACGTTGAACCTGACAGTGACTAATGCCAGCTCATGCAGTGGGAGCAGCTCAGCGATAATCACGATCAAGGTGATTGGGCTTGACCGGACAAGCCAGAGTTTTGCGGGGAACGGCGGAGCGGACACCGTGAACGTCACGCCTTCCGATCCGACGTGTGGCTGGACCGCGACAACCGCGGCCAGCTTCATACACATCACTTCAGGAAGCTCGGGCACCGGCAACGGGGCGGTTCAGTATTCGGTAGATCCAAACCCCGGCCCGACTATTCGCAGCAACACGATCACAATTGGCGCGCAGACGTTCACGGTTTTTCAGGGCATAAATTTCCTTGACGTGCCTTCGAACGATCCGTTCTATACCGATATCGGCAAGCTTGCAGCTCGAGGAGTTACGGTCGGATGCGGAAGCGGCAATTTCTGCCCGAACGATCCGGTTACACGCGAGCAGATGGCTGCCTTCATCTTGCGCGCGAAAGGCGAGTTCAGTCCTCCGCCTCCAGGCAGTCAGCGCTTCAACGACGTGCCGCCCGCGAACACGTTCTACAACTTCATAGATCGGCTGGCAGTATTGAATATCACTGTCGGATGCACGCCGGATCACTTGCTGTACTGTCCAACCAATCCGGTGAAGAGGGATGAAATGTCTGCATTCATCCTGAGAGGTCTGGGGGAGTTCAATCCTCCGACGCCCGGCAGCCAGCGATTCAGCGACGTGCCGCCCTCAAACGTGTTCTACGACTTTATTGACCGAATGGCGGTGTTGAATATTACTTTGGGATGCACGCCGGATCATTTGATGTACTGCCCGAACGATTCAGTGACACGAGCGCAGATGGCGTCTTTCCTGGTCAGAGCTTTTGGGCTTTGAGAAGCGAGGCGTTTACTCCTCTGCGTCCCCGGCGTCCTCTGCGGTTAAGTCCCATCACTCATCAAGAGAACCGCAGAGGACGCCGGGGACGCAGAGGCCGGCAACACGCTAATGCACCACGCCGCGCAAGCCGAAAATTGACAAACGCATGATGCCGCCATACAATCGGCTCGCAGGTTGCGTCTTTCAACGCGTGACTCGGGAGAACAGTATGAGTCGCAGCATGATCAGGCTGCTGTTTGTTTTTGGCTGCACACTGGCTTCGGCGATCGTTGCCTCGGCGCAGCAGCGTCCCTTACTCACCGAAGACGTAGACATCATCAAGCCGGGCGTCATTCGAATCGAATCGGGATTCGAGTTTCTTCAGAAGCAGCGGTTTCCACTTTCGGGCCTGGAAGGCGACGTCGTGAAACTCGCCGACACTCGATTGAGTTTCGGACTCGCTCCCAACGTTGAGTTCCAGATCGAATGGACCTTCCAAAGTTTCCTCTCGATAAAGAGCCGCGGTCCGTCAGCGATCCCGTTAAAGCTGGGAGCGAACGAATCCGATACCAACGATGTGGGCGATGCGAGGCTTTGGATGAAGATGAAGCTTCGTAACGAGTCTCACGATTTACCCGCGCTTGGGTTCCGTTTCGGCGTCGAGCTGCCTAACTCGAATCAGGCCCGAGGGATTGGAACCAATACTACGAACTTTTACGGGGTTGTGACGGCGGGCAAACACCTCGGCGACAAGGTCAACGTCTTTGGGAACATCGGGCTGGGGATACTGACGGCGCCCCTGGAGGCGACTTCGCAGAACGACGTGCTGCTCTACGGATTGGCGGGAACTTATGCGGCCTCGGATCGACTAACGTTGTTGGGGGAGGTCAACGGGTTTCATTCCACACGCAAGCACCCACCACTTGGCACCGAAGACTTTTCGGAAGCGCGATTGGGCGCGCAGATTCGCGCTCTCGGCGTGCGCTGGTACGCGGCGGGCATCTTCGGCACTTCCAAGCGCGCGCCGAAGACTGGACTCGCCGTCGGCTTCACTTACGATTGGGACGCGTTCACGCCGGTCAAGTAATCAACTCTCCCGCCAGTTCAGGATCAAACGAAACACTCCTGTATGGGCGGTCCTCCGTGGCCGCCCCTCCGTACTTGCGGGGCTCTTTGGACGAAAGAGGGGCGGCCACGGAGGACCGCCCATACAGGACTACCGCTTCCTCCGATCCACTCCACTAGTGTGGGTAGATCACTATTCGGCGCGCCGGGTCCTGGCCTTTGCTTTCAGACTGCAAGCCGCTGCGTTCTATGTAGAGATGTTGCATTCTGCGGATGTGTCTCGGCTGAGGCGATAATTCAACCGGACGCCGGCGCTCGACAGCCTCGATGACCCCGTCTTCTACTTCCTGCATGGCCCCGTCTTCGTTACCGACCCGCGCCGCCGCGCCAAACATGTCGCGCAGGAAGTTCTCCATCTGAGTCAGCGTGTTGGCTCTCAGCGCGCGGACTTCGATCGCGTGGCCGCGTGCTTCCCGGAGTTTCTGCGACTGTCGTTTAGCGTGCGACTTCAGCGTCAATAACATGTCGGCCTGCTCGAGATCAGTAGTGATCGCTACCGGCACACGGAGTTCGGAGATCGCGCGTTCAAGCCGCTCGCGGTTTATCGCGTAAGGATATATCCGAACAATGTTCCTTTTTCCCGCAGGCGGCTCGGCTTCAGGTTGGCGCAAAGTGCCGCTTTTGCGTTCCGATGTGGATTGTGTCCGGTCCTTGACCAGAGGCTGGGTGATTGCAACCTCGCCGCTCGCTCCGCGCTCGCGTATTTCGGTTCCGGGCAGAAACCCCCTGAGCATCAGATCGACCGCTTCGGCGACATCGCGATGAATGACGAGGCGGTCCTTGTCTTGAATCTCTATCAATACATCGAAGGTCGGCGGGGCCTTTCTCTCGAGCACCGTCTTTTGAGTCCCGCGGCGGCGGGCTTCTTCGTCCGATAGAGTCACCGGCTGAATTCCGCCCACCAGATCAGACAGCGTAGGATTGATCATCAGGTTTTCGAGCGTGTTCCCGTGCACGGTGGCGATCAGTTGCACGCCTCGCTCGGCGATCGTGCGAGCGGCAAGCGCTTCCTGTGAGGTTCCGATCTCGTCGATAACAATCACTTCAGGCATGTGATTCTCGACCGCCTCGATCATTACAGCGTGCTGGTGATCGGGTTCGGGGACTTGCATGCGGCGCGCTCGTCCAATTCCCGGATGCGGAACGTCGCCGTCGCCGGCTATCTCATTCGAAGTGTCGACTACGATCACTCGCTTCTCGAGATCGTCGGCAAGCACTCTTGCGGCTTCGCGCAGCAGAGTAGTCTTGCCCACACCCGGCTTGCCCATCAGCAGAATGCTCTTACCTGACTCGACCAGGTCGCGAATGATATCGACCGTGCCGTAGATTGCGCGGCCAACCCTGCACGTGAGACCGACGATCTCGCCGAGACGATTTCTCATCGCGGAGATTCGATGAAGCGTGCGTTCGATGCCGGCGCGATTGTCGCGAGTGAATTGACCTACTCGGCTTGCGACGTGCTGAAGATCTTCGTGCGTCACCAGCGACTCATCAAGGTAAAGAGCGCCTGAAATGTAACGCGCTTCCGGCCTGCGGCCCAGGTCGAGCACGACTTCTATCAGTGAGTCCATGTTCCCAACGGAATTCCCGTTGCGATCGGCCGCGCGAGCTAGCGCTTCGCGTATTGGCTGCGGAAGAACCGCGAGCATCAAGTCGAGATTGTCGGTGGAGACTCTTTCCTTTTCGACGAGTGTTGTTGCCATTGAGCCCTCAAGTGCAGGTGAGCGGCGCCCTCGATCAGTCTACTAGAAAGGTCCGTACGCTACTAGCATCGGTACGTTGAACCGGAGCTGATGAGCTTCTTTGCGAGCTTTGCGGTCCTTTGCGAGCTTTGCGAAAGGTATCCGTTCGGGAAAGGGAGATACTCGACGCAAAGCTCGCAAAGGACCGCAAAGCTCGCTGCCTCGCAGCGGAATACTGATTGCCTGTTTAACGCCCGGCTTCGGTTTGTAATTCTCGAAGTCGCCCCACCGGTCCCTGCAATATTCCGCCCTCCCAACAAGAAGTAGCGCACTCTCGGGCTCACTCGAGCGGCGCCGCGCGCGCGAAAGTACCGGGAAGTGTGATTCGCGGCTGCCATAATTTGTAACCATATGTTTCGACCAAACTCCATTCCGGTTCCTCCGAGGCCCCAGACGAAGCGAAGCCAGCAAGGGTTTTCGCTAATCGAGATCGCCGTGGTGTTGATGATCCTTGCGATCGTCACCGCCTTCGTTGTGCCTCAGATTGTGTCTTACATGAGAATGTACCGGCTCGGAGTAGGGGGTCGCGACGTGGCGACGGCGCTTCAGCGCGCTAGGTATCTTGCGACTTCCAACAACACGCTTGCCGGCGTCGCCTTCAACGAGCCGCAACACGTCGATGTTGAACAATACGATCCGGAAGGAAAATTACCGGCGCAGAACCGGGGCGCTACTAACCTGCCCGAAGGAGTCACCGTGGACTCTGATGCTCCCAAGCAAATCGCCTTCGATGGCCGCGGCATAATCGCGCCGATGCCGAGGGAAGCGCCGAGCATTCGAATCAATGGAGCGGACGGCTATTACTTGTTCGTTGTCGTATCCCCAACCGGGCAGGTGACGGTTTCCGAGCCGCAGCGAGATCGCACCTGATAGAAGGGCAGAGTCGAGATGAAATCACTTGATCAAAAACTAGACGCAAGAGTTTGCAACGAAGCAGGCTTCACGATGATCGAAGCGGTCATTGCGATGTTGGTCACCGTCGTAGGCCTGGTTAGCATAGCCGGCATGTTCACGCTCGCGATGAAGACGAACGCCAGCTCGCGGAACTTCACTACCGCAACCATCTTCGCGCAGGACAAGCTCGAGGCGCTCGGCGCCGTTTCGTTTCAGCGGTTGGTCGACCCCGCGCGGATGACCGCGAACCCGGGTGCTCACAACGCTGATGACGCTTATATAGTTGGCAGTCTCGAGTACGATGCCTCGGCCGCCGACGGCTCATACTACTACGACAAAATAATTCTGGCGGGCCGTGACGACGTCGAACCGGAAGGCACGGTGACAGTCGTTAGAGCGGACGGCACAGCGGAGACTCGCAGGCCCGATGGAACGGTAAGGGCAGGGAACCCGTTTGGCGATGATCGAGTCACCTACTCGCGGCGCTGGGTAATCATGTCGAGCAGCGAAGCGAACCCCGCCGACCGCAGACTCACCGTCGCGGTTCGGGTAAAGAGCGAAAACCCGCCGGCCGGCAAAGCGCCGGAGCTTGTCGATCTCTACACGGTGATGACCAATCAGTAAGCGCACGGGAGATAGGTTGAAGAGGATCACTCTATGAAAAGGAAATCGGGAACGCCGTTACAGTTCGCAAACTCGGGAGGAAAGTTTCTTCCCGGCGTCGAGCTTACAGCCGGCGATGAGCCGGCCGAATCCCGTGAATCCGGGTTCACCCTTGCGGAAATGCTGATCGCGATGGCGGTGTTTACCCTGATCATCGGCTCGGTCGTAGCGTTGCTCGCAAAGAGCCAAACGATTTTTCGCACCGAGCAGGGCGTTTCCGAGATGGATCAGAACGCGCGTCTGTTGATGGATTTCATGACGCGGGACATACAAGAGTCCAAGGAGAATTCCCTGGGGCTCGGTCAAAGATTTCGGTCGATCTACTCTTACGACGGACCGGAAGGCAAGACCGACGAAGTTACGATTGTTTCATCGGACACGCTCACAAAAGTTCCGTCCGCGGCGCTGCCCTTGATAGCGGCTTCACCGCAGAACTTCTCGGTTGGAGATCGTTATGTCACAGTCCTGCCGAACGGCGCGTCTCGCGTAGATGCTCAATCGGTCATCAACTCTTTGACGCCCGACGAGGAGTTTATCGTCAGCGGCTCATTGCAAGACGGTTCATTCCAGTTTGATTTCATCAAAATCAAAGGAGCCAAGCTGACCGCTGACGGGGCGATCGGCATAACCTTTGAGCCCATGGAGCCCAAGGGCGTTCAGCCCGAGGTTCCCTTCGGCACGACCTACGAAGGCGGAACGTTCACGATGCGGCCGTCGACGATTAAGCGCTACTACGTCGATCGTAAAACAGACCGCGAGCACCCGACGTTCGAGCTAGCGGTGAACGACGGGCCGCCGATCACTATTGCGCGCAATGTTGTTGCGTTTCAGCTCCGCTATCTCGAAGTAAGAGATGGCGATGTTGAAGGCCAGTGGGTCAAACAGCAGAACATCTCGCGGCAGTACAAGACGATTGCGCTCGAAGTAACCATGACCGCGCGCACCGAAATCAAGAGCGATCAGCAGGCTGAGCGGCTTGTCACACTCGCAAGCGTAATTCGACCGAGGCTGATTAACGGAGGCTCGTTTGGCTCCGCGCCGGGCGACGCCGGCACAAGCTCGCCGGGTGTTCCCGGTGATGGCGGAAACCCGGGAGGCGGAGGCGGGACCGGCGGCCGTGACGGCTCAGGCAATGATCCGGGCGGATACCCGGGGAGCTACGGCGGAGGGAATGGCGGCGGCTCGGGATCCGGCGGCTACGGCGACGGCTCAGGAGCATTCGGTGGTGACGGTTACAAGCATGAGACCAGGAGAATAGGTAAGCTGCCGCGCCTTGGTGAACGCTTGAACCAGAGGCCATAGCGTGAGTCGCGAATGTCTTCTTCGCGGGCTTTGCGGTTCTTTGCGTCTTTGCGCGAAAGAATGTTTTCGAAGCCATGCTTTCGAAAGAATGCTTTCTAGATTGGAGGCGATGATGCGGACGAGAGAGAGATATTTCAACAGGCAATTGTCAGATGCTGGCGAACGAGGCATGGCGTTGATCGGCGTGATGCTGATCATGTCGTTGATGCTGATGCTTGCGCTTGCGGTGACCTTTACTTCGCTGTCTGACAAATCGATTACTTCGAACTTCAAGAACCTCACCAGCGGCTTCTATGCAGCGGAAGCCGGCGTCAACAATCTTCATCGCCTGTTGCGCAACGACAAATTCGTGTTGGCCTCGCTTCCTGATCCTCCTCGCATAAACCCCGGGCAGGCTACGCTCAATTCAAATGACTTCATCGTTGCCGCCGAAAAAGCGTTCAACACTACGGAATACTTTCCGAACAACGCTCAGTACAAAACAAAGGTCAAGATCACCGGTCTCCAGGTTCCATATCCTGCCAGCGACAACGATCCGGCGCACGCCGCGGGTCGGGTCAAGTTAATCAATCCGCTTTATCCGCAGCTCGGACAGGTTGAGCCGTACGCGGTCACCTATGAGATGGATTCCGTTGGCGAAGGCATCGCCGGTTTGAACGGCGCGGTAACGCTTGTTGAGCAGGGCGTCATCAACTTCAAGTTACTGGTAAGCGGAAACGGCGGCGGGCTTCGGGTAGGAAGCTTCGCCGAGTTCGCGTTGTTTCTGGATCGCTTCGATCCGTACAATCCGCAAGGTCCGTTCATTTATCAGGGACTCGGACCCGGCGACAGGTTCGCGGGCCGGGTGCATACGAATCAGCGATTCGGATTCTGGACCGTAGCGGATGGCTCGGACGCGCCGACGTTTCGCGGTCACGTCACACAATCCGACAACTATGCGAGCTACTATCGCTACGGCGCGGGAATTCCTCCGCCGCCGATAGATGCCGATTCCGACATCGTTGGCGGAGTCCTTGTAGCTCCGAAGTTCCTTGCGGGATTCGATCGAGGAGTGGCGCCGATCCCTCCGACCGGGAATGCGTTTGACCAGGCTCGCGCGGTGCTCGACGGTGGTTATCAGTTATCAGCCGGGCCGCCGACTGACGGCGAGTTGCACACCGGGCTTCGGCTTGTGACCGACTTGAATACGCCGCTTTCTGATCCCAAGGACCCGGGCTCGACGACTCCGACTCTTGCGCAGGGCGTTTATCTCCCTTCTGACGGCGAGACGTTTTCCGGCAGCGGAATCTACGTAATGGGCAACGTCGACGACTTGAAATTGTCCGCCGATCCTTCGGGAAATCGGCAAGTCATCAAGATCACACAGGGTAAGCAAATCACTACGGTGGTAATCGATATGGACGCCGGCACGACCACTGTCGATGCCGGCGACGGCACCAGGACGCTGAGAGGCGTTCCCAAAGATCGTTCGATTGTGCAGAAGGGCAATCGTTCGGCGGCGTCTCTTTATGTTCGAGGCGACGTGGCTTCGTTCCAGGGGCCGGGGAGAGACGGGAGCGGGCAGTCGATACCCGCGATCGATTCTGACTTCGCAATGACAGTGACCGCGGGCGGCTTCGCTACGGGTGATCCGCGGCATCCGGTTCAGGGTGGAAACATTACACTGACTGGAGATCTTACTTACGAAACACCGGTGGTCGACGCTGCCGGTAATCCGATAAACCCGGATGCCATCAACGTGCTCGGAATCTTTGCATCGGGGGGAAACATCAACATTCCAAGCGACGGCCGCGCGCCCGACAATCTCACGGTGAACGCTTCAATAGCGGCGTTCGAGTTAAGAGATTCAAACAACAATCCGTATCTTGGTTCTAACGGTCAGCCGGTCGGCGGACGGGTAAGATCCGATGTGCTGGATTTTTTCGGCAAGCCATTCCGCGGCAACTTCAATCTAGTCGGCGGCGAGCAGTCATCGAACTACGACAACCTTGGCGTATACGACGGTCAGTTCCACGGCTACCTCTACAAAGGCAAATGGGACCCGCGTTATGACAACGGCCAATCACCTCCGTTTTATCCCGGCTACGTCGTTGACACCGGCGGTCCGACCGGCGCGCCTACAGTGAAGGCTCAAACGAATAGCCCGCAGATTTTGTCTTACAAGCGAATGTACTACGGAGCGGGTCAGTCTGCGGTCACCCGCTAATTACGGGTCGAGCCGACGACGGCGTCATTGCCAGGCGGTAACCGTGTATCTTAATAGGGCCTAGGAGTCACTGCGTGTTGAGTCGTATCCTTAATGAACTGCAGGAGGAACACTCAAGGCAAGCGGAGTTTGCCATCCCAGCGGATCATCTGAACAATGTCGAGTTGATTACCCAACGTGTCAAGAAAGTGCCGTCAACAGCTCGCTCAGCCTTGCATCTGGTGCTGTCCTATTTATATCTGACAGACGGCCCCATCAATCTCCGAAACACTCGGTATCGGGAAGCTGAGCCATACCTGAACGCTTGTGAAATCGTCATGAGCCGTTACCTAAAACACCGGACAAACGGGTCGGGTAAGCGCGCATACGGAAAGCCGGCATTGCGACATATGAGAGAGGTCGGCTACAAGTGTGAATGCTGCGGGTTTAAGGATGTGCGTGCCCTTAACCTAGACCATGCTTATGGCGGAGGGCAGCTAGTGTTCTTGGTGCTATGCGCCAATTGCCATAACATCAAGTCACGTCGGTTTGATTGGTTGGGTAACAAGCGACCGGCAAACCGTGACTAAGCCTGCATCGTTGGGCACGATCGCAAGACAACTTCTAACTTTCAAAAGTCAGCTCATTCGCGGTTAATCGTTGTCTTGTCACCAGCGAAGATCAAAGTGAATTGGTACCGACGAGGCCAGGTATGCGTAATTAAATCGTTGCGGTGCGTCCTGTTGCTCGACACGTTTTCAAGCTACGCGGTTGCTAAGGCTCACCGACAGGGGCTGGCGTTGGCTTATTGCGCTGACCTTTAGGATTGAAAAGCCAATGATGTTTCCTTGACTGTCCACCTTCTCCATTACCGCATCGTTGTCAGTTTCCCTGAAGTAGCCTTCTTTCTTGTCGAACAGCACTTCTAGATAATCGGCTTCTTTGTCATACCAAACTTTTACTTCTTCTCCCATATGACATCTCCCTTCTTCACCGTGTTCGTGAAAAACGAGGTGATGATGAAATTATCGTCAGTCAGCACGTTCAAGACAACGCACAGGAACTTGGTTGTCACCGGAGTCGAGAGATAGTGTTTGTAGAACAACTCAACCTGCGGGTCTGTTGCCGAGCGAGTGATTATGTCAGGGTCACTCATTGTTTCGATGATCTTTGGTGCCTGACCCTGAATCTCGGGATGATCAGTTTCGAGGTGATTCAGACGTTCATCCGTAAGCCTAATTGACCTGTTCCAGATGTCTTGAATCTGCAAGACGCTCTCCAATGAATCATCTTAGATCCCAATCTTCGCAAGCGCATCTGCGACTTGCCCCATGAGCATTGTCGTTCTCGGGTGTGATGCCTCGAACCGTTCTATACCTTCTCTCAATCCTTCACCGAGTCGGTCATACAAGTTCTCGTGAACGGTGTCGCGCGATCCGGTGAGCTTCTCTATGTCGGCCATCAGCTTCTCGAGAGTCTGGCGGTCCGACTCATCGACGCATTCGATCTGTTGAAGCTCGCCGTGAAGTTGCTCGAGCCTTTCGTGGAGTTGTGTCTTGTCCATTGTAAAACCTATCGAGTATCAATGCGTGTGGTAAAAGTCCTAACTCTCAATCGTATCCGGCGGGATTGTTGCATCGTCCGGGGGGATCGTAGCCTCTTCGTCATCCACCAAATCATGATCGATGTGATCGGGCAAATCGGGATCTCGAGGAATTGTTTCGGCGCCCAATCTGTCTTCCTGGGCTTCAGTTGCTTTCCTGGCGTCCCGAGTTGAACCCGTGCTCAGCGGCGCGGTGGCGTCGCCATCCGGCTGATCGGCCGGTCTGAGGCGCCCGCCGCTCAGTTGCGCGATTAACACGGTAATGTTGTCTTCACCTCCGCGGTGGTTGGCCAGATCGATGAGCGTCTCGCAAGCTTCCTTCAGCGACTCGGCCCTATCGACAGTCGCCTTCATCTCGTCTATGCGGACTTTGTTCGACAGCCCGTCGCTGCACAGCAGCAAAGTATCATTGTCGTTGAGAGCCAGGCGGTCGATTACCACGTTGACGCTCGGCGATGCGCCCAGCGCCTGCAGGATTACGTTTCGATAGGAATGATGCTCGGCCTCTTCCTTGGTTATGTGACCGGCCTCGACCAACTGGCCGACCAGGGATTGGTCGCGAGTGATCTGCTGAATAAGCCCGCCTCGAATCATGTATGCGCGGCTGTCGCCCACCTGTCCAAAGTAAGCTGTAGTACCAAAGAACCCGACTGCGGTGAAGGTCGCGCCCATCCCGGAATACTCCGCGTGTTTCACACTCATCTGGTAGATGTACAGATTCGCCAGCTCAATCGACAACCGCAGACGTTCGTGGAAGGGAAGCTTGGAATAAGACGGGCTGGCCTGAAGCTCGAGCATTCGATCGCGCACGCATTCGACCGCAAGGCGGCTAGCTACCTCGCCGGCCAGGGCGCCGCCCATCCCATCGGTAACCGCGGCAAGCGAACCGTAGTGACTCTGGTTGAAGCTTGTGAGGCTCTCCGGGGGGGCCCCGCGCTCGCTTCCCGGTTTCCAGGTCTCGGCGGTCGACAGGTTCAAGACCAGAAAGTGATCTTCATTGCCGGGTCGGACCACCCCCACGTCGCTCTTGGCGTACAGGGAGATTTTGAATGCGACGTCTTCCGCCATAGCTTAATTAGAGACCAGCTTACTCCGGGAACTCAAGCAGCGGCTAACAAAATGACTTTAAGAAAAACGCAGTGCTCTGAATCGCGCTGATTATGATGGATTTCTTACTCCATCGCAACGCTGCAAGAGATTGCGTGTTGTGTATTAGTGAGTTGTCGGGAAAAGCGGTCCTCGGCGTACTCAGCGTCCTCCGCGGTTTATTCTTGATCATTGTTTGGGATCAACCGCAGAGGACGCAGAGGACGCTGAGGAGGAACGCGATCTCAAGCGAATAACACACCATGATCCCAGGTGCGAATCACTGCCGGACCCGCGCGGAGTTTTTGTAAACGATGCCGCCCTTCATCACGAACACAACTCGACGAACGGCGGTTATGTCCGTCAACGGATTTCCGTTCAGCGCAATGATGTCTGCCTCGAGGCCGGGCGTGATCGAGCCGATCTTATCGCCCATACTTAGCGCTTCAGCGCCGAGAGCGTTCGCCGAGACCATCGCGGCCATCGCGTCTACTCCGCAATCACGCACGCGGTCAACGAACTCCTCAGCGTTATGTCCATGCGCGCCGGCCAGCGCATCCGTGCCGAATACTATTCTCAGCCCTGGAATCTTTGCCGCCCGTTGCATTAGTTCGTGCTCCATCGGCAGGATTTGTTCAAACACAGAGAACCCTTCCTTCGTCGCAGGGAAGTATGGTGTGCCCACATACTTGTCTTTGTTCAGGAGATAATTCTCGAGCAGCAACCCAGCCTGCGGATCAAAGTAAATCCCTCTGTCGGCCATCGATTTCAGATCGTCGTTTGTGGCCCCCAATCCGTGCTCGATCTGTGTGCACCCCGCAAGGATGGCTGCCGGGACCGCATCTCTGTATGCGTGAACGAGCGTGCGCAGCCCCTGCTTCCTTGCTTCATCGCAAGCCGCATTCAACTGCTCTTGTGAAAGCGTCATCGAGCCCTGCCGCATCCCGCCCGACGCGCGGATTTTGATCAAGTCGGCACCTGCCTCCTTTTGCTTCCGGACAAAAGCTCTGATCTGTTCGGTTGTGCCCGTCTGCTCGCCTCGCCCCATGAGCCAATTCACGGCGGTCAGTATGCGTGGGCCGGGAAGCCTGCCCCTGGCGATGGCGTCTCGCAGTGGAACATCGGTGGGATCCCCAACGCTCTGCACCGTGGTGAAACCTGACATAAGAGTTAGCCACGCGTTCGAGGCCGCTTGATACGCCGCCTCTGCCGGCGTCGCTTCACTGCCGAATCTCCCATCCCTCCCGAAGCTCGAAGTGATATGCACATGTGCGTCGATCCAACCGGGCAATACGGTCAAACCACGAAGGTCGTAGTCGATGGGCCCGGTTTTCGGGAGATCCCTGTTTGTGAAGAGCGCGACGATCTTTGAGCCTTCGACAACGATTCGAGCGTTGTGCAGCACGCGGCCCTTGCCATCGAGCAGGATGCTCGCGGCGATCACGATGCGCCTGGGTTCGATGTGTGGTTGAGCGGCAGTCTGTGAAGAAACTTGTTGAGCGAGGGAAGATACGCCGATGATGAGGAGGATGCAAAGCATGACCTTTGCTGATCGCATGTTCGCTCCTTCCTTCGTTTGATGGTAATCGGCATGTAGGGGCGGCCCTCCGTGGCCGCCCCTCGTTCGTTCGACGTTATATTGTTAACCACTGAGGGGCGGCCGGCCACGGAGGGCCGCCCCTCGTTCGTTCGACGTTATGTTGTTAACCACTGAGGGGCGGCCACGGAGGGCCGCCCCTACATGCCGTTCATCTATGTACCAATCTTGTTTAGAGCCTGATCCAGGTCGGCGATGATGTCCTCGACGTCTTCGATTCCGACCGAGACTCTTACAAGCCCGTCGGTGATTCCCAAACGATTGCGTTCGGGTTCAGGCACCGAAGCGTGAGTCATCGTGGCCGGGTGAGAAATCAATGTCTCGACTCCACCAAGCGATTCGCCCAGCGTGCACAGCCTCACTGATTCAAGCACCTGCTTTGCGTTGTCAAGCGAGCCTGTTTCAAACGCGATCATTCCGCCGAAGCCGGACATCTGCCGTCGAGCGAGCTCATGCTGCGGGTGAGACTCGAGCCCCGGATAGTAGACCTTCTGAATCTTCGGATGCTCCGCAAGAAACTGAGCGACGATCCGGCCGTTCTCGTCGTGCTGGCGCATTCGAACCGCCAGCGTCTTGGTCCCCCGCATAACCAGCCACGAATCCATCGGCGAGAGGATCGCTCCCGCGGCGTTCTGAATAAACGCCATCGCGCGAATGTCTTCCTCGTCGTTGAGAATCACCGCCCCGCCAACGCTGTCGGAGTGGCCGTTCAAATACTTGGTCGTCGAATGAACGACGATGTCCGCTCCCATGTCGAGTGGGCGTTGAAAGAAAGGGCTCATGAAAGTGTTATCGACAACAAGCCGAACTCCGCGGCGTTTGGTAATTTCGGACACCGCGCGAATATCAACCAGTGACATCACCGGGTTTGTTGGAGTCTCGATGAATACCATTCGCGTCTCCGCCCTTGCGGCTTCTTCCACGTTGTGAGGCTCGCGCGCGTCGACGTAGCTAAACTCGAGACCGAAGTTCCGCAGCACCTTATCGAACAACCGGAAGGTCCCGCCGTAGGTGTTATCGCTGACGATCACGTGGTCGCCGGACTTCAGCAGCGTCATTACCGCGTTTGTAGCCGCCATTCCAGATGCGAATGCGAAACATGCCTTTCCGTTCTCGAGCGCAGCCAGATTTCGCTCGAGTGCCATTCGGGTGGGATTCTGGGTGCGCGCGTACTCGAAGCCTTTGTGGCGGCCCAGTCCTTCCTGGGCATAGGTAGAGGTCTGATATATCGGTACGGTCACCGCGCCGGTTGCGGAATCGGGTTCCTGTCCCGCGTGTATTGCTTCGGTAGAAAACTTCATTCATCAATCTCCATTTGGTTTTGTTGTTTGTTAATCTAGCATCTTTGCGATGGCTTTTGCAGGGAAGTTCGCTTGATTGTATAGTCTCTTGCGCGGTTGATAAGAAGATCAGGAGAGGTCGATGGAACAACGAGACAAAGACAGGTTGCTTGCGAATCTTCAGTCGCTGCCGAACGAGCTTGTTGATTTGCTCGAGGGGCTGGATGAGGAAGCGTTGAGGTGGCGCCCGATTCCGAACAAGTGGTCAGTGAAGGAGATCATGTGCCATCTTCGTGATATGGAGAGGCTTGCGTATCTTGCGCGTTACCGGCGAATCCTGACCGAAGACAATCCGTTTCTGCCAAACGTCGATCAGGACCGAATGGCGTTTGAGGGTGACTACATTAATCAAGACACGAAAGCGGCCCTGGAGGAATTCAAGTGGCTCAGGAAAGAAACGGTTAATACGCTCGAGGCAACTCCGCCGGAATACTGGTCTCGCATGGGCACTCACGAGACGGACGGTTCCATGACGATCGAACAACTGGTCGTTCGCCAGATCAAAGGCAACGACATGAACCATCTGGTTCAGATGAAAGATATCGTTCGATTGAAGATGCCTTGGTGAAAGAGGAAGTTGCAAAAAAGGGAATTGCAGAAAAAGAAATTGCAAATTGCAAATTGAAAATTGAAAATTGAAAATTGAAAACTTCAGATTGGGCGAAAACGCGCTGTTCATCTCGGCTCTAATTTCCAATCATCAATTCCCAATTCCCAATTCCCAATTTCAAATTTCAAATCTGAAATTGCAAATTTGCAATTTGTAATCCTTCAGTTTGCAATCCTCAAAAACATTTCACCTTCCACTCCGCTTCCGGCGTTAATCCTTGACCCAACCCAAAACCGAGTGTACCATCGACCCAGGCTGAGGGTTTCTGCAAGGTTAGTGATTGACCTGCTAATTTTTTACCAACGCTAACGCGAAGGGGGCCTTAATAGCACCGGCAGGCGCGATGCCCCACAGTGATCGGGGATGTCAAATGCCGGAGCCCGGGTCACCCACCTGTTTTCAAACAGGTTCAAAGTTAGTAAGTCACACGGCCGCGCGGTTGCCCTCCAGCGTTTTATGCGACACTATTCGAGGGACCTCCTGCCGGCGACAGCCCCGAATGTGCCGCGATCTTTTATCCCGCAATCATCTTCAATACAGAAAGCACTAACAAATCATGGCGTTTTGGAAGCGAAAGAAGGAGCCTGAGTTCATCTCCCTGGGTTTGAACCGGGCAGCCACCGCCGAAGAAGAAGCAATAGCCGCGCGCCGGGATGAAGGCCCGGAGCCGGAGTTCCTCGAGAAGTTTGCGACAGCAGTCGCCGCAACACGCGAAAACCTCGCCGATCGAATCGATACCGTGATAGGCAGCCGTCGAGAGATCGATGCTACGGTGCTTGATGAGCTGGAGGAAGCTCTGATCGGCGCCGACATCGGCGTCGGCACGGCGATGGAGATAATCGAAAAGGCTCGCCAGCAGGTCAATCGAAAACAGCTCAACGATGTCGACGAGTTGAAGCGGCTGATCAAATCAGAACTCAAAGAGATCCTCGATAAGGCTGAACTAAATCGCAAGCAGGGAACCGTCGCGTCGGAGACTGAAGTGCCTCTGGAGATTCGGCCTTACATCATTATGGTCGTCGGGGTGAACGGAGTCGGAAAGACAACAACCATCGGCAAGCTCGCGCATCGGATCAAGAGCGAAGGCAACGAAGTGTTGATCTGCGCCGCGGATACTTTTCGGGCAGCCGCTAACGACCAATTAGCTATCTGGGCAGAGCGCTCGGGCGTGCCGCTGATTCAACAGAAGCCCGGCACCGACCCTTCCGCGGTCTTGTTTGATTCGATACAGGCCGCAAAGGCTCGCGGCGCAGACGTGCTCATCGTCGATACCGCGGGCCGGCTTCACACCAAGACTAATCTCATGCAGGAGCTCGAGAAGATGCGGCGGATCGCGAGCCGTGAGGTAGAAAGCGCCCCCCATGAGGTGCTGCTGATCATGGACGCAGTCACGGGGCAAAACGGGTTGGAGCAGGCTCGCCAGTTTACAAAGGCGGTTCCCGTTACCGGGCTAGTGTTGACCAAACTGGACGGCACCGCAAAGGGCGGTATTGTGATCGCAATCGCAAAAGAGCTGGGGATCCCGATTCGGTATGTCGGCGTCGGGGAACAGATGAATGACCTGATCGAGTTCTCGCCCGAGGCTTACATAAACGGGTTGTTCAATTGAGCAAATAAGCCAAGCTTGTCGCGAATCTCAGCCGTTTCCGCTTCGCATTTCTTTCAAGCGCTGCTCGCCCAACGGCGCGTCGGAAGCGCGATCGATCTTGAAGCTCGCCTTCATTTCCTGCCAGAACCCCCGCTGATACTTGAGATTGATCAGAGCAATTATAAGCATCGCCAGTAGCGCGCCGAGCCCGGCCATCGTCATGTCTTTTTGCGCATCCCACACGTCGCCTTGCGATCCCAGGAATGCCATCCCCGCCGCGGGATCGACGTTCGCCGCGGCAACCCACTCGATGATTTCATACACCGCGGAAAACGCGAGCGTCACGTCGAACGGAAGATAGTATCCCCAGAAACCTTTCACCCGCGTGACTCTGAGAAAGACCTCGCGAATCGGATATGCGAGCAAGAACCCAAACGAAAAGTGCACCAATCGGTCGTACATGTTCCGGCTGGCGCCAAGCCAGTGCTGCAAAGTATCACCGAACGGAACTTCCGCGTATGTATAGTGCGAGCCGATCACGTGCAAGACCATGAATAGCGTGATCAGCGTGTACGATACATCCGACAATCGGAAGTACCTGCCGGCCAGGATGATGATCGGAACGAAGATGAAGACGAGGTAGTTCTCGAGCAGCCAATCGTGACGGTCGGACGGATTGATCGCAGCCAAAATCCAGACGGCGGTGAACACTAGTAGAAGAACCTTTAAGTATCGAGTCATATAGATTGGTGTGAAGATAAAACTGATTCGCTGACTCACGCCCGGGGAATGCGACTGGATGTTTTTCGAGACAGGCGGCTCCTAGTCAAGGATCCCCTCGAGTTTGAGGATGAAGCCGGTCAGCACGGGATCACCCGAGATTTCGGATGGATGATCGAGAACCTGAATTGATGAGCCGGCGTGATAGATGTGGACTTTCTTCTCTAGTGGATCGATCAACCATCCTAGCGCCGCGCCGTTCTCCATATACTCTTCCATCTTTTCCTGCAGATGTCTGAGACGATCTGACTTTGAGCGCAGCTCAACTACGAAGTCCGGGCAGATCGGCGCGAAGTCATCCTTCTGTTCTTCGGACAGGGCGTCCCATCGCTCGCGCTTGATCCAGGAGACATCGGGGGAGCGCTTGGCTCCATTTCGTAGAGTGAACCCAGTCGATGAGTCAAAGCCTACGCCCGTTCCGTTTGCCTCCACCCACAATCCAAAGCGGGCAGTCAAAATGAAGTTGCGTTTTCCGCCCCTTGAAACGACTGGAAGCATGATCATCATTTCACCCTCTCGGTTCATTTCAACCCGCAGATCGGGATACTGAGCACAAAAAGCGGCGAACTGCTTGTCACTCAGTGGGCGCAACCCCGGCCGGAAGATCAAGGCTTCAATATCGTCAGGCACTGGAATCGTAGCGATTGATGCGAAATCGATATTCATAGACTCTCCACGATGAGAATATGCCTCAAAGAAACCGCAATCAAGAGCCGAAGCATTTGTGGCTGGCAGATCAAGTCGTCGGTGATTCCGGTTAAGACGCAACCTCAGCAGCTCGATTTCGTAGCCCAGGTTCCGGAGTCGAAACGCTTGCTCTTTCTTCAACCACCATTCGCATTCCGTA
>Ga0134124_10000794_pt1 | contig 25406 bp, 23 predicted proteins | sample KB304_FD_96880 | JGI IMG/M metagenome (GOLD analysis project Ga0134124, IMG submission 96880) | Terrestrial soil microbial communities without Nitrogen fertilizer from Kellogg Biological Station, Michigan, USA - KB3-0-4 | ecosystem: Environmental > Terrestrial > Soil > Unclassified ... | reverse complement strand
GGAAGCTTCAATCAAAAGCCGGTGCTTGTGGCCTTGCTTGGTCTTCTGACGACGGTAATCCTGATTGCACGAAAGGTGAGGGGCGCTATCCTGTACGGTATTTTGGTTGCGGCGCTCGCCGGGATGGCAGCAGGAGTCGTGACCAGACCGTCGGCAGTCATGAGCCTCCCGCCTGCCCTGACGCCGACGGCTTTTCGGTTGGATATTTTTGCAGCCCTAAAGCAAAACCTTATAGGTGTCATCTTCGTCTTCTTCTTCCTTGATCTGTTTGACACAGTGGGCTCGCTAATCGGCATAGCGAAGCAGGCGGACTTGATGAAAGAAGGGAAGCTGCCTCGCGCCGGCCGTGCTCTGCTTGCCGATGCAATTGGAACAGTCGGCTCAGCTTTGATGGGTAACACGACGATGGTGAGTTATGTCGAGAGCGCATCAGGGGTAGCGGTTGGCGGGCGAACGGGATTGACAGCGCTCGTAGTCGCCGCGCTCTTTCTTGTAGCTCTTTTCTTCTCTCCGCTCGTGCAAGTGATCAGCGGCGGCTATCCCGTTCACGAGATCGTGTCTATCCAGGGCCAGGAAGTAGCGCGAACGTTTACATTGTACCCGGTCACCTCGCCCGCGTTGATTGTAGTCGGCAGTTTTATGATGAAATCGGTCCGCGATATCGAGTGGGACGATTTCACCGAAGCGCTGCCCGCGTTTCTGATGATTGTGGTGACCCCTCTCACATTCAGCATAACCGACGGAATTGCGTTTGGCTTCATCTCCTACGCGCTGTTGAAGCTGGTTACCGGTCGAGCCAAGGAAGCTCACTGGTTGATCTACGTTTTCGCGCTGCTCTTCATTGTTCGCTATGCAGTCGGCGGCTTGCATTGACAGTCCGACGCGCAAGCGAGCGCGCAAATATTTGGTAGTGGGGTGATAGTGTGTTGCTCGCTCACATTTGCGTTTCTCCTCTGCATCCTCGGCGTCCTCTGCGGTTGATTCCGAGCCACTGAGCAGGAAAAACCGCGGAGGACGCAGGGGACGCAGAGGACTGCTTGCTGGCAACACGCTAATGCCCCACTACCCAAATATTTGACAATGCTCCCGCGAGGCATTTAACATGCCGCTGTTCACTGAAGCCTTGAAAATAAGCGGGTGTAACTCAATGGTAGAGTGTCAGCTTCCCAAGCTGAAAGTTGCGAGTTCGAGCCTCGTCACCCGCTCCATTCCTTAATGCGTAGCGTCAGAGGTCGTCGCCACGACTCTTGATTGGTCACCTTAACTATCGAGTAAAGTTCGGTTCAGAGTTCAAGCTTCAGCTTGCCGTCTTTCAACCGTAAAGCTCGAGAGCAAACTATAGCTTGAACTCTGAACCTCAACCCTGACCCGCTTGCGATTCTGAGGAATAACAATTCAGTTGGCTGTGGTATCATGCGGGCCAACGCCGATGCCAGGCGCAACATATCGGAACCCGCGCTGCATCAAAAGCACACGTGGTATTTATGTCTGAGAACGTAAAGTTTTTCATGAGCTTTAGAGTGCGGCTGATGCTGCTACTCACTTCGTTCTTGTTGCTAACGATAGTGCTCGTCCTCGCCCTTGATAAGTGGGCTCAAAAACGTGCGGCCGAGGAAGTACGCCAGCAGAGTGAGCAAGTCAAAGACGCGGTCAACGATACATACAGCGATCTTGTTAAAGCGATAGGAATGGCGATTCGAAACTTGAACTCGGAGCGATATCTCTACAAGCAAATCGAAACAGGAGAGATTACGTTGCCGCCTACGGTCGAGCACATAATCGTTGCCGATGAGCACGGCCTCGTCAGCGATACCTCGATCGAAGAGAAAAAAGACAAGACCATAAAAGTGCCGGATACCGAGGTTGTTCAGGAAGCGCAGGGCGATCCTGTCGAGGGGGAACTGCGGATCCATGGGGAAGTGTATAAGACCTATGACATACCATTCACTTCGGCGAAGGGTTTGTACTGGATAATCATCGTTGCCAAGCAGGGAAACTTGATCGCAGGGATCGACGCAGCATCACAAACGCTTGCCAGCAAGAGCCGCGAGCTGTCCAATGTGCGTCTTCTTGCGACAACCGGGCTCCTCATTCTCGCACTGGCTTTTGCCACCATAATCGGCTGGAGTTTCACAAGGCCGATCGAGCGGCTCGCGAGATCTGCCCAACGAGTTGCTTCCGGTGACCTGGATTTTCAAGTGGACGTCAAACGCCGGGACGAAGTAGGGCAGTTGGCAAGCACGTTCAACTAGATGATTGTCGGGTTAAAGTCAAAGCGAGAGCTTGAAGACAAGCTGAACAACGCGGAACGCCAGGCTGCAATCGGCAGGTTGACCCAGGCCGTCGCGCACGAGATTCGCAATCCGCTTAATGTAATCAATCTGTCGATCGACCATGTCGCTTCGAAGTATGCTCCTGAAGACGAGAAACGACGCGAGCAGTTCTCGCGCATTCTGTCGTCGATCCGTGATGAGGTTGCTCGCTTGAAGAGGCTGCTCAGCGATCTTCTTAATTATGGCCGGCCTCCCAGACTTGCCATGGAAATATTCGATTTGAGCACGCTCGTCGACGAGACCATCGACTTGATCCAACCTCAAGCGGACGATCAGGGAGTTAAAGTATCGGTTGAGAAGGATAGCGCAGTTGCCGATGTTCGAGGTGACCGCGAGCGTCTGAAATCCTGCTTTTCCAACATTGCCATCAATGCGCTGCAAGCGATGCCGAGCGGCGGCCAACTGAGCTTACACATCGCACAGGTGAATGGAAGTGTTGAAGTAACCGTTAGCGATACCGGCGTGGGGATCAGCGAGGAGGCTTTGGGTAAAGTCTTCGAGCCTTATTTTTCAACCAAGCAAGCCGGCTTTGGACTGGGCCTTGCTGTCACCAAAGCGGTGGTCGAGGAGCACCAGGGGTCGGTTGAAGTTAGAAGTCAGCCAAACTTCGGAACGACTTTTGTGGTAAGACTGCCGGCTGCTCCGGATAATCCAAGATGATGAGCTGAAGCCCGCGATCTTAGATTTTACATGAGGGTAAATCAGCTTTAGACAGTTCACCAAATCACTCGAGAGGGATCAAATGGCGAGAAACAGAGTACTGGTTGTTGATGACGAAAAGAACCAGCGCGAAATATATACGATGATTCTTGGAGACGACGGCTATAACGTGACTACCGCGCAGAGCGGCGAGCAGGCCTTCCGATTTGCGAGTGAGAATCAGTTCGATCTTGTGCTGACCGACTACAAGATGACCGGCATGGATGGGCTTACACTCCTGGGCGAGCTGCTCAAGTTGGATCCGTCGATAATCGTCGTGATGATGACCGCGCACGGGTCGGTCGAGTCGGTAAAGGACGCTCTTCGCGGCGGCGCGTTCGATTATCTCGAGAAGCCGATCGATCGCGACCAATTGCTCAAGGTGGTTCAAAGCGCGCTCGAACGGCTCAACCGAATCGATGATGAGATCATCGGTAATTCCGATGAGATGGAACGCGTCAAGAAGATGATATTGAAAGTCGCGGGATCTACATCGACGGTGATGATCCGAGGCGACTCAGGCGTTGGCAAGGAACGTGTCGCTCGCGCGATCTACAAGGCCAGCCCGAGAGCCGGCGAAGTCTTTCAAGCCGTCAATTGTGCCGCCATCAACGAGAATCTCATCGAGTCTGAACTCTTCGGGCACGAGAAGGGTTCGTTCACCGGCGCGCACGCGCAGAAGAAGGGCCAGTTTGAAACGGCCGATCGAGGCACCCTGTTTCTGGATGAGATCGGCGATCTCAACATCAGCATGCAGGCAAAGATCCTGCGCGCGCTTCAGGAAAAGGAGATTATGCGCGTCGGCGGCACGCGGCCTATCAAAGTCGATGTGCGCGTGATCGCGGCTACTAATCGAGACCTCGAAAGCATGGTCAAAGACGGACGATTTCGCGAGGACCTCTACTATCGGTTGAACATCATTCCTATTGTGATTCCTCCGTTGCGTAATCGTCGCGACGACATTCCGCCGTTGGTGGATTTCTTCATCGCCAAACACAGCGTGGACGCGAACCGAAAGATCGAGGGATTGACGGCGTCCGCGCGCAATCTGGTAATGAGCTATTCGTGGCCGGGCAATGTACGACAACTCGAGTCGGCCATCGAGCGCGCGATTCTGCTCTGTGAAGGAAACGAGATTCAGGTGGAAGATTTGCCGGTCGAGATTCGGCAGGAGGGAACCTCAGCATCAGCCTTCAACTTCAAGCTGCCACCTGAGGGAATTTCTTTCGAAGAGGTCGAGAGGTCGCTTATCACTCAGGCGATGGAGCAAACCAACTGGAACATAACGCGCGCGGCAAAGCTACTCGGGCTATCATTTCGAACGCTGCAGTACCGGCTTGAGAAGTTTGGGATGAAGAAGGGAACTCAGGACTAGACTGCTACTCAATGTAGTGACGCAAAGCTGGCGTCTTAGACCCTACAATTTAGATAGCATCCGGGAGTATTGCTGATAAAGCTGCCCTAAGAAGTGGAGTTCTTCAGCTTTGGATCTCTGTCCGCCGGTTCGATACTCCTGTATGTGGCCAACCACTCGATCCCTTATCTCGTGCGAACCTTGCCTCACGGAGCCTGGAAGATCAACATGGTGCGGGTGGGGCACCTTGTCGATTTCAGCCAGCGCGGACGCGGTGACACCGTCACTCTGCAGATGCATGGCGTTCTTAAGCACAGGAAGGAGAAGCTCAAGCTCCCGTTTCTCCCCCTTCCGCCAATCCAAAAACAGTTGCCCTGTCTTTGCATCACCGTCATAGGTCTGATCGTCAAGAATGGCAGCGAGCACAGAGATATCGGATTCCTTCACACCGGCGCCCTTGGACTGGGGTTGCACTGCATAGGAATAGAGGCCGCCCGGGGGAATTGTGTAATCCTGTGAGATGAAGTCAATTTGCACTTGAACAGCCGCGTTAGTAATTACCAGGCCTGTGACCTCTTTTTTACTCAAGACATTTTTCACCGTCAGAGCAACAGCTCCTTCTGCTTTACCAGAGGGTGAAAGTACCGGTGTAAGCGAAACGACTTGGAGGGCGGAAGTTTTGTTTTGCACCTGGCCGGCATCGAGTTTCGACTGGTGCGGTGAACCGCCCAAGTTTACCGCGCCAACTGCTATCGAAATCAGGCCGAACAGGATTCCAGTCATTAATAAATGCTTGCGCGTTAACTTGTTTCGCATTTGCATAAGGTCTCCTTTCCTGTTGTAGTCCTTTCGGTTGTTTGCCTCGAACCGTTTCCTCAATTACTGACATTCCCAGCAGGTATGGCTGACACTGAACGTGAAACTAGTTCCGTCCAGACAGCGGACAGCCAATCGTTTGAAGGTCTACAATGTCCCTGGAGTCGTAACAGGGGCTGGTTACCGGTGGGGGCAGCGCCATTACTGTGGTTACCACAACGGCTATGGCACAGAAAGCGATTATCATTTTCATGGTGATTCTCCAGAACTCCCTGTCAGACAGTTGAGTATTGAAAGATCACGAATAGGCGTTAGGTTTTCCAGTATACTTTCATTTACCTCTTCATACAAGACCAAATGTCACATTTGTCACTTTATTAAATCTAAGTCCGGTAGTTGGAGGCATGGCACTCTCACCCAGAAAGCCAAACGATGGGAAAGTTGGTGCGCCGGGCGGTCGAGCTAAAGTGTGGAGAGCATTATCGGCTCACAAGCGGTTCCGGGTGTACCAGATCGCTCCCTCACAGTTACGGAAGGCCTATGACGCTTCTATCGCAGGTCGCCCTATTGCTTTGCAGTAATTCCTAGGGAAATCGGGTAGACGCGATCAGGATACGCGCTTGGGCACTTCGATACAGGTTACTTCACTAGCATGAACTTCCTGGCGACGTTCTGACCGACGGCGATAGGCTCCCGATCTCGCGAAGCCTTTGCTGGTTCTTCTACTATTGGAGGCGAAGTGAATTTCACCACGTCGTTTTTTGCTGCGGCTAACCGGTGAACGAGTCGCTCTGAGGCAAAGTCATCGTGAAACTCGGACGCGGGGCGTTCGGACCCGCACTCGTAGCAGACTTGAACCAGACCACCGTGGGCCGCTGATCTGTGAGGCGTGCACCAGTAGTGCTTTCTGCTTAATCGGCAAAAGAATGACATCCTGTTCTTCCTTCGGGGGCGTATGTTTTTTCTACGCTTTATCCAGATGCGCTTATGCACAACCTAATCCAATAGGTGAGCGCCCGCAAGTATAAGCAACACCATAAGTCAATTGCAAGCACTTTTTAGGTGATTACCTTGAGGGAATGTCCGAGGTTGTGCTCAAGGTTTTGTTGAAGTTGTCGATTGCCTGAGCATAGTCGTCCGGAGTGTTGACATTCTTAAAGAACAACTCTGAGCCGGCAAGGTGTTGCAATTCCTCGAATCGCACAAATCTTGTGGGGATTCGATCGTAGAGCAAGCTGATCTTTCGCCCTCCGCTTGCTATGAGCGCGTCGACCGCATTCAGGCCGCTAACGCAATAGATAGCGCAGAGAGGTTCTAGCTTTTGGTTAGCGCTCATCGGCACAACTGCTTCATAGGGGCCGTCAAGGCTAACTAAGAACCTGAAGAGTTCGGACGTGACAAATGGCAGATCACATCCAACCAGCAACGCCCGCGGCTTTCTTGCGTTTAGTAAGCTGATTCGGATCGCTTCCAGTGGGCCGATGCCGCTATGAGAATCCGGTAAGACTGGAAACCCCAACCTCGCATACTCGGAATCGTTTGCAATGATCGAAACACTGGTTGTGACTGGCTGAAGCGCTGCGATTACGTGCTCGATCATTGGCCGACCGGCAAGCTCGAGCCAGGCTTTGTCCCTGCCCATCCGCGAGCTCCGGCCACCCGCTGTAACGAATCCAGCTACGTCGCTCATTCTGCCGTCGAGTATATCAGTTTGTGTCCGACGAACTTCAGTTTGTCGTCTTAGCGCTCATCGACAAACTGAAGTTTGTCGAACACTTTGTCGGCCATTTTGTGGGATGTTCCGGGTCTGCTAATGTAATCGGCGCCTGTGAATTGATTACCGAACATTCTGAACGGTGAAGAGATGATCGATCAACAGCAGCATCTACTCGAAGTCTTTCAACGGACGGGAGCCTTGCTCGAGGGACACTTTCAACTCTCCTCGGGGCTGCATAGTCCGCGCTACTTGCAATGCGCGCTGGTGCTTCAGTTCCCTGAGCATGCTGAGTGGACGGGCCGAGTGCTGGCCTCGCGCTTCAGCGGTGAGCAAGTTGTCGCAGTGGTCGCTCCGGCGATCGGCGGAATCATCGTGGCTCACGAAACAGCTCGCGCGCTTGGCGTCCGCGCGATCTTTACCGAACGCGAGGGCGGCGTGATGACGCTGCGACGCGGCTTCAGTTTGAACAACGACGATGCCGTGTTTGTTGTCGAGGACGTGATCACTACGGGAGGGTCCACGCGCGAAACGATAGACGCAGTGGCACGCGCGGGCGGACGAGTCGTCGGCGCAGGCTCGATAGTAGATCGAAGCGACGGCGCGGTCGACCTGGGCGTGCCGCGATGTTCATTACTGACGCTGGATGTTCCTTCGTACGATCCCGACGAATGTCCTTTATGCCGGCAAGGCATTCCGGTGACCAAGCCAGGCAGCAGAGCATTGAAGCGTGATGCGTGAAATGTCGTTGCGGGCTTTGCGGTCCCTGGCGATCTTTGCGCCGTAGTCTTGGTCCTTATCGCAAAGATCGCAAAGGACCGCAAAGCCCGCAAAAGCGTTTCACGCATAGTGTTCTTTTTCGCCATGCAGAACCTCAGGATGACAATTCAATATGACGGAACGAACTACCATGGCTGGCAGATTCAGTCGAACGGCCGGACGGTTCAGGGTGAGCTTACTCGGGTGTTGTCGATGCTCGATCATCGCCACGTAACCGTTTACGGAGCGGGGCGCACCGATGCGGGCGTTCATGCCGAAGGCCAGGTAGCCAACTTCTTCGTCGAACGTCACTTCGAAAGTCACCTGCTGTGCGCGGCGATAAACGCGAATCTTGACCGCGATATTCGAGTGTTTGATATTCGCAGCGTCCGTCCGGAGTTTAACGCCCGGCACTCGGCAAGGCGGAAGACTTATCGCTATCGGATTTGGACCACCGACGTCGTCGCCCCGTTCATCTATCGATACGTTCATCACTATCCCAAAGAACTCAATGTTGACGAGATGCTGCGCGGAGCTTCTGCGCTCATCGGAACGCATGATTTCAGCGCCTTCACCGTTTCGAATTCCGAGGCTGAAGATCACGTTCGCACTCTTGGGCGCCTGGATGTTTCATGCGACACAAACGAGATCTCGATCGTCGTCGCGGCTAATGGTTTTCTGAGATACATGGTTAGGGCTATCGTCGGCACGCTGATCGAAGTGGGGCGCGGCAAGCGAACTGCCGCGAGCGTGCGGGAAGCGCTCGAGAGCGGCGACCGCTCAAACGCAGGACCATCGGCTCCTGCCAACGGGTTGACTTTGGTGAGCGTCGACTATTAGATTCACGAATGTCGAGCCCTCCCCTACGGCTCGCGAAAGTATTCCATCACTTCGAAACGCAATGGGCATTACCTTCAAGTTTGACAACGCCATTGAGGCCGGTTCCGTAGACGAGTTTCTTCTTACCCAAATCGATCCCGACAGACTCCCCTCGCATGTAGCGATCATCATGGACGGCAACGGCCGCTGGGCCGCGCGCCGGAATCAACCTCGCGTTGCAGGCCATCGCGCGGGCGCCGAAGCCGTGCGCGCCACAGTTGAAGCCGCGGCGCAACTCGGAATCTCTTATCTGACTCTTTACGCATTTTCAACCGAGAACTGGAAGCGCCCGAGGCTTGAAGTGGAAGCATTGATGGGGTTGTTGAGAGAGTTCCTGCGGAAGGAAATTCGGAGTCTCAAGAGAAACAACATTCGCTTCCAGACCATTGGCCGCGAGCAGGGACTGGAAAACGTGGTGAGCCGTGAAATCGATCGGGCGCGCCGCGAGACCGCTGCCAATACTGGAATGGTGCTTACGGTCGCGCTGAATTACAGCGGGAGATCTGAAATTGTCGAGGCATGCCGGGAGTTGGCGATCGAGTGTTCGACTCAGGGCCGCGACCCGTCGCAAATCTCGGAATTCGACATCGAGCAGCACCTGTTTACCAGGGACCTGCCTGATCCCGATCTGCTCGTCCGCACCAGCGGAGAGATGCGCGTCTCTAATTTCCTTCTTTGGCAAATCGCCTACAGTGAAATCTATGTTACCGATGTGCTGTGGCCTGATTTTCGCCGCGTGAATCTCTTTGAGTCGATATTGGAATATCAAAAGCGCGAGCGTCGTTATGGCGACGTCAAACCGTCCGCAAGGGGTTCACTGATCGCGGCAAACATGAAATGAGTGATGCGTGATCCGTGATGCGTGATTGATCGACAACGTCTTTTCATCGGGTCACGGATCACGCATCACTCTTTATGAAACGAATCCTCACTGCCATCGTCGGCCTACCCATTCTGCTCTACACCGTCTGGAGCCAGTCTCCTTACTTCTTTGCAGCGCTCACGGCTATCGCAGCGATTCTGGCATTAGTGGAGTTTTACGGACTGGCCTCAAAGGTGGGCAGCCAACCGCAGGTGATTGCTGGCTGCGTGTTCGCGATACCGGTCCTGGCAAGCTACTTGTTGAACGAGCCTCAGTTGGCATCAGCGGCCTTCATCGCTTTGACGATGGCGTGCCTGGCAATCGCACTGAGAAGGCCCGATGAAATCAAAACCTCGTTGATGTCCGTGTCCTCAACTGTCCTTGGTGTCGTCTACGTAGCTCTGCTCCCGGGCTGCCTGATAGGCGTTAGGATGTTACCCGACACGACGACACATTTGAGCGCTCCTCATCTCTCCTCGAAGCTGTTAACCATGTTTTTCGCATTGGTGATGCTGACCGACACTGGAGCGTTCTATGTTGGGCGCTCGTTTGGCCGTCACAAACTCGCGCCACGAATAAGCCCGGGCAAAACCATCGAGGGCGCGATCGGAGGATTCGTTACAGCGATTGTAACCGGCGTCTTAATCAAGTTGACGTTCTTCCATGAGATTCCAATCACACATGCTATCGCGCTCGGCGCCGCGATAGGCACTGTAGGACAAGTCGGAGATCTCGCGGAGTCCATGTTGAAGCGCGGCGCTGGTGTGAAGGACTCGGGTAATTTGTTACCCGGCCACGGAGGCATGCTCGACCGCATCGACAGCATTCTGTTTTGCGCGCCGCTGCTCTTCTGCTATGCGCGACTGCTTGCTTCGAGTCTCTGAGCGGAGAAGCAAGGATGAAAGACGAGGCGCGATCGTTCATATCAGTCATCTCTAACTTCCTTCGCGATGTTTGGCTGGTCTGGCTGGCGGTCAGTGTCCTCACTACAATTCCCTACCTTGTAGCGAATCTGCGAACACCACCGGGACATATCTTCACCGGCGTGCTTACTGCCTACGATGATACCTTCACATACTTCGCGTGGATCAGGCAGAGTGCCGACGGTCATCTGCTCTTACGTGACCTTTTCACATCCGAGCCTCAGCCCGGCGAATTCTTTCTTCCACTGTGGAACATAATCGGCTTCGCGTCCCGTCTGACCGGCGCCTCGGTTGTCGTCATGTTTCACATCGCGAGACTCGCGGCGGGGTTGGTGCTCTTGATTGCCGCGCGGGCAGTTGCAGAAACCGTAATGAAGTCGCGGACTCGAGTCCGGTACACGCTCTGGCTCTATGCGATGTCCGGTGGGCTTGGCTGGCTGGTCTACTCGCTAAGAAATCGAAACGACTTGCTTGGCGCGGCTTCCGCCACTGGATCAGTGGACCTCAACATGCCGGAAGCGATCGCCTTTCGTTCCGTCTTCGCGCAAGTACATTTTGCGATAGGCGCAGCTCTGTTGTGTTATTCGATCAAATTGTTTTTCACTGCTCTCGCGGAGAGTAAGCCCAGTCGCGCATTCGTAGCCGGGCTACTTGGATCGCTGCTGGCACTCGTTCATCCGTACATGATTGTCGTAGTTGTCTCAGTCATATTTGTAGCGGCAGTCACCCGGTCGGAGATCGGTAAGCGCAAGAAGGGAGTCTACGGCTTGATCGCGCGCGCTCTTGCCGCGTTCGGCGTGGCGTTGATTCCGGGTGTTGGTTACCTGCTTTATCTGAATAGAACAAACGAAGTCTTGCGAGAGTGGCTGCGCATCACCGGCACGCTTTCGCCGGCGCCGCAGGAGTATTTGTTTGGCTTTGGCATGCTTGCCGTCCTCGCGGTGGTCGGATTCGCATTGTTGTGGGGGCGCCGCTCCTTCTACGGCCGCTTACTTGTTGTGTGGGCTGTGGTGCAAGCGGCTTTGCTTTATGCGCCGATCAATTTTCAAAGACGACTTGTCGAAGGCTTGCAACTGCCGCTCGCAATTGCCGCTTCCATTGCTGTGTTTTGGATCGCGAAAAAGTTTCTTAAGCGAGGCGCTGCGCGATACAGAAAAATCTACCTCGCGGGAGTCGTCATCTTCTGCTCGATAACCAATATTGGTTTCATAGTTGGGCAGGTTGCCGCACGCGGTAACGCGAGCGCGGCTGATTCAAGGCGCTACGTTTCCGTCGATCTGGTCGCAGCGTTCGAATGGCTAAGACAGGCGGACGCCGAGGCCGTGTTGTTTTCGCATTATCTGACCGGCAACATCGCTCCATCGATGACCGGCTCGCGTGTGTTCCTGGGTCACTACGGTCAGACAATTAATTCCGACGAGAAAGGCGCTCAAGTCACCGCGATTTACACCGGAGCGATGGACGACGCGCGCGCCCGAGAGTTGTTTGCAAAGAACGGCGTGCGTTACGTCATCTACGGCCCGTTCGAGCGCGCTTCGTACCAAGCGTTTGTACCGCCACAGTGGTTAGGGCTCCTGCGACGGTTCGGCGAGGTCGAACTCTTCGAGGTAAATAATGTTAGTGGAGCGTACCAGAGCATTCGTTAGTCCTGTATGGGCGGTCCTCCGTGGCCGCCCCTCCTTCGAGGAAGCGTTTCCTCATTAAGGGGCGGCCACGGAGGACCGCCAGGAGTGCCCTTAATTGCTATCGAAACCTTTGTTACAAGCTACTCGAGCCGCAAGCATTGTGTGAGGCGTGCTACAACTCAGATGGCGCGAACTAATCTGTCGAAAGTTGATTCTTCCTCCCGCCCGGTCCCGCCGGGTATCCGGGACGGCAATACGATGGTGGCGCGCTCGTGTTTCGCGGTGCTGGTCGTTTGTATCTTAGTCGGAGGCGCCTACTTCGCGAGGCAGAGCGGAACGAATGCTGAAGCCTACAGCAACGACTTCAACGTTTATTACCATGCAGCGAGGGAGGTAATCGCCGGGCACGATCCATATCAGAGCTCGCTTGCTGCGTGGACGCCTTATCTTTATCCGCCGTTGCTGGCCGAGCTACTAATACCGCTCGCAATGTTGTGGCTCCCGATCGCGGCTTATCTCTGGTTTCTAATCAGCGCTGCTTCTATGTTCGGCGCGGCACGCATGTCAGCCAGCCTGTCGGCCTCGCTGTCCGTGCCTCTAACGGGTGAAAGAGACGCGGAGAATGCTGCAGAGAGCGAGCGAACCGGTCGTCGTCTTTCGCTGCAAGCCGCCGTCGCTGCCGCGGCCATTCTCGTAGTGTTCAGATTTGTTCTGGACACCTTCAACCTGGGGCAGGTAAACACCGTAGTCGCGGGGCTCGCGGTTGCGCACATCTACTTCTATGCGCGCGACAAGAAAGCGCTGTCGGCGATTGCATTGGTGCTCGCGGCTTCGATCAAGCTCACTCCGGCGGTGTTCCTCGTATATCACGTCGCAAAGATGCGATTGAAGTTCGCGGCGGCGTGCATTGCGATACTGGCCGGCGTAACGGCGCTCAGTTTCCTGCCGTTCGAGGGTCGCGGCGTGGACGCGTTTCGGGTTTTTGCAAATAGAACTGTGAGGAACGAACAGGGCTACAACCTTGCCGATCCCGGGAATCAATCGCTCCGCGGCGCAATCGCAAGATTAGCCACGCGCGCGAACGCCGACGACTCCGGAACGGATTCGCGCAACCCGGCAGAAGTTCTGACATTGGTGATCGCGGCACTCTTGCTCACCTTTGCCGTGCTTGCCGCGCGCCGCGCGCGAAGCGAGCTCGCCGGCGCGGCGCCTTTCTTCTGTTGTGTAGTCTTGCTCTCACCGCTCAGTTGGAAGGCGCACTTCGTAATACTCGTCTTCCCGGTAGCGTACTTGCTCTCCTTGCTGTTTCAGCCGCGGACCCCAGCCGGCGCGCGTCGACTCGCGCTCGGCACGCTCGCCACTTCGTTCGTGCTGTTCAATCTGACGAGTCCACACGTTATCGGGCTCGCGGCAGCCGAATGGGCTGACGCGCATTCATTAGTCGCGCTCGGTGCGCTGTTGATCTTCGTTGCAACTCTGCTGAGGAACCTGGGTAAATTTGGGTAGTGTTCGGATTCTGAGTTGCTTAAACCTCTGCGTGCTTTGCGGTCCTTTGCGCCTTTGCGCTGAGTATTGGCTTAAGACCCAATACTCAGCGCAAAGGCGCAAAGGACCGCAAAGCACGCAGAGGGCTGACCGGACGTTACAAGTCAGCAACGCAATAACGGAACACTACGTAAGTTTGGCAAGCAAGTGCGCGTTTGTTAATCTGATCAATCGAGAGCGCCTCGCAACATGGCTACAAAAGAGAGCACCGAAGCAAAGCCGGAGACAAGCTCCGGCATCGAGATGAAGACCGTGTTTCGCCCTTCGGATTCACCGGCCGATTACACGCGCGACCTGAACGACCCCGGTGAGTTCCCTTACACACGCGGGCCTTATCCCTCGATGTATCGCGGCAAGCTTTGGACGATGCGCCAATATGCGGGATACGCCTCGCCCGCGGAATCCAACGCGCGGTATCGATATCTGCTCGAGCAGGGGCAGACGGGTTTGTCGGTAGCGTTTGATCTGCCCACGCAGATGGGTTACGACTCGGATCATCCGATGGCGCGCGGCGAAGTGGGCCGCGTGGGCGTTCCGATTGATACGATCGAGGACATGGAATCGCTGTTCGATCAGATTCCCCTCGACCGGGTATCGACGTCGATGACCATCAACGCTACGGCGGCGATACTGCTTGCGATGTATATCGCCGTTGCAAAGAGGCACGGCGTGTCGCCGGACAAAATCTCGGGGACAATTCAAAACGACATTCTGAAGGAATACATCGCGCGCGGAACTTACATTTATCCGCCCCGCCAGAGCTTGCGGATCGTGACCGACATCTTCGCTTATTGCGCCCGCGAGACGCCTCGGTGGAACACGATTTCGATTTCGGGCTATCACATTCGCGAGGCCGGCTCGACTGCGGCGCAGGAGGTTGCGTTCACTTTAGCCGACGCGATCGCTTACGTGCAGGCGGCGATCGACAGCGGGCTGAATGTCGATGAGTTTGCGCCGCGCATCGCTTTCTTTTTCAACTCGCACAATCAGTTTCTGGAGGAGGTCGCGAAGTTTCGAGCCGCCCGCAGGCTATGGGCGCGAATCATGCGCGAGCGGTTTAACGCTCGCGATCCCCGTTCGCAGATGCTGAGGTTTCACGCTCAAACCGCCGGCTCGTCCCTGACGGCCCAGCAGCCCGAAGTGAATGTTGCCCGGACTACAATTCAAGCGCTGGCCGCGGTGCTTGGGGGAGCGCAATCGCTCCACACTAACTCGATGGACGAGGCGCTGGGGTTACCGACTGAAAGCGCGGCCCGCGTTGCCCTTCGAACACAGCAGGTAATCGGTTACGAATCAGGAGTGCCGGATACCGCGGACCCGCTCGGCGGGTCTTATGCAATTGAGAGCCTGACTACCCAGATCGAACAACTGGCTTCGGAATACATTCAAAAGATCGACGACGTCGGCGGCATGCTGCGCGCCATCGAGAAGGGCTACCCGCAACGCGAAATCGAACAAGCGGCCTACGAGTATCAGCGCCGAGTCGAGTCCGGCGAGCAGACGGTTGTCGGAGTGAACCGATTTGTTTCAGAGGAGTCGGCTACTGTGCCGCTGCTGCGAATTGACCCCGAACTCGAGCGGCAGCAGGTTGAACGCCTCAAGGCGGTGCGCTCGAGTCGCGATCAACTGGCGGCGACCGAGGCGCTCAACAGGGTCGAAGAGGCGGCACGAACCGATGAGAACGTGATGCCTCACATAATTCGCGCTGTTGAAGCACACGTAACGCTGGGCGAGATTTCGGATACTTTGCGCGCAGTCTTCGGCGAATACACCGGCGCTAACGCGGAATGATCTTCTCTTAATTCAGATGCCGAACATCCTGGAAGTCAAAAACCTCAGCACGCACTTCTTCACAAGAGCAGGCACAATCAAAGCGGCAGATGACGTGAGCTTCAGTATCGAGCGCGGCTCAACTCTGGCACTCGTCGGGGAATCCGGCAGCGGCAAGTCTGTAACAAGCCTCTCTATCATGCGGCTCGTGCCGCCTCCGGGGAGAATCACGGCGGGCGAGATCATGTTCAACGGCCGCGACCTGCTAAGGCTCAGCGAAGAAGAGATGCGCCGGCTTCGCGGACGTGAGATCGCGATGATCTTTCAGGACCCGATGACTTCGCTCAATCCTGTTTATACAGTCGGAGATCAGATCGCCGAAGCGATCGAGCTTCACGAACGCGTGTCGAAAAAGCAAGCGTGGGCAGGCGCAGTCGAGATGATGACGCGAGTGAGAATCCCGGACGCGGAGAGGCGCGCGAGCGACTATCCTCATCAACTTTCCGGAGGCATGCGCCAGCGAGTGATGATCGCCATGGCGTTGTCTTGCAAGCCTAAGCTGCTTATTGCAGACGAGCCGACTACCGCGCTCGACGTAACGATTCAAGCCGAGATTCTTGAGTTGCTGAGGATATTGCGGGACGACTTCGATCTTGCGATGCTCCTGATCACTCACGATTTGGGCGTCGTCGCCGAGACTGCCGATCGCGTAGCCGTGATGTACGCGGGGCGAATCGTCGAAGAGGCGCCGCTGCGGCAAGTCTTCGGCAACCCGAGGCATCCTTATACGGAAGGCCTGCTCCGTTCTGTCCCGAAACTCACGGAGCAGGGAATCAAGAGGCGAAGGCTCGAGACGATAGAGGGCACCGTGCCGAATCTTCTTCACCTGCCTGAAGGATGCAAGTTCGCGCCTCGATGTGCTTACGTGATCGAGGAATGCACCGCTGCGGATGTCCCGCTGCTTCAAGTAGACGAAGAACATCGCGCGCGATGTATCCGTCATGATTTGGTTGGAGATGATTCGGCGAAGACGCATTCTGAGCGTATCGGGAGAAGCCCGGTAGAAGGCGGGCTGAGTATGTAAAACCGTTTCGCGCAAAGACGCAAAGGACCGCAAAGCGCGCAAGGTTTTCAATGAGTGAGAACAACTCAAATCTGATCGAGGTGAGAAACCTCACGAAACATTTTCCCGCCGGCAGGAGCCTACTGGGGGCGGGGCGAGACGTTGTGAGGGCAGTCGATGACGTCAGTTTCACTATCCGGCGCGGAGAGACATTCGGGCTTGTCGGCGAATCGGGGTGTGGAAAGTCGACTACCGGGCGCTCGATTCTCAGACTGATCGAGCCAACTTCGGGAGAAGTCCGGTTCGCGGGCAAGGACCTGCTTTCGGTTGCGCCAAACGAATTGCGCAGATTGAGACGCGAAATGCAGATCATCTTTCAAGACCCCTACTCATCGCTCAATCCGCGAATGAAGGTCGGCGAAATCATCGAAGAGCCGCTCGTCATCCATCGGGTTGGCAATCGAACCGAGCGCGCCGATCGAGTCGCTGATTTGCTTCGACGCGTTGGTCTCGAGCCGGAGCACTCGGGGCGTTATCCGCACGAGTTCTCCGGTGGGCAGCGACAGCGAATCGGCATCGCTCGAGCGTTGGCGCTGAACCCCAGGTTTATTGTGTGCGATGAGCCGGTGTCAGCGCTTGACGTGTCCGTTCAGGCGCAAATCGTAAACCTTCTCCAGGACCTTCAGGAGCAGCTCGGGCTGACGTACCTGTTCATCTCGCACGGGCTTTCGGTTGTTGAGCACATCTCGACGCGTGTTGGAATAATGTATCTCGGGAAGCTGGTCGAGGTAGCCTCGAGTGAGGAGATCTTCCGAAATCCACTTCACCCGTATACGCAAGCGCTGCTGTCGGCTATTCCGATCCCCGACCCTGAGCTTCGTCATGAACGCCTGCCTTTGAAGGGAGACATCGCGACGTCGAGCGAAGCGCCTACGGGCTGCCGTTTCCGCACTCGTTGCCCGATCGCTGAAACGCGCTGCGCTGATAAAGAGCCTGAGTTGATTGAAGTAACAGCGGCCCATTTCGTTGCGTGCATGGTGGTTGCGCCCGATCACAAAAGATAGTAGGCTCTCGAAGAAATTTCGGATTGCGGATTGTGGATTTCGAATTGCGGAACCGGGTGCAATCTGAGCGCCTCGTTCGCGGCCCAATCTTGCAATCGGCAATCGAAAGACCCTCAGGAGAGAAAACCGAACATGAGCGAGACTGAAAAGCAGACGCCTGAACCTTCGCCTTCAAACGGCGCGCCCCAAACCCAGAACGAGCAAACGCCTGTTGAAGAACCTGCCCGCTTGGGCCCGTTATCGAGACTGACTGGTACGCTGTTATCACCGGGCGAAACGTTCGTCGATGTCAATCGCAAACCGACATGGTTGGCTCCGATGATCATTGCCATAGTGACGGTCATTGCGTCCTCGGTGTTCTTCACCTGGCGCGTTCATCCCAACTGGGAAGAAATCACACGCACCCAGATAAAAAAGCGAATGGAGAAGAGCAACCAATCAATTTCGGAGGAGCAGTTACAGCAGCAGGTCAATATCGGGAAAACAATAGCCAAGTTCTATCCGATAATCGGGGCCATTTTCACACCCGTCGTGTATCTCATAGTGGCCGGTATTTTTGCCCTTGGGATGATGCTCATTCAAGCAAAGACCACATTCAAGAAAATATTGTCGGTGGTCTCATGGACCTTTGCCGCGATGGGAATTCTGAGTTCCGTTGTAATGATTGCGTCGTTGATGGTGCGTGACGAAGAGGGATTGCGGAACATTGATCCCACGCAGCCTGCCGGAATAGTGCCAACGAATCTGGCTGTTTTCCTGGCGTCGGATGCATCACCGGTGATCAAAGCGATTGCCGGCTCGCTGGATGTCTTTTCGATATGGATCCTGATCCTGTTATCGATCGGATTTGCAGCGATTGCCGGGTCGCGAAAGATCACGACCGGTAAGGCGGCTACCGTGGTTTTCGGTTTCTGGCTGGTGTTTGTCGTGATCAAGGTGGGTTGGGCTGCAATGTTCGGCGCTTAGCGACAGGAAGTTGCCAGCGAATGGTAAATCAGTACGCAGCCTTGAGGAGATTTTACCCGTCGTTGGGCGTATGCTGTTAGCTTTTCCGTGTGCGTCCGGATGTCGCTTACATTCGTCCTGACAATCGAAAATCAAGAGATTTCATAAACCGAGAATCCTAAGGTATGCTTCGAAGCGAGGTCGAACAGTCGAGCGGCACGCGTATTGCTCTTATGCCGAACCGTGAAAGACAAACTCCAGAATGTGGCCACACCAAGGGAGCATTCAGGCGTCGACATGGTTGACCTCCTTGAGGACATGCTGTTTCAGCGCGCGTCGAGTGGCATACGCCCAATGCTCTATCTCTCATCCCACACGGATCTTGAGTGCAGTATGATGATGTTGCTGGACGAAACCGGAGAGGGTCAGTGGTCGATCGAGCAGCGGCCTCTCGCCAGAGAGGTCGGCTATCACATCGTCACTAACTAGACTGGGATGCGACAATATGCCTCAGCCGGGGTGTGCTGGCTGGGGTGATGATGGCAAGGCTACTCGTACCTTAACGCCTCAATTGGATCCAGACGCGCTGCCTTTACCGCCGGCCACATTCCGAAAATCAAGCCTACCGCGCACGAAACAAAAAACCCCAAAAGAACCGCCCACAACGGAATGACCGAGGGCAACGTGGGTGCCAGTTGCTTCAATGCCAGGCTGATGACCCAACCTGCGAATATGCCGATTAATCCGCCGACGGCGGTGAGGGTTATTGCTTCGGTCAGGAATTGCCAGATGATATCGGCCTTCCTGGCTCCGATCGCCCGGCGCACACCAATCTCTTTTGTGCGCTCGGTTACCGACACAAGCATGATGTTCATTACACCTATTCCGCCGACGAGCAAGCCGGCCGCGGAAAGAGGAAAAACGATAAAGCTGGCTACGGCGGCGAACTGAGCGAGCACCTCGAATATGCTCCCGGGCGTGCTTATGCCGAAGTCGTTCGGTTTGTCGTTTGCGACTCCCCGGCGGCGGCGCATCAACTCGGTTATTTCATCGACCAGTTTGCCGAATTGGTCGGGCTTTGCCTTGACGTTGACAGTAATGTCGTCGATCTCGGGGTGGTCTCGCTTGAGCGTCTCGAAAGGAACGAGCAGCTCGCGGTCTTCGACCGGGTCGCCGCCGAAGAGTCCGCCCGGAGCTTTCTCCAATACGCCGACCACGCGATAGACCTTGCCTTCGACGTCAATCTCGCGATCAATCGCATCGAGTGCGCCGAACAGAGACTCGGCGATCGCCGCGCCTACGATTGCGACCTGGGCTCGATGGTCCTGCTCGGCCTGAGTGAAGAACCGGCCGGTCCTGATATAAACATTTCGAACTGAATCGTAGTTCGACCAGACGCCAAAGATCAGCGGGCGATTAGCTTCGATGCCTTTGTACTTGACGACCGGCTGCGTGCCGGGCCCGAATGAACCAACCAGCAATGTCGGACTGACGCTCTCGGCGGACGGAAGCTCCGCGACCGCGTGCGCATCATCGATGGTCAGGTTTTTGCGCGAGCGTTCGGACTGCGAGGGCCGGCTGAATCGGATTCCGATGTTGTCCCACTTTGTGAGAAAGACAATATCAGGGCCAAAGCGCTTCGTCTGCTCGAGCACGTATTCGCGAAGCCCGGTCAGAAAAGACGAGATCGCTATTACGGTCATGGTACCGCCGATGACGCCGATCATCGTCAGAGCAGACCGCACCTTATGCGTGCGCAACGTGTCGAGCGCCATCAATACGTTTTCGCCAATCTCTTGAATGTGCATAAAGACTGATGAGTGATGCGTGATGCGTGAAACGTGATGCGTGAAACGTGAAACGTGAAACGTGATTTGTGATTCGCAACTTGTTCTCTGCGTTTCACGTTTCACGCATCACGTTTCACGCATCACGTTTCACGCATCACGTTTTCATTCTCACTCCGCTCTCAAAGCAGTGATCGGGTCCATGCGAGCCGCGCGGTTCGCGGGATACATTCCGAAGAATATGCCCACCAGGGTAGAGACTCCTATCGCTACGACTGGAGCCCACAGCGGTACCGCAACCGGCACCGGAACGTAGTGCCCCATGATCGCCATGCTTGTGACCGCGAGCAGCAAGCCGATGAGTCCGCCTATCCCGGACATCATGGCCGACTCGACCAGAAACTGCATAAGGATGTCCTTTCGAGTCGCGCCAAGCGACTTGCGGATGCCGATCTCTCGTGTGCGCTCGGTTACGCTGGCGAGCATTATGTTCATGATGACAATTCCGCCGATCACAAGCGAAATACCCACCACCGGAAACGCGACTGCCGCGACTACGCTGACGATTGATCCGAGCAACTGCTCGGTAGCTTCGTCGGTCGCAATAGAAAAATCGTCAGGCTTGTTGTAGCTGAGCTTGTGCCGGGTGCGCATCACTATGCGAACCTGGTCCTGAACTTTCTCCGCCGGCACATCGGTTCTCGAGCGAATAATGATTCGAAAAGTCGGAGAGCTCCTCGCGCCGAATCTCTTAAAGAAGGTCATCAGCGGGAGCTGAATGAAGTTGTCCTGTGATTGCCCCAGCACTGAACCAAGCTTCTTTGCGACGCCGATGACAGTGTAGAGATCGCCACCGATCTTTATTTCTTTTCCGATCGGATCGAGCTGTGGGAACAGGCCTTCGGCTACTTCCGCGCCAATGAACGCAACATCTCGGCGAGTATCGTCGTCGAAGTCGTTGATGTAACGTCCCTGGTCTATTTCGACATTCGAGATCAGCAAGCTATTCGGCGTCACGCCTTGCACGCCTACATTCTCGAGCGAAATGTTTCCATATGCGATTGGTTTTGAACTGCCATCCTGGGCGCCGATCTGATCGGCGAACGTGACTGACGCTCGTAGAGCGGTTAGATCGTCGATCGTGAGATCGGGGTTCTTGCGATACGCATCGAGGAACTTCTGAAAGTCGCCGAAGCTGGTGACACTGGCCTTTTGCAAACTGAAGACGCCCGAGCCAAGCGTTGCGATTTTTTCCCTGATGTAGACGTTGGCGCCTTCAATGACCGTGGCGACTGCGGTGACCACCGCCACGCCGATTATCACCCCGAGCAAAGTCAGGAATGATCTCAGCTTGTGAGCCATTATCGAAGAGAGGGCGATGATGGTGGCTTCGATGAATTTGTTCATACGCCAGAAAAATCCGTCCGGGCTAAGCGGCAAATACGACGACGAATTATAGCAACGGGTTCGGTTGTGTCCTAATGAGTCGCGCAAAATAAAAGCAGCCAGCAGGAGTCTGACTCCGGCTGGCTGCTTCCGCTTCCTGCGGGTATGGATTATTTATTACCTGCGCTCATCGAGGTTGATGCGGCCATCGAGGATGTGCAGCACCCGGTGGGCGTGCTCGGCGATGTCGTGCTCATGCGTCACAAGGATGATGGTGTTTCCCTGAAGGTTCAGCTCGCCGAAAAAGCGCATTATTTCTTCAGACGTCTGCGAGTCAAGGTTTCCTGTCGGCTCATCCGCGAGAATGATTGACGGGTTGTTCACCAGCGCGCGCGCAATTGCTACGCGTTGGCGTTGGCCGCCAGACAACTCGTTCGGCTTGTGATTCATTCGATCCGCGAGATCCACACGCTCGAGCGCCACCCTCGCCATCTCGAGCCGCTCTTTGCGAGGCGTGCCGTTGTAGATAAGCGGAAGCTCTACATTGTGCAGCGCGGATGCGCGAGGCAACAAATTGAACGTCTGGAACACGAACCCGATTTCTTTATTCCGGATGTAGGCCAGTTCATCATCGTCCATCTCGGAAACGAGTTTTTTGTTCAGCCAGTACTGTCCCGAGGTCGGCGTGTCCAGGCAGCCGATCAGGTTCATAAGGGTGGATTTTCCGGATCCGGATGGGCCCATGATCGCGAGGTATTCACCCCGCTGAACATCAAATGAGACGCCTCGCAACGCGTGAACTTCTTCGGCGCCCATCTGATAGGTCTTCCAGAGTTCATCCGTTCTAATTACGCTGTCAGTTCCCGGAGCAACGCCCAGATAGGCCAATCCCTTATCGAACACTGCTTCTTCGATCATCATATCGTCGCCTCTGTTTCTGTCGGAAGAATCCCCCATCCACCCTTTAGCTCTTCGTCTCAACCTTCGCGGGGCTCGCTTCGCGTTTCACCTGGTCCAGGTCTTTTAGCGTGCGAAGCGTCTTGTATGGACCCGTAATAATTTCATCGCCCTCGTTGAGCCCTGTCTTTATCTCGATTTCCTGGTCGCCCTTAATCCCGGTAGTAATCGGAGTGAAGTGCCCCTTGCCATCCTTACCGAAAACAAACACACCTTCAACTTCTTTTTTCTTGGCGGCACCGGCGCCGGGTTGTTCGGCAGGCTGCTGCTCCTTGGGCAATTCACGCGGCACGATGGCCTGAAGCGGCGCTGTGAGAACGTTATCGACAGTCGCGGTGGTTATGACCGCAGTCGAAGACATACCCGGTCTTAGCTTCTCACGTATTTGCTGAGTCGGGTTCAGCTTGATCTTGACGATGAAGTCTTTCGCCTCCTGTGTGTTGGACGATTGAGCTATTGTTTGGCCGGAGCGCGTGATAGCCGAAGCGCCCTTCTCGATGACTTCGCCTTCGATCTCGCTGTCGCCGAGCGCATCGACTTTAACTTTGGCCTTCTGACCTACCTGCACGTCGGCGATGTCGGTTTCGTCGACCTTTACCTCGGTGTTGATCTGCGACATATCCGCAACCGTCATAAGCGGAGTCGTCGAGAAGCTTGCGAGCGCGTACTCGCCGACCTTAACCGGCAGGCTCGAAACGACGCCGTCGATTGGCGAGAACCTCGTCGACTTTTTGAGCTGATCCAACTGACGATTAAGATCCGCCTGACCTTGCTTGACTCGCTCCTCGCTCGAATGAAGCGACGCCCGCCCGCGCTCAACTCCCAGTTCCGCGTCATGTATCAGAACTTTGAGCTGATTTATGCGGGCCTCTTGAGAGGTGACGACTGCGCGCGCCTGATCATAACGCGACTTCGCGGCGTCGAACTGCGATCGATTAACCACTCCGCCCTCGATCAGTTGCTGGTAGCGCTTGTACTCGGCTTCAGCGTTTATCATCTCGGCCCGGTTGCGCTCGAGATCGGCCTCGGCCGACGCGACATTGGCCTTTGTCTGGTTGACATTGTTCTGGGCCTGCTGCAAAGCGACTTGCTGGTTGGAGACATCGGCCTGCGCAACGCGGACCGAAGCCTCGCCGCCCGCTTTCGCGAACTCTGATTGAGTCGGGTCTACGCGCACGAGTGGCTGACCCTTTTTGACGGGGTCGCCTTCGCTTACGAAAATCTGTTCGACGCGGCCCGGAACCTCAGCGGTAAGATTGTAGAGTGCGACTGGGCGAATATCACCGGATGCAGTTACTTTGGACTCGAGCTTTGCTCGGCGCTCGACCTTTCCTACCTGTACCGGCTCACCCTCTTTCTTTTGAACGGCTTTTGACAGCACGACGATCGCGATCAAGCCGATTACGGCGGCCGATATAATGATAGTTTTCTTCTTACGACTCGTTTTGAACTGCATGGAACGGGTATCCTCCTGAATTCTATTGCCTAAGAATCTACCGGCCAACAACCTTTGCTAATCTTATGGGCGTAAGCTTTGTGTGAATCTGCAACCGCCTCGTAGTACGCCCTCGTACTTCTTGAGGTTCAACAAATCTGAGTGCTCGCGTGCTGCTATTGCTCACTCTCTTGACTAAAATGTCCGTCCGGCGCTTCACACTCCAAAAACGAAATCCGCGCCGGTTTATTAACAGCGGGGGCCGTCGGTTCCACCGTGAATTTCCCGTAAATACTCATGATAGCGAGCGCGACGAAACCCTGTCAAAGAAATACGTTTCATGCAGCAACGCCGAACGCAGGTCTATGCCAACTTCAGTGTGCATAGACTGTGAAAGCAGTTGAGCGGCGAACGTTTCGAAAGACTGAAGTTTGTCGGACCGAAGATTCAAACTGGAGTTGGCTTGTGCTATCCTAGAGCTTCATCTCTATGGAAGAAAAAACGGTAAAACTACAAGACGCTTGCCCCAATTGCGCCGCGGTCGACAACGAAACTGATGCTATCTTCTGCCAGAGCTGTGGCGCCCGACTGGATTCCCCGCTGCTCCGGCCGCCTGCCGCGCCTCGCGCGTGCGAGCCAGGCAAAGCCATTGCCGGGGAATTTGTAGTCCAGTCATTGCTATGGTCGGCTCCGACTTACAACGCTTATGAAGCGATTCGAAGCTCAACCTCATCGCGCCATACCATAATCGAACGGCGGCCGGGCTTGACGGTCCAGGAAAGCGAGTCCTCGCAGGCCACGCCGGCGGGCGAGGCCCGCCCGAGAGTGTCGGGCTCACTCGAGGAAGCCGCGCCAGCCTTCGAGCGATTCGGCTTGATCAAACCAATCGAGCAGGCGATCGACGGCGATCAATCTTACGTGGTGCTGGAACATATTCAGGGGCAAGACCTGGCGCACCTCGATCAAATCAACGAGAAAGAAGCACGCGAAATAGGCTTGCAGCTCTGTGCGCTCGCGGAACAATTCCATCGCCACGGATGGGTCTACAACGAGTTTGAGCCCTACGGCATTGTGCTGGATGAAGACAGACACCCGCGGCTGATTGGCTTCGATCGCGCGCGCCAGGCCGGCACGCTTGTAGAGGACGCACCGATCTATCCCAGCCGCGGATTCACCGCGCCGGAGCTCTTCCTGCCGAACGCGAGCTACGAGAGCAGGTCGGACATCTACTCGATCGGCGCGCTGCTGCTGTTTTTGTTAAGCGGCGAGAGCGCCGGTATAGGCGAGAGCCAGGGACTCTACCCCGTCGCAACTGTCTTTCCTCAATTTGAGCGGCTTCTGGCGAGAGCGCTCGCCGAAGAACCCGCCGATCGGTTTTCAACCATAGCCGATCTTCGCGAGGCCCTCACGGATCTGAATCTGCCGGTTGTGCTTCAGTCGGGCCATTTCACCGATGTAGGCCTGGTTCGGGAGCTGAACGAGGACAGCGT
>Ga0134124_10000793_pt1 | contig 25422 bp, 23 predicted proteins | sample KB304_FD_96880 | JGI IMG/M metagenome (GOLD analysis project Ga0134124, IMG submission 96880) | Terrestrial soil microbial communities without Nitrogen fertilizer from Kellogg Biological Station, Michigan, USA - KB3-0-4 | ecosystem: Environmental > Terrestrial > Soil > Unclassified ... | reverse complement strand
CCGAAGTCGCTGACCTCGAGCGGGAAGTAGTCGATGGCCAGGACCTCGCCGCCGTTCTCCTGCGTGAACTTCTTGACCCACTTGGAGGTGATCTGGCCGTAGTTGTAGTCAGCCGCGACGACGTAGACCTTCTTGCCGAATCGCTTGAGCGTGAACGGCACCAGCTTGTCCACGTTCTGGGTCGGCGTGGAGCCGGTGCAGAAGCAGTTGCGGTCGCACACGCCGCCCTCGTACTGCGTGTTGTAGAAGTAGAGCGTGTTGAATCGCTTCAGCACCGGGCGGATGGCCTCGCGCGAGGCCGAGGTGATGCCGGCGTGCACCACCGCCACCTTTTCCTTGGTGGCCGCCTCGGTGGCGAACTGCGTGTAGAGCTGGATGTTCGACTGGGCGTCGTAGCTGATGAGCTTCAGCTGCTTGCCGAGCAGGCCACCGGCGGCGTTGATCTCCTCGACGGCGTAGGTCAGGCAGTCGACCATCGGCCGCCCGTAGATGTCGAGGCCACCCGATAGATCGTGGATGCTCGCCACCTTGATGACGTTGGCCTGGGCGATCGCGTCCCGCACCACCCACGGAGCCAGCGTGAGCGTGCCCAGGGTGGTGCCCGCGGCCTTCAGGAATCGTCGACGGTCTGCCCTCATACTGACCTCCGGGCGAGGGTGAATTTCGTCGCATCCACTGCGAGGGCCCGAGTCTAGTCCCGAGCGAATGCCCGGTCAAGGTTGCCGGCCGACGCCGTGCGCTGCCTGCGATCCGATCAGCCGCGCCCACGTCTTGCCTGGCCCGGGCGGCGGGTCTATAGTGCGCGCGCGATGGATCTCGCCGCCGTTCTGACGCTGGAAATTCTGAACGGCATCGCCAGCCTCGCGCTCATCAGCATCGGGCTGGCCATCATCTTCGGCATGATGCGCGTCATCAATCTGGCCCACGGCGAGTTCCTCATGCTCGGCGGCTACGCGGCCATCGTGGCCACCAATCACGGCGTGAACATCTGGTTCTCGATGCTGGTGGTGGCGCCGGTCGTCGTCGGCATCATCGGCGTGATCGCCGAGCGCGCGATCATCCGCTTCCTCTACGGCCGCATGATCGACACGCTGCTCGCCACGTGGGGGCTGAGCCTCTTCTTCATCGGCGCGGTCACCACGATCTTCGGCAATACGGTGGCGGGCATCGGCGCGCCGCTCGGCAGCATCGCCGTCGGCCGCTACACCATCAGCCTGTACCGCGTCGTGCTCATCGGGATCACGGCGATCATCCTGGCCGTGATCTTCGTCGTGCTGCGGCGCACGCGGCTCGGCCTCATCGCGCGCGCCACCATGGAGAATCCCGACATGGCCGCCGCGCTCGGCGTGAGCCCGGCGCGCGTGTACGCGACGACCTTCGGCGTCGGCGCCGCGCTCACCGGCGTGGCCGGTGGCCTGCTGGCGCCGATCTCGGGCATCCTGCCCACGGTGGGCGCGGCCTACGTGGCCAAGGCCTTCATCACCGTCATCAGCGGCGGCACCGCGATCCTGGCCGGCACCGTGGCGGCCTCCGGGCTCTTCGGCAGCGTGGGCCAGCTCCTCACGTACTTCACGACGCCGGTCATCGGCGAGGCCGGTCTCCTGGCCGCGGCCATCCTGCTCCTGCGCCTGCTGCCCCACGGCATCACCGGCAAGTTCTTCCGGCGGAGCCTGTGAGAGCCGGCCGCATCGCGCCCGGCTTCATCGTCACCGCGGCGATCATGGTCGGCGTCGCGCTGGGCGTGCCGCGCGTGGTCGACGAGTTCGGACTGCTGCAACTCACGGTCTTCGCCGCCATGTGCATTCTCGCGCTCAGCCTGGGCGTGGTCTGGGGCTACGGCGGCATCCTCTGCTTCGGCCAGTCGGCGTTCTTCGGACTCGGCGCCTACGCCTACGCGGTGACGGCCGTGAACCTGGGGGAGAGCACGGTGGCGGTCCTCGTGGCCATCGCGCTGCCGGCGGCCTTCGCGGCGCTGCTCGGCTACTTCATGTTCTACGGGCGCCTGAGCGACGTCTACCTCGGCGTCATCACGCTCAGCGTGACGCTGATCTTCTTCAACCTGGTGAACAGCACCGCCGGCGACGCCTACCGGATCGGCAAGGCGCGGCTGAACGGGTTCAACGGGATGCCGTCGCTGCCCACGCTCAACGTGCCGGGCGACCCCGGCCGCCTGCTCGACCCGACCGAGACGTTCTACGTGGTGATGGCGCTCCTCGTCCTCGTCTACCTGGGCCTGCACGCGCTGCTGGCCACCCGGTTCGGGCGCGTCGTCGTCGCCATCCGGGAGAACGAGACGCGCTGCGAGCTGCTCGGCTATGACGTGCGCCTGCACAAGCTGCTGATCTTCACCGTCGGCGGCGGCATCGCGGGGCTGGCCGGCAGCCTCTTCGCCAACTGGGGCGCGTTCGTGAGTCCCACCGTGTTCAGCCTCGGCATGACCTCGCAGATCATCATCTGGGTCATCGTGGGCGGGCTGGGCACGCTGCTGGGGCCGATCATCGGCTGCCTGATCATGCAGTACCTGGCCACGACGCTGGGGACGCAGCAGATCGCCAACACCAGTCTGATCTTCGGCGCCATCTTCCTGGCGTTCGTGCTCCTGGTTCCCCGCGGCCTGGTGCCCTCGCTGGTGGCCCTGGGCGCGCGGTTCCCGGGCCCCGCACGCTCGCGGAGGCTCGAGCCGGGGCCATGAGCGCCGCGCTGCTGCAGACCGTCGATCTCTCGATCCGGTTCGGGGGAGTGGAGGCGGTACGTGGCGTGAACCTCACGCTCGCCGAGCGCGAGCTGCGCTGCCTGATCGGGCCCAACGGCGCCGGCAAGAGCACGCTGTTCAAGATGCTGACCGGCCAGCTCAAGCCGACCGCCGGCCGCATCGTGTTCCGCGGGCAGGACATCACCGGTGATCACACCCACCTCATCGCCCGCCGCGGGATCGGCATCAAGACCCAGGTGCCGAGCCTGTTCGACGGGCTGACGGTCCGCGAGCATCTCTGGCTGTCAGCACGGCGCACGAACGCTGCGCCCCGCGCCCGCCAGGTCGCGGAGGAGATTCTCGAGCGCGTCGGCCTCGGCGCCGTGGCCGAGCAGGTGACGGGCCGGCTCGCCCACGGCCAGCGCCAGTGGGTCGAGCTGGGCACCGTGCTGGCCGGCAACCCCGAGCTGATCCTGCTCGACGAGCCGGCCGCCGGCATGACCCACGACGAGGTCGCGCGGACGGCCGAGCTGGTCCGCGAGATCAACCGCACGCACGCGCTCATCGTGGTCGAGCACGACATGCAGTTCGTCAAGATGATCGCGCGCATGGTCACCGTCATGCATCAGGGCGCGGTGCTGGTGGAGGACACCATGGACCGCATCCTGAAGGACAGCAGCGTGCGCGACGTCTACCTCGGCAAGCACGGCGGGGGCTGAGCGATGCTCGGCGTGACCGACCTGCACGCACGCTACGGGCGCATCCCGATCCTCAACGGCATCCGGCTCGAGGTGGCGGCCGGCGAGCTCGTGGGCGTCCTCGGGCACAACGGCATGGGCAAGACGACGCTGCTCAAGACGCTCATGGGATTCGTGCCGGCCCAGCGCGGTCGCATCACCTTCGACGGCGCGGACGTCACCCACGAGCCGCCGTATGCCCGCGCCCGGCGGGGCCTCGGGTACGTTCCGCAGGGACGCGACATCTTTCCGGGGCTGAGCGTGCGCGACAACCTGCGCATGGGCTTCGCGGGCCGCGGCGCCGAGGAGCGGATCGACGTCATCCTGGAAACCTTTCCGCGCCTGACGCCGCTGCTGGAGCGGCGCGGCGGCGCCCTCAGCGGGGGTGAGCAGCAGCTCCTGGCCATCGCCCGCTGTCTGGCCGGCCGGCCGAAGCTCATCCTCTTCGACGAGCCGACCGAGGGCATCCAGCCATCGATCATCGAGGAGCTCGTCGCCGTCCTGCAGCACCTGCACCGGACTCAGACGCTGACCATCGTCCTCGTCGAGCAGAACCTCGCGTTCATCGCCGAGCTCGCCCAGCGGGTGCTGCTCATCCAGAAGGGCGTCATCATCCGCGAGCTCCAGCCGGCCGACCTCCGCCGGGCCGACGTGCTCAACGAGTTCATCGGCGTGGCCACCGGCGACGAAGGATCAGCGCGCCCGTCCTGAGTCTCTGGTCTGACGGTCGCCACCTGGCCTGACTCGGCTGGGGCCAGTCAGCCCTGTCGCTCGGGTCGCCTGCCGGCGAGCCTGGGTCCATCGAGCGCACGACGACGACCCACGGAAGGAGTCGGTCATGGGTTTCCTCGACGAGCTGCTCAGCGGTGGACAGCGGCAGAAGGACTATCGCGACTTCGTGAGCCGCTACGACCAGGGACATCCCTCCGAGGGGTACTCCGACCAGGAGGTGCTCGACCGCTACCGGGACGTCGCCGAGGCGGTCCCACCGGATCAATATTCCCAGGCCGCCCAGGACGCGCTCGCACGGCTGTCGCCGGAGGAGCGTGCCTCGCTCGTCAAGACGTTGCAGCAGCGGGCCCAGGCGCAGGGCGTGACGCTACCCGCCCAGGTCGGGACCTCTCCCCGTGACCTCGGCAGCGTCTTCGCGGACCTGCATCAGAGTCCGGGGCGGCTGCGCGAGCTGCTCGGCGGCGGTGGCGGCGCCCAGGCCGACGCGGCCGGGCGCGGCGGGACGGCCAGTATGCTCAGCTCGCCGCTGGCCAAGGCGGCCCTGGCCGGAATCGCGGCCTTGGTGGCCAGGCGCTACATGGGGGGCCGCTAGCCTCCGGGGAGGTGTCGCATGCTTACCGGGGACATGGGCAACGTGCAGCAGCGGCTGGCGCGACTCGAGCGGTCCAATCGTCGATGGAGGCGCGTCACGCTCCTGGTGGCCTGCGCCGGCGCGCTGCTGCTCGCGACATTCCCCCAGGCTCCGAGCCTGGCGCAGCCGCGCGTCGTGGCCGCGCAGCGATTCGTCCTGCTGAGCCCCGGCGGCCAGGCGCAGGGGGCCACACTCGATTTCACCGCGCGCGGCCCCGAGCTGGTGCTCTTCGACCCCGGCGGTCGGCCGCGCCTGCGGGTGGGGGTCGAGGAAGCCGGTCCCGGTCTGCACCTGCTCGACGCGCGCGGCGCCGCGCGCGCCAGCCTCGCCCTGTTCGAGGGCGAGCCGGGCTTCGTGCTGTACGACGGAGGGCTCAAGGTCAGGGCGGTCATCTCGATGGCCGGGGATCAGCCGTCCGTGGTTCTTCTGGACGAGAACAAGCGCCGCACGTTTCGCGCGCCCTGAGGACGTCGCAAAGATCCTCCACCGCGAGGAAGCGCCCGGCCTCGAGGAAGCGCCCGGCCTCGTCGAGTGCTAGCATGCCGGCATGCTAGACACGGTGATCACCAACGGTCGGGTCGTGACGCCCCAGGGCGCCGGCGCCTGGGAGATCGGGATCAAGGGCGAGCAGATCGCCGCGGTGAGCCTGCCGGGCGCGCTGCCGCGCGAGGGCGCGCGGGTGATCGACGCCGCCGGCATGATCGTCGTGCCGGGCGGCATCGATCCCCACACGCATCTCGCCCACGCCATCATGAGCCACCCCGACCAGCCCTCGGCCACGCTGGGGCCCGAGGACGACACGCGGGGCATGGCCTACGGCGGGACGACCACGCACCTGGACTTCGTCTACATGCGGCCGGGTGTCGACAGCCTCCAGAGCGCCATCGAGCAGCGCGCGGCGCGCTGGAAGGGCAACTCCTACGTCGACTACGCCTATCACGTCACGCTGTGCGGCACGCTCGACCTGAAGGCCTTCGAGCAGATCCCCGAGGCGATCAAGGCCGGTTACCCGAGCTTCAAGGTCTTCACCACCAACGTGCTGCCGCCGCACCCCAAGCGCCAGGGTAACCGGCTCGACTTCGGGCGCATCGGCTTCGCCATGGAGAAGGTGGCGCCGGCCGGCGGCCTCATGGTCGTGCACGGCGAGGACGAGGACCTCGTGCAGTTCAACTACGAGCGCTTCCGTCACGAAGGGCGGATGGACGGCACCAACCTCCATCTCGTCCACACCAAGCTGTCCGAGCTGCTGGCGTTCCGGCGCACGGTGACGCTGGCGCGTGCGATGAGCGCCGCCGTCTACTTCGTGCACACCTCGGCCAAGGAGGGCGTGGACACCATCGGCGAGGCGCGGGCCGACGGTCTGCCCGTGTACGGCGAGACGCTGCACCAGTACGCGTGCTTCAACGCCGAGTACTACAAGACGCCGCGCGGCTTCTGCTCGCACACCTATCCCTCGCTGAAGTTCCCCGAGGACCAGGAAGCGCTCTGGCGCGGCCTCGTGCACGACGGCCTGGCCACGCTGGCCACCGACGAGTACCCGACCTCGCTGGAGCTGAAGCTGCGCGGCCGCACCATCGAGGACGTGACCGGCGGCAACGTCGGCGCCGAGGCGCGCATGGGCATCGGCTACAGCGAGGGCGTGGTCAAGCGCGGGATGACGCTCGAGCGCTTCGCCGACATCACCGCGACCAACGCGGCCAAGATCTTCGGCCTCTATCCCCGCAAGGGCGCGATCGCCGCCGGCAGCGACGCCGACCTCGTCTTCATCGACCCCGCGGTGCGTAAGACGCTGGCGAAGGACGACTTCCACGTCACCGACTACAGCCCGTGGGAGGGCTGGGCCGTGACCGGCTGGCCGGTGACGACGCTGCTGCGCGGCAAGGTCATCGTGGACCACGGCAAGCTGCTCGGGACCACGAGCGACGGCCGCCAGCTCAGCCGCAAGATCGACCCGGTCGTCCTCCGTCGCCCGGCCTGCTGATTCGCCGGGAAGGATAGGTCGGGCCCGCGACGCGGCTCAGTTCGCCATGGCGCGCGCCATGGCGGCGACGAGCGCGTCCAGATGGCTGATGTACGTGTCGGCGCCCTTCACCGCGCCCGGGCTCTGCGGCACGACCAGCACCTGGGCCCCCGCCGCCCGGGCCACCGCCGCGGCCGTGTCGGTCGGATACCAGCTCTCGACGAGGACGACCTTCGCGCGGCGCTCGCGCATCTGCCGGATGAGCGCGGCCAGGTGCTGCGGCGAGGGCGGGACGCCGGGCCGGTCTTCGATCACGCCGAGCTCCTCGAAGCCGAACGCGCGGTAGAAGTACGGCCAGCTGTCGTGATAGCTCACCACCGCCGCGCCGCGGTGCGGGGCCAGCGCCTCGGTCCAGCGGCGGGCCGCGGCGGCGACGTCCTCGAGAAAGCTCCGCCGATTGACCTCGATCCGCTCGGCCAGGTCGGGACGGAGCCGGCCGAGCCCGGCCGCGATGTTCGCGGTGACGATGGGCATCGTGCCGGGATCGAGCGTGAAGTGCGGATTCCCCGACGGGTGCACGTCGCCGAGCGAGCGATCGACCGGCCCGCTTCGCACCTTGAGCACGCCGAGACCGCGCACCGCCTCGATGACGCTGGGGGCGCCGCGCAGGAGCCGGGGATTGCCGCTGCTCTCGATGACCGGATCGATCCAGGCATCCTCGTCGAGGCCGTTGCGGACGAGGATCTCGGCCCGCTTCACCAGCATGATCTGGCTCGGGCGGATCTCCAGGTCGTGGGGATTCTGTCCCGGCCGCGTCGCCACCTGGACCTCGCCGAGATCGCCGACGAGCGCCCGGGTGATCGACCACAGGTCGGGCAGCGTGGCCAGGACGCGGAGCCGCTCCTGCGCCGGCGTGGGAGCGGGGAGCGTGACGGCCACGAGCGCGAGGGCTCCGGCGGCGAGCAGGCGGACGATCGCGGGAATCCTGAGGGCTCTCATCAGAAACGCTCCGTGGGATGGGCACCCAGGATGAAGGTGCCTTGCAGGAAGATCTCGTTGGCCACCCGCTCGACCGAGCCCGTGCCCTCGGTGCGCTTGTACTGCACTCGGAACCGCAGGAACTCCGACGGCTTGAACTGCAGATAGGGCGAGAGCGCCCACTCGTGGCCCCGGGCCGTCGGCAGCTCGGTCCAGTCGCCCCGCAGGCCGGCCGCCCAGTGGCGGTCGAAATCGTACTGGGCGTAGAGATAGCCGCCCCAGCGGTCGAGTTGATGATCGCCGGCCACCGCGAGGTCGTCGCCGACGTGACGGAGGCCGACCAGCGCCTCGCCGGCCAGCGTCACCACGGGGAAGCCGGAGCCCACCCCGATCCACTTGTACTTGGCCCCGAACCCGAGAATCGTGTTGCGATGGTCGTCGGCTGTCACGCCGCTCGCCACCGAGGCGTCGAGCTGCAGTCCGCCGAATTCCTCGAGCTCGAAGAAGGCGCGCCAGCGGCCGATCACGAGTGGATCCCGCAGCGAGCCGCGGCCGAAGGCGACGTCGTTGTCGCCGTTGAACACGCCGACCGAGAGCTCGTTGTACGTGGACAGCGGCAACACCCAGAACGCCTCGACCCCCGCCTCGCCGTCGAGCTCTTCCTCGCCGAAGAAGCGGGTGAGCACGTTGGGCCGATCGACCTGGGGCAGGTCGTCCTGGTGCGCGGAGTTCAGCGTGCCGAAGCGTGGGCGCATGAGGCCGAAGCGCGCCGTCGTGCCGAGCGGCAGGCTCAGCAGCGTGGCGTTGGCCTCGTCGAGCTTGACGCCGAAGTCGCGTGAGGTCGATCCCGTCTCGACCTCTTCGCCCGCGCTGATCCGCACCACCGCGCCGGCGTAGGGATCGACGCGCCCGAAGAGGGCCAGGTCGACCTCGCGCGGGAAGAGACGGTTCTCGCGCCCGGCGAAGGTCCCGTCCTGACGGCGCTCACGCGTCTGGGACGTGAAGTCGGTCACGAAATCGCCGCTGACGCCGATGTCGAAGAGCAGCACGCGGCCCGGCGCGGCTAACGCGAAGGGCTGGCGGGGAGCCAGCACCTCGGTCAGCGACGGGCTGTCGGTGCTCTTCGCCGTCGCGACCACGGCCGGGGGTGGGACGACCGCGGGGGCCGCCGCGGTTGGCGACGACGTCGCCGCGGGCGGCGTCGCAGCGGCTGGCGATGACGCCGCGCCGGGCGCCGGCGCCGAGCCCTGGAGCTGCTCGACGCGATCGCTGAGCGCCTTCAGGCGCTGCTCGTACGACTGCGCCATGGTCGCCAGCTGCTGTCGCAGCGCCTCGAGCTCGCGTCGGAGCGCGTCGGCATCCTGGGCGTAGGCGGGCTCGACCAGGCCTGCACACGCAACGAGCAGCAGCAGCGCCAACGGCCGGTATCCGTGCCTGGGCATAGCACTCTCCGTTGAATGACGTGGCTCGACGGGCGCCGGCGTGTGCCGGCGCGGCAACGGACGACGCGAGCGGAGTGCTAGGCGGCGGGGGGCGCCCGGGGCGCGTCGGGCGAGGCGGCCGCGCCGAGATCCGCCTCGGCGCCGAGCGCCTCGGCGCTGGCGACGACCGGCGTGCGGCGGGCGGCGCTGGCCAGCGGCGGCGAGGTGATCGCCGCACCGTGGCCCGCATGCTGTACCGGGCAATCGGCGCTGCAGAACCCGGGCTCGAGGTGGTCCTCGGTGACCGGCGGCACGGCCTCGGCGGCCAAGAGCACCGCCACGACGAGCCCGACCGCGACGCGCAGGCTCATGGCCATGGAGCGCCGAGTGTGGACGGACCAGGCGGCCGGGTCAAGGCGTCTTGTGACGCGCGCAGCAGGGTTCGCTCTTGACCAGTGTCCAGCGACTTCGCTACCATCCGCGTCGCGTCGTGACGCGTCGAAGTCTCGCCTTTCACCGGGGAAAGGGGTTTCCGATCATGATTCGTAAAGCGCTGGTTGCCGCTGGTGCCATGCTCGTCACGCTCTCGATCGGCTCGGTCGCGCTGGCCCAGAGCGACTGCAGCAAGATCGTGCCGGCGTCACTGTGGGGTCCGAACGATCAGACCGGCGCCACCAACCGGGTCACCGCTGCGGTGACCAAGGCGGCCGCGGCCGAGATCCAGACCGGCAAGGTCATCACGATGTCCTACCCGCTCGTCGACGGCGTGCCGCTGTTCGGCTCGCGCTTCACCAAGACGATCCTCACCGCGACGAGCCTGGCTCCGGGCGGCTCGTACGGCGAGAACGAGCTGACGTACATGGAAGACACGTGGCTCAGCCAGAGTCACGTCGGCACCCACCTGGACGGCATGGGGCACATCGGGCGGAAGGACTGCTACTACAACCAGATCGCGATGGGCAAGTTCATCAACCAGAACAACATGACCAAGCTGGGCCTCGAGCACCTGAAGTCATTCGCCACCCGCGGCGTCGTCATCGACGCCGTGAAGGTGTTCCAGGCCGCCAACAAGTTCAAGACCAACGCCGCCTGCAAGAAGCCGTGCCTCGAGAAGGGGACGCTGATCACCGCGGCCGACCTGCAGGCCGGGCTCAAGATGTACAACGTCACCCTGCGCGAGGGCGACATCGTCATCATCCACACGGGCTGGGGCGATCTCTTCGAGCAGTTCCCCGCCCAGAACGCGCTCTACAACAGCGGCGCGCCCGGCATCGGCAAGGAGGCGGCGAAGTGGCTCGTCTCGCAGAAGGTCGTGGCGGTCGGCATGGACACGTGGGTCGTGGACGTCATCCCGTCCGAGAATCCCAAGGAAGCCTTCCCGGTCCACAACATCCTGCTGACCGACGCCGGAATCCACATCATCGAGAACGTGCGGACGGACCTGATCGCGGCCGAGGCCGCGGCCACCAAGCGGGCCACGTTCTTCTTCAACATGACGGTGCCGAAGGCCGTGGGTCTGACGGGCAACTTCGTCGCGATCGACGGCATCCAGTAGGCGCCGCCTTCACGGGGGCCGCGTGATATTTCCGACGCCGACGGGCCTGTCCGGACGTCGGCGTCGTCGTATCCGGCGAAGGCTGGTCGGCGCGCTCGCGCTGACCGTGCTGGTCGTGGCAGTGGTGATCGGCACCGAGAGACCGGCCGGGGCACAGCGCCGGTGGGTCGTCGCCTTCGCCAACGTGACGGAGGAGCCCGGCGTCACGCTGGAGGGCACGGGGTTCACCGGCGCCGAGATCCGCGAGAGCTTCAACCTGGCGGTCCGTCAGCTCCCCATCGATCTCGTCTTCTACGACAACCAGCGAAACGACGCGCGCGCGGTTGCCAACGCAGAGACCGCCATCGCCCGCAAGGTCGATCTGTACGTCCAGTACCACCGCGGCGCGGCGGCCAACGCGACCATCGCCCAGAAGCTGAAGGCGGCGGGCATCCCGGTGCTGGCGGTCAACTATCCCGTCCCCGGCGCGCCGCTCTACAGCCTCGACAACGCCGCGGCCGGGCGTCTGGCCGGCGAGGCCCTGGCCCAGTTTGCCTCGCGCTCATGGACGGGCCAGCCGCTCGCCGCCGTGATCATCGGCCGTGTGGCCGACACTGCCGACCGCGTGCCTGAGCGCGTGCAGGGCGTCGCCGAGGCGCTCCGCCAGCGCCTGCCGGCCGCGCGTCTCACCACGCTCGACACCCAGGGCAATCCCGCGCAGGTGGCGCCGCTCCTCGGGGCGTTCCTGGCCGCCCAGCCCGCGCGGAAGATCTTGATCGCCGCCACCGATGACGTCACCGCCCTGGCCGCCAAGTCGGCGGTGGAGGCGGCCGGCCGGGTGCGCGACGCGGTGATCGTCAGTCACGGTGTGGACCGGAGCATTCACGGTGGTGCCAACGACCGCAAGGAGCTCGACCCGAACAATCGCGGCAGCATCGTGCTCGGCTCGGTCGCGTTCTATCTGGATCGGCTGGGCTACGAGGTGCTGCCGCTCGCGATCCGCATGCTGCGCGGCGAGCAGGTCCCGACGCAGACGGCGACGCCCCACAAGCTGGTCACCGCCGCCAACGTCTTCGCGGAGTACCCGCCCTACGACATGAACTGAGCGGGACGCTCAGGGCTCGGGCGCGGCGACAAACAGCCCCTCCGGCCCCCCGCCGGTGGCCGTCGGCGCCACCGCGAAGCTCACCACGCCGGCCGCGCCCACGCTCACGACCGGCAGCAGCGTGAGCGAGGCGATGGGCGTCCCACCGGGCACGCTGTCGCCCACGCCGACGACGCGGCGCGGCCCGTCGCCGGCCACGAGCACGACGATCACCGGGCTCGGCCCGCCGTCTACGGCCGCCGTGAACGCAATCACACCCTTGGTGCTGACCGCCGGCCACAACCCGAAGTTCGACAGCGTCCCGCCGCCCGGTGCGGCGTCGCCCAGCCGCGCCACGACCCGGGTCCGGCCCTCGTCGATGGCGAAGATCCCCGCCGCCACCGGCGCCGCCTTGAGCTGGCCGTGAAACGCGATCGTCCCCTGGTCGCCGAAGCCGAGCCGCTCGGAGAACTTCGCGAAGATGCCGCCGATCGGCGTCTCGTCGCCGGCGCCCAGGACCATGCGAAGCTGCCCGGCCTTCCAGACGAAGATGCCGCCAGGAACCGCCCGGCCCTCGATGGCCGCGCCGAACGCGACCGTTCCGTCACGGTTGAGCGCGGGCGGGCCGAACCCGGCGAACGCGCCGCCGGCCGGCGCCGGATCCCCCTGGGCGACGATCTTCTGGAGCTGACCGCGCGTGGACACGAGCACGGCCTCGAGATTCTCCCGCCCGCGCCGGACCGTGGCCAGGAAGGCGACGTCGCCCTTGGCATTGACCGCCGGAGCGTCGAGGCTCGCCAGCACCCCGGACGTGACGCCGGGGGCGGCGGCTCCGCTCACCGCGATGGGCCGCACGCGGCCGTTCTGCGCGGCGAAGAGGCCCTCGACCGCGCGCCCGCCCGTGATCGCCGCGGCGAAGACGACCGTGCCGTCGTCGCTCAGCGCGGGGATCGGGTGCTTGCCGAAGCCGGAGAGCCGGCCGATGCCCGCGACGCGATCGCCCTCGCGGGCGACGGCCGTGAGGCGGCCGCGCGACCACAGGAAGAGCCCCTCGTCGGCGCCGCCCCGGCTGAGCGTGGCGAAGAAGGCGACGTCGCCGCGCGCGTTCACGGGCGCCACGATCGGCATCGACTCCGCGCCGAAGCGGTCGAAGGTCCCGCCGCTGGGCGCGGCGTCGCCGGTCACGGCCACCCGCCGAAACCGGGACGGCTCGTCACCGGGCACCGGGGCCGCCAGGCCGATCGCGCAGAGCGCGAGCACGGCGCCGGCGCGGACGAGATGACGAACGGGCATGCGAGGGAGTATAGGGAGACGCGGAGGGCGTCGCAATGCTGACGATCGCGCGGGTCGCGATCCTGGGGCTGCTCGTGACCGCCGCCGCGTGCGCCGACGGTGGGGCGTCCGAGCCATTTCTCGGCGCGTGCTATTGTCGGGCCGCCGGTGCGCTGCAGTGCACCCCCAATCTGAGCGAGCGCGAGTGCCAGCGACAGTGCGACGAGGCACTCTGCGACGACTGGTTCTGGAAGGAGCGGCTGCCGTGCTGGAACTGGGGCTACGGCGGCTGACGGCGTGAGCAGCGTCGGCACCGCGCTTCGGCACCGCACGACGACGGTCGATGGCCTGGAGATCTTCTATCGCGGGGCCGGCGACCCCCGGCGGCCGGCGCTCGTGCTCCTGCACGGGTTTCCGTCATCGTCGGTCATGTTTCGCGATCTCATGCCGCGACTGGCCGACCGCTTTCATCTGCTCGCACCGGACTATCCCGGGTTCGGCCGGGACTTCAGACCGCCGGAGTCAGGCGTGAGATGAGCCGCGGTCGAGGGGGGTCGGGCCTCCCCCGGCCGCGGCGTTCGAGCGAGCTTACCGCCGGCGGACGAACCGCACGGCGTCGGCGCCGGCCGTTCCGCGGGCGCCATTGGCCTGGTCGAAGCTCGTCTCGACGTAGCCGTCCGTGCCGGCGTGGAAGAAGTATCGACCGTGGAGCACCCATCGCCCGTCGCCAGTCCGCTGGTCGATGGTGCGCCTCGTCGTGCCGCCCTGGTGCGCGACGACGAACGGCACGTTCCGGGAGAGATAGGGCGACGCCGCGACCCAGACGTAGACATCGTAGATTCCGCTCACCGGGATCTGCGGCGTCCAGCGGTAGGTGTCGATCCCGCTGCCGCACGCATAGAGCGAGCTCGATCCGTACTTGGTCGGGGCGAGCGCCGGGCACCACGTGCCCGTGAAGGTGCGGCCGCCCACCGAGTCCTGCACGCCCGGACCGGCGTTGTCGATGATGATGTCGGAGTCCCGGGGCAGCGTCGGGATGCCCGGCGTCACCGGCGTCACCGGCGTCACCGGCGGCGGGGGAGACGTGGGTGCCGCGGCGATCGTGAAGCTCACCGGGCTCGAGATGCCGCCGCCCGGCGCCGGCGTGACCACGTTCACCGGAACCGTCTTGGGGGCGACGACGTCGGCGGCCGTGATGGTGGCGCGCAGCTCCCGAGTGCTGACGAACGTCGTCGGCCGCGCGGTGCCGTTCCAGCGCACCACGGAGGAGCCGACGAAGCCCCGGCCGCTGACGGTGAGCGTGAAGCTCGCGCTTCCCGCGGTGACGCTCGACGGCGAGACCCCGCTGGGTATCGGCGCCGGCGCCGGCTGCAGCGGCCGATCGACGCGGGTGCTCTCGAACGTGGCGATGACCGTGGTGGCTCCGTTCATCGTCCACGCGCAGGTCAGCGCGGTGCCACTGCAGGCGCCGCTCCAGCCCTTGAAGGTCGAGCCGAACGCCGCGGCCGCCGTGAGCGTGATCGGCGTGCCCGACGATACGGTGGCCGCGCACTCAGTGCCGCACGCGATTCCCGCCGTCGGGCCCGTGACGGTTCCGAGCCCCGTGCCGGTGGTCGTCACCGAGAGCAGCGAGGGCGGCGCCGGCGGGTCGAAGCTGGCGGTGACCGTCGTGGCGGCGTTCACCGTCACCACGCAGGCCGCCGTCCCGCTGCACGCTCCACCCCAGCCCATGAAGATCGAGCCGCCCGTCGGGGCGGCCGTGAGGGTGAACTGCGTCCCGGGATTCACCGTCTCCGAGCAGTCAGCACCGCAGGCAATACCGGCCGGCGAGCTCGTCACCGTGCCCGAGCCGGCGCCACCCGTGGTGACCGAGAGCGTGACCGGGGCCGGGTTGAACGTGGCGGTCACCGTCGTGGCCGCATTCACCGTCACCGCGCAGGCGCCGGTGCCACTGCACGCGCCGCTCCAACCGGCGAAGACCGAGCCGGCCGTGGCGGTGGCGGTGAGCGTGAACGGCGTGCCGGGCGCCACCGACTCCGAGCAGTCAGATCCGCACGAGATGCCCGCGGGGGCACTCGTCACCGTGCCGGCGCCGGTGCCGCTCTTGGTGACCGTGAGCGTCACGGGATTGAGATTGAACGTCGCCGTCACCGCCGTGGCGGCGCTCACCGTCACCGCGCAGGTGCCGGTGCCGCTACAGGCGCCGCTCCAGCCCGCGAACGTCGAGCCGGCCGCGGCGCTGGCCGTGAGGGTGAACTGCGCGCCCGGAGTCACCGACTCCGAGCAGTCGGACCCGCACGACACACCGGCCGGCGCGCTCGAGACCGTTCCGGTCCCGGTACCGCTCTTCGCAACCGTGAGCGTCACCGGCGTCAGATTGAACGTCGCGGTCACGGTCGTGGCCGTGTTCACCGTCGCCACGCAGGTGCCGGTGCCACTGCAGCCCCCGCCACTCCAGCCGGCGAAGGTCGCGCCGGCCGTCGGTGCCGCGGTGAGGGTGAACTGGGTGCCGGGCGCCACCGTCTCCGAGCAGTCGCTCCCGCAGGAGATGCCGGCCGGCGTGCTCGTCACCGTCCCGGTGCCATTGCCGTTCCTGGCCACCGTGAGCGTGACGGGCGTCTGATTGAACGTGGCGGTCACCGCGATGGCCGCACTGACCGTCACCACGCAGGTGCCGGTGCCGCTGCACGCGCCACCCCAGCCGCCGAACGTCGAGCCGGCCGCCGCGGTGGCGGTCAGCGTGAACTGCGCTCCCGGCGTCACCGACTCCGAGCAGTCAGATCCGCACGAGATCCCCGCGGGCGCACTCATCACCGTGCCGGTGCCGAGGCCATTCTTGGTGACCGTCAGCGTGACGGGGATGAGGTTGAACGTGGCGGTGACCGTCGTGGCGGCGTTCACGGTCACCGTGCAGCCCGCGGTGCCCGTGCAGGCGCCGCTCCAGCCCGCGAACGTCGAGCCAGCCGCCGGCGTGGCGGTCAGCGTGAACTGCGTGCCCGGGGACACCGTCTCCGAGCAGTCGCTGCCGCACGAGATGCCGGCCGGCGCGCTCGTCACGCTTCCGGTGCCGCTGCCGCTGCGGGTGACCGTGAGCCCCACCGGGGCGGGATTGAACGTGGCGGTCACCGTGGTGGCGGCATTCACCGTCACCGCGCAGGTGCTAGTACCGCTGCAGGCGCCACTCCACCCCGCGAAGGTCGAGCCGCCGGTGCCGGCCGCGGTCAGCGTGAACGCGGTGCCCGGGGCCACCGTCTCCGAGCAGTCGGAGCCGCACGAGATGCCGGCCGGCACGCTGGTGACCGTGCCGGTGCCGCCACCGTTCTTGGTGACCGTGAGGGTCACCGGCGTGAGATTGAAGGTGGCCGTCACCGTCGTGGCGGCGTTCACCGTCACCGCGCAGGTGCTGGTGCCGCTGCAGCTTCCGCCGCTCCAGCCGGTGAAGGTCGACCCGGCCGCCGCGGCCGCCGTGAGCGTGAACGCGGTTCCGGGCGTCACCGTCTCCGAGCAGTCGCTGCCGCACGAGATGCCGGCCGGCGCGCTCGTCACCGTCCCCGTGCCGGTTCCATTCTTGGCGAGCGTCAGCGTCACCGGCGCTCCCGTCGCCGAGCCGGTGACGGCACGCGTGATCGTGTCGCCGCTCGCGGTGAAGCTCAGGTTGGTGGCGAAGGTCCCGCCGGCGGTCGGCGCGAACCGGACCGTGACGACCTGGCTGGCGCCGGCGGTCAGCGAGAACGAGCCGCCGGAGACGACGCTGTACGGTGCGCCGACGCTCACGCCGCCCGTGATGCTCGTGGTGCTGGTGTTCTGCACGGTGAACGTGCGATCCACCGTGGTGCCGGTCGTGATGCTCCCGAAGCTGGTCGTGGTCGTCGGCGTGACGCTGAAGTCGGCCTGGGCGACGCCGCTGGCGGAGGGAGAGCACGTGCTCTCGTTGCCCGTGGTGTCGACGGCGGTGATCTTCACGACATAGGTGGTGCCGGCGCTGAGACCGGTGACGACGCTGCTGACGGTCTGTGCCGCAGGCGGCGTCGGCGTCGGCGAGGACACGGTGTGGAACGACGTCCCTGGGCAGCTCGGGGTCGCCGTTCCCATATAGATGCGATAGTCGCCGAGGTCGGTGAGGGGCGTGCCGTCGGCGTTCGTGGTCGGCGCGTTCCAGCTGATCGATACGGAGGCGGCGTCGCTATGGGCGGCGCCGGCGACAACGCTCGCGAATGCCAGGGCGGTGATCAAGCTCAGTGAGCGTGATCTCGACACTGTCAATCGCCGAGTGTCAGTTCTCGCGGTCCCCGTCATTGGCCTTTGGCCTCCGTCGGGAGGCGCCTTAGCGCAAGGGGTGTGCCGCACCTCGGGAAAGCGGCTTGCGCTTTGTGATCGGGGACTTGGCGGACCACGGGCGGGTGGGTACCCTGGGTCCGTTCGGCACGGCCGTGCCGGAAAGGCGGGAGTTCCTCCGAGCCGAGTCGAGCGCTCGGATCGGAGTGTCAACTGCTCGGTGATTTCAGCTCCGCCGCGCCGCCCACGCCGCGCGGTTCTTCTGGATCTGATCGGCGTGGATCTCGGCGTGATCCGCGTAGAGCCGGAGCCACTTCTCGGTCGAGTACGGACCGGACTCGCTGTGGGTTCCACTCCGCAGCCAGTCCGCCTCGCTCATCTGATCGAACAGCTGGGCGGTCGAGGTCCGGGCCGCTTCGAACGCCTGGAGCGCGGGCTCCAGCGCCCGCCGCTGATAGTGGAGTCGGCGGGCGTACGCGTCCTGGTCGTAGCCGTGAATGCGCGGGTCGTCGTCGACGAGCAGCTGGCGCAGGCGCTGGCCGGCGATGGTCTCGCTGTCGGCCAGGTGGTGGACGATCTCGCGCACGCTCCACTCGTCGGGCGCCGGCCGGAAGTCGAGCTCGTCCGCGCCGATGCCGCGCAGGGCGTCCACTACCTTCTGGTATCCGGCCGTGTAGCGTGCGATCAGGCGCTGCCGTTCGTTCGAGGTCATGCGCGTCTCCTCCGCTCCATGATGCACCCGCGACCATACGACGACCACGTGGCCGGCCTCGAGCGGGCGCCCGGGGGTCGTTCGGACCGCCGCGTTTGCCTGTTCGGCGCTGGCGCCGGGGCGGTGCCCGTGCGACGACGGCGCCTACGCGCCGTCGGGATCGATGGGGGCGGGGACGGGCTCGGGACCGCCCGCGGGCAAGTCCACCAGCGGCGCCAGCGCCTCGATGAACGCATTGAGGCGATGCGTGACCTCGGCCGCGTCGTCCGGCGTCATCGGCAGCTCGAGCGTCTCCGCGAGCGCGCGCACCTGGGCTTCGGTCAGCTCGGGCATCGGCTCAGAGCTGGGGCCGGCGCCGGTGCCAGTCGGTCGATTGCTCGTAGGCGTGGGCCACGCGGAGAACGGTGGCGTCCTCGAAGCGCCGGCCGATGATCTGCAGGCTCAGCGGCAGACCGGAGACGCCGAAGCCGCACGGCACCGCCACCGCCGGAGCCCCGGCCAGCGCGGCCGGTGTCGTGAACGAGCGTCTCGTGAAGAACCGCGCGGCCGCCTCCTTCGTGCTGGTGATGGGCGTGGTGAAGTTCGCGATCGTGGGCGCGGCGCGATGCGACGTCGGGGCCACGAGCACGTCGTGGCGCACGAGCGCGTCGCGAACCTGCTGACGGACGAGGGCGCGCGCGTGCTGGGCCTTCTGCAGCAGCACGGCGGGCAGCAGGCTGGCCGCCAGCAGGCGTCGCCGCGTCCCTTCGTCGTACTCGTCGGCTCGGCTGCGGAGCCAGGACAGGTGCAGGCCGGCGCCCTCGGAGTCGCAGATGGCCATGAAGGCCGCACCCGCCCTCGGTATCAGCGGCAGCGAGACCTCGTCGACCTCGGCGCCCAGCGTGCGCAGCACGCCCGTCGCGGCGACGACGGCGTCGCGCACCTCCGGCTCGGTCTCGTCGCCATGCGTGAGCTCGCGGATCACGCCGACGCGCAGGCCCCGCACCTCGCCGGTGAGCGCGGCGCGATAGTCCGGTACCGGCCGGCGCGCGGTGAGCGGATCCCGAGGGTCCGCGCCGGCGATGATCTCGAGGAGCAGCGCGCAGTCCTCGACGGTGCGCCCGAGCGGACCCGGCGCGTCGTGCGACCAGCTCAGCGGGATGCAGCCGTGACGCGAGACCAGCCCCCAGGTCGGCCGGTGACCGGCGACGCCGCACCACGAGGCCGGGGTGCGCACCGATCCGCCGGTGTCCTCACCGAGCGAGACGGCGCACAGCGCCGCCGCCACCGCCGCGCCGGAGCCGGCCGACGAGCCCCCGGTGTCGTGGTCGGTGTGCCAGGGATTGCGTGGCTGGCCGAACGGATAGTGGATGGTCCCGACCAGCGCGAACTCGGTGAGGTTCAGCTTGCCGAGCAGGATGCCGCCGGCCGCCGTGAGCCGGGCGACGACGGTCGCGTCCTCGTCGGGCACGTGATGGGCGAGGATGCGCGAGCCGGCCGTCGTGAGCACGCCGCGCGTCGCGAACTGATCCTTCACCGCGAAGGGCACGCCGTGCAGCGGTCCCAGGGGGGCGCCGCGTGTGACCGCGTCCTCGGCGTGACGGGCGGCGTCCAGCGCCGCCTCGCGGGTGACCGTGATGTAGGCCCGCAGTCGCCCGTCGAGTCGGTCGATGCGCTCGAGATACGCGCGCACCAGCTCGATAGGGGACACCTGCCTGGCGCGGACGAGTGCCGCCTGTCGGGCGGCGCCGAGGAACGGGTCGAGGCTCACGCCACCGGATGCTAGCACGTCGTGCACGGGCCCGGACGCGGAGCGCCCCCTTCGAGATGACCGGACACCCGCGCGGGGCGACACTGCAGCCAGGGAGTCGCCCAGGAGATCCACTCACCACGGAGCAATGCCCATGGCAGTCGCAGAATTCACGCGAGCCCTGCAAGACACCGTCGAGATCGAGCTCACGGTCACCGGCCGCCGCACGGGGGGCAAGACCTCTCGACCCGTGTGGTTCGTTCAGGACGGTGCCGCCCTCTACCTGGTGCCCGTGAAGGGCTCGGACAGCGGGTGGTTCAAGAACGTGCTGGAGAATCCCACCGTCACCCTCACGGCCGACGGCGTGGAGTCGACCGCCCGGGCCACGCCGATCACCGATCCCGCCCGGGCCCGTGAGGTGGTCGAGAAGTTCCGCGCGAAGTACGGCGCCGACGAGGTCGCGAAGTACTACACGAAGTTCGACGTGGCCGTGAAGGTGCCACTCGCGTAGGCTGATCCCGGCCTCTTCCTGCCGCCCATCCTGTGGACGGCGGCGTACTTCACATCCCTGCGCGACTTCCGCGGCAACCGGTGAGCCGGCGCCCTGGCCGTCTTCGAGCCGAGTTGACGTCGGGGGGTGCCTCTCGCTATAACCTGCCCACCCCTCAACGAGAGAGGAACACCCTGGACATCATCCTTCAGCTGGTACTGAACGGCCTGGCCGTCGGGTGCATCTACGGCCTGGTCGCGCTGGGCTTCGTCCTCATCTACAAGGCCACCGAGCTGGTGAACTTCGCCCAGGGCGACCTCATGATGCTCGGCGCGTTCACCTGCTACATGTTCGTCGTCTGGTACGGGTTCGGCTACTGGGTGGCGTTCGCGGTGGCCGTCGTCACCGTGGGGCTGTTCGGCGCCGCCCTCGACTCGCTGGTCCTCCGACGCGTGCTGGGCCAGCCGCAGTTCGCCGTCGTCATGTTGACCATCGGGTTGGGCGCCATCTTCCGGAGCTTCGCCTCGATGACCTGGGGCTCGGAGATCTACACGCTGCCGACGCCGTTCAGCGCCCACACGACCCGTATCGGCGGGGTCAGCGTCAGTCACGAGTACGTGTCGATCATCGTCGGCACCATCCTGCTCTGCGCGATCCTGTACGCGTTCTTCACCTACACGAAGGTGGGCGTGGCCATGCAGGCCGCCTCGCAGAATCAGCTCGCCGCCTACTACATGGGCATCCCGGTCAAGCTGATGTTCTCGCTGATCTGGGCGATCTCGGCCGGCGTGGCGGCGATCGCCGGCGTGCTGCTGGCCCCGGTCTCGCTGATCGACATCAATCTCGGGTTCATCGGGCTGAAGGCCTTCGCGGCGGCCGTGCTGGGCGGCTTCGGCTCCATCCCCGGCGCGCTCGTCGGAGGCCTCACCATCGGCCTCATCGAGCTGTGCTCGGGCGCCTACCTGCCGCACGGCTTCAAGGACGTCGCCGCTTACGTCGTGCTGCTGGCGGTGCTGGCGATCCGGCCGCAGGGCATGTTCGGGACCGCGGGCCGCAAGAAGGTCTGACGTCGGCATGCGCTTCGTCTTCAAGACGTCGTACGCCCAGGACCTCGGCCTGTTCCGCGATGGCGTGCAGCGCAACTGGTACCTCGCGCTCTTCGTCGGCCTGCTCGTCCTGCCGGTGCTGGTGCCGACCTACCTGGTCGACGTGAGCCTCGTGCTCATCTACGGCCTGGCCGGCCTCTCGCTCATGGTGCTGGCCGGCTACACGGGGCTCGTCAGCCTGGGCCACGCCGCCTTCCTCGGCATCGGCGCCTACGCCCACGTCTACTTCGCGCAGAACCTCGGACTGCCGTGGGTCGTCGCGGTGGCGCTGGCCGCCGTGCTGACGGCCGCGGCCGGCGTGCTGGTCGGCCTTCCCGCGCTGCGCATGACCGGCGTGTACCTGACCATCGCGACGCTGGCCTTCGCGCTGATCATCCAGGAAGTGTTCGTGCAATGGGAGCCCGTCACCGGCGGCCTCAGGGGCAAGCCGGTGGACAAGCCGGTCATCTTCGGCCTGCCGTTCTCGAGCGACGTCACGTTCTACTTCCTGTGCGTCGTGGTGCTGATGGGCGGCCTCTGGCTCACGGGAAACGTGCTGCGGTCGCCCACCGGCCGGGCCTGGGTCGCGATCCGGGACAGCGAGATCGCCGCCCAGTCGATGGGCGTCAACCTGGCCGTCTACAAGACCATGGCCTTCGCCTACTCGGCCGGGCTCATGGGCATCGCCGGCGCCCTCTTCGCCCACAAGGTCGGCTTCCTGGCGCCCGACATCTTCAGCGTGCTGCTCTCGATCCAGCTCCTGCTCATGGTCGTGGTGGGCGGGCTCGGCAGCCTGCACGGCGCGCTGTTCGGCGCCGTGTTCGTGGCGCTGCTGCCGGTGGCCATCTCCCAGGCCCGGGACTCGCTGCCGGCCTGGGTGGGCTCGGCCACCGGGATCTTCGGCAAGAGCGCCAGCACCGCCGCCTACCTCGGCGTCGACCGGTTCGTGAAGCAGCCCGGGCTGGAGCCCGGCATCTTCGGCCTCATCCTGGTGCTGTTCATCCTGTTCGAGCCGCTGGGGATCTACGGCCGCTGGCTGAAGCTGCGGATCTTTTTCTCGACGTTCCCGTTGTACAAGCGTGCGACGTTCAAGCGGCAAAAGACGTACATGCGGAGCGAGCGCCTGCGATGACGTTCTTCAAGGCCGAGGGCCTGGCCATCAACTTCGGCGGCATCCGCGCCCTCGACGGCGTGACCTTCGAGGTCGAGCCGGGCCAGATCTTCACCATCATCGGCCCCAACGGCGCCGGCAAGACGACGATCTTCAACCTCGTGAGCCGCATCTACGACCCCACCGAGGGCCGGCTGATCTTCCGCGACGAGGACATCACGGCGGTGGCGCCGCACGAGATCGCCCGCCGGGGCATCGCGCGCACCTTCCAGAACATCGAGCTGTTCGAGCACGCCACCGTCCTGCAGAACCTGCTGCTCGGACGCCATGCCCACCGGCGCTCACGCTTCGTGGAGGAGCTCCTGTTCCTGCCGCGCGTGCGCGCGCTCGAGCTCGAGCATCGCGAGGCGGTCGAGAAGGTGATCGACTTCCTGGACCTGCAGCCGTACCGGGACAGCCTGATCGCCAACCTGCCCTACGGCGCCCGCAAGGTGGTGGAGATGGCGCGGGCGCTGTGCACGCAGCCCCGGCTGCTGCTGCTCGACGAGCCGTCGTCCGGCCTGAACGTCGAGGAGACCGACGACATGGCGTTCTGGATTCAGGACATCCGCACGCTGCTCGGTATCACGGTGCTCATGGTCGAGCACGACATGCGGCTGGTCAGCGCCGTGTCCGACCGGGTGCTGGCGCTGAACTACGGGCGGCCCATCGCCCTCGGCGGCGCCCGCGAGGTGCAGGAGCATCCCGAAGTCGTCAAGGCGTACCTGGGAGGCTGAGGGATGGCGGAGGCGCTGCTCGAGGCCAGCAACATCGAGACCTTCTACGGTCCGATCATGGCCATTCGCGGCATCAGCTTCGCCGTGCCCAGGGGCGGCATCGTGACGATCCTGGGCGCCAACGGCGCCGGCAAGACGACGATCTTGAGGACGGTGTCGGGCGTCATGGACCCGCAGAAGGGCTCGGTGACGTTCGAGGGCAAGGCGATCCACGGCCTCGATCCCGACAAGGTGATGCGACGCGGGCTGGCGCACGTGCCGGAGGGGCGCGAGGTCTTCCCGCTGCTCACGGTGCGCGAGAACCTCCGGATGGGCGCGTTCACCCGCGGCGACACGGTCGCCATCGCGGAAGACCTCGAGTCCGTGTACGAGTACTTCCCGGTCCTGCGCGCGCGCGCCGAGCAGCGGGCCGGCTCGCTGTCGGGCGGGGAGCAGCAGATGCTCGCCATCAGCCGGGCGCTGATGGCGCGGCCGAAGATGATGCTGCTCGACGAGCCGTCGCTGGGCCTGGCCCCCCGGCTGGTGAAGGAGATCTTCGAGATCATCGGCCGCATCAACCGCGAGCGGGGCGTGACGGTGCTCCTGGTGGAACAGAACGCCAACATGGCGCTGCACATCGCGGATTACGGCTACGTGCTCGAGGTGGGCCGCATCGTCATGGCCGACACCTGCGCGCGGCTGCTCGAGAAGGAAGACATCAAGGAGTTCTACCTGGGCGTGAAGGAGACGAGCGTGCGGGGCACCCGCCGCTGGAAGCGGAAAAAGACGTGGCGCTGATCCACGGTCAGGACACGCTGCCCAAGCTCTTCCGCCACGTCGTGCGCGAGCGCGGCGACAAGGTCGCGATGCGCGAGAAGGACCTGGGGATCTGGCGCGCCATCAGCTGGCGCGAGTACGGCACCCGGGCCCGCCACGCCGGTCTCGGCCTGGTCGCGCTCGGGCTGCGGCCGGGCGACGTCGTCTCGGTGATCGCCGAGAACCGCCCGGAGTGGCTCTACACCGACCTCGGCACCCTATCGGTGGGCGGCGTCACCAACGGCATCTACACGACGGACTCGCCGCGGCAGGTCGAGTACATCGTCAACGACAGCGGTAGCCGATTCTTCTTCGCCGAGAACGAGGAACAGCTCGACAAGATCCTCGAGGTGCGCAAGCAGTGCCCGCAGCTCGTCACGATCGTCGTCTACGACATGGACGGGCTGCACGGCTTCCAGGACGAGCAGGTGATGCCGTTCGAGGCGCTGCTCGAGCTCGGCGCCCGCTACGATCGCGAGCACCCCGGTGCCTACGACGCGCTGGTCGAGCTCGCCCGGCCCGAGGACCTCGCCATCCTCGTCTACACCTCGGGGACGACCGGCCCGCCCAAGGGGGCGATGCTGAGCCATCGCAACATCCTGTTCCAGATCGGTTACGCCGATTTCCTGGCCGTGCCGCACGAGGGCGACCAGCAGCTGTCCTTCCTGCCGCTGTCGCACGTGGCCGAGCGCACGTTCACCGTCTTCTACCCGCTGAGCACCGGCGCCACCGTGAACTTCGCCGAGAGCATCGACACCGTCCCCGAGAACATCCGCGAGGTGGCGCCGGCCGTGTTCTTCGCGGTCCCACGGATCTGGGAGAAGTTCTACTCCGGGGTGGCGCTGCGCATGCGGGAGGCCACCTGGGTCGGCCGGCTCGCCTATCGCTGGGCGATCGGCGTCGGCATGCGGATCGCCGAGACGCGTATCGCCGGCCGCCACCCGTCGCCGGCGCAGCGGCTGCTCTACCGGGTCGCCGACGTCCTGGTGCTCGACAACGTCAAGCGCTCGCTCGGGCTGCACCGGGCGCGGGGGGCGGCCACGGGGGCGGCGCCGATCGCCCCCGACCTGATCAAGTGGTACATGGCGCTCGGCATCGACATGCGCGAGGTCTACGGCCAGACGGAGAACTGCGGCCTGGCCACCGCCATGCCGGCCGACCGGATCAAGCTCGGCACCGTGGGCGTGGCCCGGGCCGACACCGAGGTGCGGGTGTCGCCGGCCGGCGAGATCCTCCTCAAGGGGCCGCACGTGTTCCTCGGCTACTACAAGAGCCCGGCCAAGACCGCGGAGACGGTGGTCGACGGCTGGCTGCACACCGGCGACGTCGGCGAGATCGACGCCGACGGCTTCGTGCGGATCACCGATCGCATGAAGGACATCATCATCACGGCCGGCGGCAAGAACGT